>SMVB01266519.1_pt1 | contig 45424 bp, 48 predicted proteins | sample 2456461 | NCBI WGS metagenome assembly SMVB01 (sample SAMN11095934, study PRJNA526329) | marine sediment metagenome | biome: Marine sediment; feature: Surficial sediment; material: Deep marine sediment; isolation source: Hadal surficial sediment | place: Pacific Ocean | collected 2014-05 | depth...
AAGGCGCAAATCGCAGCTAATAGCTGGCTATTGACAACGACTGCATGGAGAAGGTGAGACCGGGAACCGGTCGAGAGGCTGGCCTGGGCCATGCAGGAGGTACGAGCCCATGGATGGGCGAAAGGTACGAGCCCATGGATGGGCGAAGGTAGAACAATGCAGGAGCAATTGTCGAGAACAATGCAGGAGCAATTGCCGAGAATTGCAACACAGAAGCCGGGTATTTTGGATGTAAGATACGAGTTCATGAATAGATCAGAGCTTCCCTAACGGTAAATCCCGTCAAAATGCTATTGTCAGCTTCGGAGTAAAACAGATGGTTCAGGATATATCACAGGCTGTGTACCAATGAAGGAATCGATTAGCGACAAATTGCAACAGATTTCAGCCAGGCACGAAGAAATTGCACTGCTGCTGTCGGAGCCTGAAGTGTACTCGAACCAGAACCGGTACCGGGATCTGTCACGCGAATACGCGCAAATCGAACCGCTGGTTCTTTCATGGCGTGAGTGGCAGCAGGTGCGCACCAGCGTTGATGAAGCCAGTCAAATGATGGCTGAGGATGACCCGGAAATGCAGGCTCTGGCTAAAGAGGAACTTGAAACGGGTAATCGACGGCTTGAAGAACTGGAGCGTAAACTGCAATTATTGCTACTTCCCAAAGACCCGAACGACGACAACAACATATTCCTCGAAATCAGGGCGGGTACAGGCGGAGATGAGGCTGCATTATTCGCCGGTGATCTGTTCCGGATGTATCAAAAGTATGCCGCAGACCAGGGCTGGTCAATGGAAATACTCAATGAAAATCACGGAGAGCATGGCGGCTTCAAGGAAATTATTGTTCGCGTTGTGGGACAGGGCGCGTTTTCCCGCTTCAAGTTTGAATCGGGAACGCACCGGGTTCAGCGAGTGCCGGAAACAGAATCCCAGGGACGGATTCATACTTCTGCCTGCACGGTGGCGATCTTGCCGGAAATGGATGACGTGGAGGAAATTGACATTAACCCCGCCGACCTGCGCATTGATACCTATCGAGCTTCAGGTGCAGGCGGCCAGCATGTTAACAAAACCGACTCGGCAATCCGAATCACGCACCTGAGCAGTGGCATTGTAGTGGAATGCCAGGACCAGCGCTCACAACATAAGAACCGGGCCAGGGCCATGTCCTTGCTGAAATCACGCCTGCTCGAGGAAGAGCGCAACCGTCAGCAATCTGAGCTTGCAGAGTCAAGAAGGTTGCAGGTTGGAAGCGGTGACAGATCGCAACGTATTCGAACCTACAATTTTCCTCAGGGCAGAATTACCGACCATCGCGTCAACCTGACATTCTATAAACTGGACGAGATCCTCGGTGGCAATCTCAATATGATCATCGATCCGCTGCTGCAGGAACACCAGGTGGACCTGCTTGCGGAAATCGGCGGTTCCTGAATGCCAGGAACAAGCCCGCGGCAACATTAAGCGGCAAAAACGCGGCCAGCACGTCCAACGTGTATTGATGCGGGGGCAATAAGACCATCAACAGAGCCAGTATTGAAAACAGGATAAGGGCCGGCCCGGCAAAACGACTGCTTTTGTAGTACAGGATCAGCCACCATAGCGGGTTGAAGACCAGGAGATTCAGGTTGTGTGCGGCTGCAGCGTGGTCTGTAAAAAACCAAAAAAACAGCATGGCCACACCCACCAGGCCCGAAATCAGGAGCCAGGCCTGAACCAGTCGCATCGGCGTGATAAGCCTCAAAAAGCGGCACGCCAACCAGGCAATGACCAAAAACCCGATACTCATCAATAAATACTTCGGCCACCCGTTCGCCGGTTTTGTGGCAGGCGCCTGCAGTGACGATTGATACAGCATCACATCCTCAACAATCAAGGGCTGCATACCGTCCACAGCAAACTGATTCATATCAGCCAGGGAGGTGGCCAACTCAGAGGGAATAAAAAGCTCATCCCAGCGGCTGATGGGCTGATCAATGTTTGCGCCCAGGACGGTTTCCAGTCCGAGATAAATCCAGAAATCAGCGGCGGTCAACCTGCGTGTATGGTCGCGAAAGCCCTGCTCCGCCATAAGAGGTCTGAAGTACTTCGACAATGCTCCATCCAAAGCGAGATCGAGCGCGTCCCGGACACGGGTTGAACAATTATTGATGTAATAGTCGTACAGATAGTCCCGATTTTCCGGCTGAACTTCATCGACCAGGTACTCTACCAATCGCAGGGATTGCTCGGCTGAAAGCCTCAGCCGTTGCGCGTGAATGGAGCGGTTTTCATCAATATAGCTTGAAAATTCACGTTGCGCCGCCTGGGCCGCTGAGAAATACAACAAGCGCCCCTGAAGGAATCGCAGGAAAAACTTATCCTGCTTGAAATCGAAAAACCCAAAATTGAAAACGTGATCCAGGCCCAGATCCGCATCACGAATCCAGATCGCATTGTGACCGTAACGCTGCCAGTAAATCTCACCCGGCCCATAGGTAATCAGCCAGACCTCGGTTGATGGCGCCGGGTCCTCGGCAGCAAACACGGGCGGCCATGCGAACAGCACAAGCAGGTAAATCAAACCACAACACATGCGGCGCATCAAACGCGGCCGCTGCGACCACTCAGTCCAGGACATTCATTTCCAGAGTGATGATGCGACGATTATTTGCCTTGGTCACGCGAAATTCGAAGCGCTCATCCAGTACGACCATGTCTCCATGCTCGGGAACCCGGCCGAATTCTGCAAGCAATAATCCACCCACAGTTCCGTAGTCATCAGCGCTGAGCTCGCTTTCGAACATGTCATTCAATTCATCGATAGGCGTCAGTGCCTGAACCTGATAAAGCTTATCCGCCAACGGCAGGATCAGTGCTTCTTCCTCTTGATCGTATTCATCGTCAATCTCACCGACGATTTCTTCCAGAACATCCTCGATGGTAATCAAACCGGAGACACCGCCATACTCATCCACAACGATTGCCATGTGGTTCCTGTTGGAGCGAAAATCCCGCAACAGCAAATTAAGGCGTTTGCTTTCAGGAATAACAATCGCTTTTCGAATGGTGTCCGCAAGTTCGAAGCTTTCGCCGCCGGACGCGAGGTGCGGCAAGAGGTCTTTCGCCAGAAGAATTCCAACAACCTCATCTTTGTCCTCACCAATAACCGGGAAACGGGAATGTCCCGACTCAAGGATTTGAGGAAGAAAATCATCCAAATCAGAATCATTGTGAACCACGATCATTTGTGACCTCGGAATCATGGCATCGCGCACGTGGGTTTCTGATACCTCAAGTGCACCTTCCATCATGGCCAGCGCATCGGCATCAAAAATACCTTGCTTACAGGATTCTTTCAAAAGTGTTAACAGCTCTTCACGGTCGCGAGGCTGACTGGAAAATGCCCTACCGATCTTCTCGACCCAGGTTGATTTCCCGGAATCTCGGCTCGATTGCTCTTCGTTCATGTTTCTCATATTGGCGACGCCATTCGCGTCACCACGAATATAGGGCCGCCAGCGTTGCTATTCCAGTATTTTTTTCCTGAAAATCGAAATTTCTATCATTTCCCGCTTTCCCGGTCCGGGCGGATGCGGCCATTACACTCAATAATGATACGGATTGGGATAGCCTAAAGATCTCAGAATTCTGATTTCGAGAGATTCCATTTTGTTCGCTTCTTCTTCTACCTGGTGGTCAAACCCAAGCAGATGCAAAACACCATGAATGGTGAGATGGGCCCAGTGAGCCTCAACTGATTTTTGCTGGTTTTCCGCTTCGTCAGCGACAATTTGCGCGCAAATAACAAGATCGCCCAACAACGCAGACTCAATCTCTGCCGGCAGATCGGCGGGAAAGGAAAGCACGTTGGTAGCCTTGTTCTTTTCGGCATATTGCTTATTGAGTTGCCGACTCTCCTGCCGATCGACCAGCCGTATCAGTAATTCCGCATCCCCCCTTTCATCCAGGGCCGCTTTTGCCCAGGTTTCAAACTGCTGCTGTGTCGGTACCGGCAAAAAGGAAGTTGCGTTCTGGACTACGAGGTCAAGCTTCGCAGGAATTTCCGGACCCGGGCCGGTCACGATTCAGCGGAACCCGAATCCTTTGATTCCGCCTCATAGGCTTCAACGACTTTTTGCACCATCGGGTGGCGGACCACGTCAGTGGCAGCAAAGTAGCTGAAACTGACGCCTTTCACGTCTGACAGAATACCCAGGGCATGCTTCAGGCCGGACATGCTTTTGCGTGGCAGGTCGATCTGAGTAATATCACCGGTAACCACCGCTGTTGAACCGAAACCAATTCGAGTCAGAAACATTTTCATTTGATCCCTGGTTGTATTCTGAGCTTCATCGAGAATGACGAAAGCATCATTCAGAGTACGACCGCGCATGAAAGCCAGAGGCGCAACTTCAATGACGTTTCGTTCCATTAAAGTGGCTACGCGTTCAAAACCCATCATTTCATAGAGGGCGTCATACAGCGGCCTCAGGTAGGGATCGACTTTCTGAGCCATATCCCCGGGGAGAAATCCAAGGCGCTCGCCCGCCTCAACCGCAGGCCGAACCAGTACGATCCGTTGAACCTGATCGTTCTGCAGTGCCGCTACGGCACAAGCCACGGCCAGGTAGGTTTTGCCGGTGCCGGCAGGACCGACTCCGAAATTGATCGCGTGTTTCGAAATGTTTTTCAGGTAACACTTTTGATTGGGACCGCGACCCCGGATGATTCCACGCTTGGTCTGCACGGTCACTTCGGCAAATGAATTGTCTGATGCCACCGGGCTCTCCAATTCTGCGATTCCTGATTCCTGCAGATGGAGGTTGATCAACCTGGGTGTCAGCACTTCCGATTCCGTGAGTTTGTACAGGCTCTGTAACAAACGGCGGGCTGCGCGTGCCGGCCGTCGTTCGCCTTGCACGGTATACAGGTTGCCTCTGCAGAAAACATCCACGCCCAGCCTGGATTCGATCTGTTTTAGATGCTCATCGAACTGGCCGCAAAGATTTGCGAGTCTCAGCGTGTCAACCGGCTCGACTTCAAAACTGATCCGTTCACTCATGCAAAACCCCGTTACTCCTTTCAATGCGAAACGACCGCGTTCCGTGAGTCGGAACGTGTCTGGGCGCCAGTTACGACCCGCCCCCGCAAAGAGTGACTCAGGGCCTCGGTAATGACGACATCAGCAAATTGCCCGATCAGGCGCTGATGCCCGTCAAAGTTCACGATGCGATTGTTTTCTGTTCGTCCGGCGAGTTGAAGCGGGTCCTTTTTGCTCGGGCCTTCAATCAGGATTCGTTGATGAGTTCCGATCATTTTCTGGCTGATTTGGGCTGCCTGGCTGTTTACCAACTCCTGTAATCGCCACAACCGCTCCTTTTTTACTTCCAGTGGCAACTCATCAGGCAGGCTTGCTGCTGGTGTCCCCGGCCGGACCGAATAAATAAAACTAAAACTCTGATCAAATGCCAGATCACGGATCAATTTCAATGTTTCCGCAAAATCACGCTCTGTCTCACCGGGAAAACCAACAATGAAATCCGATGACAGGCTGATATCCGGTCTTTGTTCGCGCAATCGGCGAATTTTCTGTTTGTATTCCAGAACGGTATGGCCGCGCTTCATCAGCGCCAATATGCGGTCAGAACCACTCTGTACCGGCAAATGCAGGTAATTTGACAGTTCCGGCACCTCTCCGAAGGTATCCGTCAGGTTCTGTGAAAACTCCATGGGATGGGAGGTGGTGAATCGGATTCGTTCAATGCCATCAATCGCGGCAACGTAATGGATCAGCAAAGCCAGATCTGCTGTCGTGCCATCGTGCATGGGTCCACGATAGGCGTTTACGTTTTGGCCAAGCAAATTGATCTCTTTTGCGCCCTTGCCAGCCAGTGTCGCGCATTCGGCAACAACGTCATCAAAACGCCGGTTGACCTCCTCACCACGAGTATAGGGAACGACACAAAACGAACAGTACTTGCTACAACCTTCCATCACGGATACAAATGCAGTCGGGCCCTGAGCACCAGGCTCCGGAAGGTTATCGAATTTTTCCACTTCCGGGAAAGAAATATCGATTGCCGGTATGCCATTTTTCATTACGCTGTCGAGCATGGTAGGCAAGCGATGCAAAGTTTGCGGACCGAAGACCATATCCACTATGGGTGCACGGTCGATTATGGCCTTTCCTTCCTGGCTGGCCACGCAACCACCAACGCCAATAATCAGCCCCGGATTATCTCGCTTCAATTTTTTCCAGCGACCCAATTGGGAAAAAACCTTCTCCTGTGCTTTTTCCCTGATCGAGCAGGTATTGATGAGGATGACATCCGCATCAGCCTCCTGTTCCGTCAATTCCAGGCCATGGGATGCCGCCAACACGTCCGCCATCTTCATGGAATCGTACTCATTCATCTGACAACCGTGTGTCTTGATATACAGCTTGCTTATCATCGTGTCCCGTTTCTGCTTTTACATTGTGTCGAACCGGAGTGGAATATAGGCGCTTGCCCGATAGAAATCAATCCACAAGGAATGTCTCCGGCTAAGTTATAATTCAAAATCAGGGGCCGTTGAGATGGACACAACATGGCAACGCGACCCCTACATTAAACGGATTTCAGGAGCTGCGATGAAGCAGACCATGCGAGCGCTGGTGAAACGCGAGGCCGGCATCGGCATTTGGATGGAACAGGTGCCCATGCCCGCGCCCGGTACCAATGAAGTATTGATCAAGGTTGAAAAAACCGCCATTTGCGGCACCGATGTCCATATCCACCAGTGGGATGAGTGGGCACAGCGCACCATTCAAACCGGCCTGGTAATCGGCCATGAGTTTGTCGGTCGGATCGAACAACTGGGTGAGGGTGTTACCGGCTATGTGGAAGGCGACCGGGTGTCAGCCGAAGGGCATATTGTTTGTGGCCATTGTCGAAACTGCCGTGCAGGACAACCACATACTTGCCCCAATACCGTTGGCATCGGTGTCAACCGCAACGGCGCATTCGCAGAATATGTGGTTGTGCCTTCCAGCAACCTGTGGCCAATCCCGGATGAAATTGCGCCTGAATTAGCGGCATTTTTTGACCCATTTGGAAATGCCGCCCATTGTGCATTGCAGTTTGATCTTATCGGTGAGGACGTATTGATTACGGGAGCCGGTCCTATTGGAATCATTGCAGCAGGAATTTGTCGACATGTTGGCGCTCGTCATGTCGTGATCACAGACATCAATGATTACCGGCTGGAACTTGCCAAAAATATGGGGGCCAGCCGGATTGTGAATGTCCGGCGAGAGTCCATTGCGGATGTGGTCAAGGAATTACAAATCGACGGATTTGATGTCGGCCTGGAGATGTCCGGCAACCCCACCGCTTTTAACGACTTGCTCCATCACATGTATCACGGTGGAAAAGTTGCATTGTTGGGCCTGTTACCGGATGGAACGGGCTGCGATTGGGAGCAGGTCATTTTCAAGGCACTGGAGTTGCATGGAATTTACGGTCGGCGCATGTACGAAACCTGGTACAAAATGACACAAATGGTCCTGACCGGCTTTCCCCTGCACAAAGCCTTGACCCATCACATCCCTATCGATGATTTTGAGCAGGGTTTTCAGCTGATGATCAATGGGCAGTGTGGCAAAGTCGTTTGTGACTGGACCGGTAAAATCTGAGAAAAAGCGGCTAAATTATGTGGCGATTATGGGCCGCACAAATGAGGGACGAGGCACCCGGGAGAAACTTGAAATTGGATACTTTAGACAGAATCCAGGAAACGCTGGAGGAGATTCGTGAGGCCGGGCTCTACAAGGAAGAGCGAATCATTACCACACCCCAGGGCGTGGAAATCAAAGTAGCGAACGGCGATGAAGTACTCAATTTCTGTGCCAATAACTACCTCGGCCTGGCAGACGACCCGGAGCTGATTGCCGCGGCGCACAAGGCCTTGGACGATCACGGTTTCGGTCTGGCCTCGGTTCGCTTTATCTGTGGCACCCAGGACCTTCACAAGCAACTGGAAGAAATGATTTCCCGGTATTTTGGTACCGACGACACCCTTCTTTATACATCCTGTTTTGATGCCAACGGCGGCTTGTTCGAGACCATTCTGGGGCCGGAAGATGCAGTAATTTCCGATTCCCTCAACCACGCATCCATTATCGACGGGATCCGGCTATGCAAGGCACAACGACACCGTTATCCCAATAGTGACATGGAAGCCCTGGAAAAAATCCTGGCCGCAACCCAGCACTGCCGCACCCGCTTGATTGCCACTGATGGTGTATTCAGCATGGATGGTTACATTGCAAAAATCGACATGATTACTGAACTGGCCGGGCGTTATGACGCCCTGCTCATGATTGATGACAGTCACGCCACGGGCTTCCTCGGGCGGACCGGCAGAGGCTCTGCGGAGCACCATGGTGTGATGGATAAGGTGGATGTGTTTACGTCAACACTCGGCAAGGCGCTCGGAGGCGGATCCGGCGGATTTACCACCGGCCGCCAGGAAATCATTGACCTGTTGCGCCAACGGTCCCGGCCGTACCTGTTTTCCAACACCCTGCCCCCGGCCCTGGTTGCAGCTTCGATCTGTGTGTTCGAAAAACTCTTTGCAAGCACCGAACTTCGCGACCGACTGTTAGAAAATACGCATTATTTTCGTTCAGCGATGTCAGACGCCGGCTTCGACATCAAGCCGGGAGAACATCCGATCGTCCCGGTCATGCTCTACGACGCGCCGCTTGCCCAGAAATTTGCAGCGAAACTGCTCGAAGAAGGAATCTACGTCATTGGGTTCTTTTTTCCGGTGGTACCAAAAGGTGAAGCCAGAATACGCGTACAGCTCTCGGCAGCACATGAACGCCGGCACCTGGACCGTGCCCTGGAAGCTTTCGTAAAGGTTGGCCGGGAACTGGGAGTCAATTGAAGTAAACGTGACAGACAATAAACTCAGAGATTCAACTCTGTAATTGTTCACGAACAGAATCAGCCAGTTGCTTCGCCAAGCGCTCCACCTGATCAGGGTCTTGACCTTCCAGTGTCACGCGGATTAAGGGCTCTGTCCCGGAGAACCTGAGTATGACACGCCCTGTTTCCCCTAATTCAAGCTCGATATCCTTCACCATGTCATTGATTATTTCCGATCCGGAAATGCGTTCCTGCCCGGCTGCAGAAACGGGAACATTAATCATGGTTTGGGGAAATTTCTGCATACCCTGCTTCAGTTCTGCCAAACTTTTATTCGTACGCACCATGATTTCCAGCACCTGCAAAGCGCTGATGATTCCATCACCTGTGCTGGTTCGATCAAGCGCCAATATGTGTCCGGAGGCTTCACCGCCCAGTTTCCAGCCTTTTTCAGTTAATGCGCGGTGAATATGCCGGTCACCTACCGCGGTTCGAATGAAGGGAATATTGCGCTTCTTCAGCGCCAGTTCCAGACCAAAATTACTCATGACTGTTCCAACAACTCCGCCGTCCAACTTGTTTTCGCGGTCGCGTGAAGTGGCAATAATGTACAAAATTTCGTCACCATCAACGATTTCACCTGTTCCATCAGCCATGATGACGCGGTCACCGTCGCCATCCAGCGCAATTCCAACGTCTGCACCACAGCGGATAACCTGTTCCTGCATCGCCTGCGGAAACGTTGATCCGCACTGTTGATTAATATTGAGGCCATCGGGCATAGTGCCGATTGGATGTAGCACAGCCCCCAATTCACTAAAGACCATGGGTGCCACTTTGTAAGTCGCACCGTTTGCACAATCCAAAGCGATTTTCAACCCACCCAGCATGGTCCCAAAAGGCATTGTTCCCTTGCAAAATTCAATGTAGCGCCCTGCTGCATCATCCACCCGCTGAGCTTTGCCCATATGTACCGAATCCACGGTAACAAATGGCCTTTCCAGTTCCTGCTCAATGGTCTGCTCTATCTCGTGAGAGAGTTTTTCCCCGTCTTCGGAGAAAAACTTGATCCCATTGTCTTCAAAGGAGTTGTGCGATGCTGAAATCACGATTCCGGCACAGGTGTACAGGGTTCTTGTGAGGTAGGCAACAGCAGGAGTAGGCATGGGTCCCAGCAACAGCACGTTGGTTCCTGCAGCGGCTAGTCCGGCCTCCAGCGCGGATTCAAACATGTATCCTGATATCCGGGTGTCCTTGCCAATGACAACTGCCCGTTCACCCCCTTTGGCGAGAACCACCCCGGCAGCGCGCCCCAGCTTCATCATGAAATCCGCCGTAATCGGATGTTCTCCAACACGACCTCGTATGCCATCTGTTCCGAAATATTTTAAATTCATCAGTGGATTTTACCGCCCTGAGCCGGTTCTGTCTCGGAGATTGTTTTTGCTAAGCGGAATGAAGAGCTCGGGCAATTTTGAGTGCATCGACAGTTTCATCCACATCATGGACACGAATGATGCTCGCACCCGCCTGCGAAGCCAATACGGCTGCCGCGAGCGAAGCAGGTAGTCTCTGATCCAGTGGTTTATTGCTCAACTGACCCAGCATGGATTTTCGTGAAACACCCACCAATACCGGGTAGCCCGTGGCAACCAGGTCGGGAAGTGCTTTGAACAAGTCAATATTGTGCTGCAAGGTCTTGCCGAAACCAAAGCCGGGGTCGATGATGATGTCCTGCCTTGGTATTCCCTCAGACTCACAACATTGTGCTCGTTCAAGCAGGAAATCCTTGACTTCGCTGGCTACGTTTTTGAACCGGGGCTCGCGTTGCATATCTCCCGGCTTGCCTTGCATGTGCATCAGGCAAAGGGGAACACCCAGCCTGGCCGCTGTTTCAACAGCACCTTCCCGGCGCAAGGCATAAACATCGTTGATCAATCCGGCACCCGCCGAAACAGCGGCTTCCATCACCTCGGGCTTGCTGGTATCGACCGACACCAAAATGCCAAGCCTGGCGACTACTAACTCAATCAATGGAATGACGCGATCAAGTTCCTCCTGAACACCGATTGCCAGTGAACCCGGCCGGGTCGACTCACCGCCGATATCGATGATGTCAGCGCCAGCCTCCGCCATCCTCACCGCATGATGAAGCGCCCGTTCATGATTCTCCCACAAACCACCATCGGAAAAAGAATCAGGCGTGACATTGAGAATACCCATCACCCGGGTTTGCTCCGGGGTGAGTGGTTTGCTTGTGAAATTCAGTGCCGGTGCTCCTTGAACATACTGAAGAAGCACCCGTTGCGGCGATTAAACCTGCTCTGCCGGCCCACCGATGGTCGGGCGTGTATCACTGTCGCTGGTGCTGGTTTTATCTACAGAAGCTTCGGAGTCGTCATCATTCCAGTCTGCCGGCGGATCGGGTTCATGCCCTTCCATGATCTGATCGATTTGGTCGCTGTCTATGGTTTCGTAGCGCATCAGTGCATCTACCATCAGGTGAAGGATATCAAGATTTGACTGCACCAGGTCCAGGGCTTTTTGATGAGCGATTTCCACGATTCGCTTGATTTCCTTATCAATCAGTCGAGCCGTTTGATCCGACATCTGTTTGTGTTGCGTCACAGACCTTCCCAGAAATATTTCACCTTCGTCTTCTGAATAGGTCAGCGGGCCCAATTTTTCGGTCAAACCCCATTTCGTTACCATGTTGCGGGCTATGCTGGTGGCCCGCTCGATATCATTGGAGGCACCCGTGGTCACATTTTCTGCACCGAATATAATCTCTTCTGCAACACGACCACCGAAGAGGCTGGCCAACTGACTTTCAAGTTGCAACTTGGAAATGCTGTATTTATCTTCTTCCGGCAGGAACAGGGTGATGCCCAGCGCATGGCCACGCGGAATGATGGACACCTTGTAGACCGGGTCGTGTTCCGGCACCAGCCTACCGACAATGGCATGCCCTGCTTCGTGAAAAGCGGTGAGTCTCTTATCTTTCTCTGACATCACCATGGAGCGGCGCTCGGTGCCCATCATGATCTTGTCCTTGGCTTTTTCCAGGTGCTCCATGCTCACTGCCTTGGCATTTTTACGGGCTGCGAACAGAGCCGCTTCATTAATCAGATTGGCCAGGTCAGCGCCGGAAAAACCAGGTGTACCGCGGGCGATGACTCTTGGTTTCACATCATCATCCAGGGGCACCTTGCGCATGTGAACCTTGAGGATCGCCTCACGACCGCGAATATCCGGTAATGGAATCACAACCTGCCGGTCAAACCTTCCGGGGCGAAGTAAAGCCGGGTCCAGCACATCTGGCCGGTTAGTTGCTGCGATGACAATGACGCCTTCGCCACCTTCAAATCCGTCCATTTCCACCAATAATTGGTTCAGCGTCTGCTCACGCTCATCATGGCCGCCACCCAATCCGGCGCCACGGTGTCTTCCCACGGCATCTATTTCGTCAATAAAAATAATACAGGGAGCATGCTTTTTTGCCTGGGCGAACATATCGCGTACACGCGACGCACCGACACCAACGAACATCTCAACAAAATCAGAGCCCGAAATGGAGAAAAAGGGAACCTTGGCCTCACCTGCAATGGCTCTTGCCAATAAAGTTTTGCCCGTTCCGGGCGCACCAAGCATCAAGACACCGCGTGGAATATGACCACCCAGTTTTTGGAATTTACCCGGATTACGCAGGAACTCCACCAGTTCACTGACTTCCTCCTTGGCCTCTTCAATACCTGCGACATCGGCGAAAGTCACTTTCACCTGGTCTTCACCCTGCAATTTGGCAGGGCTCTTACCGAAGCTCATCGCACCTCGTCCGGCACCGCCGCCCTGCATTTGGCGCATGAAATAGACCCATACACCGATCAACAGCAGAATAGGAGCGATTCCCAGGATCAAGTCGACCAGAACGGAGCGTTCAGCCGGTGGCTCGGCTGTAATCTCAACCTTATTTTCAATAAGATCATCGACCAATTTAGGATCCGGAGGACCAAAAGTCTGGAAATCACTGCCGTCCACAGCTCGTCCGGTAATTTTATTACCACTGTCATTACTTTGGATATGAACCTGCCCGATCTTGCCATTACGGACATTGTTCAGGAATTCTGAATAGGTCAATGCATCCGGCACATCACTGACGGTCGCGTAGTGGTTAAATATCGAGACCAGGACGATGGCTATGATCGCCCAGGTAATTAAATTTTTCGCAAGGTCGTTCAAATCGGCTTCCTCATACGTTTATTTCTTCTGTTTCCTGCTGCCACCGTAAGCCGCCATACCACTAATTTACGCGACATGACAGCCCCGGGCCAGCAAATAAACCTCCCGGCTGCGGGCCCTGGAGGCCTTTGGTTTTCGTACTTGCACCTTTCCAAACAGGGTTCGGACTTCGCGTACATACAGGTCAAATCCTTCACCCTGGAATAATTTGACCAAAAAATCGCCACCAGGTTTCAGATGGCCCCTTACAAACCCCAAGGCTAATTCCGCCAGGTACATAGCTTTGGCCTGATCAGTGGCAGCCATTCCACTGATATTGGGGGCCATATCTGACAACACAAGATCAGCGTGATTACCTTGCAATGCATTTTCCAGCGCATGAAGCGGCTCATCCTCCGTGAAATCACCCTGGATAAACTGAACCTTGTTTATGGGCTCCATGGGGAGAATGTCCAATGCCAGAATTTTGCCATTGTCACCAAGCAGGGGTTGGGTCACCTGGCTCCAGCCCCCGGGAGCTGACCCCAGGTCAATCACAATCATGCCCGGCCGGATTAGCTGATACTTGTCCTGCAATTCCAGTAACTTGAATGCCGAACGGGAACGAAACCCCTTTTTCTGAGCCAGTTTTACATACGGGTCATTAAAATGCTCTGCCAGCCACCGCTTGCTGCTTTTACTTTTCGCCACGCTGAAATATTCCTTTAATGCGTTACACCACAGGAGTGATCCCAGGTGGTAAAATCTTCTGCCGGAACCCAATAAGCAGTTTGCCACATCAGGAAGAACAAAATGCCACTGACATCCCAACAAATTCGATATTTGCGCGGATTGACTCACTCCTTGCAGCCCTTTGTCATGGTCGCGGACAAGGGTCTGAATGAAAACGTGATGATTGAAATCGAATCAGCACTGCAACGCCATGAACTGGTCAAGATTAAACTTCGATCCGATCGCGACACCCGCGCTGCCTGGATTAAGGAAATCCAGGAGCAATGTTCCGCAGAAAAGGTTCACGTTATAGGACAGGTAGCCTGTTTCTTTCGACGTAACAGGAAAAAACCAATAATCGCACTTCCTGGAAAGGTAGTATAAAGCCTCCGCGGCTGGCTTTGACATGGACCTGACACTCCAAAGACCTGGTGAACACCATTACATCAATTCCGTTTCTGCAGATGGAATTCAAGTAGTAGATCAACTGTGTACCGGATCCATTATCGTTTCGGCGCAGCGTCTTATTACAGATTGGCCGGTTTTATCCTCCGGGGAGATCACCCCTCATCAAATTGGAAAGATACTGGCTCTGGAACCCGAGCTTGTGCTGATTGGAACCGGTGAACACCAGGTTTTTCTCGAGCCGGAAATACTAATGAATTTTTACAATCATCCAGTCGGCATAGAGGTCATGTCAACCCGTGCTGCTTGTGACACCTTCAATATACTCGTCTCTGAAGGCCGCAACGTCGTGGCGGCATTAATCTGGGCTCCTAGCCCGCATATTGCATGAGTTTCGCTGGGTTCTACTTTATTGTTTAATATTTTCAATGACATTGAAGCAAAAATGAGATTTGTAAAGAAGTAAAGAGTGTGCCGCTGCCGGATTGTCGCCTGATTTCACGGCACATCCCGGCTGATCCTGCTTGAACCTTAGCTATGGCTATGCTTCTGCACACGATCAACCAGGCTGCACTCGTGAAATCAACCGACAATTCCGGCAACTCATGCAATATGCGGGCTAGTCCATCAGAGGCAGGTCACTAAACCCTTCTTTCCTGGATATATCACGCAACCTGGAAAGGGCACAAAGTTGTACCTGACGCACACGTTCCCGCGTCACTCCCAGTAATCTACCCACTTCCTCCAGGGTCCTGCGTCCATGTCCGTGCAGGCCAAACCGATGTTCAACCACATCCCGCTGCTGTCGGGGCAACTGATCCAGCCAATGATCCAGCAAGCGTTCGGCTGCTACATCCGCGTATTCGGTTTCCGGGTTTCTGCTTTGCAAGTCGGCAATTGTTTCAAGCCTGGAACGTGCTGACCCGGAGTTTGACAGCTCATCTGCTGACGAAACGGGGTCATTCAAGTTAAACAGCTTATTGACACTGTCCGTTGGAATATCCAGAACGAACGCTACTTCTTTGGTCGTTGGACAGCGGCTGTTTTTCTGCTCCAGTTTTCTGAAGGTTCGCAAATACACCGTCAGTTCTCGAGTCACATGTATGGGCAGGCGAACAGTCCGGCACTGATTCATGATGGCCCGTTCCACTGATTGCCTGATCCACCAGGTAGCATAAGTGGAAAACCGAAAACCACGATCCGGATCAAATTTCTCCACCGCACGGATCAGACCAAGATTTCCCTCTTCAATCAAATCCAGAAGAGGCAGACCCCGTTTGACATACGCACGGGCAATTTTTACGACCAGGCGTAAATTGGATTCAATCATTCGCTGCCTGCTGGCAACGCTGCCGATCTTTGCAGCCCTCGTCAGGGACTTTTCCTCGTCCGCGGTTAATAGCGGCGCACGGCCAATCTCACTCAAATAAATACGAGTGACATCATTACTCCGGGATTTGCTCGTTGTACGGTGTGACGATGAAGATCTTGCAGATACAGCTCTCGTAGCCACGGTTTTCGCGTGGTGTTGCTTGAAGACGGAAACATCCTTGTGCCCGATTTGGACATCTTGCATTTCCCCCCCTCGCGCTTTTTGGCGCTCGGATTGGTCGGTAAGCCGTCGCGCCTGTAATCTCCGGAACCGACCGAACCCGGAATTCATTTTTTAGCGAAACGGACTGGCAACTTACCACCTTCCTGGGGGGAAGTCTCTATTTAAGCCCTTACTTCCACTCCAACAGCCTCCTAGCCTGCATATTTCACCAAGGATCCGGAGTTTGCGCTGCAGCTGGCGAAACAGTTTGACCGTTCTCGCACATCCATGTGCTTCTCGGCACCGGGACTCCTGTCCAATGGTAAATCGTTTGAAAAATCATAGCGATAGCTATGGTTTAAGAAGGATAGGCCGAAATGTAAAGCCAGATGTTGTGCAAAACCGGATAGGGCAAACTGTAAATCAGGAAATCGAAAAAATGTCCTACAATGTCTTAAATTGAAAGGACAATGTTCATTATCTCGTCCGCCTTGGTGAAATATGCAGGCTAGCGGAGAGGCAAATAAGTCAGCGGATCGCGGGGACTTCCGTTTACTCGAATCTCAAAATGCAACAGAATCTGATTCCTGTCATTCCTCCCCATTTCTGCAATTTTTTCACCAACTTTCACTTTCTGACCCTCCGCGACGAGGCGTTTGCGGTTGTGTGCATACGCGCTGAGGTACTTGTCACTGTGTTTAATGATGATGAGTTCACCATAAGCCATCAACCCGCTGCCACTGTAAACCACTTCACCTGATGCCGCAGCAATAATGGCTTGTCCTTCTTTACCGCTGATGTCTATTCCCTTTCTGGCAGGATCATCGACCTTGTAGTTACTGGTAATTCTGCCACTGGCAGGCCACATCCATTTTGAAGGATCACTGCCTGCGCCTGACGATGAAGACCTGGGCGGGCTGCTTTTGGTGCTGGCTTGCGGTGTTTTTAACCCGGTCGTTGTTGTTGATGTCTTCCTATTTGATTGGCTGCTTGCAGATGGTGTCGATGCCGTCTGACTGCCGGACCTGACCGTTGCAGCCTGGCCGGGGGTTTTCTTTGCAGGGCTTGTATAGTGCCGTGGTGGTTTCATGCTCAATTCCTGATCCGGGTAGATCAGGTAAGGTGCGCGGATGTGATTCCAGGCAGCAATATCCCGCCAGTCCAATCCAAAATTGAAAGCGATGACATGCAGAGAGTCCCCTTTTCTGACCCGATAATGGCCATCCCTGGTCATTTGGTAGTCGCCCCGTTCAGCGGCCCGCTTATCCTCCGGCTGCCAAGCCGTCCGGCAAGCTGTTAATGAGCAGGCCAACAGGAGCAACAGCAATAACCTGACAGTGTTAATGCCGGCCTCCAAAATACCACCATGCTCCTCCAGCGACAGCCACTACGACAAGAGCTAACCAGCCAGCAGTGTCCACCCATGATCTGAGCCGTTGTGCACCCCTTTCTCCCATGGCACGAATCAAACCGGCGACCAGAAAAAAGCGCGCGCCACGCCCGACCGCCGAGCCCAACAAAAAGGGTATTACCGCCATTCCCATTACACCGGCGCCGATGGTGAATACCTTGTAAGGAATGGGTGTGAAACCAGCCAGCAGGATATACAAAAAGCCCCAGGTTTCAAAAGCATCCATGGTAGAGAGAAATATTCCGGAATAGGCAGATGACATCAACCACGGTTCAATCCACTGAAAGGCCCACCTTCCGATCACATAGCCCAACAAACCACCCAGGACAGAACTGACGGTGCAGATTGCTGCAAAATACCAGGCCTTCCCGGGCCGGGCCAGGCACATGGGGCCCAGCATTACATCGGGTGGAATCGGAAAGAAACTCGATTCTGCAAAACTCAGGCTTGACAGGATGACCGGCGCCCTGGGATGAGCTGCCCAGGCCAGCATCCGGTCATACAAGCGCTGAAGCAGATGTCCGTCCAGAATGGTTGCACGGCCCATTATTTCAGGAAAGGCCGCTCAGCATCGGCACGAAAATCACACCACCCAGGTCCTTTTCTTCAAACCCGTCTTCCGTTCGGTTAATGGCAAGCAACCGTTGCATTCCGTATTTTTCAACCGGCGCCACCATAACGCCACCGATACGCAACTGATCAAGTAATTCGTCAGGAATCTCCATGGCGGCGGCGGTAACCACAATGCCATCAAAAGGCGCCTGGCTGGGCCAGCCCAGGTGGCCATCTGCGTATCGGGTGTAAATATTATTGAGGCCCAGCTTGTGAAAGCGGCGACGCGCCAGTTTCAGGAGTTCTTCTATCCTTTCTACTGTAAAAACCGTGGGTACCAGCGCAGCGAGTACGGCCGCCTGGTATCCGGAACCCGTTCCCACCTCCAACACTTTGTCCACCGAACCACAGTTCAACAGCGCCTCGGTCATGCGAGCAACAACCCAGGGCTGAGAAATGGTCTGGCTCAGGCCAATCGGCAGCGCCGTGTCTTCATAGGCCCGACTGGAAAGAGCTTCATCAACAAACTCGTGGCGAGGTGTGGTTGCAATGGCCATGAGGACTTTTTCATTTTGAATTCCCTTTTCGCGAAGTCGCGTAACCAGACGGTCACGAGTACCCTGAGACGTCATCCCGATTCCTTTGGGTATTCCCTTCAGACTTCTGCGGTAGATCACGCAACCGCATCCGGTGTTCGGGCCTGGTCAATGGTAATCTCAGCGACCCAGCCTGCCACCTGGTCCAGAGCCTGGTACCGGGTCAAATCAACGTGGATTGGCGTTACTGAAACGAAACCCCTGCGTACCGCATTAAAATCGGTTCCAGGCCCGGCATCCTGTTCCGCACCTGCCGGCCCGATCCAATACATAGGCCGCCCCCTGGGATCAAATTCCTTGATTGTTGGTTCAGCCCGCTGCCTGTGGCCCAGGCGCGTTACTTCAAAGCCGCCAATATCAGACCAGGGCAAATCAGGGACATTGACATTCAATATGGTGTCAGCAGGTAAAGGGGATTTTCGCAGACGCTGCACGAGTAATGAAATTGCTTCTGCTGCTGTCTCGTAATGATGTGGTTTTCCATTTAATACCAGCGAAGCGGCGATGGCTGGAAACCCCAGGAATCGCCCTTCCATTGCTGCAGCCACGGTTCCGGAATAAATAACATCATCGCCCAGGTTGGCACCCGCATTGATCCCGGAAATAACCATATCGGGGTCTTTTTCGAGTAAACCAGTCAGAGCAATATGAACACAATCCGTCGGGGTCCCGGTGACGCGAAATCTCCTTTCATCGATCTCTTTTATACGGACGGGCGAATCCAGGGTCAGGGAATTACTGGCGCCACTGCGATCCTGGTCCGGCGCTACGATGGTTACTTTTCCCAATTCACTCATACGTGCCGACAGCACTTCGATCCCCCGCGCCGTAATCCCATCGTCATTACTGATCAGAAAATGCATACCCGTTCCATTGTATAAATCCGGTCATGACGTACCGGCTTGATCCATTCTTGGTTCACAGAAATATATGCCGAAGATAAACTGTACCGACCGGTACTTCGTCAAGGTAATATTGCCCTAACAGAGTACCATCAATTACGATGCAGCACACTGGATGGGCTGACGAAAATGAATTCATTAAAAAAGAAAATCAAGAGCGTTAAACCATGACCGGCCTGTTGGTTTTTTCACTGGCTGGACTGGCCGCCATCACCTGGTGGCAACTGCTCAAAGGAAAAGAAAAAGCACGCCGGGCAGCATCAATCACCTGCCGCGAACACGGCCTGACCTTGATGGATGATACGGTTGTGCTGGACACAATCAAGTTGAAACATAACGGATATTCACGCAGCTACAGCCTGGTATACCGTTTTGATTTCGCCAAGAACGGAATCCTTCGCACCGGCGGCAATGTGTTAATCACACCAGGACACCGCCCCACTGTCATCATCAATACCAGTGAAGGTCAACTGATTCAGGAAATAAAATAGCGGGAGATCAGCCTGCTGACATCAGACGATTCAACTGAAAGAGCATCGTCTACTTGACGATGGTGAGATGGGACCTGCGAGGTGGTTTATCCGGACCGTCATCCGGATCAGCCGGCGTCAAGGGCTCGTCATCCAGCGCAAACATCATACCCTGACCGTTTTCCTTCGAATAAATCGCCAATATTGCCTCAAGCGGAACAGAAACTGCATGTCCTTTTCCAGAGAACCGGGCGCTGAAGGTAAGCCACTCGTTACCTAATTCGAGTCCATGCACCGCTGCTTTGTCAATATTGAGAATGACCTTGCCTTTTTGAACAGCCTGTTCAGGAACCTCAACACCTTCAAACCCTGCATCAACCAGAATATGAGGCGTCATGCTGTTATCGCTTATCCACTCGTAAAGTGCCCTGAGCAGGTAAGGCCTGTTGGATGTCATCTCTACGGGCATTGAGATTCTTCTACATGCGGTATCGTTTCGGGGAACAGTGGTTCAGGAAGCTCCAAGCACCAATTCACGTTCGGCCATAGTCAGGCTGGATTTAAAAGAAGCTCGCGAAAAGATTCTTTGTGCGTACGCTTCGACGGATGCACCGGGTTTGCCCAATTTCACACCATAATGCATAAGCCGCCACATCAAGGGTCCCAACATACAATCAACCAGTGTCAGTTCATCGCTGAGTAAAAAATCCTGCACCTTGAACAACTCATTGGTGGCGATAATGCTTTCTTTGAGTTGTTTGGCAAACTGGTCCGCCTTTTTTCCGCTACTGGCTTCAATTTCAAAAGCCAGTGAAAACCAATCCTGTGATATTCGATGATGTACTAACCTGAGCTGTGCCCGGGAAACGGGATCAACCGGCATCAGTGGTGGATGCGGATAACGTTCATCCAGATAATCATTGATTACGCCTGCGTTATACAGCACCAGATCCCTGTCAACCAGCGTGGGAGCCAGGTTATAAGGATTCAGTTCCGCCATGTCCGCCGCAGCGGACTCGTTTTGAGATATATTAACGACATCAACATTAATCCCTTTTTCGGCGATGACAAACCGTACCCGGTGACTATCCAAACCGGTCTCGCATGAGTACAACGCTACGGTCGAACGACCTCGAATTGATACTGCCACATTAATCTCCTAGAAATATTTGGTCGGTTGCTGGTTAATGAACATCCCGCCAAAATTCAACTTTCAAAGCGTAAGCCACCAGCGTAAACACCAACAGGAACAGCATGACCCAGATACCAATGTTCTTTCTTTTCAGTTTCGAGGGTTCAGCAATGTAATCAAGAAACGTAACCAGGTCCCGCACCGTTTGTTCGTACTCTTGCGGTGATTGCAAGCCGGGCGAAATCAATTCGAGGTGTTCAATAAACCGTTCTTCTCCGTGACTCGACCAGACGGGCTTCTGGATACCCTGCAGTTGCCAAAAAACATGTGGCATGGCGGTCTTGGGCAGGACCAGGTTATTCCATCCACCGCTTTCATCCTGATAGAAAGATTTCAGGTATGTGAAAAGCCAGTCGTTTCCACGTGATCTCGATCTAACCGAGAGATTGGGCGGTGTTTTGCCCAGCCAGGCCTCAGAATCTTCCGGCCGCATAGCAATATCCATCGTATCGCCAATGTTCACGTCAGCAAATGCAAGGTGCTGCAAAACAATGTCTTCATCCAGGCCCAGGTCTTCGGCCAGGCGATTGAAGCGCATGTAGTTGGCGCTGTGACAGCTTAAGCAATAGTTCACGAACCATTTTGCGCCTCTCTGGACAGCCGCTGTGTCACGGAAATTCACGGCGGAATTTTCGAGACCCCCTGCGCTCGACCCGAGAACCTGGCCGGTTATTGTAATTGTCGCAATCAGGCTGAGAACGATCAATAAGGTTTTCTTATTCATCAGTGTGTCACCCGGTCTGGCACAGGCTTGACTTTTCCTTTTGGACTCATGAAAAACAGCAGAACGAAAAACGAGAAATACACAAAAGTCCAAATGCGCATCTCGATTGTCTCGGATGGTGTTCCTTCCGCCATTCCCAGCATACCAAGCCGGATAAAGGCAATCGTAAACAAGGTTAGCAATATTTTGTACCACCTACCTTTATAGCGTATGGACTTGACCGGTGAGCGATCTATCCATGGCAGGAAGAACAGGATCATCACGGATGCGCCCATCAAGATCACGCCCATCAGTTTGTCAGGTACTGCTTTGAGAATGGCGTAGTACGGCGTGAAATACCACACCGGAACGATATGTTCCGGCGTCACCAGGGGAGTCGCCGGTATAAAGTTGTCACGTTCGAGGAATATCCCGCCGGCTTCCGGCCAGAAAAACAGAACGAAAGCGAAAAGGAGAAGAAACACGCCCACTCCGAATATGTCCTTCACGGTGTAGTACGGATGGAATGGAATGCCGTCTTTGGGGAGCCCGTTCTCGTCTATGTTCGCCTTGATCTCAATTCCATCCGGGTTGTTCGAACCACACTCCCGCAACGCGACCAGGTGTAACATCACCAACGCCAGCAGGGCCAGGGGAATCGCGATAACGTGCAAAGCAAAAAAGCGGTTGAGGGTAGCATCAGAAATGGAATAATCCCCCCTGATCCATTCGGTCAGCGGTTCACCGATAGTCGGGATCGCACCGAACAGGTTGATGATCACCTGCGCTCCCCAGTAGGACATCTGGCCCCACGGCAACACGTATCCCATGAACGCTTCCGCCATCAAGGCCAGGTAAATCAACATGCCGAAAACCCACAGCAATTCCCTGGGTTTGCGATGCGAGCCGTACAACAGGCTGCGAAACATGTGTAAATAAATCACGATGAAAAAGAAAGAAGCGCCGGTGGAGTGCATGTAGCGAATCAACCAGCCCCAGGAAACGTCGCGCATGATGTATTCAACCGATGCGAACGCTTCGAGGGCCGATGGTTTGTAATGCATGGTCAGGAAAATACCACTTATAATCTGTATCACCAGCACCAGTAGGGCCAATGAGCCCATGTAATACCAGAAATTGAAATTTTTTGGGGCGTAATACCCGGTCATGGTGGCTTTCCAAAATGCCGAAACCGGCAAACGCTTGTCGACCCAATTCATTAATGCATTAGCTCGCTTGGCGAGTGTGCTGGCTGGCTTGGCCATTACGCTACTCCTGCCTGGCTTACACCGATTAGCAGTGTCCGGTTATCGATAAAGCTGTAGATCGGAATTTTCAGGTTAGTGGGGGCAGGGACACTCTTGTATACCCGGCCGGCCATGTCGAATTTCGATTTGTGGCAGGGGCAGAAAAAACCACCTTTCCAGTTTTCCTCGAATGACTGGGGGCCGACCTGGGGAACCATTTGGGGAACGCAGCCCAGGTGAGTGCAATGCATATTAACTACCAGGTACTCATCCTTTAACGACCGCGTCTCATTTTTAGCAAATGACGGCTGCTCGGACTCGTTCGATTGGGGATCGCGCAAATCGGGGGTGACTTCTGACAAAAGCTTCAGGCTTTCGGGCGTCCTACGCAAAATGCCGATGGTTTGTCCACGCCATTGCACTTTGAGAAGCTGACCCGGCTCCAGTTTATTGGTGTCGACCTGAACGGGAGAACCCAGTGACCGCGCTTTCGCGCTCGGCTGCCACGATTGGATGAAAGGCACTGTGGCAAAGCCTGCGCCTACTGTTCCCACGACTGCGGTTGTGGCAATAAGAAACCGGCGCCGTCCGGTATTCACGCCATCAGTTGGCATTTATTTCTCCAGCTGGAAGATAACCCTGCAGGGTCTGCAAAGAAACCATCAATTATTGAGGTACAAAGTCCGGATACCCGTTTTCGGATAATCCAGCAATATTCCCGCCTCAGCCCATTAATCAATCCTCTATTTTATCCGATTTACACCATGTTAAACAATGCATTTACCGATAGAATGGACAAAGTTACTTGTCCGTTGTCATAAAAAACAGTAAAAGATATGAATCTCTCTCAATTGCCATGACAAAAAGCTTGAATTTAATTGGATTTCTGGTACGCGCCGCGGTAGCCGGGCTTGCGATTGCATTCGTGGCCATTTATCTGTGGCCATCACTGGCAGACCGTTTGAGCCATCCTGAAACTTCGATGCCTTCCCTTGCGGCGCCTGCTTCATATGCAACGGCAGTCAACCGCGCGGCGCCAGCCGTTGTGAGTATTTACACACAATCCTTGCAGCCGCAGTCGCGCGAATCGGGCCCAACAACACAGACAAAGTATCGTTACCTCTACCGCATGCGCTCAGACATGGGTTCGGGCGTACTCCTTAGCGAAGATGGTTACATCCTCACCAACCAACACGTAATCAACCAGGCTAACAACATTCGTATTAGTCTTTGGGACGGCCGCATTGCACCCGCAAAAATCGTCGGTTCAGACCCGGAAACTGATCTGGCCGTGCTCAAAATCAATCTGACAGAGTTGCCCACGGCCCCGATTGCAGAACAAACTGAGGTTCATGTCGGCGATGTGGTGCTTGCTATCGGCAATGCCCTCGGGCTGAGCCATACGGTAACCATGGGTATTGTCAGCGGTACCGGCAGAAATAATCTGCGCTCGGTACTCTACGAAGATTTCATCCAGACTGATGCCGCCATCAATGCCGGTAACAGTGGAGGAGCCCTGATCAATGCCAATGGTGATCTTATCGGAATAAACTCGCGCAACCTGGGAAGAATAAGCGGGGCACAGAACATTGGATTTGCCACGCCCATTGCGCAGGCTCTGAACGTAATGAATCAAATCATCGAATACGGCTCGGTTCGCCGCGGTTGGCTGGGCGCCACATTCGGAAACTTGCGCCCGACAGCACGCTCAGACGGAAGTGCTATCAGGCGCGGCATCAGTGTTCGCGAGGTGGCAACGGATGGACCCGCCTGGAACGCCGGTATTCGTCAGGGTGACATTATCTTGAAACTGGACGGAGATCGGGTGGACGACGCCAGCAAATTTCTGTTGAAAATCTCGCGTCGTGACCCCGGCTCACAGGTTGAACTGGAAATACTTCGCAATCGGGAAACATTTGAAACCTACGCGATGCTCATTCAGCAACCACCGCTGCGGCAGTAATTTTTTCCGTAAGGTCATAGCTATCAAGCTTTCGGGAGGGTAACTCCGGTTTGACCCTGGTATTTGCCGGCGCGATCGGCATAGGACTGCTCACAGGGTTCATCCGACTCAAAAAAGAGGAATTGGGCTACACCTTCATTTGCGTAAATCCTGGCTGGCAGTGGTGTTGTATTGGAAAACTCCAGCGTGACATGACCCTCCCATTCCGGTTCCAAAGGCGTGACATTGACGATAATACCGCAACGGGCATAAGTCGACTTACCCAGGCAAATGGTCAATACATTCCGGGGAATACGAAAGTATTCCACCGTGCGGGCCAGCGCAAATGAGTTGGGTGGAATGATGCACACATCACCGATGAAATCCACGAAGCTGTTTTCGTCGAAGTGTTTGGGGTCAACAATGGCGGAATTGATGTTGGTGAATATTTTAAATTCTCGCGCGCAACGGACATCGTAACCGTAGCTGGATGTACCATAGGAAATACGTTTTTCCCCCCGCTCGCAATATCTGACCTGGCCCGGCTCGAATGGGTCGATCATGCCATGGGATTCAGCCATCCGGCGGATCCAGTGATCGGGTTTGATACTCAATTCGTTATCCCTGTTTCAAAATCATCTGCGTAGCCCGGGAATCTAAGGAAGCCCTGATCAAGGGTATTATCATTTGATCAGGAATTCAGAATATTGATTTGAGGAAGGTTGAGATCCAGGTTTCGGGATCTGGTGGAAAGCCGGGCCGCTGTATTACGGGCCATTTCCCGGAAACTGGCTGCTAATTCTGATTCCGGATCTGAAACAACCGTCGGCATTCCCTGGTCCAGGTCTGACCTGATCTGCATGGCCAGGGGCAGTTTACCCAGCAGGGGTACATCGAAATCTTCAGACATACGTTCACCGCCACCTGAGCCAAAAATTGTTTCCTCATGGCCGCAGTTGCTACAGATGTGAGTGCTCATGTTTTCCACGATGCCCAGCACGGTTACATCAACCTTGCGGAACATTTGAATGGCCTTGCGTGCGTCCAGCAGGGCGATGTCCTGTGGTGTGGTGACGATGATGGTTCCGCTAACCGGAACTTTTTGCGCCAGCGTCAACTGAATGTCCCCGGTACCCGGAGGTAAATCAATCACCAGGTAATCCAGCCCCTCCCAATTCGTCTCGGTCAACAGCTGTTGAAGGGCAGAAGTCACCATGGGCCCTCGCCAGATCATCGGTGTGTCTTCCTCGACGAGAAAACCAATGGACATGACCTGCAGTCCATGGCCAAGCTGGGGAATAATCCGGTTGCCATCTGTTTCGGGCTGGCCCGAAATACCCATCATGCGCGGCATGCTTGGGCCATAAATATCTGCATCCAGAATACCCACGCATGCTCCGTCGGCGCGTAAGGCCAGGGCGAGGTTCACTGCCATACTGGACTTACCAACGCCGCCTTTCCCCGAGCCAACGGCAATGATATTTTTAATATTATTCTGAGGCTTCAGATCACCTTGCACGCTGTGTGGCACAACTCGCCAATCCAGGTTAACTGCAACACTTTCGATACTGGCGTCAGCTTCCAGGACCCCGGCAATCGAACGAACGAGCGATTCGTGTAGACCATCGATCGGGTAACCGGCACGTAAATCAACCGATACTCTGGCCCCGTCAATGCCCACACCTCGCAGCCATCCAAGGCTGACAATGTCGGTATCTGCATGAGGATCATGGATATTGGAAAGCAGGTTCCTCAAGTATTCTTCATTCAATGTTGACATAAGATTCAGATCACCCATGCATTTGATGACAGTAAAGCAGATCATTGTATCGGTTTAATCTGTTTGCGGGAATATTTTGACTCCAAAAAACGCCTCGAATCACTGCATTCCTGGGTCCGTGGAGGTTCTTATCCAGCACCGGTCGTGACATAATTCCCGAACCCACAGCAAAACTGCTGCAAACCATTAATTCTGACCCTGAACCGCATAAGCAAACATGACGCATAAAAAAAGACAGATCCTTGTAACCAGTGGACTTCCTTACGCCAACGGCGCGATACACATCGGGCATATGCTGGAATACATTCAAACCGACATCTGGGTGCGTTTTCAGCGCTCTCAGGGCCATGAATGTTACTTCGCATGGGCCGATGACGCCCATGGCACACCGGTCATGCTTTCGGCACGGGCCGAAAATACGAGCCCGGAAGAACTCATCGACAGGATGAGCGAGGAGCACAAAGCTGATTTCCGGGATTTCGGTATCAGTTACGACAACTACTCATCAACCCACAGCGAATATAACCGGCAACAGGTCGAGCAAATATACCATCGACTCGACGAAGGCGGCTACATTGTACGCCGCAAAATCAAGCAGTTGTATGATGAAAAGGAAGGGATGTTCCTGCCCGACCGCTTCATTCGGGGCACCTGCCCCAAATGCGGAACCGAAGACCAGTACGGCGACAGTTGCGAGTCTTGCGGCAGTACTTATTCGCCAACTGATGTAATCAATCCACGCTCTGCCATCTCCGGCGGTGAGCCGGTACTCAGGGAGTCCGAGCATTATTTTGTGCGGCTTTCCGAATTCGAGCAGCCATTGAAGGACTGGGTTTCTTCCGGGGCATTGCAGGACGAAGTTGCAAACAAGCTGCAGGAATGGTTTGTCGATGGCTTGAGAGACTGGGATATCTCCAGGGATGAGCCGTATTTCGGCTTCCGGATTCCCGGCACCGAGGACAAGTATTTTTATGTCTGGGTGGATGCACCTATCGCGTACATTTCCAGTTTCCGCGAACTGTGTGAGCGCGAAAACCTGGACTTCGATCACTGGTGGCGTGAGGGTTCGGAGGCCGAGGTATATCACTTCATTGGCAAGGATATTATCTATTTTCACACCCTGTTTTGGCCGGCTATGTTGATGGGTGCCGGCATGAGAACGCCTACAGCCGTTTACGCCCATGGATTCCTGATGGTGGATGGGGCCAAAATGTCCAAGTCAAGGGGCACATTTATCAAGGCCCGCACGTACCTGGACCACCTGAACCCGGACTACCTGCGTTATTACTTTGCCGCCAAGCTGGGGCCAGGTATCGCGGACATTGATCTGAACCTTGAAGATTTTGTCCAGCGCGTTAATTCTGACGTGGTTGGAAAGGTGGTCAATATCGCCAGCCGCTGTGCGGGCTTCATCCAGCGTAAATTTGACGGCAAACTTTCGACTGCCTTGCCGTCGCCGGAGCTTTACGAGGCTTTTATCCTTGCCGGAGACAACATAGCGGCCGACTTTGAAGGCCGTAATTACCAGTCTGCCATCCGTCAAATCATGTCGCTGGCAGACGACGCCAACCGGTACATTGATGATGAAAAACCCTGGCAGCAAATCAAACTCGATGACAGGCAGGAGCATGTTCATGCTGTCTGCACCCAGGGTATTAACCTGTTCCGGGTTTTGATCACTTATCTGGCCCCCGTCTTACCGTTTACTTCAGCCAAAGCTACGGCTTTCCTGGGCCGGGACCTTAATGACTGGCATGCCGTTGATCAGCCCATGCTGGATGTGTCGATCAATACCTTCCAGCCCCTGGTAACACGCGTTGATCCGCTCAAAGTCCAGGCAATGGTCGACGACTCCAGGGATTCTTTGCAAGCCTCAGCAGCAAAACCAAGAACGAGTGCTAACTAGGAGTCTGTCGGATTTAACATGATCTACTCGACAATTGTTCCCGACATGATTCTACCTCCCACATCCCTGTGGTCGTGCGGAAAACCCGAGTTTGGCCAGATTCACGGCTCTTTTGCGTCAAATAGCGGTGCTATTCTCCTTAAAAGACCGAAAAATCTGACTCAAATCGGCTTTTACCCCAGGGCACATTCTCTTGATGCTACGCATCAATTCACCTTGCCCTCGCTACGACCGGTCAAATCCGACAGGCTCCCAGGATCCGTTAAGTGTTAACAGGCTCTGAACATGTCTGAATACGTGCTGATACTGGTCAGCACAGTGCTGGCAAATAATTTTGTACTGGTACGATTTCTCGGACTGTGTCCGTTCATGGGTGTTTCAAATAAACTCGAAGGTGCCATCGGTATGTCTGTGGCAACGCTGTTTGTGCTGACCATTTCCTCGGTATCCAGTTACCTGCTAAACCGATACCTGTTGCAACCACTGGATCTGGCTTACCTTTCAACTCTCGGCTTCATTCTGGTCATAGCGGTAGTCGTCCAACTGACCGAACTGCTGATACGCAAAACCAGTCCGCTGCTTTATCGGATTCTGGGTATCTTTTTACCCTTGATCACGACAAATTGCGCCGTACTGGGCGTGGCGCTGCTGAACGTGCAGGAACAACACAATCTCCTGCAGTCTGCTCTCTACGGTTTCGGAGCAGCAAGCGGGTTTGGGATGGTCCTGGTGATGTTTGCAGCAATGCGCGAACGAATTGCCTTTGCCGACATTCCGCTACATTTCAAAGGCGCCCCCATCGGACTGATCACTGCGGGCCTCATGGCGCTGGCATTCATGGGTTTTACCGGCCTGGCGAAACTATAAATATGTTTACCGCTATCCTCTCAATCACACTCCTTGGTGGCCTGTTCGGTTTCGGGCTCGGTTGGGCGGCGCGAAAATTTCAGGTTGAATCAGACCCGGTAGCGGACCAGATTGAAGCCATCCTTCCTCAAACCCAGTGCGGCCAGTGCAATTACCCGGGATGCAGACCCTATGCCGAGGCAATAGCCAGTGGAGAAGCCGATATAAACCAGTGTCCACCCGGCGGAGAAAACCAGATTACGGCACTGGCCGATCTTCTCGGTGTTGAGTCCAAACCCCTCAATCCTGAATACGGCGAGGAAAAGCCAAAAGCTGTGGCAGTTATCGATGAAGCGGCTTGTATTGGCTGCACGCTTTGTATCCAGGCCTGTCCGGTTGATGCAATTCTCGGCGCATCGAAACAAATGCATACGGTGATTGAATCCGAATGCACGGGTTGTGATCTGTGTCTTGCGCCCTGCCCGGTAGATTGCATTGAAATGATAGTCAGGAATCCGGCAATCAGTGACTGGCGCTGGCCAAAACCCCGGCCGGAAATACCCCGGCTTGCCGTGATTGCAGATCAAATGGGCATCACTGATGCTCATTGACCAAACAGAGCAGGCGCGTACCATCGGTGAGCAAGTGCATCATTTTCACGGCGGACTCCATCTGCGTCACAACAAGAAAATTTCCTGCGAGACCCCTGTGCAGCGGACGCCTGTACCCAGTCTCCTGTTCATCCCTCTGTTTCAGCAATACGGCGCCGAGGCCAAAGCCACAATAGAGCCAGGGCAATATGTCCTCAAGGGCGATGAAATCGGTTGCTTCGATCACCTGGGCAGCGGCTATGTTCATGCTACAAGTTCAGGTGTCGTAAAAGCCATAAGCCGACTGCCCATCAGTCACCCATCCGGAAACGACGGCTGGTGTGTTGTGATAGAGACTGACGGGCTGGACCAGTGGAAAAAACTCGAACCACTCACCAACTGGCAGCATGCGGACCCGGCCCTCTTGCGGCGAGAGATCAGGAACTCGGGCATCGTTGGGCTGGGTGGCGCTGTTTTTCCAACCGCACATAAAACCGAAGAAGCCAATAAACGCAACATCCACACACTGATTCTGAATGGTTCGGAATGTGAGCCTTATATCAGCTGTGATGAAATGCTGATGCGTGAACAGCCGGACTTGATAGTTCTTGGTGCAAGGATTCTTCAACGTGCCATCGGGGCCAGCAGGATCATCATTGCCATTGAGGACCAGATGGGTGTTGTCAATATTGCATTGAAGCGGGCAGTCAAAAAGCTTAGTGATGACAGCATCAAGATCATCAAAGTCACTACAATTTATCCCGAAGGGGGGGAGAAACAGCTGATTCAGGTCCTCACCGGCCTGGAAGTGCCAACAGGAGGCAGACCAGCCGACCTGGGCTTGCTTTGTCAAAATGTAGCAACGGCCTCTGCCGTTGCTGAGGCAGTAGTTGAAGGAAAGCCCCTCATTGAGCGAATCGTCACGGTCAGCGGCAGTGGCATCCAGCAACCCCGAAACCTGCTGGCCCGTCTGGGCACTCCGATTTCAGACCTTGTTTCACAATGCGGCGGATATACCCAGGACGTGGCCCGGTTGATACTGGGTGGGCCAATGATGGGATACGCGCTGAATTCAGATGCCAATCCGGTCATCAAGGCAGCAAATTGCATCCTTGCGCTTACAAAATCCGATATTCAACCGCAGCAGCCGGAATTGCCGTGCATTCGCTGCGGTGATTGTGCGCGGGTCTGTCCGGCCGTATTGCTGCCGCAACAACTGGACTGGTTGATTCGAAACCAGCAGTGGGACAAAGCGGCAGAAAACGGGCTTGCTGATTGCATCGAGTGTGGTTGTTGTGACTTCGTTTGTCCCAGCCATATTCCCCTGGTGGCCTGGTTCCGTTTCGGCAAGTCAGAACTGCGCACGCTTGCACAAGAAAGAAAACAGGCAGAAGTTGCAAAACAGAGACACGATGCACGTGACGACCGCTTACTACGCATCAAACAGGAACGCCACCGGAAAATGGCTGAAAAAAAACGAGCCATCAAAAACAAGGCGGCAAAGAAGATCAAGCTCGCCGAAGCCATCAGTCGCGCTGCAGCCCGGCGGGAGCGGAACGAATGAGCCGTAAATTCGACACAGGTGATGCGCCTCATTTCCCGGCCCAAACCACGGTTGCCGGTGTCATGCGGCAGGTACTCTATGCCCTGGTACCCGGAATCATCACCTATTGCTGGTTTTTCGGTCTCGGAATACTCTTTCAAATAATGCTGGCGGTCATATTCGCACTGCTTTTTGAGGCGCTGATGCTCAAGGCAAGGAAGCAGCCTCTTAAGCAATATCTGGGCGACTGGAGTGCGGTTGTCACAGCCGTCCTTTTTGCATTGTGCCTGCCGCCATTAGCACCCTGGTGGGTTGCGCTGATCGGCATGCTGTTCGCGATCATTGTGGCCAAGCATCTGTTTGGTGGTTTGGGCCACAATGTATTTAATCCGGCCATGGTTGCTTACGTCGTTGTCCTGATCAGTTTTCCACAGGTCATGGCTTTATGGCCACCACCCACATCAATAGCGCCGCACGCCCTCGATTTTACAGCTACTATCAAAACGATTTTCACGGGCGGATTGCCGCTCGGACTGACCTGGGACTCAGTTTCCGAAGCCACACCTCTTGACGCAATCCGTAATAGCCTTGCATCCGGGCACATGGTGTCGGAAGCCCGGCAATCACCCGTTTTCGGAGACTTTGGCGGCCTGGGCTGGGAGTGGATTGCCAACATGTATGCACTTGGCGGCTTCTGGTTGCTGTGGCGCAGAATCATCAGCTGGCATGTACCGGTGATGATGATCAGCACGGTCCTTGCCTTGGGCTTGATTGCTTACCTGGTCGACCCGGGCAGCAATCCTGATCCATTACAACATGTATTTTCGGGCGCCCTGATTCTGGGTGCGTTTTTTATTGCCACTGATCCGGTCACCGGTTGTACCAGCACGCGCGGCCGCCTGATTTTTGGTGTCGGTGTGGGAGTCATTACTCTGACTATCAGGCGATGGGGAGCCTATCCGGATGGTGTCGCTTTTGCCGTTTTGCTGATGAACATGGCCGCCCCCCTAATCGATCGTTACACCCGGCCGCGAATCTTCGGACATAGAAATTGATGGTTTTCACAAGCAACAAAATATTCCGTAGCACAGTATCCCTGGCCTTGGTTGCTGTGATGGGCGTCACTCTGCTTGCTGCAGTCAACAAGCTGACGAAAGCGAGAATCGCTGAGCAGGAAAAAAAGGCCATACTCGCGCAACTGGGGCAGCTCGTCGCGCCTGATCTTTATGATAATGAGCTTCAACTGGACCTGTTTTCGTTTCAAAATGAACGCTACTTCCCCAGGGGTCAAACGGTCGTGGCCTACCGCGCAAGAAGGGACGGCATGGCCGTAGCGGTGGTGTTGAAGATGGCTGCAGTTAACGGTTACAACGGCAAAATCAATTTACTGGTTGGAATCAAGGAAAATGGTACGCTTTGCGGCGTACGCGTTATATCCCACAAGGAAACTCCCGGGCTGGGAGATGACATAGAGGTGAAAAGAAACAACTGGATACTCGGCTTTGCAGGCCGGTTTCTGGGCAACCCAAAGCCGGAACGTTGGGCTGTCCGCCGTGACGGAGGGGAATTTGACCAATTTACCGGTGCAACGATCACGCCAAGGGCGGTTGTAGAGGCTGTGCGGCTGACTCTCGAGTTTTTTGAAGAGCAAAAATTATTTCTATTCGAGTCACCTTCCGATTCTCAAAGCGAAGACAATTCATGATCCACCAAGTCCATAAGCCCAAAACAAAATCGATACAAGATGCAGACTGACTATCGACAGATTTTTGCGGATGGCCTCTGGCACCAAAATACAGGTCTGGTCGTATTGCTGGGACTGTGCCCCTTACTGGCCATTACCAACACCGCCACCAATGGTCTCGGCCTGGGCCTTGCAACGATCCTGACCCTGGTCTTTTCCAACCTGACGGTTTCGCTGGCACGCGGTCTTTTAAGACCGGAAATTCGCATACCTGCTTATGTCCTGATCATTGCTTCGGTGGTGACCGTGGTCCAACTCCTGATGCAGGCCTGGCTTTATGATCTCTACCGGGTACTCGGTATTTTTATTCCGCTGATTGTGACCAATTGCGCAATCATTGGCAGAGCCGAAGCCTTTGCCTCACGCAATACGCCCCTGCCTTCCATAGCAGACGGTTTCGCGACCGGACTTGGTTTCTGCATTGCCCTGGTCACCCTTGGTGCACTCCGGGAGATCATCGGGCAGGGAACATTGTTCAGCCAGGCCGGATTGATGTTCGGCGAGCCGGGGGCGTTGCTGGAGCTGACCATTATTCCCGATCATCCCGGTTTCCTGCTGGCTTTGCTTCCACCCGGGGCTTTTATCAGCCTCGGAGTATTGATCGCCGGCAGGAACTGGCTTAATAGCCGCAACGTCGTTCGCCAGGAATTGGCAAGGTCCGGTTTGGCCGAATGAAACCGGCTGCCAGAAAAGAATTTTTCCAGCGCCTGAGGTCGATCACGCCCAAGCCCGAAACCGAACTTGAATACAAAAACCCGTTCGAACTGTTAACGGCTGTCATTCTCTCTGCGCAAGCCACCGACGTGGGAGTGAACAAAGCAACCAAAAGGCTCTTCCCGCTGGCGAATACTCCGAAAAGCATACTGGACCTGGGCGAGGAGGGCCTGAAGGATTACATCCGCACCATTGGTCTCTACAATTTAAAAGCAGCCAACATCATCAAAACCTGCAGAATCCTGTTGGACCGGCATGGCGGAATCGTTCCCGACGACCGCGAGTCACTGGAAGCCTTGCCGGGTGTTGGGCGAAAAACAGCCAATGTTGTATTAAATACAGCGTTTGGTAAACCTACCATCGCGGTGGACACACATATTTTCCGGGTTGCCAACAGAACCGGACTCGCTAGGGGTAAAACTCCCTTACAGGTGGAGCTGAAGCTTCTCAAAGCCGTGCCGTCAGAATTTCTGCATGACGCCCATCATTGGCTCATTCTGCATGGGCGATACACGTGCAAGGCCCGCAAACCCAACTGCCCCGAGTGCATTGTGAGAGACCTTTGCAGTTTCAAAAGTAAGACACATTCTGCCTGATAGTAATCGGGTTATCGTAAATAACCTTCTGATCAGCGTAGTTTCCGGGCATATTCTTATTTGGCTGTAATAATCTGGGCCAGGTGCGGGTCTACTACCCTGAAATCGTGTTTGTTTTTGAAATTTCTGTACATTCTGATAGGCTGGGGCGCGACTCGACAATGGACTGTGCTTTTAAGGCTGAGCAAAAAAGGCCGGTCGCCTGACTCGACAGAGTTAAACTGCACTTTGTGCAATGTATATAAACTGAGGGCTACGAAGCCCAAATCTATTAACTTGGAGGATCCAATCAATGGCTAACAAATCCATGATCGTTAAACCAATTGCTGCCGCCGTAGGCGTTGCATTTCTTACATCACTTGCATTCTCAACGACCGCAGTAGCGGACAACAATCCTTTTGAAAGCGCTGATCTCGACAATGGCTACCTGATGGCCGGCGGCGATAAAGGTGAAGAAGGTAAATGTGGCGAAGGCAAGTGCGGCGGCGACAAGGGCGAAGAAGGCTCTTGCGGTGAAAAGGGCGAAGAAGGCTCTTGCGGTGAACACGGTGACGACGACGGTGACGACGACGGTGACGACGGCGGTGACGACGGCGGTGACGACGGCGGTGACGACGACGGTGACGACGACGGTGACGGTGACGACGGCGGTGACGACGACGGTGATGAAGGTTAATCTGGTCTACACCAGCCTGGTTCGCCAATGTCAGGTCACAAACTCTCAGGTATGAACCTGTGAGTACCGGCAAATATCCCGTGCAGGGAGCCGGACTTGGTTTGAGGCGGGCCCTACTGGGCCCGCTTCGCACTCATGGAATTGAAACCTTGGATTTCATGGAAGTAGCACCTGAAAACTGGATCAATGTCGGTGGACATTTGGGCCGCTCTTTTCGTAGTTTTACTGATCGCCTGCCTTTTGTCTGCCATGGCTTGTCTTTGTCCATAGGTGGCCCCGCAGAACTGGATGAGACATTCCTGCATCGCGTTCGTCAGTTCCTGGACAAGCACCGGGTCCGTTACTACAGCGAACACCTGAGCTACTGCACCGACGACGGGCACTTGTATGACCTGATGCCCATCCCTTTCACATGTGAAGCCGTCACGTACGTGGCAGAGCGCATCCGCCGAACCCAGGACATACTCGAACGGCGCATTGCAGTGGAGAACGTGTCTTACTACGCTTCACCGGGTTCAGAATTGAGTGAAATTGAATTCATCAACGCGGTACTGGACGAAGCCAATTGCGATTTGTTGCTGGATGTAAACAACATCTATGTCAACAGCATCAATCATCGTTATGATGCAATCGAGTTTCTAAAGGGCCTACCAGGACACCTGATTGCATATGGCCATATAGCCGGCCACCATAACGAGGCCGATGATCTGATTGTGGATACTCATGGTGCGCAAGTTATTCCTACCGTGTGGGACCTGCTGGACAAGGCTTACGAAACTTTTGGCGTATTCCCCACGCTGCTGGAGAGGGATTTTAATATTCCAGAGGTTGAAGAGTTAATGACTGAAGTTCGGCACATTACTGAAATCCAGCTTAAGTGGCAAAATCATGACGGCACATCTGAACTCCTCAAACAAGCCTGAAGACCTGCGATCGCTGCAAATGTCGTTCGCGGCCCACATCAGGGACCCGGAAAACCAGCCGGCTCCCCGGGATGTCGAAGAGCGGCGAATGAACATCTATCGCCGGCTGTTTTTCAACAACATCGTCAGATTTCTGGCCACTAACTTTCCCGCTCTACGCCAGCTTTACGATGACAAATCCTGGCGACAACTGGCGCGGGATTTTTATACTGAGCACCGCTGCCGCACGCCCTTGTTCCCGGAACTGCCCGGGGAGTTTTTGCGTTACCTTCAGGAACAGAGGACGGACCGGCCTGGCGACCCCGCTTTCATGCTTGAGTTGGCACACTATGAATGGGTGGAACTGGCCCTTTCCATGGATGAGAACGAGTTGGATGACGTTCTGGCAAATAATAAGGGAGACCTCATGGCGGAGGCGCCCGTATTATCCCCTCTGGCCTGGCCCCTGAGTTACCGCTTCCCGGTACACCAGATCCGGCCCGGATTTGAGCCTGATAAACCACCTGAAAAGGCGACTCATATCCTGGTTTACAGGAATCGAAGCGACAAAGTGAAATTCATGCAATTGAATGATGTTTCACGTTTATTGTTGAATCTCATGCAAGAAAATTCTGACCTCACCGGTCTTGAGTTACTGACTGAAATCACAAGCAGAATCAACCACCCGGATCCATCTGTGGTGATCCATAACGGCAAAAACCTGCTGCAGGATTTCAGAAATAAAGATATTGTTCTCGGAACCCGGCCAGCCTGACCCCTTACAAGATATCTGGCCGGGCCTGGACAATCACTGATCGCCACTCCTGGGAGATACCCCATGTTTGACCTGTATGACAACCTGACTGCCCGATTACGAGCAGGTGGAAATTATCTTTGGCCACTGGTATTGCGCCTGATCATGTTCTGGGAATTCTGGGAATCGGGAATTGAAAAATTGCATGGTCAGAACTGGTTTGAGGAGATTCCCTTGGCTGGCTGGCAAAAGGGGTTTCCCTGGCCGTTTAATTCCATAAGCCAGGAACTGAACTGGCTGGCTGCCACCTGGGGTGAGTTGGTTTTTGCGCTAATGATCCTGTTGGGCCTGTTCACCCGCCTGTCCGCAATTTCCCTGATTGTCATCACGGTTGTTGCAACCGCCGCGGTTCACTGGCCGGCAGACTGGGGCTCATACCAACAGCTTTGGGAAGGCTATGTGATCACCAGCAAAGGTGCGGGTAATTACAAACTTCCCCTGCTCTTCGTTGTAATCCTGCTGCCCCTGGTATTTCATGGCGGCGGGAAAATCAGCCTGGACCACCTGCTGCTGAAACTGACCGGCCGCGACAGCAACACGGCAGACCGGATCGGTGACGGCCTGGCAGCCGCCCTGGCATTTGCCATACTGGGCGTAACCACCATTTTCCTTGAACCCGTATGGGGGGTCAGCTTTTTTGTCCTCTCCATCATCACCGGCCTCACACCCGCTTTAAGGCGTTAGCGTAATTGAAAAGTCTTCTATTCAGGATTATTTAGAGGCAGCGGCTCCGGCTTCAAAACGTATCCAGCCTCCCGCAACAACGCAATCAGCCCCTGAGCACCAGGCAAATGCAAGGCACCGACCGCAACGAACACCGGCGATTCTGCAAGCAAGGGAAGCAGGGATTCCAACATGCGGTGATTGCGCACATCAATGCCCTGCTCCATAAAATAGTCCCTCGATTCACTTGTAAGCTGATCCATCTGCTCAACGGCTTTCTTTTTCAACTCCTGCAGATCGCCCGCCAGGTAACTGTCCACCATCTGCTGATGCAATGCGCTCACTTTGTCGTAATCCTTCAGCGCCTGGTCCAGCAATTCCAGCTGTTGCGCGGCCGGCATGTCCTCAAGGAAAGCCAACTGCTGCTCAAGGGTTTCCAGTCCAACCACGCGCAACCCGCTGCCTGAAGCACGAAGAGACAAAGAGAAGTCCATGAAAAGCCCGGTTTCGGGTGGTGGGATGCTGAGTGTCATGAAAACGGCCCATACCTTCATCGTACTCAGCCAATCTGCGGGGACCTGGTAGTTGGGTAACAGGAGTTCTTTGACCTTTGCAAAACGTTCTGGACCAAGCTGGTTTTCGAGGCTTGTTCCATCCTGGTAATGCATGTACTCCATCAGTTTTCGCAAGGTCGGCATGTCCGGCACCAGTTCCATTGCAAATACCTGGTTGGACTGGAGTTGTGACAGCATTAATTCGGGGAAATCCAAAACCATGGGGTCTTCGCTGTGTATTGTGCCGAGCAAATAACCTGCCTGCCTGTCACCCTCCATGATGGACCAGTAAATGGCCGTGTCCTGTGCTGCAAACAAGGCCGCCGGAAACAGGAAAAATACGGCAAGCAATGAACGGGCTGTTGAGCCTGGCAACAGGCTTCGGAGGAAGACCGGGAATCGCGGCGATACGCAAAATACATTCAACGATTTCATCATGGCAATTTCCTACACAATCCCTTATGCTCGGCGGCTTACGTGATGGGGTTCATTATGCCGCGCATTGCCGATCGATTCAGAGGATTTTTGCCCGTAGTAGTAGATGTAGAAACCGGGGGATTCAATTCTCAAACAGACGCATTGCTGGAAATCGCAGCCTGCATCCTTCAGATGGATGACTTCGGCCGCCTGTTCATCGCGGAAACTGTGGCTGTAAACGTGGAACCATTCGAAGGCGCCAATATTGAGCCCAAGTCGCTGGAAATTACCGGCATTCAACTGGACAACCCGTTGCGCATGGCCTTGCCTGAAAAAGAAGCCCTGCGACAGATATTTCAACCGGTACGCAAGGAAGTCCGGGCAAGCGGGTGCCAGCGCGCCATTTTGGTGGGGCACAATTCTTTTTTCGATCTCTCGTTTCTGAATGCTGCACTGAAAAGGACGGCATTCAAACGCAGTCCTTTTCACCCGTTCAGCTCCTTTGATACAGCCACACTGGGTGGCCTGGCTTTCGGCCAGACGGTATTGTCTCGTGCGGTGCAGTCAGCCGGTATTGACTGGAATGAGTCCGAAGCTCACTCGGCTATTTACGACACCGAAAAAACAGCCGCTTTATTTTGCTCCATCGTAAACCGGTGGAAAATTTTGACTGGTTTTTAATCATCCCCAGGGCCCAAATGAACAATAAGCTGATGAACACCTATGCGGCCCTCCCGCTTGCTTTTGATCGCGGTGAAGGTGCCTGGCTGTGGGATGAGGACGGCAATCGATACCTGGATGCGATCAGCGGCCTGGGGGTATGCGGTCTTGGCCATGCCCACCCGGACGTGACCCGTGTGATTGCCGACCAGGCCGGCAAGCTGATCCATACGGCCAACCTGGCCCGAATCCCGTGGCAGGAAAAGCTTGCCGGTAAATTGGTGGAAATCACCGGCATGGACCGCGTTTTTGTTGCCAACTCCGGAACAGAGGTCATCGAATGTGCTTTAAAAATTACCCGCCTTATCGGCCATCGGCTTGGTCTTAAAAAACCGGGCGTTATCGTAATGGAAAACAGTTTCCATGGCCGCTCGCTGGCTGCGCTGTCGGCAACCGGAAGTCGCAAGGTACAGGCTGGATTTGAACCTTTGGTCGGTGGTTTTTTGCGGGTGCCATTCGCAGACGCCGATGCAGTTGAGAAATTGGCCAATAGCAGCAACGAAGTTGCGGCCGTGCTGGTGGAACCGATACAGGGCGAAGCCGGCATTAAGGTACCCCAAAAAGGCTACCTTAAGCGATTGCGAGAGATTTGTGACGACAATGGCTGGCTGTTGATTTTTGATGAAATTCAGTCCGGACTTTGTCGAACGGGCCGGTGGTATGCTCATCAGCACGAAGAAGTGCAACCCGACATCCTCACGACCGCAAAGGCACTGGCGAACGGTATACCGATCGGAGCATGCGTTGCTCGCGGCGCTGCAGCTGAAGCTTTCAGTCCTGGCCGCCATGGGTCTACTTTCGGTGGTAACCCTCTGGCAACCCGCACGGCTTGTACCGTGCTGGACATCATGAAAGCGGAAGACCTGAACGCCCGTGCTGAACAGACCGGGAACAGCATGCTCAATGCATTCAGGTCACGAATCCAGGACCATCCGAATGTGAAAGTTATCCGTGGCCGGGGCCTGATGATCGGCATCGAACTCGACCGTGATGTAAATTCATTTAAAACAATCGCTTTGAAGCAGGGCCTGCTACTTAATATCACCCGGGACAATGTAATCCGCCTGCTCCCTCCCCTGATTATTGACGAGGCCCAGGCGGATGAAATTGTTGATACTGTCTGTCAGTTGATCGAGTCCCTGGAATAAAGGTTCGCTAGGAGCCTGTCGGATTTGACCGATCGTAGCGAGGGAAAGCCGATTTGAGACAGATTTTTCGGTCTTTAGAGGCAAATAGCACCGCTATTTAACGAAAAAGAGCGGGAAATCTGGCCAAACTCGGTTTTTCCGCAGTAGATCATGTTAAGTCCGACAGACTCCTAGAATATCGAATCCAGTAAAAGAGGGAATTTGCCACCTGCAACATCAGCCGCAAGGCGGGCATTTTCAGCCAGTCCCGCCGACGTGCCGGCAGTCACTGAGGCATGTCCGATTTTACGGCCCGGCCGGGCCGTCTTGCCGTATTCGTGCCAATGAACACCCGGAATGGCCAGCAATCTGTCACGATCCGGCAACTGACCAATCCAGTTAAACATCAGCGCCTCGGACTTCATCACCGTACTGCCCAGTGGCATACCGGTAATGGCTCTGAGGTGGTTTTCAAACTGGGAGGTTTCAGCACCCTCAATCGTCCAGTGCCCTGAGTTGTGCACGCGGGGTGCAATCTCGTTAACCAGTAACTCACCATCCAGTACGAAAAATTCAAGTGTGAGAACGCCAACATAATCAAAATGATCCATGAGGCGCCGCATGATATCTTCCGCCGTAAGCTGCAGGGCGTCATCGAAGCCGCCTGCCCGGCTGACCATCAGTATGCCATCCACATGCAGATTGCGGGTCAGACTCCAAAACTTGATTTTTCCATCGATTCCCCTCACGCCGATTAACGAACATTCCTGCTCGAAAGGCACAAAGGCTTCCAGGATCAATTCAAAATCACCCAGTTTCTGCCAGGCACGCTCAAGATCCTCCTGGTCACGGATAATCACTTGTCCTTTGCCGTCGTAACCCAGGCGGCGGGTCTTCAATACGCCCGGGTAGGCATGCTTTTCCAGGCCGGCCAGAAGGTCCGGGCGGCTGTTGACCGGAAAATACGCCGGCACGGCGATACCGAGGGATGACAACAAATCTTTCTCGTGCAGCCGGTCCTGGCAGGCACCCAACGCTTCCGGAGAGGGGTAAACCGGACGTATTTTCTGCAGAACCTGAGCGGAACGTTGCGGAACATTTTCAAAATCAAATGTAGCCACATCAACACAGGCAGCCAGGCGACAAAAGGCATCGGCATCATCGAAATCAGCATGAATCAGCCTGCCGACCGAAGCGGCACAGGCATCGGAAGCCGGATCCAGGAAAGTGAAATTCAGCCCCAGCGGGATACCGGCCAGACCCATCATTCTTCCCAATTGGCCGGCGCCGAGAACTCCAACCCGCATACCTCCCGGGTGCCCGCTTACTCTGCTTGAGTTCACCACTTCAGGCCCGACTGGGATCCGGGCTGGCGAGCACCGCTTCGTTACGCTCTGAACGAAAATCTTCCAATGCCGTGCGGATTACAGGCGAAGTATTACCCATGATGGCTGCCGCCAACAATGCAGCATTAACGGCGCCGGCCTTGCCAATGGCCAGTGTGCCCACCGGAACACCTGCCGGCATTTGCACAATGGACAATAGCGAATCAATTCCATTCAAAGTTTCAGACTGCACCGGCACACCCAATACGGGGACAAGGGTTTTTGCGGCTACCATGCCCGGCAAATGCGCCGCCCCTCCCGCTCCGGCAATGACTACCTGCAAGCCCCTGTCTGCAGCCTGTTCCGCATACTCGAACATGCGGTCCGGTGTGCGGTGCGCTGAAATCACACGGGTTTCATGGACAATTCCGAGCTTGTCCAGTGTTTCAGCAACGTGCTTCATGGTTTCCCAATCAGACTGGGAACCCATGATGATTCCAACCAGCACTTTTTCTTTCACGGCAATAATTCCTGTCTGGAAATTAGAAATACAAGTGAAGTATTTTACCAGTACCCAGAGCCGACAAACACAGGTGTTATTCAGTAAGATAGAATGACTGTTCCCTTATCAGGTTATTCATTATGCCGATTGACGGAAAACTGCTGGATATTCTTTGCTGCCCGATGAGTAAAATACCGCTCATTCGTCTGCCAAATGACCGGTTGGAAAAACTCAACATCGCCATTCGCGCGGGAGAGGTTCAAACCATTCATGGTGAAGCCGTTGAGCAGGTATTGAATGAGGCACTCATTACTGAAGACCTGAAGGTGATGTACCCGGTGATTGATGACATTCCCATCCTGCTTGAAGAAAAGGGCATTGGAACGACCCAGTTATAGGGCGATGATCAACCCTGATCGCAAAACTCATATGACTAAAATCGTTCTACAATCTTCACCCATTGGAACCGGAATAAACGATGTCAATATCAAATAAGAAAGCAGTTTCAGCGGGAACCCCCATTCATCTGTACACAATACTGGCCCTGTTCCTTTTCACGATCCCTCTGCTTGCAGCTGAAAAAGACAAATCATCACCAAAGCCTGCAAAGTTGTTCACAACATCCGAAACCCTGGCTGTAACTGCTTACGCGCCCTGGCGGGATCTTGAACGAAAGAAGAAATATCAGGGTACCTACCCGGCAAAAATTGATTTTACAGATGAACTGGGCAATACCACTTCTCTGCAGATGACGGTGGAGCGCAGAGGCCGGACCAGGCAGGTTGTTTGCCGCTTTCCACCCATCAAGATTCGCTTTGACAAAAAGGAGGTGAAAGGCACGACTTTTAGCGGCCAGAAGTCATTGAAAATGGTCACGCACTGCCAAACCAGTTCACGCTACGAGCAGTACTATGTAATGGAAATGCTGATTTACCGGATGTACAACTTCATCACCGACTTCAGCTTCAGGGTGCGCCCGCTTTCCATAACTTATGTGGACACAGAACATCGGGGTTCTCCAGACCCAAGGTTCGCTTTCCTGATTGAAGATGACAGTGATGTCGCCAAGCGAAACGGCCAGAAAAAACTGAAAATTTCGAAAACAACAAGAAAACGTCTGGACTCACAGGAAACTGCCAATTTTGCCCTGTTCCAATACATGATCTCAAATCTTGACTGGTCGGCCATCAGCGGTCCGGGTGTAGACAAATGCTGCCATAACGCCAAGCTGGTTGGGCAGGATCCGCTCAAAGACCCGGTGTATGCCATTCCCTATGATTTCGATGCGGCCGGACTTATTAACGCCCCCTATGCAACTCCGCCTGAAAATTTACGGGTCAGAAACGTAAAACAACGTTTATACAGAGGGTTTTGTGCGCATAACGATAAGCTCGAGGAGAGCCGTGTGCGATTCCTCGACAGTGAACAGTCGATATTGGCGCTGGTCAGAAATGAATCCCTGCTGACTTCATCCACCCAAAAAAGAGCATTGAATTTCCTGAAAAAATTCTTCGATACCCTGAAAAATAAACAGGACTTCCAGAAAACAATTATTTCGAAATGCCGCAAATAGGAATGGGATCCGGAGCGGGTATTTCTGCTGTGACGGCCTCTGTACCGGACTCGTCTTCAGCCCCGCTCTCAGCTTCAGTTTCTGACCTTTCGACAAGCTCTTGGTTTATCGGGTGCAGAAGATTTTCCAATCGCTCCTGCAGGTAGGGATTGGCCGGCTGAGTTTCGATTACTTTTTCCAGATACGCCACCTGCTCCTCATCGCGGGTGGGCAGGGCAAATTTTCCGCCCTTATAACCTGCAAACAACCCTTCCGGTGTCATTTCCAGGTACGCCAGGTAACCACCGTAGGCGCTGGAAATACCGGTATCAATCATCACGACTTTCGCATCATACCGTGGCCAGATCACACCACGGGTGGGAGTATGTCCGACGACAATATGGCGAATGCCCTGAAAATCGAGGATCGCATCAACGGTTTCAGACAGTGCGTGGGGTTCTTGTCCCGACAAGCCTCGATACCACAAAGGACCAAATTCATCTTCAAGAATCCCAGGGTTTTTCGGGTCATAATGCTCAAGGCTTGAGTGGGCCTTATCCGTTATGGACTCCAGGCTGTTTTGGCAGTAATGACCGCTGATGCCACCATGGAGAAAAATCGCATCATTTATCTTGATGGATACTTTACGCTCCAGCACCCAGTTCGAAATTTCACCCTTCGCGTTCCAGGCCGGATCCCATGCCTTTCGATGCTCCACCCAGCCCAGTGGGAATTTCAAATTCCACTGCTCCCGGTGGTTTTCCGGCAAAGCAGCAAAACCTTCGGGGTTTTGCGTCGCCATGTTCTGCATGTATACCTCATAATACCGATCACGCAGATTGGCTGAATTCCGGTTGACGAATGCTTCGAACTCGCCCGGGTGCACGTAACGCAGGTCGCCGTACATGTTCATGGCTTCGTGATTGCCAATCAGGCTGTGGACTCTGCCGCCTTTCTTTTTAGCCTGTTTGGCAAGTTTGCGGATATGTTCAATGATTTTTCTGGTATCCGGCCCGCGATCGGGAAGATCCCCCGTTTGCACCAGGTGGGCTTTACCGCCAGACCACTTTCCTTTTTTATTTATCAATCCGGCTATTCTCAGTACTGCAAGGTAATTTTCGTAGTCTCCGTGAATATCGCCAATCGCCACAATGCGCTCGACGCCTTCCCAACGATAATCATCAACTTGCCGGGCGCCACCCCAGGCGAGGTTGCACAACAGCAGTAAAATTAAAATGGCATATTTCATAGTCAGTCTCTGCATCTTAAGCTCGCTCTGCTTGTCAATTAGTCTTTCATCAAGACTAGCCCGTTAATTCGTTTTCCGAACTGTCCCCATCCTCATTTTCCAAATGTGCTGGTCTCATGTACGTTTTGGCCTCTTTTCTGAAGCCATAGTTCAATTTCCATAACAGCAGGAATGTATAGCAAAAAACCATGCTCATTACGGCACCTATTATCAGCATGCCGATGCCGGCCGACAAGCCTACGCCAACGGCTATGAATATGAACAGGAAATCAGCCGTACTTTTATACAACATTCAAACGGAAAAACAGACGCAGATCGCTTCGTTGGTGGTTCATTGTGAAAAGCATAGCCTGTTTGAAGCTCATAATCGATTGATGCAGGCACACATCTGATAGACCTTGTATTG
>SMVB01136056.1_pt1 | contig 45225 bp, 45 predicted proteins | sample 2456461 | NCBI WGS metagenome assembly SMVB01 (sample SAMN11095934, study PRJNA526329) | marine sediment metagenome | biome: Marine sediment; feature: Surficial sediment; material: Deep marine sediment; isolation source: Hadal surficial sediment | place: Pacific Ocean | collected 2014-05 | depth...
GTTTGCAGGAGGTAGCCATGAACGATGGCGAAATTGCAGAACTTTCGGAAGTGCAGGACGATGGTGACAAGAGTCTGTTCGAGATTCAGACGCGTCGCAAACTCGTCCGGGCGCGCGGCGCGAATCAACGCGGCTATCTGAAAAACATCCGGGAACATGACCTGGCAATCGGCATCGGCCCGGCCGGCACCGGCAAGACCTATCTTGCCGTTGCCAGCGCGATCGATGCACTCGAGAGCGAGCAGGTGCGCCGAATTATTCTGGTGCGGCCTGCTGTCGAAGCTGGCGAGCGCCTCGGATTCCTACCCGGCGACCTGTCACAAAAAGTCGATCCTTATTTGCGACCAATGTATGACGCACTGTACGACATGTTGGGCCCGGAACAGGTCGGACGCATGATCGAGAAGAACCTGATCGAAGTCGCGCCGTTGGCATTTATGCGCGGGCGATCGTTAAACGATTCGTTTGTGCTTCTCGACGAAGCACAAAACACCAGTGTTGCCCAGATGAAAATGTTCTTGACACGTATCGGTTTCGGCTCCCGAGCCGTCGTGACCGGTGACATCACGCAGATTGATTTGCCTGCCGGACAACAATCAGGTCTGAAGAATGCGGTCGAAATATTGAGTGACGTCGATGGAGTCGGGTTCACCTGGTTTACGCCAAACGATGTCGTTCGCCATGAGTTGGTGCAACGCATCGTCGAAGCATACGAGTCGGATGGCAACGGAAAAGAAACCTGATTTGAATTGCTGCACTCAATCGATCCAGGTTGATGTGCAGGTTGCGGCGAACGTGTCAAATGGTCCGGCGGAGGCGGACATTCAGGATTGGCTCAAGCAGGTTATTAGACATGTTGGTATCGATACGACACGTAGTATCGAGATTTCAGTGAGAATCGTTGATGAGGCGGAGGGCCGGTCACTGAACAAGCAGTTTCGGGATATGGACAGTGCGACCAATGTCCTGTCATTTCCGCTACTGGAGGCGAGCCTGGCCGATCTGCCGGACGAGATGCCGGTGGCGCTGGGAGACATCGTTATCTGTGGACCGGTGGTGGCACGTGAGGCAAGCGAACAGGGCAAAAAATGTTCGGATCACTGGGCGCACATGCTGGTGCACGGCGCCCTGCACTTGTTTGGATACGACCATGAGACGGATGCACAGGCACAGGAAATGGAGGCGCTGGAAATCCGTATTCTGGCGCTCGGTGGCGTAGAAAACCCCTATGAACCAGGATACTGAGACTTCATACAGTCGTGACAAAATAGCTGCTGTTACAATGTCGGCATGCCGAGGCGGCCGGCAATCCCGGCCGCACAGGATGATCAGACAAACCAGATGAACGACAGATTGCCAAGTACCAACGGCACAGGACGACACGGAATTTTCAGGCGCGTGATCCGGGCGATCAAAGGTGAGCCCTGGAGCCGGCAGGAAATACAAGATTTACTGCAACAGGCTGAAAGCGTCTTCGATCCCCAAGAGCAGGAGATGCTGAGCGGCGTCCTGGAGGTCGCCGAGACCCAGGTTCGCGAGGTCATGATCCCCAGGTCGCAAATGATCGTTATCGAGCGCGATCAAAGTCTCGACGATATGCTCACAGTCATTATCGACTCCGGTCATTCACGATTTCCGGTAATCGGCGAAGAGCGCGATGAAGTGCTCGGTATTTTGCTCGCCAAGGACTTATTGAAATTCTTTGGGAATCCGTCAGAAACGGAGCTGGATCTCGAGAAATTCCTGCGCCCTGTGTCGGTGATCCCGGAATCGAAACGTCTTAATACATTACTCAAGGAATTTCGCGATAGCCACCAGCACATGGCGATCGTTGTCGACGAATATGGAGGTGTGTCCGGATTGCTGACCATTGAAGACGTGCTTGAAGAGATTGTTGGTGAAATCGACGATGAGCACGATCCGCAGGAGGCTGAATTTATTGAAGCGGACGTCGATCTCGATGGCCATCCCTGCTTTTCGGTGCGTGCGCTGACCCGAATAGAAGATTTCAACGATTACTTCGATTGCGACCTGACCGACGACGACTACGAGACGATCGGCGGGCTGGTTATGCATGAACTGGGTCGGCTTCCGCGGCCGGGCGACCGCCTCACATTCGGTGGCTTCGTGTTTCGGGTCACGGAAGCTGACCGGCGGCGCATCGACGCTTTGCAGGTGAACCGGATTCCGGATGCGTCTGTAGCCGCCGGCTGATCCGGTGCTCCATTAATATCACCTTAACGGAGCACTTGTGCCGGAAGAATTTTCGCTGACTAAAGTTTTTCACGGCTGCCCACGCCGTACGAAATTGATGTTTTTCCTGTCTGGTGCCGTCTTGGTGGTGTCGTTTGCGCCGTTCGGCTGGTATCTGTTAGCACCTTTCCTTTTGCTGCCGCTTCTCTACGGTTTCCTGGTTTCCAGTCCGCGAACGGCAGCGGCCTATGGCTTCTGGTTCGGTGCCGGGCTGTTCCTTGCGGGTACCTACTGGTTCTATATTTCAATTCACGTGTTCGGCCAGGCGCCGCTCATCCTGGCGATTTTCCTGCTGCTCGCGCTCGTTGTGATCATGGGCCTCTACTATGCGGCTGCAGGCTGGCTGACGGCCAGGCTCTGCGACGGCAAGGCAATGCGGCTGCTGCTGGTTGCGCCATCTGTCTGGGTGGCCATCGAGTGGCTGCGTGGCTGGTTCCTTAGTGGGTTTCCCTGGATGAGCCTGGGCTACGGGCAGATCGATTCTCCACTTGCCGGCATCGCGCCGGTCCTTGGCGTCTACGGACTATCGCTGGCAGTGGTGTTCGGCGCGACCGCCATGTTGGTTGCCGGAATCGGCAGACAGCGTCTGCGCTGGCGGCTGGCCGTCGCTGCGGTCTTACCCTGGGTTTGCGGATTTCTTCTGCAAGATATTCAGTGGACCGAAGCAGCCGGCCCTGCGGTGCGCACGACCATCGTGCAGGGTGGTGTATCCCAGGACCGGAAATGGCTGCCTGAGCAATTTCGGCCAACGCTGGCCTTTTACAGAGATTCATTAGTGAGACATCCGGACAGCCAGTTGCTTGTCTGGCCGGAGGTCGCCATCCCGTCTTATATCAACCTGGTCGAAGATTATATCGGTACCTTGCAGACCGATCTCAAGTCGCAAAGTCAGTCATTATTATTCGGCATTCTCGAGCGCGATGCCGAATCACAACGTGTTTATAACAGCGTCGTCCTGCTGGATGGTGTCGGCCGGCAAATATACCGGAAGCGCCACCTTGTTCCTTTCGGCGAGTATTTTCCGGTGCCTGATTTCGTGCGCGAATGGATGCGGCTCATGAGTCTGCCCAATTCAGACATCAGTCCTGGCGATGCCGTTCAGCCCTTGCTGCGAACGCCTGACGGTCAACAACTTGCGGTCGCAATTTGTTACGAAGACGCATACGCAGCGGAGCAATTGTACGCGCTGCCTGATGCGACGATGCTGATTAACGTAAGCAATGATGCCTGGTTCGGTGACTCGATTGCACCGCATCAGCATCTTGAAATCGCGCGGATGCGAGCCTTGGAGGTCGGACGGCCAGTCGTGCGGGCGACGAATACCGGGATCAGTACCTTCATTGCGGCGGATGGCTCACTGGGTACCGCGGTACGGCAGTTTGCAGCAGGCACGGTGACGGAGGACGTCGTGCCACACCAGGGGCTGACTCCTTACGCGAAAGCCGGCAACGTCCCGATTATAGCGCTGGTCCTAATTGTCGTTGCCGGATTTGCCTGGCGGGATTACGCGGGACGGAGAAATCAATCAGATTATTGATTATATTGTAATGTAAATACCGGTTTTTATTAGAAATATAAAATTTCTTGCCTTTTTTTCTATAGACCTATAGAATTCTTCTGATCCAGTGATGCAGGAACAACCCCGTGTCGGCGCATACCGAAAGTCACAAATACCAGCAGCAGCGTCTGCAGGCGATCAGGTCTGCCGCGGCAGTGTTTGCTGAAAAGGGTTTCCACGGTTCCAGTACCAGGGATATCGCCGAACACATGGGGATCAAACAGGGCAGCCTTTATTACTACTTCAAGTCAAAGGAAGAGGCGCTGGGTGAGGTTTGCCTGTTCGGTATCGAGGATTACGCAGATCACATGAAGGTGATTGCTGCCAGCGATCAGTCATTCGAATCGAAGTTGATGGCGACCATTACGTCGCACCTTTCAAGTTACCGCGAGCGGAACGAAGCACTCAAGGTTTACAACGATGAGCGTTTGTACCTGCCGGAAGAAAAGCGCAGAAATCTCAAAGTGCTCGGCAGCGGCTATCGCCAGTTGCTCGAGGAAATATTCGAAGAAGGTGTGCGAAGCGGAGCCTTGCGGGGGTCGATCGATTGTCACTTTGCAGCGCAGGCCGTGATCGGTATTTGCAATGCCTGGGGCGACCTCATCGTTCGCGATCCTGACCTGGACCTTTTCGACATCATTCAAAAGTGCACGGATCTTTTGATTAACGGATTTCGCGAGAGACGCACGATCGAAAGACCCATTGACCAGTAATAACAAGACCGACAGGACTTGATCATGGCAGAACAAAAAGCGACAAACGTAACCTGGCAGGATGGCCAGATATCCAGGGAAGACCGTTACCAGATTCTGCGCCAAAAGGGCGTAACAATCTGGTTTACCGGATTATCGGGCAGTGGCAAGAGTACGATCGCCGTCGCGCTGGAGGAGGCGCTGTTTAACATGGGCAAACTGTCCTATCGCCTGGACGGCGACAACGTTCGCCTCGGAATCAACAAGAATCTCGGTTTTTCCGAACAGGACCGAAAAGAAAATATTCGTCGAATCGGCGAGATCGCAAAATTGTTCGGCGACGCCGGAACGATTGCCTTATCAAGCTTCATCAGTCCGTACAAGATAGATCGCGACGAAGTGCGTGCACTTCACGAGGCGGCTGACCTTGAATTTGTTGAAGTATTTGTTGACTGCTCTCTTGCAGTAGCGGAGGAACGTGATCCGAAGGGCCTGTACAAGAAAGCCCGTGCCGGCCAGATCAAGAACTTCACCGGTATCGATGATCCCTACGAGGCGCCGGCAACACCGGAAATTCATCTTAAGACCGACGAGATGACGCTGGAACAGGAGGTATCGATCGTCATCGATTACCTGATCGATAACGAAATTATTATGCGCAGTTACCTCACTCGCGCCGACGACCAGGCAGACAGCGCGACCGCTGCCGCATGGTAGGAAAGCCGATAATGATCAAGCCACACGGGGCGAGCGCCCTGAAACCCCTTGTTGTCGCCGATCCTGAGCAGAATCGCCAATTACAGGCTGAGGCGGAAACGCTGCCGTCACTGTTGCTGAATTCGGCCGCCGCCGCCAATGCCGTCATGCTTGGAGCCGGCTATTTTACGCCGCTCGAAGGCTTCATGAATATCGCCGACACAATGAGTGTTGCATCCGGCATGCGGACAACAAACGGTCTGTTCTGGCCCGTTCCCATTCTTAACCTGACGGACGATATCGGCCGAATCGAGGGTGCCGGGCGTATTGCACTGCGCGATCCGCATACAGACGGCAACCCGGTCCTGGCAGTCATGAATGTTGCGAGCATTGAAGCGTTCAACTCGGACCAGATAGCAACCATTATCAAACAAGTCTACGGGACCTCCGATGCCGCGCATCCTGGTGTTGCTGTTTTCCGAAATCTCGGCAGGTACTGTATAGCAGGAGATATTGAGGTATTGAATTTCAGTTATTTCCGCGATGAATTTTCAGACACGTTCAGAACTGCCGTCGAAATTCGTGAGGAAATAGAAAGCCGCGGATGGAGCAAGGTAGTTGCCTTTCAGACCCGCAATCCAATGCATCTCGCGCATGAAGAACTGTGCCGGATGGCTCAGGAGCGCATCGGTGCCGACGGTATTGTCATCCACATGTTGCTCGGCAAGCTGAAGAAAGGCGACATCCCGGCCTCGGTTCGCAACGAGTGTATTCGTAAGATGGTTGAAGTTTATTTTCCTGAGAATACCGTCATGGTTAACGGGTATGGCTTTGATATGCTTTACGCGGGGCCGCGGGAGGCTGTATTGCACGCTGTCTTTCGCCAGAATATGGGCGCAACGCACCTGATCGTCGGCCGTGACCACGCTGGCGTTGGCGATTTTTACGGCGCGTTTGATGCGCAGGATATTTTCGAACATCTGCCCGACGATGCTTTGGAAATCGAAATATTCCCTGCCGACCATACGGCCTGGTCCAGGAAGCTGAACCGGGTTGTGATGATGCGTGAAGTGGAAGATCACACGCCGGACGATTACATCATTCTGTCCGGCACGCGGCTCCGCGAGATGCTCAGTCAGGGCGTTGCTCCGCCACCGGAATTCTCACGGCCCGAGGTTGCAAGGATTCTCATGGAGCATTACCGGCTGTAGGAGCGGCGTCCCGCCGCTGCTGCAGCCCAGGCTGCGCACGATGCCAGAACCGGTTATCCTTCCGGCCTTCGAATCAGGCTATTCCCCCGGCGGCAGATGGACACAAGCTACAATCCGCAAGCGCTAGAAAAGGAAGCCCGTGAGTACTGGGAAGAGCAACGGTGCTTCGAGGTCGGCGAAGATGCCGGCGAGGAAAAGTTCTACTGCCTGACAATGTTTCCCTATCCGAGCGGGCAGCTGCACATGGGACATGTGCGCGTGTTTACGATTAACGACGTTATCGCTCGCTATCAGCGCATGCAGGGGAAACACGTGTTACAGCCAATGGGTTGGGACGCATTCGGCCTGCCGGCGGAAAACGCAGCGATTCAGCGTGGTGTGGCGCCGGCAAAATGGACCTACCAAAACATCGAGTACATGCGCAACCAGCTCAAGCGCCTGGGCTATGGATACGACTGGTCACGCGAGGTGACGACCTGCAAGCCGGAATATTATCGCTGGGAGCAATGGCTGTTCACCAGGATGTTCGAAAAGGGACTGGTTTACCGAAAGAACTCGGTCGTCAACTGGGACCCCGTCGATCAAACAGTGCTTGCTAACGAACAGGTTATCGATGGCCGCGGCTGGCGTTCCGATGCATTGGTCGAACGTCGCGAGATTCCGCAATGGTTCATGAGAATCACGGCGTACGCCGATGAACTACTGGATGGCCTCGATCGTATGCCGGGCTGGCCTGATTCGGTCAAGACCATGCAGCGAAACTGGATCGGGCGATCGGAAGGTGTCGAATTGTCGTTTGACGTTGACGATGAAGATGAACCACTGACTGTTTTCACCACTCGTCCGGATACGGTGATGGGCGTTACTTACATGGCCGTCGCCGCAGAACATCCGCTTGCCGTGAAAGCTGCTGCCAGCAATCCGGATGTCGCGGCGTTTGTCGAGGAATGCAAGAATATGCAGGCTGCCGAAGCAGCGCTCGAAACGATGGAGAAAAAGGGTATGCCGATCGGCATATCCGCCAATCATCCGGTCAGCGGCGAGGCGGTGCCGATATGGGTCGCTAATTTTGTCGTCATGGGTTATGGCACGGGTGCGGTCATGGGCGTGCCAGGCCACGACTACCGCGACTGGGAATTCGCCAATAAACACGGGTTGCCAATCGTCCAGGTTATTACGCCGGCCGATGGCAGCGAAATAGACATCAGCGAAGGCGCGTACGTTGAATATGGCACGGTGGTCAATTCGGGCGATATCGACGGGATGGACTATCGTCAGGCGTTCGATGCAATTGCCGAAAAGTTCGAAGCGGAAGGCCGCGGCAAGCGCAGGATCAATTATCGGCTGCGCGATTGGGGCGTCTCGCGCCAGCGCTACTGGGGTACACCGATTCCGATCATTTACTGCAATGACTGCGATGCTGTAGCAGTACCTGAAGATCAACTGCCGGTGATATTGCCGGAAGACGTTGAATTCACCGGTGTCGGTTCCCCGCTCAAAGGGATGCCCGACTTTCTCGAAACCGAATGCCCGAAATGCGGCAAGCCGGCGAAAAGGGAGACAGATACCTTTGATACGTTCGTTGAATCGTCATGGTACTTTTCCCGCTACACGAGTCCGGATTGCGATTCGGCGATGTTTGATGAGCGTGAGGCATACTGGATGCCGGTCGATCAATACACGGGCGGCATTGAGCACGCAATTTTGCACCTGCTTTATTCCCGATTCTTGCAGAAGGTCATGCGGGATTTCGGCCTGTCCGCGGCTGATGAGCCGTTCACCAACCTGCTTACGCAGGGTATGGTGCTGAAAGATGGGGCAAAGATGTCGAAAGCGAAGGGCAATACGGTCGATCCGCAGCACCTCATCGAGAAATACGGGGCGGATACTGTCAGGCTCTTCATGATGTTCGCGGCACCGCCCGAACAGGCGCTCGAATGGTCGGATGACGGCGTTCAGGGTGCGTCGCGTTTCTTACGGCGCTTCTGGAACGCGGTACAAAGCCACGTTGCCGGGGGCGACGCAGCCGCAGTGGACACCGACGCCCTGAACGACGAGCAGCGGGACCTGCGGAGAAAAACACATCGCACGATTGCCAAGGTCAGTGATGATCTCGGACGACGCTATACATTCAATACGGCCATTGCGGCGACCATGGAATTGCTGAACGCGGTCAATCGTTTCGATGTCAGTACCGCCGGGGATCGCGCAGTCGTTCGCGAGGCGCTGGAGGCGGTCGTCCTGGTCCTGTCACCGATCGTTCCGCATATCTGCCACAAGCTCTGGCAGGTTCTGGGACATGCATCCGCACCCGTTGACGAACGCTGGCCAACATTTGATGAGTCCGCCCTGCAGCAGGATATGATCGAGATAATCGTGCAGGTTAACGGCAAGCTGCGCGGCCGCATATCAGTAGCGGCAGATGCCGACAGCGATTCGATCTCGGCACTGGCACTTGCAGACAAGAATGTGCAGCGATTCGTCGCCGACAGGGAGATACGCAAAACCATTGTCGTGCCCGGCCGCCTGGTAAACGTCGTTGTCTAGGAAATTTCCGGAATGAGACCGCTTCTTATCCTGCGCTGCCTGCTGCTCGCAGTGTGTGGATTGCTGCTCGCAGCCTGTGGATTTCAGATGCGCGGCGCCACCAGCGTGCCACCTGAAATGGCGCGCACCTATATCGCCGCAGAAGATCAGCGCAGCCTTTTTTATCGGCGGCTTCGCGACAGCTTGCGAAGCGCCGGCGTCAATGTCGTCGCATCTCCCATCGAGGCGACTGCAACATTCTCCATCATGTCGGATATACCAGGGCAACGTGTACTTTCCGTTTCGGCGCGCAATGTGCCCCGCGAGTTCGAGGTTTTCTACACCGTGTTCTACAGCGTGCAAACCGAAAGCGTGACCTTGCTTGAACCGCGCTCGCAGACGCTCACACGCGACTACACGTGGGACGAAACGAAGGTACTCGGCAAAGAAAAGGAAGAACAATTATTACGGGAAGCGATCGTCGATGACCTTATACGTATCGTTCTCATTCAGCTCTCCGCGATATAGAGGGCACTGGTTCCTGGAAGACGTCGACGATGCGCGTGCATGGTTGATTAAGGTAAGGTGTCCTTTTAGCGACCGGTAATCCGGTTTTCACATTACGCCGAGCATAAGAAAACAATAACTTAGCTGATGGCGGGCTGGTGATATTTCGGCGCTCTGTGCAAAATGTGGTTTCAGGAGTTCTTCAACGGCGGATTGCATGGCAATTTTTCGATACGTATTATATTTCCTCGGTATCGCATTGTTCACGTGGCTGCTGACCGTGCTGGAGATCACGTCGCCCGGCAGTCTCAAGCTGCATGTCTTTACCGGTCCCGGTGACACCCTCGGTACCAGCGAGTATTCCCCGATGGAGATTATTCAGCCCGGCATACTTGGCATTTGCGGGCTGCTTTATGCGTGGGTCGCCAAATACTGTCCTTCGCAACGGCCCATCGCGTTCCTGTTCGGCGGCATGGCGCTCGCGTTCATGATTCGCGAAGCAGATTATTTTCTGGATCGATTCGTGGCTGACAATTTCTGGCAGTTCTTGATAGGAATCGTCGCTGCGCTGGTGATCGTTTATACCTATCGAAATCGCCGCCGCTTTCGTATCGCCTGGCTGCGCATGTGGCCGTCACCCGGACTGACCCTGTTGTTCGCCGGGGCTGTCATTATCTTCGCGTTTGTTCGGCTGGTAGGACAGGAGCCATTGTGGATGGCAATCATGGGCGACGGGTACCAACGTATCGTCAAACTTGCTGTCGAAGAATTCATCGAGCTTATCGGTTATTTCTTCTGGCTCATCGGCACTATCGAATACACCTACCAGGCCAGGGCGATCGCCATGCGCGAGCCGCAAGCGGCCGTGGCGAAGCGGCGCGCCGGACGATTCCCGAAATCAGAAGGCCGTTTCTAATCATTCATAAATTGTCGGCAAACCCCGGCACTGTCCCATAAACATCGCCCGCCGGGCCGGGTCCTGCAAAGAGGGTGCTAATCAGCCCTTAACAGAACAGAGTATCTACAAATTCATTGCAGGAGCCCACCCCTGCGGGCGATGGAAAATCGAGAAGCATGACGGTGTTTTGCAGGAGTTCGCTCCAGCGAGCGATTCCGGGGTCAATTCAAGAAAGCTGTAGGGACATCTGCGGTTCGTGTTCGTGCAGTCGCATGTTGCTATCATTGCGGCTTTCCAACTGAGGCAAGCAGCCGCCGGGCATGAGCATTTACCTGCATGACACATTGAGAGGCGAGAAGATCGAGTTTGAGCCGTTGAAGGCCGGGGAGGTCACGATGTACCTCTGCGGTCCCACCGTTTATAACTATGCCCACATTGGAAATGCCCGTCCTGCTGTCATCTTCGATTTGCTCGCGCGCTTGTTGCGGCGCAGATACAAGCTCACGTTTGCAAGAAACATCACTGACGTTGATGACAAGATCAACCAGGCGTCAATCGAAACCGGTAAGCCGATCGGCGAAATAAGCGAACGTTTTATCAAAGCCTACAACGATGACATGGCGGCACTCGGCGTATTGCCGCCAGACATAGAGCCGCGCGCGACGCAGCATGTCGATGAGATGATAGAGATGATTGTTAAACTGCTGGACAAGGGATGTGCCTATAAGGCGGAGGGCCATGTACTGTTCGACGTTTTAGCAGATCCTGGCTATGGAAAACTGTCAAAACGCGATATCAGAGAAATGATTGCTGGCGCACGGGTAGAGGTCGCGCCATACAAGAAAGCACCGCAGGACTTCGTCTTGTGGAAACCATCGACGCCGGAATTACCAGGCTGGGAATCGCCCTGGGGCCGGGGCCGCCCCGGATGGCACATCGAATGCTCTGCCATGTCAGTCGCGCATCTTGGCCGTACGATCGACATTCATGCCGGTGGTCAGGACCTTGTTTTCCCGCATCATGAAAACGAACTGGCGCAAAGTACCTGCATCCATGATGGCGAACCGTTCGCACGCTTTTGGGTGCACAACGGATTTCTGAGTATCGACAGCACCAAGATGTCGAAGTCGCTCGGCAACGTGTTGCTGGTTCACGATTTGATCAAAACGATACGCGGTGAGGTTATTCGCCTGGCGCTGCTGAGTGCGCATTATCGTCAACCACTGGACTGGTCCGACGAGACACTCGACGATGCACACCGCAAGCTGGATCGTTTGTACGGCGCGGTGAGAGGAATCGACATTGACGATGCCGTACGGTCTTCAGCCCGGCCACCGGCGACCTTCGTTGAGGCGCTTGAGGATGATTTGAACACGCCCAGGGCCCTGGCGGGGATGTTTGATCGCGCAAGGGCACTCAACAAGACAGAGGACCCGGTGGAACGGCAAAAACTCGCGGCAGAACTGTTGGCGGCAGGCGATCTGGTCGGACTCATGCAAAGCGACCCGGAGGAATGGTTCGCAGGGCCGGATGAGGGTGACATGGACGCTGCGGAGATCGAATCATTGCTGGCGCAGCGCGAACGGGCGCGCAGCAATGGCGATTATGCGGCAGCAGACAAAATACGCGACAATCTTGCTGATCGTGGTATTACCATAGAGGACGGATCGTCGGGAACACGCTGGCGCCGTAGCTGATGAACGAAGTACTCGAGGCGCAACGGCAGCTGATCGAGGAGTTCGGCTTCTTCGATAACTGGATGGATCGCTATCAATACATTATCGATCTGGGCAGGCGCCTGCCGGAGTTTCCCGAAGCAGACATGACCGACGCGAACAAGATCAAGGGATGTCAGGCACAGGTCTGGTTTGTGGCCAGCAAGGACGACGACAGGCTGAAGTTTCGTGCAATCAGCGATGCTGCGATCGTCTCCGGCCTTATCGCGTTGCTGTTGCGCATCTACAGCGGTCGCCGGCCACAGGAGATTCTCGACACACCCGCTGATTTTGTTGCTGCGCTCGAACTGGAGCAGCACTTGAGTCCCACCCGGAGTAACGGTCTCTCATCGATGTTGCAGGCAATTCGCACGTTTGCCGGCAACGCGCTAAAACCGTGAAATTTCTGCAGAAGCTTGTTGCCTGGCCGCTGCTGGGCCTCGTGTGGCTCTACCGCAATGCGGTCTCGCCATTGCTCGGCGCCAACTGCCGCTTTCAGCCGACCTGCTCCGCGTATGCGGCAGAGGCACTAAAACGGTACGGCGGCTTCAAAGGTGGCTGGCTGGTGCTCAAGCGCATAGGACGCTGCCATCCCTGGGGCGGCTCGGGCTACGATCCTGTTCCCGAGTCCCAAGAAGATGGCGATGAAAGCGACTGAGGTTGGCCGGGAACTGCTCTATCCGTTGACGGACACGGCGATCGTTATCGCCATGATTTTTTTCTGGTTGTTGTTCGGGCTTGCACAAAACTCGGGGTTGCTCGGTATTGTATTGATGATCATCCTGATGCCGGCCTATCTTCGCTACCTGCTGTATCTGCTCGAGGCGCGAGCTAACAACAGGTCAGCGCCTGCGCCCGATATGGCAATGTTTAACCCGGCCGACAACTTCTGGAGTCTGGCACCTGTTGTTCTTATTGCTATTGCCGTATGGGCAGGAATCCTGCTCGTGCCCATTATATCGCTGTTGGGTGTCATGCTGATTGGTGTTGCGTTGATGGTGGTCGTGCCTGCATCAATGGCAGTCCTCGCCATCACGCACTCGCCGGCCGAAAGTCTCAACCCGGCGGCAATATTGCGCATGGTTCGTGCCTGCGGTGCGGCTTATTTCGCCGTACCGATCGTCCTCATCGCGATGTCCTGCGTGTTCGCCGGGCTGTATATGGCCGGTGTGCCGCTTTTCCTGATCGACCTGGCGACGAGCTACCAGATCGTTTTGCTTTTTACGATGACCGGGGCGGTGCTATACGCGAACAAAGTGGCGGTTCTGGTGGATATCCCGGATCCGGTTGAGCCCACTACCGACGATCTTGCCCGGGACCTCGACCATGAAAGGCAGAAAGTCGCCAACCATGCCTATGGATTTATCAGCCGCGGCAATCGTCAGGGAGGGTTCGCGCATATCCGGCAATGGCTGGAAAACGAAGCAGTCGTCGAGGAAGCGTACCAGTGGTTTTTTCACGAAATGCTGAAATGGGAATCCGCAGACCCGGCACTCTTTTTTGCGCAGGATTACCTGGCCCTTCTGCTAGAGTGGAAAAAGGATGACGAGGCATTGAAACTGATTGCGCGTTGCCTGCATGAAAATGCGCGCTGGCGGCCACTGCCAGAGAACAGGGACGACGTAAATGAACTGGCGGCGCGACATGGTCGCGAAGATCTGCTTACGCAGCTGAGGAATTAGATAGCAGGGACGTGCCGCGTCAGGCGGTTATTGTAGTAGTGCGACGTTGCGAGAACGATCGAGCCGGCCATCGTCAGCAGGCTGTCGGCGAGGGGCCCAAAGTTGGCATGAGCAACGGTGCCGCCGATAAACAATAGTGAAATACCGGCAATGCCTCCCGCTATGATTGCTTGGTTTGCGTGGCGCCTGAACCCAAGCGCGAACGCAAACAGGCTGACCGGCACGACGACAATCAGCAGTTGTGCGTGAAAGTGCGTTTCACTGAACTGGCCGAGCAGCGGCAGGGCCACGATAATGATGGGCAGCAGCAAACAGTGGACAAAGCACAGGCCTGACAACGCGATCGCTGCGTGATCGAATATGCCACCTTTTTCGGAAGAACTGTTATCCATCTATGCTTGCCGTTATGCTCGGGAGTCGGGCAATAGCGACCGGCTCGCTGGCAGCGGCAATCGCACAGTGTCCCGAATAATAGAATAGTATAACATAACAAAACAACTCGCAAGGTATTGTATCTAAAGGGTTTGCTCAGAGGTCTCAATGGACAAGAAACTGCTGTCAATATTGTGTTGCCCGGTAACGCACAAGGGTCTGTCGCTCGCGCGCCCGGATGTGCTCAAATCAGTCAATGCGGCGATTGATGCTGGCAAACTCCTCAATCATGATGGTGGCGCCGTTGCGGAGAACCTCACAGAGGCGCTGGTCACCGACGACGGCAAGACCCTGTACCCGATCAACGACGGCATTCCCGTGTTGCTGGAGGGCGAATCGGTCGCGCTGGACCAGTTGCAAGAGACCCCTTGAATCCCTGTGACCTGTGCTGCGCGACATGTATGATCTGATGCCAATTAATTCTCCGTTGCCTGCGTGAAAATCTCTGCGAATCAGCTTAACGCGCACCTGAAAAATTCCCTGTTGCCCTGCTATCTGGTTGCTGGTGATGAGCCCCTGCTGGTGCAGGAAGCGCTCGACGTCATACGCGCGAAAGCACGTCAACAGGGTTTCGGATCCCGTGAGCTTTACATTGCCACGACCGATTTTGACTGGGCGGACCTGCGAGGCGCCGCCGCCAACCTTTCATTATTTGCCGAGAAACGCATCGTCGAACTGCGATTGCCAACCGGGAAACCGGGTCTCAACGGTGGCGCCACGATTGTCGAGATGACCGAACAGGCACGCGATGATCTGCTTTTTGTTGTGAGTGCGCCCAAACTTGATCGCAGTGCCGCGGCATCAAAATGGGCGAAAGCGCTGGAGGGTGCCGGCGGATATATGCAAGTCTGGCCAGTTGGGCTGCGGGAATTGCCGGCGTGGATTGACGCGCGAATGAAAAACGCCGGACTACAACCGGATCGTGATGCTGTTCAGTTAATCGCCGATCGGGTCGAAGGTAATTTACTGGCGGCACAACAGGAAATTGAAAAATTAAGATTGCTGCACGGCGAGGGCCCTATCAGTGCGCTTGATGTGGACGCCGCAGTAGCGGACTCGAGCCGCTTCGACGTATATAAGCTGGTCGATGCTGCGGTTGCTGGCGATGCTGCACGCGCTGTGCGTATTCTGGCTGGCATCCGCACGGAAGGCCTTGAACCGGTGATCGTCATGTGGGCGCTGACCAGGGAACTTCGTACCCTTGCCCGCCTGGCCGACAGCATCCAGTCAGGTGTTGATCTCAGTACCGGCTTACGCGAAGCGGGCGTCTGGCAAAACCGGCAAGGTCTCGTTCGCGCCTGTATCGGCAGGCACCGGGCGGCAGATTTTTATAAACTTATTCAGCTTGGCGCGCGGGCTGATGCTGCGGCAAAAGGTCAGTTGCGCGCCGATCCCTGGCAGCTGGCGACGCAAATCGTTCTCGGTCTGGCGACGGGCAGCATGAAAAGGGCTGGCTGATATGGGCCCGATGGGAATTTTTGGCGGCACTTTTGATCCCATTCACTATGGTCATTTGCGTACCGCGTTCGAAATGTTGCAGGCATTACGCTTTGACGAGGTCAGGATCATGCCCTGCGGCAGTCCGCCGCACCGCGGATCACCGGTTGCGGGTGCAGAATTGCGGCTGCAAATGGTGCAGGTGGCGACGGAAGGACAACACGGCTTTGTGGTCGATGACCGGGAGCTTAGGCGCGAGGGACCGTCGTACTCCGTAGATACACTGATCACGTTGCGCGGCGAATTTCCGCTGCGCTCACTGGCGCTGATAATCGGTATGGATGCATTTCTTGGTCTGCCCAAGTGGTACCAGTGGCGGGAAATTCTCCAGCTTGCACACATAGTGATTGCACATCGTCCAGGATGGCGTGCACCGGATATGGGCCCGCTCGGTGAGTTGCTCGCCGATCGTGGTACACACCGCATCGGCGACATGCACCAGGCAAAGTCGGGACACATTTACATACATGACGTTACTCAACTCGAGATTTCGTCATCGGAGATTCGCGAACTCGTCGCGGCAGGGAGGGATCCACGCTTCCTGATGCCGGATGCCGTGCGCAATGTTATTGAGCAGAGCGGGTGCTATCGGGCAGCGGCAAGCGGTGAACGTGATTAAGAGAATTTTGGTTTATAACGGTGAGTGAATGAATAGCAAACAATTGTGCGACCTGGTCGTTGCTGCACTGGAAGATGTCAAAGCGAAGGACATCGTCAAGCTGGATGTGCGCGAGCTCACAACCGTCACTGACTACATGATAGTGGCGAGTGGGACTTCCAATCGCCACGTGAAAGCCCTGGCAGATGCCGTTGCAGAAAAAGCGCGCAAGGCGGGTCATCGTCCGAACGGCATCGAAGGCGAAGAAGGCAGTGAATGGGTGCTACTGGATCTGCAGGATGCGCTGGTGCATGTAATGCTGCCGCGCGTGAGGGACTTCTATAACCTGGAGAAACTTTGGTTACTGAGCCCTGTCAAAGGCCTTGCTGCTATCGACAGCTAATGTGATATATGCACATTCGCCTGATAGCCGTGGGTGATCGCCAGCCGTCCTGGGTCGACTTCGCGTTCGAAAACTATTCGCAGCGATTGCCGCGGCAGTGGCAGTTTCGCCTGGATCTCGTTGCGACTGCGCGGCGCACGAAGAATCGCAGCGCAGGGACCGCCAGGATTACGGAAGGACATAAGGTTCTTGCGAAGATAAAGGCGTCAGAATACGTCGTTGTACTTGATGAACGCGGCAAGGAGTTTTCCAGCCGGGAGTTTTCCAGCTGGCTGGATGATTGGCAAAGCGACGGGCGGGATCTCACTTTCGTGATTGGCGGGCCTGACGGCCATTCCGAAGATTGCATGCGTCGCGCTGATCTGCGCTGGTCAATGTCACGCCTGACCCTGCCCCACGGACTCGCACGTGTATTATTTGCAGAACAACTTTACAGGGCGTGGTCTTTGACAACCGGGCATCCGTATCACCGGTCATGAGCAAGCCGGTCCTGCATCTCGCTTCGTCATCACCTCGTCGCCGGGAGTTGTTGAGCGCACTGGGCCTGAATTTCAGTTACGAGGGTGTTGCGATTGACGAATCAGCGGTGCCGGGTGAATCGGTGTCAGACATGGTTTTGCGCCTCGCGACTACCAAGGCGCGTACTGCGTTCGATTCAGGTGGCCACCAGGTGCCAGTGCTGGGCGCCGATACTGTCGTGATCCTCGATGACCGTGTTTTTGGCAAACCAGGGTCAAAGGAAGAGGCGCTGAATATGCTGGCGAGCCTGTCCGGCCGCACGCACCGGGTGCTGACGGGCGTTGCCGTAGTGGCGCATGGCGAGCTTGAGACTGCGGTATCACGGACAGAGGTGCAGTTTCGCGAAATCCATCCTGACGAAGCCGAAGCTTACTGGCAAAGTGGTGAACCGGCCGGCAAAGCCGGTGCTTATGCCGTGCAGGGCCTGGGAGGCATTTTTGTAAGCTCCATCAACGGCAGCTATACGGGGGTCGTTGGCTTGCCGGTATTTGAAACCGCGAACTTGCTGCGCCGGGCCGGCATCGATCTGCCAGCCAGGCCGGATCATCGATGACAGGCAAGACATGACAGACGAATCGCGAAAAGAGGAAATCCTCGTCAATGTGACCCCTCGGGAGGTTCGTGCGGCGCTGCTGGAAAACGGCATCCTGCAGGAGGTCACCATCGAGCGGGCATCCCGGCGGGGCCTGATCAGCAACATATATAAAGGAAAGGTTTCACGCGTCTTGCCTGGCATGCAGGCGGCCTTCGTGGATATCGGGCTGGCGCGCACGGCATTTCTGCATGCTTCGGATCTTGCACGTGGCAACGGATTGGCGGAGAGCAACGGGGAAGCCGCGGTGCCGGACATCCGCGAACTGATTCGGGAAGGTGAGGAGGTCCTCGTACAGGTCGTCAAGGACCCGTTGGGCAACAAGGGCGCACGCCTGACCACCTTCATCACGCTGCCATCGAGATTCCTGGTATTTCTGCCGACCGGCAGCAGCGTCGGCGTGTCTGCGCGGATTGAAGACGAAGATGAGCGCTTGCGGCTGCGCGAGGAAGTCGAGGGCATGCTCGACAGCGACGAGCAAACCGGCGGTGTCATCGTGCGTACGGTTGCCGAGGGCATGAGCCGGGACGCATTGCGGGCGGATCTCGCGTTCCTGCGCAAGTTGTGGGCAGTCGTTCAGGTTCAGTGCAGGGAAGGTAAGGTAAAAACCCTGATACACGAGGACTTGCCGCTGCCGATCCGGGTGCTGCGTGACCTGGTCACGAGCGACGTGGAGCGAATCCTCGTGGATTCGCAGACCGACTTCGAAAAGATGAAGGCGTTCGCACAAAGTTTCCTGCCCGAAATCGAGCCGATGCTGGAGCTCTACAAGCGGCGCCGGCCCATCTTCGACCTGCACGGCACCGAAGACGAGATCAGGAAGGCTCTTGAGCGAAGTATTTCTTTGAAATCAGGTGGATATATCATTTTTGATCAGACCGAGGCGATGACCACCATCGACGTCAATACCGGCGCCTTCGTCGGTCATCGCAACCTCGAGGAGACCATTTACAGGACCAACCTCGAGGCCGCAGTAGCCATTGCGAGGCAATTGCGTCTAAGAAATCTCGGCGGCATCGTCATCATCGACTTTATCGACATGGAGGTAGAGGAGCACCGGACTCGCGTGATGCAGGCGCTCGAACAGTCTATGACACGCGATCACGCAAAGCATCAGATCATGCCGGTGTCGCCATTGGGCCTGGTCGAGATGACGCGCAAGCGTACGCGGGAAAGCTTGCAGCACGTTCTGTGTGAGGATTGCGCGAGCTGTGATGGTCGCGGCTTCCTGATGACCGCGGAAACGGTCTGTTTCGAGATTTTCCGTGAGATCATTCGCCAGCACCGGCAATTCGACTTCGACAAGATTCTTGTGCTGGCGCACCAGGAGGTGATTGACCTCCTGCTGGACGAGGAAGCCAGGGGTCTTGCCGAGATTGAAGAGCAGACCGGCAAGGCAATCAGGCTGCAGCCTGAAGCGCTCTATCTGCAGGATCAGTTCGACGTGATCCTGATCTGATACCGTTGGCAGCTGCCCGGCAGCGACGCAAAAGCGAGATGAAAAAACTACTGCAAAAACTGATCAAGTACCTGGCCTATATCGGTGCGGCGCTGGTGATCGTGCTTGCAGTAGCTGTTGGCATCTTCAGGCTCATGTTGCCGAGGTTGCCGGAGTACCAGGACGAAATAAAAGCCTGGGCCGGCGCGGCGATCGGGATGCAAGTTGAGTTTTCCGGCATGAATGCACGCTGGCGCCTCAGCGGACCGGAATTGAGTTTTTTCGATGCGAAACTGATCCGCCCCGGTACAGCGGAAGTTCTGTTGTCCGCGGACGAGGTTATTATCGGTGTCGGTTTGTTGCGCCTGTTAACCGACCGCGAGTTCGTGGTCGATCGCATCGTGATCCGGGACACGAAAATCGATCTGCGGCAAGATGAGACCGGCACATGGCTGCTGCAGGGGTTGCCGATCGACGATGTCTTTGGCCCCCGGGATGATTCCGCGCAGAACGGTGGCTCAGTCGAGTTCATTGGAGAGGATATCCAGGTCGAATACGAACATCCCGGATCGGGTCAGGTCGTGCTGTTTACCATCAGGTCGATGGCGATCCTGCGCGATGCGGATCAGGTTGAGGTCGAAGCGAACATCGACCTCCAGGATGAATTTGGCGATAGCCTCGAGATAAGCGTGAATAAGCTGGCGGTGAATTCCGGGCAGTCCGTGTGGCGATTATTTGCAGAAGGTAATTCGTTGAATATTGCCGGCTGGTCGCGGCTGCAGCCGGTCGGCATGCCGGAAATAGATTCCGGAACCGCTGACGTCAGCTTATGGCTCGACTATGTGTCAGGCGAAGTGCAACGTGCTATGGTAAATCTTGTCGTCTCCGATCTCCATCCGCGTGACGGACCGGCAACAGCGGCATTCGGACTGCAGGGCAGCATCGAATACTCCTCGGAACTGAACGGATTCCTGCTGGCCGCGAACCAGTTTCGCCTGATGACGGTGGATGGTGACTGGCCGCAATCATCGCTGCAGCTCCGCGTCATGGCGGATGAAAACGGTGCTCTGAAGGGCCTGCGCGCAACTGCTTCTTTCCTCGACCTCAACGATTTGAAATACGTGAACGTGTGGATACCAGATGCACAGAGATCGATGCTTGCCGATATTCAGGCGACCGGCGTATTGCGGAACCTGAGTATCGATCTGACTGACCTCGAGTCTGAGGAGCCGGAATTCAATATCTCGGCCGACCTGCAATCCGCAGGATTTGCAGCAAACGATGAACGGCCGGGAATACGCGGATTCAACGGCCGCATTCGCGCAGATCGTAACGGCGGCCGCATCGAAATTGATTCGACCGAGTTGCAGGTGGATACCGGTCCAATCCTCGCTGAGCCAATATCCTTTGACGATGCCATGGGCACGATCATCTGGCGCCGTAATAGCAGCGGCATTATCCTGCTGTCCGATAGCATTCGTTTTCGCAACGCAGACTTCGATAGTCAGACCAGCTTGCAGATCAGTGTGCCGGCCAATGGCGATGCCCCGTTTGTTGACGTCCAGAGCGACTGGAGTATTAACGATGTCGGCGCCATTCGCCGCTATCTGCCAGTCAGCATGCTGGGCACGCCAATCGGCGAGTGGCTCCAGATGGCGGCTGTATCCGGCATTGTAAGACGAGGCTCATTGCGCCTGAATGGATCGCTAGACAGGTTTCCTTTCGACGACGGCGACGGATCGTTTCACGTGTCGGCCGAATTCGAAGATTTTGTTCTGCGTTATTCCGAAAACTGGCCTGCGCCCGAGTTCAGCTATGTTGATGTAGTCGTTGACAACATGCGGTTGACCTCCAACAGAAACCTGGTCGATATCCTCGGCACCAGTGTCGAAAATGCACAGGTCGTCATTGCGGACTTGCGCAATCCCGTCGTTGAAATCGAGGCATTTGCGACCGGTACGCTTGAATCGTTGCGAAGTTTCGGCGCGAACAGTCCGATTGACGAGGTTCTTGGTGGCCAGCTTGAGAATGTTGAAGTTAGTGGCGATGCGTCAATTGATCTGTCCGTCAGCTACCCTGTCCAGGATAAACTTAATTACAGCTTCTCCGCCCGTATCCGAAGCAGCGATGGTTCAGTTCGCATCGCCGGGTTTGCACCGCCGATCACGGAGCTCAATGGCATTGTTTCAGTCGCAAGAGACCGCATAAGTGCCGAATCTTTGTTCGGCCGCTTTCTTGGAAACCCGGTCGACATCGAACTGACACGCAGCAATGATCCCCTGTCCCCTCACAGTGTCCTGCTTGATGCCAGCGGCAGCACCACGGTTGAGGCGCTCGTCAACGAGCTTGGATTGCCGCTGGGGGATTTCGCAAGTGGCCGTATGGACTATCACGCAAACATTCGTTTCCCTAACACGCAAGCGGAAACGCCGGGGGTCATGCAGATAATTGTTGAGTCTGATCTGCGCGGTTTCGGGCTTGAAGTCCCCGCGCCACTTGGCAAGGCTGCGGATGAGGTGCTGCCGCTGACGATGAGCATCGAGTTTCCGGAGGAGAACCGGATCGATAGCGCAGGCACTCTTGCCGGCAAACTCATGTGGAATGCGCGGTTCCTGAAAAAGCAGGACGGCTGGGATTTCGACCGCGGCGTGCTGGCCGTCGGTGGCGATTATCCGGAACCGCCCGAGGGGCGCGGACTGCATATCGTAGGGCAGACCACCGAGGTGCGCGTACACGACTGGCTGGCATTTGCACGACATGACGAACGGGAGACTGGTTTTGGCGACCGGGTGCGTACGATCGATTTGACCATCGATAACCTGTTCGTCGTTGGCCAGCAACTGACCAACCACCGTGTAAGAGTAGATCGTAGTGGATCGGACTGGGTCATAGAAATCAGTGGCGAGCAGGCAGAGGGCATCATTACGGTCCCGTATGACTTCGCCGGTGAGAGACCGCTAACTGTCGATATGGAGCGGCTGTTGCTGCCCGGCAGCGACGAAGCAACAGCAGCGGCTGAAATTGCGATGGATCCGCGCACGCTGCCTGAAATCCGTATCAGGGCACGGGACTTTGCACTGGGTGATCGATTCTTCGGCCAACTGGAAATCGATCTGCAGCGAACCGAAAACGGCCTGGAATCTGGCAATCTGTCGACCGTGGATGAATCCTTTACGCTCGCAGGCAGAGCGGGCTGGGTTGTCGACATCTACGAAGAGTCTGGCCAGCGAACATTTATCGATGCGAAATTGCGCAGTACGAATATCGAACAAACGATGCGGCGCCTGAACTATCAGCCGGGAATCGTTGGCGATAACCTTGAAGTGGATGTGAACGTGAGCTGGGCTGGTGGTCCGAGGCAAGATTTCATGAAATTCCTGAATGGCAGCGTGCAGGCACGGCTGGGGGATGGACAGCTTGAAGACGTTGAACCCGGGGCAGGCCGGGTCTTCGGCCTGATGAGTGTCGTCGCGTTGCCACGACGGCTGTCCCTTGATTTCAGCGACGTTTTTGAATCCGGCTTTGCTTTTGACGAGATCACCGGGAATTTCCGCCTGGTTAACGGGGAGGCATTTACCTGTGACCTGACCTTAACGAGCCCCGCGGCTGATGTCGGCATCGTCGGGCGTGCCGGTCTTGACGCCAGGGATTACAGTCAGACCGCGATCGTCAGCGCCAATTTCGGCAACACTCTGCCGCTCGCGGGCCTGGTAGTCGCCGGTCCGCAGGTTGCCGCAGCATTGCTGATCTTCTCGCAGATATTCAAGAAGCCGTTGCAGGGAATGACCCAGGTTTATTACGCGATTGAAGGATCATGGGACGATCCCACAATTAGCCTGGCCGATGCTGCCCACTTCGAAATATCCAGCAGCCTGGCAGGCTGTATCGAGGCCACGGAGTAATCGATTGAGTGCTTCCGGTTTGGTTCGCGCTGCTGCTATTCAGATGAACAGTGGCGCAGATGTGCAACAAAATCTGCAGATTATTGACAACTTGCTTGCGGCTGCAACGTCGCGGGGCGTGTCGATCGCATTCCTGCCGGAAAACCTTGCCCTTATGGGAGCGCGGGATGAAGACAAACTGGCACATGCCGAGGATCCCGGTAGCGGCCCGATCCAGGAGTACCTCGCTGATGCAGCAAGGCGTTACAAACTTTGGGTGGTGGCCGGCAGCGTGCCATTAAAATCGCCGCAAGACGGAAAATGCTATGGTGCATCGATTGTCTACGACAATGACGGCAGGGCCAGTCCCATCTATCGCAAGAGACACCTGTTCGACGTGAACTTGCCTGGCCGGGATGAGCGCTACCGCGAGTCAGCCACCATGGATTTCGGGCACGACCTCGTCGTTGTTCCATCACCTCTGGGGCAACTGGGGCTGTCAATTTGTTACGATCTGCGTTTTCCGGAACACTATCGCCGCCTGGTTGACGACGGGGCAACCGTTTTCAGCATACCCGCGGCGTTTACGGCGGAGACTGGCGAAGCACACTGGCACCCGTTGTTACGGGCTCGTGCCATTGAGAACCTCGCGTACGTGATTGCGGCCGCGCAGCACGGATCTCATCCGAGCGGCCGGACGACTTTTGGACATTCGGTAATTATCGATCCCTGGGGGCAGGTAATCACGGAACTGGAGACCGGTGATGGCATCGTCGATGCTGACATCGACCCCGCATTGCCGGGTAAACTACGAGTAGAATTTCCGGTGCTGGAGCACCGCAGGATTTGATAAGGACGGGATAGATTTGAGTAAGCAAGCAGAAAACGACAACGCGGTCGAAACGGTGATGTCGAGAGTGCTCGCGCCAGCAGGCCTGGAGGAGCGGCACCTCAGTCAGGCCCTCGGCTCGATCAACCTGCCGGACGTTGATGCTGCGGACCTGTATTTTCAGGTCAGCCGCCACGAGTCCTGGACCGTCGAAGACGGGATATTGAAGGACGCCTGTTTTAGTCTCGAGCAGGGTGTCGGCGTGCGTGCCGTGAGTGGCGAAAAGACAGGTTTTGCATACTCCGACGAACTGATGCTTCCCGCGCTGGAACAGGCAGCGCGAGCTGCGCGCGCAATATCGCGGCAGGGCCAGTCGAAGGCCGTGAAGGTGACGCCGCGCAGCCAGGTACACAATATTTATCCGGCGATCGATCCGATCGCCAGTATTAGCGACGAACAAAAAAAAGCCCTGGTAAGCGAGATCGATCGCGAGACCCGCAAGCTCGACCAGCGAATCGAGCAGGTGATCGTGAGTTTGAGCAGTAGCCAGGACCTGGTCCTGATCGCCAGCATCGATGGCACCCTGGCGGCAGACATACGGCCGCTTGTGCGGCTCAACGTCAGTGTCATCGTCGAAGACAATGGCCGGCGTGAACAAGGTTATGCAGGCGGCGGGGCCAGGGCAGACCTGAATTATTTTCTCGATAATGATCGGGCCATGGATTTGGCGCGGGAGGCTGTTCGCCAGGCAGTTCTGCTGCTTGACGCGGTGCCAGCGCCGGCGGGTGCGATGCCGGTCGTACTGGGTAACGGATGGCCGGGCATCCTGCTGCACGAAGCGGTTGGCCACGGACTTGAAGGAGACTTCAATCGCAAAGGAACGTCTGCGTTCACCGGACGTGTGGGGCAGCGGGTCGCGTCGCCAGTCTGTACGATCGTTGATGATGGCACGCTGCAGAACCGGCGCGGATCGCTGGCCGTGGACGACGAGGGCACACCCGGTCAATACAACGTTCTCATTGAGGAAGGCATCCTGAAGGGTTACATGCAGGACAAACTCAATGCGCGGCTGATGGGTGTGGCACCGACCGGGAACGGACGAAGAGAGTCATTCGCCCACATTCCCATGCCGCGGATGACTAACACCTATATGCTGGCCGGGCCTCACGATCCGCAGGAGATTATTGAGTCTGTTGACAAAGGGCTCTATGCGCCGGGTTTCGGTGGCGGCCAGGTCGATATCACTTCCGGAAAGTTCGTGTTTTCAGCCAACGAGGCTTACCTGATCGAGAAGGGCAAGGTGACCACGCCGGTCAAAGGTGCGATGTTGATTGGCGACGGCCCTGAAGTGCTCGGTCGAATCTCGATGGTTGGCAATGACCTGGAACTCGATCGCGGTGTTGGCACCTGCGGCAAGGATGGCCAGTCAGTACCCGTAGGTGTCGGGCAACCCACACTTCGTATCGACGAATTAACCGTTGGCGGCACGGCCTAAGTCAAGGGCAACCCTGTTCACCTGTCATGGGGCATGTCAGGCAACCAGAGGCACCCTTTGTAATAGCGTCCTGACTGGACTAATGTCCACTGGCCAGCGACAATCAGCTCGGGTCAGACAGGAAAGTGACACATCATGTGGGTGTCCAAACCAATCTACGAAAGTCTGCCGTATTTCTATTTGCTGTCCGGGGCAGTGTCGCTGGCAGCCTCAATGTATCTGAATCATTGGTACTGGCCGACAATTTGTTTCGTCGTGGGCGTAAGTTGCCTGGTTGCAGGGCTTGTGGTGTTACTGAAGCGTCGCGACCATCGCGACCATGACAGGCGATCAAACCACAGTCAGGATCTCCCGTAGGAGCGGCGAGCCGGCGAATAAATCCGAATATATTCGGCGCTGAAGCCCCTCCTACAATGCCTGTTTCTCGCTTACCACGGATTCCTTGATATCACGTTTGTCGACTTCGCGAAGGTCGGTATACACAAGTCGGTGCATACCGACTTTTACAACATCACCGTCACGCAGCAGATACTTTTTCACGCGCCTGTTGTCAATGGAAATACCATTAGTGCTGTTTAGATCCTCGATCGTGCACCCGAATTCAGTATTGGTGATTTGCGCGTGGCGACGGCTCACGAATTTGCTTTTGATATAAAGCTCATTATCCGGTGCGCGACCTACAATGACTTTTCCGGGGCCAAAAAAGTGTTCGGAAAGAATTTTGCTCTTGCTGTGCACTTCGATTTTTGTCAGGTAAGAGATTTTCGGAACTTTTAGTACGATTTTTGGCAGCTCACGATATCGGCCCGTCGCAGATTCGTGTTCCTTCCAGTTCAGTTCCTCTACGGCAGATATCACGTCGTCTTCATCAATTGATTTCTTTTCATCCGCAAATGCACACAGCATTGCGGTATCGCAAAGTGTATTGATCAGGCGCGGAATACCGCCCGAATACAGGAAGATTTTGGGATACGCATTTTCAGTGAACGGGCCTGGCTCTTCTCTGCCGGCAATGGACAATCGGTGTTCGATGTACTCGCGCATTTCACGACGGTTGAGTGACTCAATATGAAAGCGCAGACGCACCCGCTGCACGAGTTGCTTCAGGCGAGGGCTGTCCAGCGTATTTTTCAACTCGGGTTGTCCGGCAAGGATAATCCGCAACACTTTTTCCTTTTGTGTTTCGATACCGGAAAGCAGACGAATTTCCTCTAGCACCTTCTTGCCGAGGTTCTGTGCCTCGTCAACGATTAGCAGGACTTTCTTGCCGTTAGCGTATTGTTCGATCAGAAACATGTTCAGCATGTCGAGCAATTCGACTTTGCGTTTCTTGAACGGCTTGAATCCAAACTCCGTCAGGACAGCCTGTAAAAACTGCGTTGGCGTGAGCTGAGTCTGGGAAACGACGGCGTACACGACATCGTCCTCAAGCTCGTTTAGAAAAGTCTGCAGCAGCGTGGTTTTTCCCGAGCCGATTTCGCCGGTGATGACGACGAATCCGTCGGCCAGCCAGATGGTCGATTCCATATAGGCTTTGGCGCGTGCATGCTGCTTACTCCAGTACACGAATTCCGGGTCTGGCGTAAGGTTGAACGGCTGCTGGGTAAGATTGAAGTGCTGGAGGTAGGACATCGCGGAGCTGGGCTGGCTGCTGGCCTTTAAAGGGTTGTTTTGCGGGCTGACCCCCTTAGTTTACCCACATATTAGCCTGACAGGTCAATGCAATCCGCGATGCCGGTCGGGTTTGCTTGTGCGACCAATATCTCACTGAGGCGTGTAACTGTCCGGTCCCGATCTGCCGGGTCGCTTGCAACCACCGTTATGTGCCCGAGTTTCCTGCCGGGCCGGGGGCGCTTACCATAATCGTGCAAAAAGATGGTATCGCTGCCCAAGTCCAGGTTTTTGGGCGGCATTGAGCCGATCAGGTTGAGCATTGCGGCGTGGCCGACCGGGGATACGTCACCAAGCGGCAGGTCCAGAATGGCCCGGAGGTGGTTTTCGAACTGGCTGGTCCTGGCGCCTTCAATCGTCCAGTGGCCGGAATTGTGTACCCGCGGCGCGAACTCGTTGGCGAGCAATTGGTCGCCGGCAACAAAGAATTCGATGGTCAGCACACCGACGTAGTCGAAATGGGCAAGCATCTGTCTCAAGTGCCGGGTTGCCAGTGCGGCAAGACCATTTGCCTCGGCCGGGGCTCTCGAGATGATGAGGATTCCGTCGCGGTGCTGATTCTCGATCAGTGGATATACCAACACGTCTCCACGCACGTTACGCACGCATATCGCGGAAACCTCGCAATCGAATGGAACCCATTGCTCTGCAATCAGGTTACTGCCGCCGAGTGCTGTCAGCGCATCTGAGAGATCAGCCTCATCCCGAACAACCGCCTGACCTTTGCCGTCGTAACCGAGCCGTCGGGTTTTCAACACGAGCGGCAGTCCGATGTCGTTTGCAGCGTTGCGAAGATCCTGTGCCGAATCGATAGTACGGTACGGCGGTACGGGGATTTGCAGGGATTCGAATAATTGTTTTTCGCTCAGCCTGTCCTGTGAAATTCGTAAGGCGTCCAGGGGCGGATATACAATCGTGTCGGCGCAAACGCGTTCGATCGCGCTTACCGAAACGTTTTCGAATTCGTAAGTGACGACATCCGCATCACTGGCCAGTTGACGGAGTCCCTCGTCACTGTCGAATGGCAGCCTGAGCACGGGCCCAACAACTGAGGCAGGAGGATCAGGCGATGGATCCAGGAAGACAAACTCGACATCGAGATTCTGCCCCGCGAAGCCCAGCATCTGGCCCAGCTGACCAGCCCCGATGATGCCTATCCTTTTCATTGAATGTGAGGTGAAGACTATGCAGTCGTGCGCACTAGCGGCGAGGATCGCCGTTCGCTAACACAGTGTCGGTCTGCTCCTTTCGATAGGCATCCAGAGCCACAGCCAGTTCGTCATCGTGCGTTGCAAGTATGGCGGCCGCCAGCAACGCGGCGTTGATTGCGCCTGCTTTGCCGATTGCCATGCTGCCGACGGGCACACCGGCCGGCATTTGCACAATAGACAGGAGTGAATCCATGCCTTTGAGCGCCTTCGATTCGATCGGCACTCCGAGTACCGGCAAGCGCGTTTTGGCGGCAGTCATACCCGGCAGGTGGGCCGCGCCGCCGGCTCCTGCGATAACGACCTGCAAACCGCGGTCAATTGCCGACTCAGCGTACTCTTGCAAAAGGTCGGGCGTGCGATGTGCTGAAATAACCTTCACTTCATGCGCGATTCCCAGTGATTCGAGCGTTTCGCTCGCGTGCTGCATGGTTTCCCAGTCCGACTGGGACCCCATGATAATTCCAACCAATGCATCCATGTGCGCGCAGCCTGGTGACAATAGTGATGATTCTATAATCAGTGAGACGTATTTTGCATCCCCGAGGCAACTTCTTTGTGAATTTCGGAGAAAATTTTGCGTCGAATCAAGCGACGGACCTTGTCATTTTCGGTAGCTTCGTAAGCTTTCGACAGTTTCTGCAATTCACGATTCTCACCGCCGATCAATGCGAAAAAGTCCGCGAGGGCAGCCGAGCCCTCTGCTGCGATACGATTGCGCCAGTGCTCTGATTCACGAAAAACTTCCTTTGCCAGCATGTCATGATGGCCGAAAGAGTCCAGTGCGGTGCGAATAGGTTGCGGATCGACTTCCCGCATCAGTTTGCCAATGAGTTGCTTTTGCCGCCGCAACGCACCGTGGGCTTTCATGCTTTTTGCTGTTTGCACGGCCTCCAGGAGTTGATCATCCAGCGAGATACTTGCCAGTTGCTCGGTGCTCAGACCGATCAGTTGCTCGCCCAAAGATTGCAAAGCCAGGTATTCGCGTTTTCGGGCGCTTTTGCTGGGCTTTGATAAGGGCATAAAAGGTGTAAGGATGACACAGGCTCTTTGCGGCATAGTATCATGCGCATCGGATGAACCTGGAGTCTGCAAGAAAATGACAATTCGAACACTGATCGGGAAGGGGACGGACGCCAGATGAATGCGCCGGGAGGGCGCAGTACCCTGGATCAAAAAGAACTTGAAGACATCGTTTCGCTTGTTTTGAACGAAGCCAGGGAGCAGGGCGTTGATCAGGCGGAGGCTGCTGCAAGTCACGACATTGGTCTGAGCGCGACTGCGCGTCTCGGCAGCGTGGAAAGCCTTGAATACACCAACGACCGTGGCGTCGGTGTCACGGTGTACAAGGAACAAAAAAAGGGCAGCGCGAGTACGTCCGATTTTAGTCCGGCCGCGCTGCGTGAAGCCGTGGTCAAGGCGTGCTCGTTTGCAAATTATACCGAGGCGGACGAGCACTCCGGTCTCGCCGATAAAGAATTAATGGCGAGCAAAATTCCGGATCTTGACCTGATGCACGAATGGGATCTTCAATCGGCCGATGCGATTCGCATCGCTATCGAATGCGAAGACGCAGCGAGGTCATTCGATAGCCGGGTAACGAACTCCGAGGGCGCGACGGTATCTTCGAGCAGTGGAGTCAGGGCCTACGGAAACACTCACGGATTTCTCGCGGGATATCCGACCACCAGCCACAGCATCAGTTGCGTTGTCATCGGTGAGTCAAATGGCGACATGGAGCGTGACTACTGGTACAGCTCCACTCGAGACGCCGGCGACCTTGAAACGCCGGAGGAGATTGGCAGGACTGCGGCACGGCGCACTGTGCAAAGACTCGGTTCGCGCAAGATCAAGACTGAGCGGGCGCCAGTATTGTTTGCGCCGGAGGTTGCCCGTGGATTTATTGGCCATGCAATCGGCGCAATATCCGGCGGTGCCCAGTACCGCCGATCGTCATTCCTGCTCAACGCGGCTGGCAAAAAGATCTTTCCGGACTTTGTGCAAATACAGGAACGGCCGCACATTCCCAAGGCGATGGCCAGCTCACCGTACGATGCAGAAGGCGTTGCCACGCACGACCGGGAACTTGTAGTAGATGGTGTGTTGCAGGGCTATATCCTGGGCTCTTATTCCGCCCGGCGTCTTGGGCTGCAGACAACGGCCAATGCCGGCGGCGCCCACAATCTACTGGTGCCAGGCAGCACCGATGACATGGAGTCTCTCATCAAATCCATGGGCCGTGGTTTGCTGGTGCAAGAGCTTATTGGTCAGGGCGTGAACAGCGTAACGGGTGACTATTCACGTGGTGCGGTTGGTTTCTGGATAGAGAATAGCGAAATCTCACACCCGGTGCACGAGGTTACCATCGCGGGCAATTTGAAAGACCTTTACCAGCGAATTGCAGCCATCGGTAACGATCAGGATTCGCGTAGCGGGATTCGTTGCGGCTCTTTGCTGGTGGAGGCGATGACTATCGCCGGTACCTGAGACGCCGCCCTCTGTTCAATCCTGTTTTTCGTCAAATTTGTCCAGCAGGTCGGATAACGTACGATCAGCGATCGTCTTCGCGACCGCGGAATCAAGTTCCGCGCCCAATGCGTTAATGGTTTCCGACCAGTTCGGATCCCGGTGAGAACCGGTTTCGCCTTTCATTCTGACCACGTCTAGAATTTCCTGCAGGCTGATACGCGACATTTCGCGGCCAGGCATTAATTCTTCTTTCTCGGTCGTCAACAACAGACCGGCCGCTTCGAGTGCGCCGGCAATCGGTGTCAGCGCTATCGCGGGAATGCAGAGCTTGCTGCTGAGCTCGCTCGACGTAATGGACCGGCCAGGTGTACGAAATGCCTGGCCAGCCAGGAACATGATGTCGAGCGCAATCCGCTCGCGCATTGAATTGGAAAGCCTGGGTTCCTGGCGGCCGATGCGCAAAAACGCCGGGCGCTGATGATAGAAAGCGAGTTGCGCGCCGATCAGCAAGACAAGCCAGTTCAGGTACACCCAGATCAGCGCCGTGATCGCAACAGCGAAGCCCGCGTAAATCTGCTGAGTGCGCGTCGCATAAACGATAAAGGTCGTGAATATCGCGCCCATCGCTGCCCACATGAAGCCCCCGACAACGCCGCCGACCAGCGCAGACCTGAAGTTGACTTTGGTGTTGGGCATGAACATGTACAGGAACGTAAACACACCGGAGATCAGCAGGTAGGGAACAAACTTTCCGGCTACCACGAATATCGGTCCGAGGGCATCGTTGTTGAGCAGGTACTGAACGACCGTGTTGCTCTGGATCGTCGTGATCATGCCGATCGCCGTCACCATGGCCATTGGCCCGACCAGCAACACGACAAGGTTCTCGGTAAAGCGGCGGGCGAAACTGCGCGGCTTCGATACATACCACACGTAGTTAAAGCTCTCTTCGACCTTTTGCACCATGCTGATCGCGGTGTAGAGAAAAAACGCCAGTCCAACGCCGCCCAGTACGGATCCCCTCACGTTGTCGACCAGCGCAAGGATCTGCTTTGTGATCTGCTCCCCTTGTGCGCCGAGAGGTGCGAGTACGCCAGTGAGATACGGTTCGAGCTGATTGAAAACGCCGAACCCCTTAAGAATCGCAAAACTGAATGCGAGCAGCGGAACAATCGAGAGCAATGTCGTGTAAACCAGGCTCATCGCTCGCATCGTGAGCTGACCGGAAAAGAAATCGCGCAGCATCGCGTACAAATAGCGCAGCACGGTGGCGATAACGACGCCGATCGGGCCCGCTTTCATCAGATGGTTTCCCCAGACAATCTTGTCAAGGAGCATTTGCGGATTAGCGATCAAATTTCAGGTGCCTGTAAAGCATATGGAAGGCGGTAATGCCGACATTGTACATTGGCTGGCAGCCGCTCCTACAGCCGCGAACGGGATTAATTTACGCGGTAAGGATATGCAACACTTCCCGATACTTGTCTCCGGTTTGTTGTATGATCTCTGGCGGCAACCGGGGCCCGGGTGCTGTCTTATCCCAGTCCAGTGTCTCCAGGTAGTCGCGGACAAACTGTTTGTCAAAACTCGGCGGACTGATGCCGGTCCGGTAGTCGCTTAGCGGCCAGAACCGCGATGAATCGGGTGTCAGGATTTCATCAATAATATAAAGACGCCCCTGGTCATCCTGTCCGAATTCAAACTTGGTATCGGCAATGATGATGCCTCTGCCAAGCGCGTATTCTGCCGCGCGTTCATAAATTTGAATGGAAACCGCCCGCACCTGTTCCGCGAGATCATCGCCGATCATCTGCTGCAGGGCCTCGAAGCTGATGTTTTCATCGTGATCACCCGCATCGGCTTTAGTGGCGGGTGTGAACAAGGTCTGCGGTAGTTTGCCCGCCTGTTCAAGTCCTGGAGGCAAATCAATGCCGCAAACTTGTCCGGTTCGCTGGTAGTCACGCCAGCCGGATCCGATGAGGTAGCCGCGCACAACAGCCTCGATCGGTAATGGCCGCAGCCGTCGTGTGACGATGGCGCGCTGCTCGAGCGATTGCCGCGACTCATTATCGTCGATTATCGAATTCAGCTTGCGGTCCGTAAGGTGATTGGGAATGAGGTCTTCCATCATTTTGAACCAGAAATTCGAGATCCTGGTCAGTACCTGGCCTTTACCCGGAACCGGGTCGGGCATCACAACGTCATAGGCTGAAAGACGATCCGTTGTCACGATCAGCAAGTGGTCATCGTCAACGCTGTATATATCGCGCACCTTGCCGCGGTAGATTCGGTCCAGCCCGGCGACGGTCGATTCGAACAAGGTGTCGGAAGTACTCATGCGTATTATTGGAAGCGTCGTTGAAGCGGATGATGGCGGTTCGATGTCGGCGTAGCAAGTAGCAGTAATGGGAATACGCTGCAGCTGCGGTTAGCATGGCCGGATGGAACAAACGAATCTATTCCGGGCAGTGCCGCATGCCTTACTGGGGTAAGGTCATCGGGACACTTGGTGGCCTGGCCATAGGCCACCCCTGGATGGCGATCATCGGCCTGTTGGTCGGCCACCTGTTTGATCGCGGATTCGCTGATCGATTCACACGCTTCGGTCCCGATGTTTCTGCTGCGCGACTGGAGCAACTGCCGCAGCAGTACCTGCGCGCCCTGTTCGAGATCATGGGCCATCTCGCGAAGGTTGATGGCCGGGTAACGGAAGATGAGATCAGGGCAGCCAGGGCGCTCATGCATCGGCTTGGTCTTGGGCCGACGGAAATACGCAGGGCCATCAACTGGTTTGAGCGCGGTAAAGAGGTGTCCTATCCACTGATTTCCACGCTACGAAGCATGCGTGGCCAGAGTGCGCGTCGCGCAGATATGCGCGGGCTGTTTGTTCGCCTGCTGATGGAAGTCGCTTTGTCAAAATCGTCGCTACAGCAAACTGAGCGCGCGACAATCTGGACGATTTGCAAGGAACTCGATATCGGACGGGTCGAGCTGGCACAGTTGGAAGCGATGCTTCGTGCCCAGCGCGGTTTTCGCAGATCGGTCGCAGGCGCCGCCGACGGCAAGCGCGTCAACGATGCTTACGTCGCCCTCGGCATCGACAGGTCGTCCAGCAATGATGAAATCAAGAAAGCGTACCGGCGGCTCATGAACAAGAATCACCCCGACAAACTGGTGTCGGCCAATCCGGATGCGGCGGTGTTGGCGGAGGCGGAACGGCGGACGCGCGAAGTGAGAGGCGCTTATGAGTTGCTCAAGGCACGCCGCGGCATTCGATGACCGCGCTAGAATCGATTCGTGAATTCAAGCTGGATTTTCGTTAGAGTTTGCCGGTAACCAAAAAGGATGCCCGCCTGTGGACACACTGATTGCCCCATCCATCCTCTCCGCCGACTTTGCCCGCTTAGGCGACGACGTTAACGCCGTCCTTGATGCCGGCGCGGACATCGTGCATTTCGATGTCATGGACAATCATTTTGTACCGAACCTGACCATCGGCCCATTAATTTGCGAGGCGTTGCGCAATCACGGAATTACGGCGCCTATCGATGTGCATCTGATGGTCGATCCCGTGGACCGCATCATTCCCGACTTTGCCAAGGCCGGCGCCAGCTACATTACGTTTCATCCGGAGGCCAGCCGCCATGTGCACCGGACCATTAGTCTCATCCGCGAGCATGGCTGCAAGCCCGGCCTCGTTTTCAACCCGGCGACGCCACTGACCTGGCTGGAACACGTTATCTGGGAGCTCGACATGGTGCTGATCATGTCTGTCAATCCGGGCTTCGGCGGCCAGGAATTTATCGAATCGTCATTGGCAAAATTGCGACAGGCGAGGGAAATGATTGGCGACAGCGGTCACGAGATTCGCCTCGAAATCGATGGCGGCGTGAAGGTCAGCAATATCGGTGACATCGCCGCGGCAGGTGCCGACACATTTGTAGCCGGCTCGGCAATATTCGGCAGCGACAACTACGCCGCCACTATCGCGGAATTGAAAGCGGAAATTACCGCGGCTGTGAGCTAGCGCGAAGATTGAACGTCCGCAAATGTGTCGTAGGAGCCCGGCCACCGGGTGATCAAAAGTGAAGCGTGCGAATGATCTAAATCGCTCGCTGGGGCGTGTGCCGGCTATATTTTTCTGTTTGGCCTGGCTCCGTAGACGACAATCGTCTTGCCACTGGCTGAAACGAGACCCTGTTCTTCGAGCACCTTCAGGACCCGCCCCGCCATTTCACGCGAACAACCGACCAGTCGACTCAATTCCTGGCGGCTGACTTTGATCTGCATGCCATCCGGATGAGTCATCGCGTCCGGCTCGTTACACAGGTCCATGATTGCGTGCGCAACGCGACCGGTTACATCGACGAAGGCCAGGTCGCCGAGCTTGCGGTTGGTACGATCCAGTCTCGTCGCAAGCTGCGTTGCAAGTTCGAAGACCAGCCCGGGACTTTCGCTCGCAATCTGACGGAATCGCGGATAGGTCATTTCGGCAATTTCGCATTCGGTACGCGTGCGCACCCAGGCGCTTCGCGTCGGTTGTTCGTAGAAAAGACCCATCTCGCCGAAGAACTGTCCCTTGTTCAGGTAGGCGAGCACCATCTCATTGCCGTCTTCGTCCTCGATCATCACCTCGACAGAGCCATCGACGATGTAATAGAGAACATCGGGTAAATCACCGGCATGAATCATGACCGTTTTTGATGGAACAGTGCGTACCCGGCAGTAGCTTAAAAAACGGTTAATCGCCGGAACGTCACTTAAAGTCTTCGCTGTAGTTTGCATAGGGTGGTCCTCAAAGACGCTGCGCCCAATCTTTTAATACAGTCCGCTCCGAAGAGCAAGCTAAGTCCGTAATATCTCTTGAAAATATCGTCGATACCAATCCCGGAAAGGTTATATTTAAACAATTCCTCTATAACCAGCGGTGTCAGATCCAGTACGCCGTGCCGGTCATCACTTTCGCCGTCAGCCGCATCAGGCCGCGGACCGGTGCCGGTAATTCCGCCGCGCCGGCCTCCCTGGCATTCGCGCCATGCCGTTCCTCCTCGTCTCGCATCTGAGCCACGATGGCGCGACTTTTCGCGTCATTCTCGGGCAGACGCTCAAGGTGTCCGGTCAGGTGTTCCGCGACCTGTCGCTCGGTTTCCTCGATAAAACCCAGCGACCATCTGTCACCCAGGACACCGCTGACAGCCCCCATCATCCAGGCGCCTGCATACCAGAGCAGGCGCAATTTGCTCGGACCTGAACCCAGTTCGGCGAGGCGCTCCTCGCACCAGCCAAGGTGGTCGAGTTCCTCGTCGGCCGCTTCTTGCATCTGCTGCTCGATCCCGGGGTCGCGGACAACCGCCGCGTGGCCCTGGTAGAGGCCCTGTGCGGCGATCTCTCCGGTATGATTGACCCGCATTAATCCCGCTGCATGCGATTTCTCATCAGCGGACAAGGTCGCTTCGGGCACGCCGGTGGCCGGATTTGGTCTTGATGCGCGTATTGGCGCGGCAGCAGCAGCGCGCATAGCGCCATCGATTCCGGCCAGGAATCGATCGAAAGGGCTTAATTGTCGCTTTTCCATCGGCCTGATTATAACCGCGATTCAGTGATCCACGCCCGACGGCGCTGAATGCGCCGCCCGCCCGCCCGCCGGACCGGTCAGGGCCACATTTTTAAACTATTGATAAAAAAGGAAAAAAAGACGCGAGATTAAGTCGTGATTTTTGGCCATTATTGACTGACATTGTTTGCATTGCGGCAGGCTGTCGAGTAAAATTCCGCGCCTTTCGCCGGGGCTGCGCCCCGGCCAGTTTACTGATCTCCACCTCGTCATAGGGGCGTAATTGCGGCAAAGACGGAAATCAGTAAACTGTCCCCAAAATCTACTGGAATTAGAGATCATGAAGACGTTTTCTGCCAAACCGGAAGAAGTACGCCGCGACTGGTACCTGGTTGACGCCACGGGCAAGACCCTGGGGCGCCTGTCCTCGGAGATTGCCAGACGGTTGCGCGGCAAGCACAAGCCGGAATATACGCCGCATGTCGATACCGGCGACTACATTGTTGTCGTCAATGCTGACAAGATTCGCGTTACTGGCAACAAGATGAAAGACAAGATGTATCATCGCTACACCGGATATATTGGCAACCTGAAATCGATTTCGTTGGAAAAATTGATGAGCGAGGCGCCGGAGCGGGTGCTGCAGTATGCGGTAAAAGGCATGCTGCCACGCAATCCGCTGGGCCGGAAGATGTTCTCAAAACTGCGGGTATTTGCAGGTCCTGAACACGATCACCAGGCACAGCAGCCGATACCACTGGACATAAAATCTTAAGCGCGTTATGCGCCAGGACTGAGGTAAAATAATGACCGAAGCAAGTTTCTACGGAACCGGACGCCGCAAAACCTCAACCGCGAGGGTTTATATGAAGCCCGGTGCCGGCAAAATCCAAGTCAATAAACGTCCGCTGGATCTTTTTTTCGCCCGGCAGACTGCCAGAATGATTGTGCGTCAGCCGCTTGAGCTGCTGAATCTGACTGATAAGTTCGATATCACGGTTTCTGTGAAGGGCGGCGGAACAACCGGTCAGGCTGGCGCAATCCGCCACGGACTGACACGCGCATTGATGCAATACGACGAGTCACTCCGACCTGCGCTCAGGAAGGCAGGCTTCGTGACACGCGACGCCCGCGAAGTCGAACGCAAGAAAGTGGGCCTCCACAAAGCACGTCGGGCGACGCAGTACTCGAAGCGTTAGTCTGCATCAGGGGACAGTTTCCTTAATTCGAGCTCTGACGCTTGTTACCAGGTAATCGCGTGGCGAATTAAGGTAACTGTCCCCGGAACTTGGGAGATCGTCTAGCGGTAGGACTGCGGACTCTGACTCCGCCAACCAAGGTTCGAATCCTTGTCTCCCAACCATTATTAGGAAGGTCACCTTCAGGGTGGCCTTTATTGATTTTTCGCCCGCTTAGGAAGGGCTCCTGCAAATTTTTTTGAATGGGCAGGTCGCTTAAGCAGTCAGCGTCCTAACCCCTGACTCGTCCCCCACAATCAATATATCCGCCGGCCGGTGCGCAAACAAACCCACAGTAACAATGCCTGGGATCTGATTGATACGGGTTTCCACCTCCATGGGATTGGTGATCAGAAGATTATGGATGTCCAGAATATGGTTACCGTTGTCGGTCACGAATTTCTCACGCCAAACCGGCTGACCGCCCATTCTCACCAGCTTGCGGGCAACGTAGGATTGGGCCATCGGGATGACCTCGATCGGTAGAGGAAACGTGCCAAGCATACCGACCTGCTTGGAATCATCGATGATGCAAACAAATTGCCGGGACGCACCTGCGAGAATCTTCTCCCGGGTCAGTGCGCCTCCGCCACCCTTGATTAACTGCCGATGCTTGGTGGCCTCGTCCGCGCCGTCGATGTAGAGGTCCACATCACCAACAGCGTTCAGCATCGAAACTTCGAACCCTCGCTGTTTGAGCAATTCCGAGGTGGCGCCGGAGCTGGAAACCACGTGCTCAATTTTGTCCCGCACAGATGGCAGAATGTCGATGAGATGGTTGACCGTCGATCCGCTACCAACGCCCAGGACAATGCCGTTCTCGATGTACTCCAGTGAGGCTTTGGCAGCAATGAGCTTTTTCTGATCTTGATCCATGCGTCAAACGAGTTTTTTAGCACTTCGGATATTTCCGGGATGTGAGCTTAGCCGGTCGTCAGAATCTTCGCCACGAATTAACTCTCGATTTTAAACGATGCCGAAACGAAACATGCCCGCAAATGCGGGCATGTTTCTTGTTTCGGAAGAAGGCCTGGTAAACCCTGACTGCTGTCGGTCGACCCGTTTTTCAGCGGCTGGGCTACCGTTCTTCCAGATTTCCAGCCCAGATTATCCGCCACCCGCCTTGGAAGCTTTTTTCTTCGCTTTCCGTTTGGCCGGCCGCTTCTTCGCCTTACGCTTGGCCTTTTTCTTGGCTTTGCGCTTGGCTTTCTTTTTAGCCTTCTTCTTGGTTTTTCTCTTAGCTGCTTTTTTCTTCGTCTTGCGCTTAGCAGCTTTCTTCTTCGTCTTACGCTTTGTTGCTTTTTTCTTCGTAGCACGGCGCTTAGCGACTTTTCGCTTCGCCTTCTTTCGCGTTACTTTACGCTTCTTCACGACTTTGCGCTTGGAAGCTTTTTTACGAGACTTCTTTTTGGTAGCCATAAATTTCTCCGTGTCGGGTACCCGGCGTTGAGTATATACAACGGAACCGAAAAATCCAGCAAGTCAAGTGACGTCGTTAACATTTTTGAAATTGTGTTTATCGGCCAGGTTCCACGACAAAAAGACTGGAATTTCAGTTTTGCAACCGGCCGGTTTTTCACCTGAGCAAAAAGTGTCGCAAATTTGCGAAAAAGTTTGCTGCAAATGGCAAAAAGACGGCGGTGTTCCAACACGCACAAGGAAAGAAGAATTCTCTTTAAAGCGAGTTTGGCAAATCAAAGAGCGTTGCGCGTATTCGCAGCCAATTTGCCGGAGTTGCTGCAGCTTGTTTCGTCAATGACGCAGAAAACCCGTATATCCCAAGGGTTTGGCGCAATTTTATCTACTTGTTGACAAGAAAACGCCAGGCCAATGAGCTTGGGGTGAAACAGGAATTGCCGGTTTCTCAGGAAAGAAAACGTGCGATCGAAGTAGCCACCACCCATGCCAAGTCGGTTGCCGTTGTCATCAAATGCAACCATGGGTGTTATCACAAGATCCAACGCCCGGGGCGCGATAATTTCGCCGTCCTGCGGCTCGAGAAGACCATACTGATCGAAAACAAGCTTGCTTTCGGTGGTTAACTCGCAAAACTGCATTGTAAAGTTTTTTTCGATAATGGGCGCAAAAATGCGCTTTTTCATCCGCCATGCGCGTTTAATCAGCAGCCAGGTGTCGACCTCGTCCGGCATCGGCAAGTAACAGGCAACGAATTTGCTGCGGCGAAACCAGGAAGATCGAATGACAGTGTCTGTGATTTTTAGCGATGCTTTCTCTCTTTCGTCTGAGCTGAGTCCGGCTCGCGCGGCACGCGCATCATTTCGCAACGCGTTTTGTGCACGACGATGGTGAGCGAATACTACTGGCGATTGCGCTTTTGACATCGAAGCATCTTGTTGGACCAGCCAGTGTGAGAAGACGTCTCCCGCCTGTGCCGTCACCGACCGTCGCTCTCGAACCGGAGCAACAGGTGGGGTCAGCCGTGGCACCAACAGGCTATCCACCGAAGTGGTTTTGCTCAAATAGTGCCGACAGTGCACGGCCCCGAGGTAAAAATTTAGGGTCGAAAGGTATCCGGGTCAGTGTCGAACACTGCAGGAGACGCCAGAGGTGTAGCTTACCTAAAGTCGCGTTCTGGTTACAGTGTTACAGGTCCAATTGCCGACTATTGCCGAGCACTGATTCGACACGTTCGCAGAGAATTTTGAGGCGATTGCCAACATTGCCCTCCAAAGCTTCGTCTCTGGCCTTGGCGTGCAGCAATTCGTTCGCCATATTCAGCGCTGCCATTACCGCAATGCGATCAAGACCCACGACTTTGCCGCTATCCCTGATTTCCCGCATTTTCACGTTTAGCGCTTCGGCAGAATCCAGGAGGTCAGTCCGTTCGCTTGCAGGGCAGGAAACCTGGTATTCCTTTTCGAGAATCCGCACGCTGACGTGGGCATACATATCTTTCATTACGGCTACTCCGTCACAGGTCCTGCCCACGAGGAGCAGAATTAATGAATTGTACTAACAAGTGACTTGCAAAAAATATGGCGCGTAAGGTCATGGGCATTGCCCCGGCAGTAGATTTTCCTTCTGCCTAACCTCCCTGCTCCATTGCTTTCAATCGCCCGATCATCGCTTCGACACGGGTGCGCACCTGCTCGTTTTTTTGCAGCAAAGTTGCACGTTCGGCGGTCAGCGTGTCCTGCCTCTGCTTCAGGGAGCGATTCTCATCCTGAAGCTGGTCGCACACCTGAACCAGAGCATCCACACGCTTCTCAAGTCGCTTTAGTTCGTGCTCAAACGTTACATTTACATCATCGGCCATTTGGGCAATATAGATGCGCCAACGGAGAGAATCAATCGCCAAAGGGCGTATGTGGCCATTTGCGTGGCCACCCGGTGCATTACGTGGGATCATTCCGGCCGGCCCGGCATGGAATCTGAATAAACGGACGATGATGGGACTGACAATCGATCACCATGAGCTGGATGCGGCGCTGCGCCGGTGCGGCTCGACCTGGAACGCCGGGCAGGCGCATGGCCTGCTCTGCAGCCGCCTGGCGCTGGCCGGGGCTGACGGCGCGTCCCGTTGGTTGGCGCAGGTGCTTGCAGGTACTGATCCCGGCAATACGTTGCGCACTGAATGCGAGGCGTTGCTCAATGCACTTTGTACGGCGACCTGGCAGCAACTGGCCGAACGGCAATCAGATTTCATGCTGCTGTTGCCGGACGATGATGATTCCGTGCAGGTGCGCGCGGAAGCGATGGGTCAGTGGTGCGAAGGCTTCCTGCATGGACTGGTTTCCGAGACCCACGGTGACCAGCTCCGCGAGCGCCTGGCCGGTGAACCGTTATCCGACATAATCAAGGATATGCTCGAAATTACACGGGGGACCGCCGGCGACGAAGCCGAGGCAGAAGAGGACGACGATGCTTTTTCGGAGTTGGTCGAGTATTTACGAGTTGCTGCGCAGCTTACGTACGAAGAGCTGGCGGAATTTCGGGGCCCGGCTTCGACGGCACCGCGAATTGAATCAGCGATGCTGCACTAGGGGTCTGCGCCGCATTCCCCCTGTAATAAGTGATGAACAGAAAGGAATTTGCCAGGCGGCGCAAGACACTCATGCGGATGGTGGGTGAGGACGGTATCGCCATATTGCCGAGTGCGCCGGTCAGGATTCGCAGTCGCGATGTCGAGTACCGCTTTCGCCAGGATAGTGATTTTTACTATCTGAGCGGTTTCGCCGAGCCGGACGCGGTCGCGGTGCTGGCCCCGGGACGTGACAACGGCGAGTACATCCTGTTTTGCAGAGACCGTGACACCAGGCAGGAACTGTGGCACGGATCGAGGGCGGGCGTGGATGGTGCAGTCGAGGCTTTCGCCGCCGACGACGCGTTTCCCATCGATGATATCGACGACATATTGCCAGGCGTAATCGAGTCGCGAAATCGCGTGTTTTACACGATGGGTGCTTATGCAGAATTCGACCAGCGGATTGCCGAATGGGTAAAAGCGCTCCGTTCGCGTGAAGCATCCGGCAGTCATACGCCCCACGAATTCATCGCGCTCGATCACTTATTGCACGACATGCGCTTATATAAGAGCAGGGCAGAGATTTCCGCCATGCGCAAGGCCGTGAAAATTGCGGTCGGCGCCCACCGGCGCGCGATAGCCTGTGTCGCACCGGGAATGTACGAGTACGAAGTCGAAGCTGAATACATGCACGAATTCCGCCGGCATGACGCATCCTGGTCCTATACACCCATTGTCGGCACCGGGGCCAATGCCTGCACGCTACATTACGTCGACAACAATGCTCAACTCGCAGACGGTGACCTGTTGCTGATCGATGCCGGTTGTGAGTACGACTACTATGCCTCCGACATTACAAGAACAATACCGGTCAATGGCCGCTTTTCTCCCGAACAACACGCCGTCTACGAAATCGTCCTCGAGGCACAGCTCGCTGCCATTGAAAAGACCTGCAAAGGCAATCACTGGAATGATCCGCACGATGCAGCGGTTCGCATCATTACAAAAGGCCTGAAAAAGATCGGTTTGCTGGATGGCACGTTGCCGAAATTGATCAGGGACGGGGCCTATCGCGAATACTTCATGCATCGAACGGGACACTGGATTGGCATGGATGTGCACGACGTCGGCGATTACAAGGTTGGTGATGAATGGCGATTCCTGGAATCCGGCATGGTCATGACGGTTGAACCAGGTATTTACATTCCGGCGAGCCGTAAAGTGCCTGCCAGGTGGCGCAACATTGGTGTGCGCATCGAGGACGATGTCGTTGTCACCAACAGCGGACCGGATGTACTCAGCAAAGGTCTGGCCAAGGATCCGGCCGCGGTCGAAAAACTGATGGCCGCCTGATCATGAATCAAGTGATGGAAACGGACTACGATATCATCATTGCCGGTGGCGGCATGATCGGTACGAGTCTCGGACTTGCACTTGCGCCGCTGAAACTTCGCGTGGCCATCATTGAAGCAGTTGCACGCAGCGCACAACAGCAACCGAGTTTCGACGATCGGTCAACTGCGTTGTCGCGCAGCAGTCAGCGCACTTTCGAGGCAATGGGGTTGTGGCCCGAAATCGTTGCCGCATCTACACCGATTAAAAACATTCATATCTCGGACAAGGGTCGCTTCGGCTTCGCCCACATCAATGCGAGTGAACAAAAAGTGGAAGCGCTGGGCTACGTCGTGATTAATCGCGTGTTGGGTCAGGTACTGCAATCGTCGCTTTCAGGCGTCGATGGGCTCGATCTCTCGTGCCCGGCAAAAATCTGCGCGGTCGCGGTTGCTTCTGATGAAGTAGTGGCCACCATCGAGGAGCCAGGTGGACCACGACAATTGACATGCAAATTGCTGGTCGCGGCCGACGGCGCCAATTCAGATGTTCGGGACATGATTGGCATCAGTGCCTCGCGGGTCGACTACGAACAGTGGGCGGTGGTTGGCAATGTGTTGCCGGAGAAAGCTCCTGGCAATTGCGCTTACGAGAGATTTACGGACACCGGGCCGATTGCGATGCTGCCCATCGCTGATGAACGTGCGGCATTCGTCTGGATGTTGCCACCGGCCAGTGCGCAGGGATTGCTGGCGTTATCGGACGAGGAGTTTACGCACTGCTTGCAAGATACATTCGGGTATCGGCTCGGCAGATTTTCCAAAGTCGGAAAACGTGCCGCTTATCCCTTGTCACTGACCAAAGCGAATGGCCTGATTGCGCAACGCAGTGTCGTCGTCGGTAATGCGGCACACGGGCTGCACCCTGTTGCCGCCCAGGGATTTAACCTGGGGATGCGTGATGTTGCCGCCCTGTGCGACTGCATCGCTGATGCGCGCGACACCGAGGAAGCGTCGCTCGACTGTGGCGGTGCGGCAATACTCGAAAACTATGCGGAGTGGCGGCGCAGTGATCAGAAAAATCTCGTGCGTTTTACCGATGGCATCGTTCGTTTGTTTGGCGACCAACGCCCACCGGTGCCGGTGCTGCGTAATCTTGGCATGCTCGCCTTCGACGTGATTCCGGGTGTTCGCAAGATATTTGCGAAACACACCATGGGCCTGGCTGGTCGATTGCCACGTCTGTCACGGGGGGTACCGCTGGTATGAATCGCGAATTCGACATTCTTATCGCCGGCGGCGGCATGGTGGGGCTGACCGTCGCCCTGGCGCTTCTGCAGGGCGACGCGAATGATCAATTGAGAATCACGGTGGTCGATGCCGGCAAAAGGCCATCATTCTCACCAGGCCAGGACGTGTCCCTGCGCGTCTCTGCAATCGCCTCGGGAACAGCGTCGCTGCTGGCCCGGCTTGGAGCCTGGGACAGCATTGCCGAAACGCGGGTGTGCCCGTATCGCGATATGAAAGTCTGGGATGCGTCGGGTAGCGTCGAGGGACCGGAAACACTTCGGTTTGACGCGGCCGATTTTGCAGTGCCGCAGCTCGGATTCATTGTCGAGAATATCCTGATTCAGGACGCGTTGCTGTCGCTTCTCGGCGCGGCCAATGTCTCGATCAATTTTGAAACGCCCATCAGGTCGGTGCAAAAATGCGCAGAACGATATGTCGTTGAATATGGTAATGGCGAGACAATGGCCCCGGAGCTTTTGATAGGTGCGGACGGTGCTGCTTCTTTTGTCAGAAACAGCGCCGGCATAAACGTCAGGTCATGGCAATTTCCACAGACAGCCTTCGTCACACACTTGCAACCCGAATCCAGTCATCGAAACACCGCTTGGCAGCGATTCCTCGCAAACGGCCCCGTCGCCTTGCTGCCGCTCCGCGACGGTCGTGTGTCGACGGTATGGACCACGACACCGCAGCAGGCGGAGGAGTTGTCGAATGTAGCGGAGGATCAGATGGCAGCATTGTTGACCGATGCGACGGACAGTGTTCTTGGCAATCTGTCGGCATCCGGCCCGCGCGGTTCGTTCCCGTTGAAATCGCAGCACGCCGATCGCTACGTGCTGGATGGTCTTGCGCTTGTGGGTGACGCCGCACACGCTGTGCACCCGTTGGCGGGGCAGGGTGCAAACCTGGGTTTGGTGGACGCCAGGGTCCTCGCGGCCGTGATTGCCGAGGCTTTGGCCGCTGGCGAACATCCGGGCGATTTGCCGATCCTGCGCCGCTACGAGCGCGCCAGAAAGGTCGCCAACAAGTCCATGCTGCACTTCATCAATGGCCTGAA
>SMVB01206299.1_pt1 | contig 45202 bp, 38 predicted proteins | sample 2456461 | NCBI WGS metagenome assembly SMVB01 (sample SAMN11095934, study PRJNA526329) | marine sediment metagenome | biome: Marine sediment; feature: Surficial sediment; material: Deep marine sediment; isolation source: Hadal surficial sediment | place: Pacific Ocean | collected 2014-05 | depth...
GGCCGCGGGCGACGCGGTGTTCGACCGGCGCGCCGACAACCTGCTCGCCACCATGGACCGATTCGCCGCCGACCTGGGTTCCGCCTCGGCCGAGCTCGACCAGCACATTCGCGACCACGCGGGCGGCCTTGGCGGCGGTTTTTTCGATTTCGCCGCCGACGACTTGTTCTTCAACGTCAAGGGCCGTCTTTACGGCTACACAATGATCCTGGGCGCGCTGCGGATCGACTTCTCCAAGGTTATCGCCGAGCGCCAGATCGACGCGGCGTGGTCGCAGATGAACGACAGCCTGCGCGTCGCGGCGGCGCTCGACCCGGTGCTGATCGTCAATGGCACGCCCGACGGCATGGTGCCCAGCCATCTGGTGGCGCAGGGGTTCTACCTGCTGCGCGCTCGCACGCAGCTTCGCGAAATCACCAATATTCTGCTGAAATAGTGTTTTCGCGCCACTTGATCCGTTGTGGCGTATAACCAAGTAATTTAGTATGATATTCGTCGATAGGGCGACGAATCGCGATTCGCCGCGCGACCGACAGCGAAAAAGGACCCTCCGCGATGTTTATCCAGACCGAACCGACCCCGAACCCCGCCACCCTGAAGTTCCTGCCCGGCGAGCCGGTCATGGCCGAGGGCACCAGCAATTTCCCAGACGCGATATCGGCCAGCCGCTCGCCGCTCGCCGAACGGCTGTTCGAGGTCGACGGGATCACGGGCGTGTTCTTTGGCTCCGACTTCGTCACCGTGACCAAGGGGGCGGACGCCGAATGGCAGCTGTTGAAGCCCGCCATCCTGGGCGTGATCATGGAACACTATGTTTCCGGCGCGCCGCTGCTCAACGACCAGGCGGAACCGGCGGCTAGCGCCGACACGCCCGAGGTCAGCGAGGAAGACGCCGAGATCGTCTCGCAGATCAAGGAGCTGCTGGAAACGCGGGTGCGCCCCGCCGTTGCCCAGGACGGCGGCGACATCATTTTCCACGGCTACCAGGACGGCGTGGTGAGCCTGGAAATGTTCGGCGCCTGCTCGGGCTGCCCAAGTTCGACGATCACGTTGAAGAACGGCATCGAGAACATGTTGCGCCACTATATCCCCGAGGTGACGGAAGTCCGCGCCGTCCACTAACTTTGGCGCAATGGGGCGGCGCGATCAGCCGACGATATCGGTATCGCTGAAGAAATAGGCGATCTCGCGCGCGGCCGTCTCCGGGCTGTCGGAGCCGTGCGCCGAATTGGCCTCGATCGATTCCGCGAAGTCGCGCCGGATGGTGCCTTCGTCGGCATTGGCCGGGTTGGTGGCGCCCATGACCTCGCGGTTGCGCGCGATCGCGTCCTCGCCCTCGAGCACCTGGACCACCACCGGGCCCGAGCACATAAAGGTACACAAATCATCGAAAAACGAGCGTTCCTTGTGGACGTCGTAGAATCGCTCTGCCTGGTCGCGAGTCAGCCGTATGCGCCGCTGGGCGACGATACGCAGGCCGGCGTCTTCAAGGCGCGCGTTGATCTGGCCAGTCAGGTTGCGCCGCGTCGCGTCGGGCTTGATGATGGACAATGTCCGTTCGATGGCCATCGCGATTTCACCGTGTTGTGGGAGGAAAGACCGGCGTTATAGACGCAGGCGCGGTGGCCGGCAACCGGCCTGTTCGCCACCCCGACGCCGTGCTATCACCCGCCCGCGATGCTCCATATCAACGACATGACCCATTATGTGGGCGGGCGCCGGCTGTTCGACCGCGCCACCCTGGCGATTCCGGCCGGGGGGCGCGTCGCCCTGGTGGGACGCAACGGGACCGGCAAGACCACGCTGCTCAGGCTCATCGCCGGCGCGGCGCAACCCGATTCCGGCACCATCGGCGTCCGCGCCGGCGCGCGCCTCGGCGTGGTCGCCCAGACCGCGCCCGGCGGCGCGCAATCGCCCCTCGCATTCGTTCTGGCCGCCGACACCGAGCGCGCGGCGCTTTTGGCGGAAGCGGAAACCGCCGCCGACGCCGGGCGCATCGCCGATATCCATACGCGGCTGGCCGATATCGGCGCCCATTCCGCGCCGGCGCGCGCCGGGTCCATCCTGCATGGGCTGGGCTTCGACGCGGCGGCGCAAGGCCGGGCGCTGGAGACGTTTTCCGGCGGCTGGCGCATGCGCGTCGCCCTGGCGGCGGTGCTGTTCGCCGACCCCGACCTGCTGCTGCTCGACGAACCGACCAACCATCTCGACCTCGAGGCCACCATGTGGCTGGAAGGCCATCTCGCGCGCTGGCCGCGCACCCTGTTGGTGGTGAGCCACGACCGCGCCCTGATCAACAAGGTCGCCAACCAGACCGTTCACCTATCCGAGGGCCGCTTGACCGTCTATAGCGGCGGCTTCGACGCGTTCGAACGGGCGCGGCGTGAACGCCTGGCGCTGGACGGGCGGACGCGCGCCAAAATGGACGCCCGCCGCCAGCACATGCAGGCTTTCGTCGACCGGTTCCGTTACAAGGCCAACAAGGCGCGCCAGGCGCAAAGCCGGATCAAGGCGCTGGCGAAACTGGAATCTCCGGTCGCCGTGGTCGAGGACCGCGCGCCAAACTTCGACTTTCCCGAGCCGACGCCGCTGGCGCCGCCGTTGCTGCGCGCCGAGGGCGTCGCCGTGGGCTACGCGCCCGACCGGCCGGTGCTCACGGGGCTCGACCTGCGCATCGACATGGACGACCGCATCGCGCTGCTGGGCGCCAACGGCAACGGCAAAACCACCCTGGCGCGCCTTCTCGCGGGGCGCCTCGCGCCCCTGTCCGGCCAGCGCATCGCCTCGGCCAAGCTCACGGTCGGTTATTACGCCCAGGATCAGGCCGACGAACTGGACATGACGCAAAGCCCGCTGCAGCAACTCGCGGCTGTCATGCCGGACGCCGACCAGACCAAGCTGCGCGCCCATCTGGGCCGGTTCGGCTTTTCCGGCGACCACGCCAAGGTCGCGGCGGGCGCGTTGTCGGGCGGCGAGAAGGCGCGGCTTGTGTTCGCGCTGATGTGTCACACCGCGCCCCATATCCTGCTGCTCGACGAACCGACCAATCATCTCGACATGGACGCGCGCGCGGCGCTGGTGCGGGCGCTCAACGCCTATCGTGGGGCGGTGGTGCTGATTACCCATGACCGCGGCCTGATCGAACTTTGCGCCGATCGTTTGTGGCTGGTGGCGGACGGCACCTGCCGGCCTTTCGACGGCGATCTGGACGACTACCGCCGGGCGGTGCTGAGCGAGGGGCGCGCGGGTGGCAACGGGGCCGCCAAGGTGGGCAAGGCGACCCGCAAGGACACGCGCCGCGCCGCCGCCGCCCGGCGCGCCGCGCTGGCGCCCCTGCGCCGCCGCGTCAAGGACACGGAAGCCGCGGTCGCGCGGCTGGCGGCGGAGAAGGCGGCGCTGGACGAAAAGCTGACCGACGCGTCGCTTTACGACGGTCCGGCCGAGACCGTCGCCGAACTCACGCAACGCCAGGGCAGGCTGGCGCGCGACCTGGCGACGGCCGAGGCCGCGTGGCTGGACGCCAGCGATGCCCTGGAGCGCGCCGGCTAGAGCAGATCGCGGTTGATGAGAATCGCCTACGGCGATTCTCATCAACCGCGTGAATCTGCTCACCTCTATAAGCTAGACCGGATTCACAGGATTGATCGAACCCCAAAAGTGGGTTCGATCAATCCTGATCCGGTCTAATGAGCGCGCAATTGGCCGCGACGGGCGTTTCGTGATTTGATCGGCCGGCGGCCATAAAAATTGGGGGCGGGATGAACGTGCGGCGGTTGAAGTTCTGGGGTTGGGGCTACGCCGACGAGGCGCTGGACCCGGACGAAGTGGCGCGGGTCGTCGCCCGCGTTACCGAACGCCTGGGGGTCGCGGGGCTGGAGCCCGTCCCGGAGCCCAGGATCGAGGACCTCACCCTGGCGCCGCCCCGGCTTTCGCCGCCCGACAGCTTGGCCGGCATCTGTTCGATCGAAACCTACGATCGCGCCGCGCACACCTATGGCAAGTCCTACGCCGACTACGCGCGCACGCTGGCCCGCGATTTTTCCCCGGCGCCCGACGTGGTGGCGTTTCCGGCCACCGAATCCGACGTGGTTGATCTGTTGGACTGGGCCGACGGCGCGGGCGCGGCGGTGATCCCGTTCGGCGCCGGCTCATCGGTGGTGGGCGGCACCGAACCGGCCGTCGGCGATGGCTATGGCGGCACCATCAGCATGGATCTCAGGCGCCTCGACCAGGTGCTCGAGGTGGACAAGACCTCGCGCGCCGCGCGCATCCAGGCCGGCGCGCTCGGCCCCGGCCTGGAAGCCCAGTTGAAGCCGCACGGGCTGACCTTGCGCCACTTCCCGCAGTCGTATGAATTTTCGACGCTCGGCGGCTGGATCGCGACGCGCTCGGGCGGCCACTTCGCGACGCTGTATACCCATATCGACGACTTCGTCGAATCGCTGCGCGTGGTCACGCCCGCGGGCACGCTGGAAAGCCGTCGCCTGCCCGGTTCGGGCGCCGGCCCCAGCCCGGACCGTCTGTTCATCGGCTCGGAAGGAATCCTCGGCGTCATCACCGAGGCCTGGATGCGGCTGCAGGACCGGCCCACCTTCCGCGCCGCCGCCAGCGTGCTGTTCGACGATTTCTACGAGGCGGCGGAAGCGGTGCGCGCGGTATCCCAGGCGGGGCTGTACCCGTCCAATTGCCGGCTGATCGACGCCAACGAGGCGGCCATGACACAGGCCGGCGACGGCAGCGCGCATCTCGTGGTGCTTGCTTTCGAGTCGGCCGATCATCCGGTGGAGCCATGGATGGCGCGCGCGCTGGAATGCTGCGCCGACCACGGCGGGCGCGCCGACGACACCGGTCATCTGGGCGGCGCCGCCGGCGCCTGGCGCAATGCCTTCCTGCGCGCGCCGTTCTACCGAAGCGCGCTGATCCGGCGCGGCCTGATCCAGGATACGTTCGAGACCGCGATCACCTGGGACCGCTTCCCCGATTTTCACGCCACCTTGATGGAGACCGCCGCCGACGCCGTGCGCCGCGTCACCGGGCGCGAAGGGCGCGTGTCCTGCCGTTTCACCCATACCTATCCGGACGGCCCGGCGCCCTATTTCACCTTCCACGGTGTGGGCCGCAAGGACGCGCTGCTGGAGCAATGGCGCGACATAAAGCAGGCGGTGTCGGAGACCTTGATCAGCCTCGGCGGCACCATCACCCATCATCACGCGGTGGGACGCGCTCACCGGCCGTGGTACGACAAGCAACGGCCCGACCTGTTCGCCGAGGTCCTGATCGCGGCCAAGAAGCGGCTCGATCCCAATGGCCTTTTGAACCCCGGCGTCCTCGTCGACCCGGAACGATGAGTGGGGAGCGAAAATGTTTGTGAAGAACCTAAGCGGACGCGCCGCGGCGGGACTGGCCGGGCTGGCCTGGCTCGTGGTCCTGGCCGCTTCGGCCGAGGCGGCGCTTTCCGAACAGGTCGCGGCGCGGCTCGCATGGGCGGCGACGCAACCGGGCTCCCATTCCATGGAGATGGCGGTGGTCCAGGCCATCGCCAGGCACCCGAGCTCGACGCGCGACATCGTCGCCGAGGCCGTCCGCCTGGCGCCCGACGCCGCCCCGGCGGTGGTTGCCACGGCGTCGCGATGGTATCCCGGTTTTGCCGCCACCATTGCCGAGGCCGGCGCGGGCCGGCCGGCGCGGGTCGCGCAACGCGCCCCAACCACGATGCCCACGCGGTCGCGCGCCGAGCGGCGCGAACGCAAGTCCTGGTTCGGCGAGGTCGAGTTGGGCGGCAGCCGCAGCACGGGCAATACCGAGGAGGAGCAGCTGAGTGTCGCCGGCTATCTCGGCGCCCAATACGGCAACTGGCGCCAGGATGCCCATGTCGATTTCGACTTCGCCAGCAGCGACGACGAGACCACCACCCAGCGCCTTGTCATCGACCTGAAAAGCCGCTACGCCCTGGGCCAACGTCTTTACGCCTTCGGCTTCGTCGAATATGAGGACGACCGCTTCAGCGGCTTCAAGTACCGCTTTACCGAACAACTCGGCCTTGGCTACCGCCTGCTCGACCGGCGCAACCTGACCTTCGACGTGGAGGCGGGCCCCGGCGCGCGGCAAAGCAGGCTCAACGTCACCGACGAGTTCGAAAGCGAGATCACGGCCAACCTGGGCGCCCATTTCGCCTGGCGGATTTCCGACACCGCCGATCTGACCAACGATACCTTGGTGATCTTCGGCACAGAGCGCATGACGACCACCAACACCACCGCGCTGACCGCCACCGTGCTCGACCCCATCGCGGCGCGGCTTTCGTTCGAAATCCGCCATGACAGCAACGTTCCGCCCGGCGCGGAGAACACGGACACGCTGACCAAGGCCTCGTTGGTCTACCAGTTCTAAAGGTGATTCGCGCTGGTCCTGTTGCCAAATGGCGGCGGCGAACCTAACGTAGGTACAGGCCTGTGGCCCATTCGTGGAGAGTCGCGTGTTAACCGGCAAACGCGTCCTGCTGATTATCTCGGGCGGCATCGCCGCCTATAAGAGCCTGGAACTGATCCGGCGCCTGAAGGATCGGGGCGCCGGGGTGCGCTGCGTGCTGACCGCCGGCGGCGGCCAGTTCATCACGCCGCTGTCGGTGGCGGCCTTGTCGGGCGAGAAAACTTATACCAAACTGTTTTCGCTGACCGATGAGAGCGACATGGGCCATATCCGCCTGTCGCGCGAGGCCGACCTGGTGGTGGTGGCGCCCGCCTCGGCCGACTTGATCGCGAAAATGGCGGCGGGCCTGGCCGACGATCTGGCCAGCACGGTGCTTCTGGCCACCGACAAGCCGGTGTTCATCGCCCCGGCCATGAATGAGCGCATGTGGGAGCACCCGGCGACACGGCGCAATCTGGCGACGTTGGCCGACGACGGCCTCCGCCGCATCGGCCCCGGCACCGGCGATCTTGCCTGCGGCGAGGTCGGCGAGGGACGCATGGCGGAGCCGGCGGAGATATTGGCCGCGATCGAGCGGTTTTTCGCCGAACGCGCGGACGGCCCGTTGGCGGCGGTGCGCGCCCTGGTCACCAGCGGCCCGACCCATGAGCCCATCGACCCGGTGCGCTATATCGCCAACCGCTCGTCGGGCAAGCAGGGCCACGCCATCGCGACGGCGCTGGGCGACCTTGGCGCCGAGGTTGTGCTGGTGTCGGGACCGAGTAGCGAGCCGGACCCGCCGGCGGCGCGCGTTATCCGCGTCGAGACGGCCGAGGAAATGCTGGCGGCGTGCGAGGCCGAACTCCCCGTCGACGTGGCGGTGTGCGCGGCCGCCGTCGCCGACTGGCGCGCGGCCAGCCGGAGCAACCGGAAGATCAAGCGCAACGGCGACGGCGCGCGGACGCTCGAGATGGTGGCCAATCCGGACATCTTGCGGACCCTGGGCCAGGCCGGCCGGCGACGCCCGACCCTGGTCGTGGGCTTCGCCGCCGAGACCGACGACGTCATCGAGAACGCCAAGAAAAAACGCCTCGACAAGGGCTGCGACTGGATCGTCGCCAACGACGTCTCGGAAGAAACCGGCGTGTTCGGCGGCACCCATAACCAAGTCCACGTGATCGACGCGGCGGGCGTGGAGACTTGGCCCCGTGCCAGCAAGGCCGAAATCGCCGCCAAGCTGGGCGCGCGCATCGCCTCCTTCATCGCCGCCAAGGGCATCGCCGTATGACGCCAGTCAGCGTCGCGGTGCGCCGTCTGCCGCACGCGCTGGACGGCGAGCTTCCCGACTACGCCACCGAACACAGCGCCGGCATCGACCTGCCGGCCGCGATCGAGGCCGACGTGGTGCTGAAGCCGGGCGAGCGCCGCTTGGTGCCGACCGGGCTCGCCATCGCGCTGCCCGATGGCTACGAGGCACAGGTCCGGCCACGATCCGGACTCGCGTTGCGGCACGGCATCGGCGTGTTGAACGGTCCGGGCACCATCGACGCCGACTATCGCGGCGAAATCGGCGTGCTGCTGATCAATCACGGCCGGGAGGACTTCACGGTCAGCCGCGGCATGCGCATCGCGCAGATGGTGGTGGCGCCGGTCACGCGCATTGCCTGGCGCGAAACCGACCGGCTTCCCGACACCCCCCGCGGCGCGGGCGGCTTCGGCTCCACGGGTACCGGGTAGACCGGCACCCCATCGCCGTCACCCCGGAATGCCCGTCAGGGCATGTCCGGGGTCCATGTCTCCCGGCAGACGCATGGACCCCGGCTCTCCGCGTTCGCTCCGGCCGGGGTGACGGGTAAAGACAGCCTTGGCGTAAGAAACCGGATCGTCGGGCGGGCCAGATTCGCATGGACCGGTCCGGTGTCGCGCGGTTTCAGGTCAGCGATTCGAGTTGTTCGTCGGTCAGGTTGCCGGGCACGATGGTCAGCGGGATGCTCAACCGCTTGGTCAGTTCGCTGGTCAACAGGTGGACCAGTTCGTTGCTGCCATGGCCTTCCGCCGCCGCGCCCAGCACCATGATATCGATGGTCGGGTCTTCCTCGATCAGCTTGAGAATCTCCTCGCCGCGGCGGCCCTCGCGAACGATCAGGACCGGTTGGATGCCGGCGTGCTCGTTCACCTCGGCGGCCAGGATTTGCAGGACGCGCTCGGCCTCCGCGCGGCTTTCATCCTCCATCAGCCGCCCGACCGCCGCCCAGTGCTGGAAATCGGCGGGCTCGATCACGTAGAGCAAGACCACGTGGCCGCCGGTGTTGCGCGCGCGCAGGGACGCGAAGCGCAGCGCCACGCGGCAGTCCTCGCTGTCGTCGACACAGACCAGGAACGTGACCTTGCCGGCCTGGTGTCGATGCGGGGAGGTTTCGCCCGTGTCCGTCATCGTTATTAAGCCTTGCGGAAGAAGGTGGCGGCGGACCATCCTGCCACCAAGGCCAGGATCACGGCAAGCACGCCGTACAGGAACGGTTCCTGGTTGGCGAAGGTGTAAATGGTGGCCTCGACGCCGGTCTTGCGGACATCAAGCTCGACGACGCGTTTGTCGACCAGCCTGCCGCCGTCGATCAAATAGATCTCGGCGCGGTACCGGCCGGTCGGCACGTTGGCCGGGAACGTAAACGACGTGCGGAACAGAAGCCCGCCCATGAAACGCACCTCGGACATATCGGGCACGTAAAGCCCGGCGCGCTCCTTGTTGCGGACCAATGCCGCGCGGAAGTCGGCGCGTTCGGCCGCCGCGCGAGGTTCCACCGCTTTCAGGCGCAGATTGTCGAGCCCGATCTGGTTGACCTCGAACATCTCCGGCGTGCCGATTTCCGCCAGCGGGCGCGACGACGCCACCGCGTAATATCCCGGAATTCCCTCGAAGGTGGCGAGGTCGCGGTTGATCCAGATGCCGGCGGTCCGCGCCTTGCGCCGAACCACGGCGGTCTCGGCCGGGCCGCGCAGCACGACCACGACGTCCCCGTCGCCGTCCTTGGCGCCGAACAGCAGCACTTCGGCGCCGGTAAAGCTGTAATTGATCGAGACCAGGTGCTGGCCAAGATCGACCTCGACCTGGTTGGCGCGCGCGCCCGACATGGCCCCCGACGCAACAATGACGCCGGCGAGCAGCGCGAGCCGCGGCAGATATTTGGCCATCGTCTTCATCCGCCGATCAACGGCGCAAGGGAATACACGTCGTCGGGCTCCACCACCAGGTCGAAAGCCAGCTTGGCGCCGACCGCCAGCACCATCAGCGCCAACAGGCCACGCAACTGCTCGCCGCGCAGCCAGGTCCCGGCGCGGCTGCCGAACTGCGCGCCGACCACGGCGCCCAGCAACAACAACAAGGCCAGAACCACGTCGACGGTCTGGTTGGTGGTTGCGTGAAGCACCGTGGTGATCGCGGTGACGAACATGATCTGAAACAACGACGTGCCGACCACGACGGCGGTCGGCATTCCCAGCAGATAGATCATCGCCGGGATCATGATGAAGCCGCCGCCCACGCCCATGATCGCGGCCAAAACGCCGACGGTGAAGCCGATGGCCATGGGCAGCAGCGCGCTGATGTAGAGCTTGGAGCGGCGGAAGCGCATCTTGAAGGGCAAGCCGTGCAGCCAGATATGCTGGTGCAGCTTGCGGCGCCCCGTGCCACGGCGTTGGCGCAGGATGGCGCGCAGGCTCTCGCCGGCCATCAGCACCCCGACAGTGCCCAGAAAACCGACGAAGGAGAGCGAGATCACCACGTCGATCTGGCCGGTTTCGCGCAATTGGCGGAACAGCCAGACGCCGCCGACCGCGCCCACCACGCCGCCGGCGAGCAATACCAGCCCCATCTTGAAATCGACGTTGCCGCGCCGCCAGTGCGCCAGCACCCCCGACACCGACGTGGCGGCGATCTGATTGGCCTCGCTACCCACCGCCACGGCCGGCGGCACGCCAATGAAGATCAGCAGCGGCGTCATCAGGAAGCCGCCGCCCACGCCGAACATGCCGGACAGGAACCCGACCGCCGCGCCCATCCCGATCAACAAAAAAACGTTGACCGACATCTCAGCGATGGGCAGGTAGATGTCCATCGAGCCTTCTAGTGGATAAAATCTAACATATGGTGCCCCTACGACGGCGTCCCGAGTTCACCGGCTAGGCGCGCGATGCGCCGTGATGCGCCGTGATGCCTTGGGCATCACAAGTGTCGCGCAACGCCGCCGGTGATCTCGGGACGCCGCCCCGTGGGTCCCCTATCGCGGTCTTTCGGTGCGTCGAACGCCCTTGACGATGCCAAGGCATCGGCAGCGGGCGCTCTCCTGCCGAGAAACCGCGATAGGGGATCGTAGGGGTACCCTATGTTAGATTCTATCCACTTGCGTGAAAGGATTGATTTGCCAGGGTTTTTTGCGCCCGCCGGCATCGCCGCGCAAGCATTTTCTGACCGCCAAACCGGTTTTTCGCGCGATAAGGTGATAATTCGACACCGGGTGGGCGTCAGAGGCCGGACGGGCACGGTGAAATTGACTCGAAAGGGGCGGTAAGTGAAATTTAACGCGCCGTTCGCTAATTTGACGCCTCAACCGGCACGCGCCGCTATGTCAGGCTTCCATTAGATCCGTAAACCGGAGCTTTTCTTTCATGGCTACCGATAGTTCCTCGACCGATACGGCCGGCACGCGGCCCGTCAAAGCAGTCGGGACCGACAATCCGTGGCTCGTCATGGCGTTGGCCGTGCTGCTGAGCGCGGCCGCCCTGTATCCGGTGTTCTCCGTCGATATCCCGCCGCTGGCGGATTATCCCAACCACCTGGCGCGGGCGCATATCATCGCCTCGATCGACGCCAGTCCGGAGCTTCGGAGCAATTACCAGGTAAACTGGCCCCTGTCCCCTTACCTTGCGATGGACTGGATCGTGTCTTCCCTGGCGGGGATCATGCCGGTCTACGAGGCGGGACGGCTGTTCGTCGCGTTGACCCTGGTGACCATCGTCGCGGGCGCGCTGGCGGTGCACCTTGCCCTGTTCAAGAGATTGAGTCCGTGGCCACTTTTCGTCCACCTATTCCTGTTCAATCACCTTCTGGCCTGGGGTTTCTTGAATTTCCTGTTTGCCGTGGGTCTAAGCCTGCTGGCGCTCGCCGCCTGGATCGCCACCACGCGCTGGCCCATGTGGCTACGCGCGATCCTGTTCACGGCGGCCTCCGTCGCGATCTTCTTCACTCATGTTTTCGCCTTGGGCATATACGCCCTGACCATCGCGGGCCTGGAGCTGGGCCGGGCCTGGCGGGCGCGCCGTGAAAAGACCCCGCCGATCATCGTGCGCGACTTGGTGGGGGGCGCGGCGCAGTTCGTCGCGCCGATCGTCCTGTGGCTGATGGCGCCGATGAGCATGGGCGACTCGGCCTTCCGATCGGGGTCCCTGATGCGCGCCCTTGTGACGCCGGTGATCATGTACGAAGAGCCGTTGGATGGCCTCATATTCGCATTCGTTGGCTTCGTGTTGATCCTAGGTTTCTGGTCCCGCGCACTCCGCCTGGCGCCGCCGGTCGGCGTCCCGCTGGCCATCCTCGCCGTCACCGCTGTCGTACTGACGCTGTCGCCCATCGGATTCTGGGCGGAGTGGCGCATCCCCCTGGCGTTGTGCCTGTTGCTCGTCGCGGGAACCGAGTTTCGGCCGCGCGGCGGCAAATCGGCCTTGATCGTTCTTTGCGGCGCACTCGTGCTCTATGGCGCGCGCGTGGTGACGACGGCCGAGACCTGGCAGCGCTATGACCGTCACTATGCGGAGCTTCGCCTTGCAAGCGCCACGATCGCGAAAGGCGCCAGATTGTTGCCGGTGTTCCACAGCCAGCCGTTCCGCATGGACCGCGACGTTAGCACCGGTAGCATGTCCTTGATCACGATCATCGAGCGGTCCGTGTTCGTTCCGATGCTGTTCACGGACCCCGCCTTGCTACCCGTCCAAGCCGCCGCGCGAAACCGGTTCCTCGATGTGCCCGGCGTCGGCCACCCGCATACCGAAGTCGCCGGCCTTTTGGAGGGCGCCGATCCCGAAAGGGAGGCGGAACCGAGCCTGCGCGACGCTCGCGGAGGCAGCGTATACTGGGCCAACTGGCCCGAGCATTTCGATTACGTGCTGATCACCCATTTCAGCACCGGCGAGAACCCGCTGCCCGAACACCTGGAGAAGGTGCACGAGGGGTCGTTCTTCGATATCTACAAGGTGATCCGTTGAGCGGCGGGCCGAGGCTTTCGGATGGCGTCGCGCGCGCCTCGCGATGCCCCGCATCGCCACGCCACGCGCTCCTTGCCGAAAACCTTGGCAAGCCGTCCCCATGGGTCATTATCATCGCTCCTTGGTATTAACCGCGTGAATCCGGTCTAGTGGTCGTCGTCCCAGGGGCTGTGCTTGACCGGCGGCGGCGGCCAGACGGTTTGGCAGTCTTTCTGTAGCTCTTTTTGGCGCGCGATCTCGGCGCCGAGCGGCGCGGCGGCGAGACGCCGGGCTGGGTGGCCGACTAGCAAGAGCAGCTGGTGATGATCCGGTTACGGGTGCCGTCTGGGACCGCGTGGAGGTTGCCATTGAGGTAGACCATGCCGCCCTTATTGATGCACCGTTCAAGCTTGAGGAGGGCCCGGAAGGTGATCGCCGGCGGGGGCGAGAGGCTTGGCTTCGCCGCGGTAAAAGCCTCGGCGACGATTAGCCCTGTGGCGCGGTCGATGCGGGCCGTGGCGGTGAAGCCGTGGCGAGGGCGCGTGCGAGCAGGGTGGCATAACATCTTTGGAGCCATACCCGACTCAGACCCAGATTTTGTGACTCAGCGCGACTAGGGCACCCCGGCAAGCTCTTTAACACGACGGCGCGGCCGCACCCCCGGTAAAGTGAAGCCCCGGCACCATGATGGCGCCGGGGCCAGTTAACAAGGTACTTCCGAGACCTCAGACTTCGCCCTTGGCCATCCGATCGCCAATGATCCCGGCCTGGCGGATTGCCAGCGCCACGATGGTCAGGGTCGGGTTCTCCGTTGCGCCGGTGGTGAACTGGCTACCGTCCGAGATGTACAGGTTCGGCACGTCGTGCGCTCGACCCGAGGCATCGACCACGCCGTCGCGCGGGTTGGCGGCCATCCGGCAGGTGCCGAGATTGTGGGTACTGGCGAACGGCAGGCGTTCGTATACCTTGGTCGCGCCGCCAGCTTCGTACACCGCGCGGCCAGCTTTGTAAGCGTGGTTGCGCATGGCGAGATCGTTGGCGTGGTCCTCGAAATTGACCACCGGGATCGGCAAGCCGTACTGGTCCTTCTCGCTCCCGTGCAGGGTGATACCGTTCTTCTCCTGCGGCATGTCCTCGCCCACGATCCACATGCACGCAATATTCCGGTACTGCTCGATGTCACGGGCATACTCGCGGCCCCAGGCGCCCGGCGACATGTTGGCGACGACACCCGCCAGACCAAAGCCGGGCAGGGTCTGCAGCAGGTAACCGGCCGCAAAGCCCCGTTTTGGGTCGTGACCGCTCTCGTCCATGATAATGCCGGCCATCTGGGTGCCGCGGTCGAGGTGGACCGAACCGGGCATGATGCCGTAAACCGCGCCGGTCGTGTGGCGCATGAAGTTCTTGCCCGCCTGGCCGGACGAGTTGGCAAGGCCATCGGGGAACATGCTGGACTCGGAGTTAAGGAGGAGGCGCGGCGTCTCGACCGCGTTGCCGGCGATCGCCACGATTCGCGCCTTCTGCTCGTGGGTATTACCGTCCTTGTCGGCATAGACGACTCCCGTCACCTTGCCCGACCGGTCGTGGTTAACCTTCAGAACCATGCTATCCGGGCGCAGCTCGAAATGGTCGGTCGCCTCCGCCTTGGGGATTTCCGTGTACAGCACGGACCACTTGGCCCCGATTGCACAGCCCATCATGCAGAAGCCGATTTGCTGGCACGCCGGCCGGCCGTCACGCGGCTCCGAATTAATACCCATGTTGCCGGTATGGTACTGCGTGTACCCTAGCCGTTTGGCCCCGAGCGCCATCACCTTGAAGTTGTTGTTGGCGGGAAGCCGCGGGATGCCATGGGTGCCGGTCACGCCGATCTTGTCTTCGGCGGTGGAGTAAAATCGCTCCATCTCATGGGCTTCGATCGGCCAGTCGAGCAGGTTGGCGCCGGGAATGTCGCCGTAGGTCGAACGCGCCTTCCACTCATGCTCCTGGAACCTGAGCGAGGCACCTGCCCAGTGGACGGTGGTGCCGCCCACGGTCTTGCACACCCATAGAGGCAGACCGGGCACCAGGTCCCCGGTGCCGATACGTTTGTCCAGCCACGAAAGCTTGGCGAACATCTCGCCGCCATCGTTAACGATGTCGTCGAGAGTCAACCGCGGACCGGCCTCCAAGCAGACAACGTCGATGCCCTTTTGGGCAAGCTCGTTGCTCAGCGTACCGCCGCCGGCGCCGGAGCCAACGACGACGACGACCGAGTCGTCGTTAAGATCGTATTTCTTCGCCATTGTTCTTGCCCTCCCTTACGCGTCAGGTAACCAGCCGGCATCGTCGAAACCACGTTCCAGATAGCCGCCAAACTCGACTGACGAGCCCTCGAATCCGAAGTTCCGATAGACCAGCGGATTGCCATACAGATTGTTGACCGTGGCCCCGTGAACCGCGCCGAAAAAGTCGGTTCCCTCCAAAGCCTCGATAACCTCCAACTGGTTGCCCTCGCTAAGCGCCAAGAAGTCGATCCCTCTGGCGTCGTCGAGTTTGGCAATGCCGTCGAGCAGCGTCTTGCCGACATCCTTGTCGGCCGCCGCCTGAGCGTCGAGTGCCTCGACCACGACCGCATAATATTGATCGCCCAGCGAGTCGTGGGGGAACAAATGTCGCGCCATTACGAGCAATTTCCTCGCTTGCGATGCGTCGAGCACCGACGTTGCCATCGACCAAGCGACACGCGGCTCAACGATCGTGACGACGAGGCTTGATGCCACCATCCCTGCCGTTACGAGGCCGCTGGTTTGCAAAAAATCGCGCCGACTTATGCCTGACTTACTCATGCTTTGACTCCTCCCTTCTACCGGCCATGGCCCGACCCATTTTATCCTGTAAGCGGACATTACTTCGGGCCATTTGATAGTGGTTTTGAAACCACTAACCGCGATTTCAACTCTTTTAGCTTAGTACGTCAAGGTACGTGTGCGGATCGGTCAAATTTTAAATGCGTCAAGCTCCCTGTTGAGCCCCGCTTGGCGCGGCGCGGAAGCAACGCCACCGCATCCGTAGTGATCGCGCCACCATCGAAAGCAGCACGGCATGGGCCTCCAGGGTCGAGGCACCGACCGCCACGCGCCGGCCGTGGACGAGGCCCTGTTTCGGCTAGATGCCGCACCACCCAGGCGCCTACGGGCGCATCCTCGGCGGCCGGCCCGCCCGCCGGTCCGGGGCGACGGCGGGCCGCTCAGGCGCCGGCGGCGCCGTGCTCCACCGGCAGACCGGCGGCGCGCCATTCCGGATAGCCGTCCGCCAGGCGCCGGACGGTAAAGCCGCGGCCGCGCAACGCGGCGACGGCTTCGAAAGCCAACACGCAATAGGGTCCGCGGCAATAAGCGACGATTTCACGATCGACGGGAAGGGCGGCCAGGCGCCGCTCCAATTGCCACAGCGGAATGTTGAGCGCGCCGGGCAGGTGCCCGGCCGCGAATTCGTCCTCGGGGCGGACGTCGAGCAAGGTCACGAGTCCGTCGCGCATGCGATCGAGAAGTTGGTCTCTCGACACCGGTTCCATAGCGTCGCGTTCGTGAAAATAGCCGTCGATCACCCGTTGCGCCGCGGCCACGTTGCGCTCCGCGACACGCCGTAGGGCGGCCAACGCGTCCAACACCGATTCGTCGCTCAAGCCGTAGAACACGTGTTTGCCGTCCCGGCGCGCTGTCAGCAGTCCGGCGCGGCGCAAGTGTTGCAGATGTTGCGAGGCATTGCCGATCTTCAGCCCGGCCACCGCGGCGACGGATTCGACGCTACGCTCTCCCTGGGCGATGAGCTCCAAGAGCTCGAGGCGGTGCGGGTGGCCGAGCGCCTTGGCCACGGCGGCGAATTGCGACAGCAGCGCCCGCTTGGGACTTTCGCTTGACATACGGTTCAGAATCCCTACATCATTCTATTGAATAATGGAATATTGGCTGGCCGACGCCCGTTGTCAAGGCTCATGCCGGAGCCAAGGCTCATGCGGGAGTCGGGGCTCATGCCGGAGTCGGGGCTCATGCCGGAGTCGAGGCTCGCGCGGGAGTCGAGGCTCATGCGGGACGCCGGCGCCGAGGTTTGTGTCATGACCGAGACGATTCTCGCCAACGAACCCACCATCCGCCTCGGTTTTTTCCTCGGCGTGTTCGTTGTCATGGCCTTGTGGGAGGTCGCGGCGCCGCGCCGCGCCCGCCTTGTCCCGCGCCGGCTCCGCTGGCCGAGCAATCTGGGCCTCGTCGCGCTCAATACGGTCCTCATGCGCGTCGTCTACCCGACGGCGGCCGTCGGCTTGGCGTTGCTGGCCGATGAGCGGGGCTGGGGACTTCTGAACAACGTCGCCCTGCCCAACCCGTTCGCGGTCGCGTTATCCGTGGTGCTGCTCGACTTCGCGATCTATTTGCAGCACGTCATGTTTCACGCGGTGCCCGCCCTGTGGCGGCTGCACCGGATGCACCACGCCGATCTTGATTTCGACGTGACCACCGGCGCGCGCTTCCATCCGATCGAAATCCTCCTGTCCATGGCCATCAAGATGGCCGTCGTGGCGGCGCTCGGTCCGCCCGCCGTCGCCGTGCTGATCTTCGAGGTTGTGCTCAACGCGACCGCCATGTTCAACCACGGCAATGTTCGCGTTCCCACCGGACTCGATGGCGTTCTGCGCTGGCTTGTCGTGACGCCCGACATGCACCGCGTCCACCATTCGGTGATACCGCGCGAGACCAACAGCAATTTCGGTTTCAATCTGCCGTGGTGGGACCGCTTGTTCGGCACCTACCGCGCCCAACCGGCGGCTGGGCACGGCGCCATGATCATCGGCATCGAACAATTCCGCGAGCCGCGCGAGTTGTGGCTCGACCGCATGCTGGCGCAGCCGTTTCGCGGCGATGTCGGCGCCTACCCGATCACCCGCCTCGGCGACGACCGCTGACCATGCGCGCGCGCCACGCCGGCTAATCGCGGCCCATGGTCAGCACCACCTTGCCGGTGGTCTTGCGCGCGCTCAGCAGGGCCAGCGCGTCCGCCGCCTGTTCCAGCGGAAGACGGTGCGAGACATGGGGGCGGAGACGGCCCTCGGCGACCCATCCCAGCAAGGTCGCGTAGGATTCGCGCGCAAGCTTGATGGTGTCGGGGTCGCGCCGCAGATAGGCGCCCCAGAACAGGCCGATGGCCGAACAGTTCTTGAGCAAAAGGTAATTGGCTGGAATTTGCGGGATCGTTCCACTGGCGAAACCGATCACCAGGACGCGGCCTTCCCAGTTGATGCAGCGCAGCGATTCGGTCATCGCCTCGCCGCCCACCGGGTCGTAGATCACGTCGGCGCCCCCAGTGATTTCCTTGACCCGCTCGCGCACGCTATCGGTCGAGGTGTCGATCAGGTGATCGGCGCCGTGGTCGCGCGCCACCGCGAGCTTTTCCGGCGACGACGCGCAGGCGATCACGGTGGCGCCCATGACCTTGCCGATTTCCACCGCCGACAGCCCGACCCCGCCGGCCGCGCCGTGCACCAGAAGCACCTCGCCCGGGCGCAAATGGGCGCGGTGGTCGAGCGCCAGGTGCGAGGTGCCGTAAACGACGGGGAACCCGGCCGCGGCGGCGAAATCCATGCCGTCGGGAATGACCATCACCTGATCGGCCTCGGCGACGGCCTCTTCGGCGTAGCCGCCATGGGACACGGTGGCAAACACGCGGTCGCCGGGCCGGCACGTGGTGACGCCGTCGGCGCATTCGGCGACCACGCCGGCGACTTCCATCCCCGGCGCGAACGGCAAATCGGGTCGGACCTGATACTTGCCCGCGATGATCAGCGTATCGGCGAAATTGACGCCGGCGGCGTGGACCTGGATTCGCGCCTGGCCCGGTCCCAGCGCGGGCGGCGCGACCTCTCCCATGACCAACCCCGAGGGCTCGCCCAATTCCTTGCAAAGCATCGCGCGCACGGTCCCGCACTCCCTGATTCGTGATTCTTTGTATTTCGGGGGTTTTCCCCGCCGCCGGCGGCGCGCCTTTATATAGGAGCGCCGGACGCCGGAGCAAGACGGCGCGGCGGGAGGCTGAGATGGACGCGACATCGCGACTGGGATCGCAACTGGGCAAGACGCGGGGCTATTTCGGGATCGGCGTCGAACGCGTCTCGAAGCCGATGAACGTGGGCAATCTGTTTCGCTCGGCGCACGCTTTCGGCGCCAGTTTCGTGTTCACCATCGACGCGGAGTATTCGCGCCGCCGATCGCGGTCCGACACATCCGCCGCGTTCGACAGCCTGCCGGTGCACGACTACGCCACGGCCGGCGCGCTCGACCTGCCGCGCGGCTGCGCGCTGGTCGGGGTCGAGTTGCTCGACGAGGCGGTCGTCCTGCCCAGCTTCCGCCATCCGCGCCGGGCGGCCTATGTGTTTGGACCCGAGCGCGGCGCGTTGAGCCCGGAATTGATCGAACGCTGCGAATTCATTGTGCGCATCCCGACCCGGTTCTGCATCAACGTGGCCAGCGCCGGCGCGGTGCTGATGTACGACCGCATGATCAGCCTGGGGCGTTTCGCCGAGCGTCCGGTCGGCCCGCATTCCAAGACCGTGCCCCTGCCCAACCATGTCTTCGGCGCGCCGGTGATACGGTCCAAACCGGCGCCGGGCGAGGCCGAGTCCTGACCTCGCCCCTTGGCTGGCGCCGCGAAATGGCCCATATATGGCCCGGCGCATCGTGCGCCCAAAGGCTCGTCACGGGAAATGACCATGGAAAATGCACGAACCCACGCCCAGACGGCGGACGCTCGGCCGGATGGCGTCACGGCCTCGCTCCAATTCACCGCCGCGACCGGGGAAACGCCGGTTGCGTTGGTGAAAGTGCCGGGCGCGGGCCTGGACGAGCGCAGCGGAACTTTCGAACAGCATGACGTGTTCATCCGCGACGGCCGTCCGCTGGCGGACCGCCTCGATCTCGATGTCGAGGGCTTCGCGCTGCGCCGCCACGGCACGGCGGTGCGGGACTTCTACGACGACGACGAGGTGCGGCGGGTCTATTACCCCGAGATGGACGCGCTCATCAAGGCGCTCACCGGCGCCTCCAAAGTGGTGATTTTCGACCACACCATCCGGGTCGACGACGCGGCCGCGCGGGACGAGCGCAAGGTCCGCCCGCCGGCCACGATCGTGCACAACGATTTCACGGAGACTTCGGCGGCGCAACGCGTGCGCGACCTGTTGCCGGCGGGGGATGCCGAGGCGCGGCTTGCCAAGCGCTATGGCTCGATCAACGTATGGCGGCCGATCCGCGGCCCCGTCGAGACCGCGCCGCTCGTCATATGCGAATACGGCGCCATAGCGGACGGCGATCTGATTACATCGGAGCGCCATTACCCGGACGGGCGGGTCGGGCGGATCTACCACATCGCCTACAATCCGGCCCAGCGCTGGACCTATTTCCCGGACATGACGCCGGACGAGGTCATTGTGCTCAAATGTTTCGACTCGCTGACCGACGGGACGGCGCGGTGGACCGCGCATGGCTCGTTCACGGACCCCAACACGCCGGCCGGCGCGGCGCCGCGCGAAAGCATCGAAATCAGATCGATGATGTTCTACGACTGACGCGATGAAAGCCGCCTATTTCGACCGCCATGGCGGGCCGGACGTGCTCGAATACGGCGACGTGCCGGACCCGGTCGCCGGGCCCGGCGAGATCGTCGTCGATATTCACGCCGCCAGCGTCAACGGCGCCGACTGGAAGGTGCGCGGCGGTAAATTCGGCGCCGTCGCCGAATTTCCCTATATCCTGGGCCGGGACTTTTCGGGAATCGTCCGCTCGGTCGGCGAGAATGTCGATGACCCGCGCGTCGGCGACGCGGTGTTCGCGGTTTGCGACGTGGGGCGCGAAGGCGCCTACGCGGAGAAGATCGCGATCAAGGCCGCCATCGTGGCGAAAAAACCGGACGCCCTTTCCCATGTCGAAAGCGCCGCCCTCGCGCTTGCCGGGCTGACGGCGCTGGTCTCGATCGAGGACACGTTGAAATTGCGCGCCGGCGAAACCATCCTGATCCAGGGCGGGGCCGGCGGCGTCGCCGGTTTCGCCATCCAGCTCGCCAAGCATATCGGCGCCCGCGTGATCACCACCGCCAGCGCGGCGAACCACGATTATCTGCGCGACCTCGGCGCCGACGAAATCATCGATTACAACGCCCGCGACTTCACCGAGGCGGTGTCCGACTGCGACGCGGTGTTCGACACGGTGGGCGGCGACGTCGCCCAGCGATGCTTCGCCGTGCTCAAGCCCGGCGGACGCGCCGCGTTCATCGCGTCCGGCGCCGAGGCGCCCAAGGCGCCGCGCGACGACGTGGCCTCGCTGCGGCCCCGCGTCGGACGCGACCGCGCCCATCTGGAGCGGGTCGTCGCGCTGGTCGGGTCCGGCGCGGCGCGGGTGCCGGAAATTACCCTGTTTTCGCTATCCCAGGCGGCCGCGGCTCATGAAATGAGCGAAGCGCTTCACGTGCGCGGCAAGCTGGTTTTCGAGGTGCGTTAGAGCCGACCGGGATCACGAACGAAAGCCCCCTTCCCCTTGCGGGGGAGGGGGAAGAGTCTGAGACGCCGACCGGGGCCGCGGACGCGGCCCCGGCTGATTTTGTTAATCCTTGATGATGTGCAGGTCGAAGCGGCCCAGGACCTCGCCTTCGCCCCGGCCCGGCAATTCCGGATATTCCGCGATCTTGCGGTCTTGGAATTGGGCCGGCAGCGCGGCCAGGTCATCGGCCCACTTGGCCTTGACCTTGAAGCGAAGCTGGCCGCGGAAGTCGTCGAAGCCGTTCAGGCAGGTGACGCCCTGGCCGGTGAACTTCTCGCCGCCCTCGGTCGCGCACCATTCGGGCTGCGGGCTGCGGTCGGTGCTTTTCTTCAGCGACACGATGGCGCTTTGACCGGCCGCCGGCCCTTCAAGGAAGTCGATTATCGCGAAATATTCCTTGTCGACCCATGCGATGTCGATGGCGTCGGCGTCGAGGCCCTTCAGGAATACGTAGTAGTTGGGGTAGAAGCCGCCCTGAATCTTGAAGCGGCCGGACGTGGCGCTGAGCGTGAGCACCTCGGCCGCGTTGACCGGAACCGTGGCGAACGCCGCCAGCAATCCGGCGACCGCCGCGGCGCCAAACCAATGCAGTTTCATTATACCCTCCTCATGCGGCCGGGGCCGCATGCAAATGTCGCAATAAGCCTGCCGCGTCGAAGCGGGAGAAGGCCAAGGACTCGCGTCCCTGGCCCCCTCCGACTCGATCACATAACGGGCCCCCTCGGATCAAGGGGCCGGCCGCCTGGCTAAGCGGTCTGAATGTACCCGTAACGCTTGTTGGTCGGGCCTTCGCCGCTTTCGCGGTGGGCACGGGCCAACTGGGCGATCTTGTCTTCCGAGAAGTCGGGCATGGTCGGCATGTTGTCGACGTGGTTCAACGCCAGACCGTAAATGCGCGCCGAGTTGAGGCCGAAAATGGCCTGCTTGGTCAGGCTGTTGGCGCCGCCGAGCGCCGGGAAGCCATACTTCTCCTGCATGTCGACGGGCACCTCGAGGCGACGCATCGCTTCGATCTGCCACTGCGGAGAGCCGTACCAAACGGTGTCCGAACCCCACACCACGTGATCCGCGCCCATGCCCTTGACCAGGGTGCCGATGAACGCGGCCGAGAACTTCGGATGCGCCACCGCCGAATTGGCGAAGGTGGTGCCGATTTCGGCGTAGACATTGGTCACGCCGTGCTCGGCCGGAATGTCGGCCAAATCGGACGCCCACTTCATGCGGCCGGTGGCTTCGAACTCGGCCCAAGCCTGATCCGGAAGCTCCAGGAACGGCCGCAACCCCGCATGATAGATAATGAAGGTCATGTCGGGCCAGTCCTTGGCCGCCTTGGCGACGTCGCGAACCGTGGCGTATTCCCACAGGCCCTTGAACGATTTCTCGTAATCCGGCGGCATCAGGCCCTTGTGGACGCAGATGGTGTTGATGCCCGCCTTCAACGACTTTTCGTAGAACGGGTACATCAGCTTTTCGTCATCCAGCCACCACGGCCACTTCGACGGCGCCAGCGGATCGCCGATGGTGTAGGACTTCCACGCATCGGGCTTCAACGGAAGGGCCGCTTCGACCTGGTCCATCCAGCCCGGCTGGCCGGGCACGATGACCGCGTGGCCCAGCATGCGCTTCGCGCCCGAGAACTCGTTGACCATGTCGCGGGCGCTGGCGATCTGCTGGTTGGACAGCAGCCACCAGGTCGGATCGTCGAACGGCGCGCCCGACAGCAACGACATCTTGGTGTCGCTGTTGTAGAACAGCTCCTTGATGTAGTTCTCGAACTTGTAGCGGGTGAGGTCGAGGCCCTCTTCCTTCAGCTTCGGATTCCAATGCTCCGCGGCAAACTCGCCGAGGCCCAGGATTTCCTCGTGCGCGAAGTCGTCGCGCAGGAAATGGGTCTGGTCGTCGAAGATGAACTGGCCCTCGACCGCGGCCGCGCGTTCAAGCGCCATTTCCGGGTCGCGCGCTTCGGCGGGATCGACCTGGAACACGCCGCCACCGTAAATCTCGTTCATCGCGATGAACGCGGTGGCCATGCCGCAACTGGTCTTCAGGAACGCCCGGCGGTCCATGCCGAGAAATTTGGCGTTTTCCTCGGCAAGTTCCTTGATGCGGTCCTCGACCGCCTTCTGTTTCGGGCTTTGGGACGGCGGAAGGTACTCGCCGTTGGAAACGATCTGCGTGGGAATCGGCGAATCGAATTCGAGGCTTTCGGCGCCCGCGATGAGACGCTGTTCCCGTTCGCTTAACCAGCTTGTCATGAATACTCCTCCCTGAGGCTCGGTACACCGCAGCGGGCGGCCCGCGTAAAGCACGCTTGCCGTATCAGGCGACCGTCGCCCCCCGCTCTTGATGAGCCCAAGGGCCCACCTACGGCGCAAAGTCTAGTGCAGGAAAATATCTTTGACAACGGAAATGCCGTAACTTTGACAATGGAGATGCCGTTTTCTTGCGCGCTATTCATCCATTTATGCTCGGGATACCACCCAAGGCGGCTTTCCGTCACCGAATGACCCGCGCGACGCGCGGACCGCGCTAAACCTTGGCATTCAAAGGCTGTACATCACCCGACGGCATGGTAGTCTCCGCCGCTTTTTTTGGCCGTCGTCTCTAGTCCGCGCGAGAGGTAGCTTGGTGCGTCACCGTCGATTACCGCGTTTCGTCTTGGGTTTCGCGCATGCCGCCTTCATGGCCGCCTTCATGGCCACTTTCATGGCCGCGGTCGCGCCGGCGCGCGCGGACCGGCCCTTGGAAAACTGGTACAAGCCCAAACTCGGCGCCAAGTGGCTGAGCGAGGAACTGGTGGCCGAGATTTTCCCGGGCGCGATGCGCGTGGAGCCGCTGGACGGCACGCCCCCGGCCGCGGAGGTCTATCGCGACGGCGTGTTGGCCGGTTATGTCTTTATCACGCGCGACGCCGTCAAATCGGTCGGTTTCTCGTTGCGCCCCTTCACCATCGCGGTCGGGCTCGGCCTCGACGGAAACCTCACCGGCGCCAAGGTGGTCGGGCACCAGGAACCGATCATCGACCTGATCATGCTGCACGACCTGGTGCCGCGGTTCATCAGTCAATACGGGGGACTGGACGTGCGCCAGTCGTGGCGGGTGAGCCTGACCACGGTGGAAGACAAGGGATCGCTGGACGGCATCAGTTCGGCCACGATCAGCGCCATTCTGTTCAACGAGGCGATATTCGGCGCCGCGCGCGTGGTGGCGCGCGCGCGCGGGCTGCGGCTCAACGACAAACCGGCCGTGAATCTGATGGCCTACGCGCCGGTGAGCTTCGAGGCCCTGGTCGCCGACGGCTCGATCAGCCGCATGGTGGTCACGCGCGACCAGGTGGCGGCGCAGGGCGTCAACAATCCGCTCGAGGACGGCCTCGGCACGATAAAAAACCTGTACGCGCCCCGGCTCCTGCAAGGCCGCAAGCGCTCCAAACCGGTCAAGCACGATCCGAATCTGGTTATCGACCTTTACGTGGCGCCGGCGATTCCGCCGACCCTGGGCCGCAACCTGATGGGCGACACCTGGTACAATCTGTTCGTCGGCGGTCGCAGCCCCAAGAACCTCGCCGTGCTGCTGATGTCGGTCGGTCCCTACGGGCTGGGCGGCACCAAACATACCGCGACCGGCGCCTTCGATCGCCTTCGCGTGATTCAGGACGGCAAAACTTTCGAGTTGCGCCGCGAACGGTTCCGGTATTTCGCTTTTCTGCACGGCGACGATAAACCCGTTTTCAGCGAGATCGGCCTGTTCTGGGTGCCGGAGGAAACCGGAATCGACCCGTTGCGAGAGTGGGAGCTTGAGCTATCGGTGTTCGACGAGGACGGCGCCGGCGAGGCGCTGTTCCGCCTGCCGCACCAGCTCGACGCGCGCTACATTCTTGAGCCGAGTGGCGTCGAGACGGTCGGCGAGAACGCCGAGCCGATCTGGATGGCGTCGTGGCACGCCCAAAAAACCAATATCGCGATCCTGGTCATCGCCCTGGCCGTGTTGACCGCGATCCTGCTCATGATGGAGCCACTGACCCGCCGGCCCCGCCTGTTCCGGGCGATTCGCAACGCCTTCCTGCTGTTCGTGCTGGTGTGGATGGGCTGGATGGTGGGCGCGCAGGTCACGGTGATCAACGTGCTGACCTGGCTCAACGCGGCAATCACCGGTTTCAGCATCGACGTGTTCATGATCGACCCGCTGATCCTGATCGTCATGGTGTTCAGCCTGATCACGTTCGTGGTGTGGGGGCGTGGCATCTTTTGCGGCTGGCTGTGCCCGTTCGGCGCGTTGCAGGAGCTTCTCGCCAAGATCGCCCAGGCGCTGCGCGTGCCGCGCATCGAGCTTTCGCACCGGACCCACAAGCTGCTGTGGCCGGTCAAATACGTGGCGTTGGCGATCCTGGTCGGGATTTCCTTCTATTCCATGACCGCGGCCAGCACCGCGTCCGAAGTCGAGCCGTTCAAGACCGCCATCTCACTGATGTTCGCGCGCGACTGGCCTTATGTGGTGTACGCCGTCGCCGTGCTGGCGATCGGGCTTTTCGTCGAGCGCGCCTTCTGCCGTTTCCTGTGCCCGCTTGGCGCGGCCATGGCGATCGGCGTCAAGTTGCGCATCTTCAACCCGTTGAAACGGCGCGATGAATGCGGCACCCCGTGCCACCTGTGCGAACGCGCCTGTCCGATCCAGGCGATCGAACCGTCGGGCAAGATCAACATGACCGAGTGCTTCTATTGCCTGGACTGCCAGATCGTCTATTACGACGAGCACGCCTGCCCGCCGCTGGCCGCGGACCGCAAGCGCCGGGAGCGCGCGGCCGCGGGCGTCGCCGTCGCCGATCCCGTGCCGGCGGAGTAAGCGCGCTACTTATCGGCGGATATCAGGGTCGCGTGAACATATCCCGCGAAATTGTCTCCATCGTACACCGCCACCCATTCGGCGTTTCCGGGGATCGGGCGGACGCGGGCCTGCGTGGGGCGGAGCAGTTGGTGGACGATGGCCGCGTCGAGGCGCGGCGCTATTCGTATCCGGGATCTCCCCTCGATCATGACTTGACGGCGCGCTGGCCCGTCATCGCCTGTGGCACCCGCCGTGCGAAGGTAGGCGTCGATATCCCAGACTTGGCGCTCCAGCATGGCGGCAAAGGGAAACCGGGGTAGGGTGGATTTTTCGGCTTCATCGCCGCGAACCTGGCAATAGCTCGCCAAGGCGCGGCGATAGCGCTCCGCCCTAAAAATCAGAACTTTATCCAGCGTCTGGTCATAGTATCGCTCGTTTACAAAAGCCAACGCCGCGCCCAGATCGGCATGTACGCTTGGGACGTCCATGGCGGACTCCAGATAAGCCTTGGCCGCGCCGCTGTAATTGCCCCGTTCGATGGCTTCGTCACCCAGCCGCCGGAGTTCCGTGGCCGCGGCGGCGTCACCCGTCGCTTCGACGGCCGCCGGCACCGCTTCGCCGAGGTCCCAGATCTCGCAAGGATGAACCGGCTCGGCATCGACGCTTGCGACCAGAACCCACGCCGATATGGTGACGACGAGGCCGACCGCGAATGACAAAGAGATTCGCGTAGCGCCATGGGCCAGCGTCTTTCCTCGAACCTTCAAGTTGGCGGTTCCCGGGCTGTCCGACTCGGCCTCATCCTCACCAACAATCATGGTGGCACGATGGCCGCGGCCAGACGATATCCAAACGCCGCCGTTCTCGGGCTTGACCCGAGAACCCATGCACACGGGACGGGGTTCGTTGGCGCGTCAGCCGCGCACGGCGACCGCGCCACCCTGGGACAGGTTCGTGTTCATGGGTCACCGGGTTAAGCCCGGTGACGACGAGGGATGTATTTGACGGCCAGCATTGTCCGGGGTGGTAGGCATAAGATCGGCCACGTGGTGTTGTCAGTCGGGATCGCCGGTCTCGCGCACGCGCGCCACGGCCTTTGTCCATCCCGCGACGAGGCCGCGCCGCGTTAGGTCGTCCATCGTCGGCGTGAACGCCGCGTCGCGGCGCCAGTGGTGGGCGATGTCGTCGAAGGAGGTGTAGAGGCCGGCGCCGAGGCCGGCGAGATAGGCGGCGCCCAGGGCCGTGGTCTCGGTGACGGCGGGGCGCTCGACCTTGGCGTCGATGATGTCGGCGAGGAACTGGAGGAACCAGCTATTGGCCACCATGCCGCCGTCGACGCGCAGCACGGAAGGCTTGGCGCCCCAGTCTTGGGCCATGGCGTCCTCGGCCATGGCGGCGATCAGGTCGTGGGTCTGGTAGGCCACCGCTTCCAGGGTCGCGCGGGCGATCTCGGCGATGCCGGTGGCGCGGGTCAGCCCGAAGATGGCGCCGCGCGCGTGGGGGTCCCAATGGGGCGCGCCGAGGCCGGTGAAGGCGGGCACCAGATAGACCCCCTTGTTGTGCTCCAGGCTGGCCGCCAGGGCCTCGGTCTCGTCCGCCGCCGCGATCAGCTTGAGGCCGTCGCGCAGCCACTGCACCGCCGCGCCGGCCGCGAAAATACTGCCCTCCAGCGCATAGGACGCCTGGCCGGCGATCTTGTAGGCCACCGTGGTCAGCAGGCGATTGTGGGAGAGGACCGGCGCCGCGCCGGTGTTCATCACCACGAAGCAGCCCGTGCCAAAAGTGCTTTTGACCATGCCCGGCTCGAAACAGGCCTGGCCGATCAGCGCCGCCTGCTGGTCGCCGGCGATGCCGGTGATGGGGATCGCGCGGCCGAACCATTCCGCGTCGGTGACGCCGAACGGGCCGGCGCTGTCGCGCGCCTCGGGCAGCAGCGCCATGGGCACATCGAAGAGTTCGGCCAGCGCCGGGTCCCAGGCGAGATCATGGATGTTGTACAGCAGGGTGCGCGAGGCGTTGGAGGCGTCGGTGGCGTGGACCCGCCCGCCGGTCAGGCGCCACAGCAGGAAGCTGTCCACGGTGCCGAAGGCCAGCTCGCCGCGTTCGGCGCGGACCCGCGCGCCGGGCACGTTGTCCAACAACCAGGCAATCTTGGTGGCGGAGAAATAGGGATCGAGCAGCAGCCCGGTGCGCCCGGCGACCAGCGCGCCGTGACCGTCGTCCGACAGGCGGCGGCAATGATCGGCGGTGCGCCGGTCCTGCCACACGATCGCGTTATGGATCGGCCGGCCGGTGCCGCGGTCCCAGATCAGCGTGGTCTCGCGCTGATTGGCGATGCCGATGGCGGCCACGCCGGTTTGCGCCTTGGCCAGCACCTCGCGGCAGGTATCCAGCACGGCGCGCCAGATTTTCCCGCCGTCGTGTTCGACCCAGCCGTCGCGGGGATAGATCTGCGGCAGTTCGCGCCGCGCGGCGGCCAGCGGGCGACCGTCGGCGTCGAACAGGATCGCCCGCGTGCTGGTGGTGCCCTGGTCGATGGCGAGCAGACAGGCCGTGGTCATGACCGGTATCCAAGGGCGCGCGCGCCGACGCGGTCAAGCGGAAGGATTCTATTCCTGGACCGCGCCCGGCCTTTCGCCCGCCAGCAAGTCCTCGATGGTGATGTTCGGCGGCAAGGTGATCGTGCCCGAGGCGTCGGGCGCCACCTCGTCGGCGAATTCCGGCTCGGCGTCGGGGTATTCGATCATCGCGGTGAGCTTCTTGCGCAGATGATCGGCGCGGAAATTGGGCAAGGCGAACGCCCAGCCCGCGGTCCTTGCGTTGAGCGCCGCGGCCTCGGCCTGGACATCCTCCGCGCTCAACGGCGTGATTTCCTCCATGCCGGGCGGCAACTCGACGGTGTCCTCGGCCTCCGCCTCGTCCTCCACCGGGGCTTCCTCGACCGGGTCCGCCAGCGCGGCGTCGTAGGCCGCCTCGAAGCGCGCCCACACGATGTCGCCGACCGTGACCGAGGTCAGGGTGATGACAAGACCGTCGAAGGTCTCGTAGCGGGTGGTGACCAGCGTCTCGCCCTCGAAGGCGATGTCCGCTTCCGGCGCGACGTCCTCGACGTTGAGGTATGAGAGCGCGCTGACGATGCCGTTGATCTCCATGGGCGCCTTCACCTTGGCGCCCTCGGGCAGCACCGGCACGGTGAAATTGGCGTTCTCCTTGTCGGCTTTCTCAAGCAGCACGTCGTCGCCGTCGCCATGGCTGATCGAGACCCGGCGCAGGCGGTCCGGCCTGAGCTTGGTCATGGTCTTGTCGACCCAGTCCATGGGCTGGGCGCCGATATCGACGGCCACGTCGGCGAGCCACGCCTGGTCCTCGCCGGCGCGGCGCACGTAGCGCCTGCCGCCGCCGCCGCGCGCGGCCTTGCCCAGGATCATCGCGGCCAGTTCCGCGCCGTCCTCGCCGCGCAGCGCGATACGGGTGCCGGGGCCTTCCTCCGCGTCGGGCTCGGCCAGGTAAAGTTCGCCCAGGCGGTCCCGCTTCGACGTCTTGGCCTCGACCAGCGCGACCTCGGCGATCCCGAGGATGGTTTTCTTGACCATGTCGAACTGGGCCGGGTATCCGCCCTTCTCGGCCAAGCCCCAGACATCGCCGTCGCGGACGATGGTGTAGCGGTCCTCGCCTTGCGTCACTTCCATCGACACCACCGAATTGACGTTCTCGAGCAGGTCGGGGAACAAGCGCTCGCCCACGACCCGGTGGCGCGTGCCGGATTCACGATCCTGCACGGCGAACACGGCAACCACCGCCACCACGACGGCGACCACGGCAAGGACAATCAGCGATCTCGTTTTCATGGGTCTGTCTTGACCAGGTCCTAATTCAGGGCGCGCTGGCGGCGGCGGCGGCGGAGCGGCGCCATCAACACCGCGATCACCGCGATGACCAGCGGCACCGCGCCGATATTGATCACTTTCAGCCACGTGCCCAGACCCTCGATGTCCTTCTGCAGGTCGTGGCGCACGTCGCGCAGTTGCTTGCGCGTGGCCACCATGTCGCGGCGGAACGCCTCGATCGCCACTTCCTGCTCGGCCGACAGCACGGGCGCGCCGCTGGCCTCCGACGTCTGCAACTCGGCGAGCTTGTTCTCGGTCTCACTCAATTTGGCTTGCAGGGCCTGTTCGGTTTCGCGGTACTTCGCCTCGGCCTTGAGCTTGAGCGCCTCGACGACCTCGAACTCGCGCACGCCGGTGCCGCGGCTGCGCAAGCCGATCAGTTCGTTGCTGCCGGCCAGCACGTCGAGGGCGTTGGAAACGAAGGTGCCGTTGTCGGCCATCGGCACGGCGTAACTTTGGCCGAGGAACTGCTGTAGCTGCACCCACGCGCCGTCGGCCAGCATGTCCGTGTCGCCGACCACGATGACGTTGATCGGCGCCGCCGATTCGGACAACCATTGCCCCGCGTCGTCGCCGGCGCGGAAGCCTTCCGGCGGCCCGTCGGGAAAGGCGCTGGCCACGTCGCCTTGCAGCCGCGCCGCCATGACGTAGCTCTCGCCGGTGGCCTCGAACTCGTCGAGCAGGGCTTGCGGGTCGCGCCGGAACTGGATGCGGTACCGCTCGAACACCATGGCCTGGGTCGATGACTGGATCAGCGGAATCATTTCCGTCCGTGCGTCTTCCAGGACGCGGAACGCCCCGGCGGTCGCCAGATTGATGCGCTCGAGCCCGCCCACCGTCACTTCGTCGGCGTTGAGGTTGGCGCGCCCGGCCTCGAGCCAGGGCACGTAGGGAAGAATGACCGGCCTGCCGCGCGCGCCGATCTGAACCCGGCGCGCCATTTCCAGGTCGGCCACGATCATGCCGGGGATAAGCTCGATGCCCCACGCCGTGAACAATTCCTGCAGGTTCGAATTGTGAAGCTGCATCCGGCCGGCCTGCGGATCGGCCAGCATGGCCGAGGCCTCGGAGAACGGATCGACGAAAATCAGCGCCTTGCCGCCGCCCAGCACGTATTGGTCGATGGCGAATAGCGCCGCCGGCGTCATGTCCTTGGGGTGGACGATCAGCAACACGTCGATATCGTCGGCGATCGGACCCGTGATCTCACCCAGGTCGCGCAGCTCGAACAACTGCTGGACCTGCAGCACGACGGTCCAGGGCCGCGACATGCCTTGCCCGGGCGCCATCGGATTGGCCGCGCCGCCGGTGATCGGCAGAGAGCTGATCAGGCCGACGACGGATTTTTTCGGATTGGCGAGGTCGTGAAACAGGCTGGTCAGGTCGTATTCCAGGAAGGCCTCGCGGTCCTGCTGGAAGAACGGCACCACTTTTTCGTCGTCGGTGGTGTTGGTGACGACCATGCCAAAATAGAGTTGGTCGCCGACATTGTTGACCGTCGCGCCCTGCAGGCCGAAACCGACCGCGTCGTCCTCGGCGTCCGTGAACGGCTCGGGATCGATGACCGACAGCTCGATCATGCCGTCGGCGGCGGCGACATATTCCTCGAGCAGTTCAAGCACCCGCGACGCGTAGTCGCGGATCGGCGGATAGTCGTTGGCGAGCTTCTGGCTGATGAAGAACCGCACGGCGAGCGGCTCGTCCAGGGCCTGGAGGATGTTGCGCGTGCCATCGGACAAGGTGAACAGCCCGTCCTCGGTGAGGTCGATGCGGGCGTGGCGCAGCACCGTCTGGCTCAACACGTTGACGGCGACGAACAGGACGACGGCGATCGCCACGCCGACCCAGGTCATGGTCCTTCGGTTGCTTTTCATGACCGCGCCCCTACGCACCCTTGCGCGATTCGACCACGGCGACGTTGGCGAACAACCACAACGCGATCAGCGAGGCGAAATAGACCAGGTTACGCAGGTCGATGACGCCCTTGGTCATGTCCTGGAAATTGGTCAGGAAGCTGAACGAACTGACCGTATCGACCACCGCCCGCGGCGCCCAGCCGGAGAACACGTCGAGCACCATGGGCAGGCCGGAGACGGTAAACAGGAAGCACACCACGACGGTGATGACGAAAGCGATCACTTGGTTGCTGGTAAGCGCCGATATGCACGACCCGATGGCCAGGAAACCGCCCGCCATAATCAGGCTGCCGACATAGCTGGCGACGATCACGCCGTTGTCCGGGTCGCCCAGATAATTGACCGTGATCCACACCGGGAAGGTCAGGGCCAAGGCGATGGCGGTGAAGAACCACGCGGCGAAAAACTTACCCAGCACCACCTGCCACACCGACACAGGCAGCGTCATCAACAACTCGATGGTGCCCGAGCGGCGCTCCTCGGCCCACAGCCGCATGGCCAGCGCCGGGATCAGGAACAGGTAGAGCCACGGGTGCCAGGTGAAGAACGGGTCCAGGTCGGCCTGGCCGCGGCCGTACAGATCGCCCATGTAGAAGGTGAAGATTCCGGTCAGAAACAGGAAGATGACGCCGAACACATAGGCCACGGGCGTGGCGAAATAGGCCGTTACCTCGCGCCGGAAAATCGCGCCGAACTTGCTCATGACGCGGCCCGCCGGCGCTCGCTGACGACCCTGTCATGGACCGTCATGGCGCGGAACACATCGTCGAGCCGGCCGCTCTCGACATGCAGTTCGTCGATTTCCCAGCCCTGGGCCTGCACATGGCGGCTGAGAACGGTGATGATCGACTTGCCGTCGGCTGGGAACACGACGCAGCTCGACGCCGATTCGACGACCCGGAGCTCAACCTCGGCGACGCCCGGGAGCGCGCCCAGGCCGCTGCGCAATTCGTCCTCGGCCACGCCCCTGACGGTGATCACGACGGCGTTGTGGTGGCGCGAGCGCGCGGCGAACTCGCCCGGCGTGCAGTCGGCCACCAGCTTGCCTTGGCTGATCACCACCGCGCGCGTGCACACCGCGTCGACTTCTTCGAGGATATGGGTCGAGATGATGATCGCCTTGTCCTTCGCCATGTCGCGGATCAGGGCGCGCACCTCGTGCTTCTGGTTGGGGTCCAGCCCGTCGGTCGGCTCGTCGAGGATCAACACGTCGGGATCGTGCAGGATCGCTTGCGCCAGACCGACGCGGCGCTTGAAGCCCTTGGACAACGTGCCGATGGTCTGGTCCAGCACCGAATCCAGGCCCAGTTGCGCCACCGCCCAATCGACGCGGCGCGCCGCCTCCGCCCCCTTCAGGCCGCGCACGTCGGCGACAAACCGCAGCAGCTGGGTCGCGGTCATGTCGGAATAAAGCGGCGACCCCTCGGGCAAATAGCCGATCCGCGCGCGGGTCTCGATCGGAAACTCGGCCACGTCCCGGCCACAAACCTTTACCGAACCGCCATCGGCGGGAAGGAAGCCCGTGATCACGCGCATCGTGGTGGTCTTGCCGGCGCCGTTGGGACCGAGGAAACCCAGCACCTCGCCGGAATCGACGGAGAACGAAACATCGTCGACCGCGACGAACGGCCCGAATCGCTTGGTCAACGATTCGATCTCGATCAACGCGGTCATCCGGACCTCCCCCTGATTGACGATTCCACCACGTGGGGCATGGTCTTTCCGCCATGCGCGACGCGACGGCGGCCCTTAGAGCCGAAAACCCGAAGTAAATCAAGCCGCATCGGAGATTTTTTCATGGCGTCTCGCCGCCACGGTCTCATGACCAGGGGTCCATCCTTGTGGTCGCGACATGGATGCCGGACAGCGTCTTCGGCGCATCCGGCATGATGGCGTTGTGTGTGGCCGCCGGAAGCCACGCAAGGTTGTCCGACCCTCGGCCGTGGCGTAAGACTGCCGCGCCACTGACAGGGGAAGCGCCATGAAAGCCTATGAGATCGTATCGGCGGACGGGATCGATGCGTTGAGGCTGGCGGAACGGGACGCGCCGGAGCCGGGGCCGGGCGAGGTCTTGGTGCGCGTCCGCGCCTCGTCGCTGAACTACCGCGATCTGATGACCGTGATGGACCCGGTGGCGCGCAAGCTGCCTTATCCGCGCGTCCCCAATTCGGACGGCGCTGGCGAGGTGGTGGCGGCCGGGCCGGGCGCGGCGCGGTTCAAGGTGGGCGACCGCGTGGCCGGGTGCTTCTTCCAGCGCTGGGAGGGCGGGCGGATTTCCGCCGACGGCATGGCGAGCGCGCTGGGCGGCGCGCTGGACGGGGTGCTGGCGCAGCAGGTGGTGCTGCGCGAGGGCGGGCTGGTGTCGGTGCCGGAACATCTCTCGTTCGAAGAAGCGGCGACGCTGCCCTGCGCGGCGCTGACCGCGTGGCATAGTTTGGTGGAGGTGAGCCAGGTCAAGGCGGGCGAGACGGTGCTGCTGCTGGGCACCGGCGGGGTCTCGGTGTTCGCGCTGCAATTCGCCGTGATGCACGGCGCGCGCGCCATCGTCACGTCCAGCAGCGACGCCAAACTGGCGCGGGCGCGCGACATGGGCGCGTGGCAAACCATCAACTATAAGGACACGCCGGACTGGGACAAGGCGGTCATGGACCTGACCGGCGGGCGCGGCGTCGATCACGTGGTCGAGGTCGGCGGCGCCGGCACCTTGGGCAAATCGATCGAGGCGACACGGGTCGGCGGGCGCATCGGGCTGATCGGCGTGCTCACCGGCGGCCAGATCGACCCGACGGCGATGATGCGCAAATCGCTCCGCGTGCAGGGCATTTACGTCGGCAGCCGGGCCATGTTCGAAGCCATGAACCGGGCCATATCGGCCCGCGAGCTGCGCCCGGTGATCGATCGCACCTTCCCGTTCGACGACGCCCGCGCCGCCTACCACCACATGCGCGGCGCCAGCCATTTCGGCAAGATTGTCGTCACGGTCTGAGCGGCGCCGAGGGCGAGCCGCGCAAAAGCGCGGCGAAGACCGGTAAGCGGCACTATAGACATTATATACATTATATTAGTTGTATAAGAGCGCTGGCGCGCCCGCGACCCCATCAAACGACGCCCGCCCATGGGAGGAGCGGGAATGACCGGGAAAATTGACCACGAACGGCGCGCGGATCGCGTGGACGGACGCTTTGAGCGTCTGGTCCATGACAGTCCGGCGATCGCCTTCGTCCGCGAGCCGGCGGGCGCTTTCGCCTTCGTCAGCGACGGCGTGACCCGGGCGCTGGGCTGGGCGCCGGAAGCGCTCGTCGCCGACCCCGGTTTCTGGGCCGAACGCATCCACCCGGATGACAAGGCTCGCGTCATGGACCACTTCGCCGAGACAGCCCGAACGGGGCATTGCGCCTCGCAATACCGTCTGCGCCACGCGGACGGGAACTACCGGTGGATGCGCGAAGAGATGCGCGCGGACGGGCACGACACGCTGATCGGCCATTGGATCGACATCACCGAAAGCCGCCACGCCGAAGAGGCCTTGCGCGACAACGAACGACGCTTCAAGGATTTTGCCGAGTCGGTGTCCGACTGGTTCTGGGAAACCGATTCCCGGCACCGTTTCACCGCGTTTTCGGGCCTCTCGAAGCGCGACGTGGCGTGGTTCACGAAGGCGAGCATCGGCAAGACCCGCTTCGATGCCCGCCTGCGCGACGACCGCGAGGACAGGAAATGGGACTTGCACCGCGCCGACCTGGGGGCGCGGCGTTCCTTTAGAAACTTCGTGTTCCCCATCGCCGCCGAGGACGGCTCGACCCGCCACATCCGCGTCGCCGGCCGTCCGTTGTTTTCCGAGGCGGGCGATTTTCGCGGCTACCGGGGCACGGCCACCAATGTCACCGCGATGGTCGAGGCCGAGCAACGCGCCGCCGCCGCGCATGCGTTGTTGTGGGACACCATTGAAAGCATTCCCGACGCCCTGGCGGTGTATGACGCCGACGACAAACTGGTTCTCTATAACGAAATGTTCCGCCAAGGCGTCCTGCGTGGCATCGGCGATACCATAGAGGCCGGCGTGACCTTCGAGGCGCTGCTGCGGCTGGCCGTCGCGCGCGGCCTGACCCATATCCCCGATGGCGACGAGGAAGCCTATATTCAGGCGCGTCTCGAACATCACCGCCGGGGCGAAGGCAGCCTCGAGGTTCCCCTGCTGAACGACCGCTGGATGCTGTCGCGCGAACGGCGCATGCCGGGCGGCGGGACCGTCGGCGTCCGCACGGAGATAACCGAGACCAAGCGGATCGAGGCGGAGTTGTCGCGCCACCGCGACCGCCTGGAAGAGATGGTCGCGGAGCGGGCGCGCGAGCTTGCCCAAAAAACCGCGCTGCTCGAAGCCACCTTCGAAAGCATCTCGGAAGGCTTCGCCTTGTTCGACGGCGACGATCGCCTGGTGTTCTGCAACGATGCCTACCGCGAGTTCGCCGCCCCCATCGCCGATTTGATCGTGCCCGGCGTGCCATTCGAAACACTGGTCCGCGCCACCGTCGCGGGCGGGCACGCCGCGCACCCGGGCGATAGCTTGGCGGACAAGGTTGGCGGACGCATGGCGCGGCATCGCGATCCCGGCGGCACCCTTGAGGTCGAACTCGGCGACGGCCACTGGCTGTTGATCGCCGAACGCCGAACCGGCGACGGCGGCACTACCCTTGTGCAGACCGACATCACGGACATGAAGCGCGCCGAGGCGGAATTGCGGCTGACCCAGACCCGATTGGCCGACGCCGTGGAAAGCCTGCCGACCGCCTTCACGCTTTACGATTCCGACGACCGCCTGGTCCTGTTCAACGGCAGGACCACGGATTTTTTCCCCGAGATCGCGGACGATCTCACGCCCGGCGCGCGGCGCGAGGACGTGTTGCGCCGTCTCGCCGCCGCGGGCCGGATCGCCGGCATCCGCGGCCACGAACAGGAATGGGTCGAGGAACGCCTGGCGGCGCCGAGCGGTCCGCTACCGTCGGACGTGGTGACCCTGTCGGACGGGCGCACGCTGCAGTCGGTCCGGCGGCGCACGTCGGACGGCGGTTTGGTCGGCATCTGGATCGACATCACCGAGCGCGTGGAGATCGAAAAGGCGCTGATCGAGGCCAAGGAACGGGCGGACGCGGCGAACCAGGCCAAGTCGGATTTCCTGTCCCGCATGAGCCACGAACTGCGCACGCCGATGAACGCCATACTTGGCTTCGGCCAGTTGTTGGAATCGGATCCGCGGGAACCTCTCAGCGACTCGCAGCGCAGTTCGGTCCGTCACATCATCAAGGCCGGCGATCATCTGCTCGAACTGATCAACGACGTTCTCGACCTGGTCAGAATCGAAGGCGGCAGGATTCCGCTTTCGATCGAAACCGTGCGGCCGCGCGACGTGATCGAGCCGTCGCTGTCGCTGATCCGCAATCACGCCGCCAAACGCGACATACAACTCATCGACCGCTCGGCGGCGCGCGACCTGCCCAACGTCGCGGCCGACTTCACGCGCTTCAAGCAGGTGCTGATCAACCTGCTGTCCAACGCCGTCAAATATAACCGCGAGGGCGGCGCGGTATTCCTGGACAGCGAAGCGGCAAACGACATGCTGCGCCTGACCGTGACCGACACCGGCCCGGGCATTCCCGAAGCGGAGCACGCGCATCTGTTCGAGCCGTTCACCCGGGTCAAGGATACCAGCGGCGAGGTCGAGGGCACCGGCATCGGGCTGACCATCACCAAACAATTGGTGGAATTGATGGGCGGGCGGATCGGGTTCGAAAGCGCCACCGGGCGGGGCAGCAGTTTCTGGTTCGAACTGCCGCTGGCCCTTGCGGCCGCGGAACCGGCGCGACGGCCCGATCCATTGGCGGTCGATGAAATCGAAAACATCGGGGAGGAATTTGTGGCCACGCCCACCGTTCTTTACGTCGAAGACGACGCGGCGAACTTGCGGTTGATGGAACAGATCGTCCAGCGGTTCACCAACGTCGAACTGGTTTCGGCCCACACCGCCGAAATCGCCCTGGAAATGGCCGGGGAAAACCCGCCCGACGTCATCTTGATGGACATCAATCTGCCCGGCATGAATGGCACGGAGGCCCTGCGAAGCCTGCGCGCCAGTGACGCGACATCGTCGATTCCGGTGATCGCCGTCAGCGCGAACGCCATGCCGGGCGACATAAAGGAGGGCCTGAAGGCCGGGTTCGACGGATACCTGACCAAACCGATCCGCATCGCCGAAGTGCTGAACGTCATCAAACAAGCAATCGCCCGCTCCGATCCCGACGCTTGACGGCGGGCCGCCGCTAAGACAAGACTTGCGCCACGCGCCGTAACATCACGGCGGTCAGGGAGTGCGCGGATTTGAACGAGCTGACACCGAATTTTGACACGCGCGAGGGCGCCGCCCCGGCGGACGACGATTTGCGCGCGCTCGCGCGCGAGGCGCCGCTGGAGGTGTTGATCGCGCGCGCCGAGGCGCTCCGCGCCGCCGGCCACGGCCCGGTCCAGAGCTATTCGCGCAAGGTGTTTATCCCGCTCACCCATCTGTGCCGCGACGTGTGCCACTACTGCACCTTCGCGCGCCCGCCGCGCCGTGGCGAAACCGCCTATTTGTCGCCGGAGCAAGTGCTCGACATCGCCCGCGCCGGCCAGCGCGCCGGCTGTAAGGAGGCGCTGTTCACCCTCGGCGACAAGCCCGAGCTTCGCTACCGCGCGGCGCGCGACGCGCTGGCCGAGCGAGGCTTTGAGACCACGCTGGGTTATCTGGCCGAGATGTGCCGGCTGGTGCGCGACGAGACCGGGCTGCTGCCGCATGTCAATCCCGGCGTGATGAACGCGGCCGAGATCGCCGATCTGCGCCGCGTCTCGGTGTCGCAAGGCATCATGCTGGAAAACATTTCCGAACGGCTGCGCCGCAAGGGCGGGGTCCATTACGGCTCGCCGGACAAGGACCCGGCGGCGCGCCTGGAGACCATCCGCCTCGCCGGCGAGGCGCGGGTGCCGTTCACCAGCGGCATTCTGATCGGCATCGGCGAGACCCGCGACGAACGCGTCGACTCCCTGCTCGCGCTGCGCGACCTGCACCGCCGTTACGGCCATATCCAGGAAATCATCATCCAGAACTTCCGCGCCAAGCCGGGCACGCGCATGGCCGACGCGCCGGAGCCTGACCTGGAAGATTTGCTGTGGACCATCGCGGTGGCGCGCATCGCCTTCGGCCCTGAAATGAACATCCAGGCGCCGCCCAATCTGAGCTCCGACCTGGCCGCCTTGCTCGGCGCCGGGATCAACGACTGGGGCGGCGTCTCGCCGGTCACGGCCGACCACGTCAACCCGGAAGCGCCGTGGCCGGAAATCGACGACCTCGCGCGGCGCACGGCGGCCGCGGGCAGGCATCTGGTCGAGCGCCTGGCGTTGTATCCGGCCTACGCCCGCGCGCCGGAGACCTGGCTGGACCAGGCCTTGATCGCGCCGGTCCTCGACGTGAGCGACGCCGACGGCTTCGCGCGCGCCGACGACTGGTCGCCGGGCATGACGGAAGCGCCACCGGCGGTCCGGCACGCCGCGCCCGGCCGCGTTTGCGGCGAACTCGACGCGGTATTGGCCAAGGCGAGCCGGGGCGAGGCGCTCGGCGAGGCGGAAATCCTGCGCTTGTTCCGCGCGCGCGGTGGCGAATTCGAGGCCGTCTGCGCGGCCGCCGACGACCTCAGGCGACAGGTCAACGGCGACACGGTGACCTATGTGGTCAACCGCAACATCAACTACACGAATGTCTGTTATTTCCGCTGCCATTTTTGCGCCTTCTCCAAGGGCAAACTGAGCGAGAACCTGCGCGGCACGCCCTACGACCTGGCGATCGAGGAGGTGGTGCGGCGCGCGCGCGAGGCGTGGGAGCGCGGCGCGACGGAAGTCTGCATGCAGGGCGGCATCCATCCCGACTACACCGGCGCGACCTACCTGGAACTGTGCCGCGCGGTGAAGCAAGCGCTGCCGGACATGCACGTGCACGCGTTCTCGCCGCTCGAGGTGCAACAGGGCGCGGCGACGCTGGGCGTTCCGGTGGCGGATTTTTTGGACTCGTTGCGCGCCGCCGGTCTCGGCTCGCTGCCTGGCACCGCGGCGGAAATTTTGGACGATCCGGTGCGCGCCAAGATCTGTCCCGACAAGCTATCGACACAGCAATGGCTGGACGTCGTGGCACAAGCCCACGCGGCGGGCTTGCGCACCACCTCGACCATCATGTTCGGCCATGTCGAGTCGCCGCGATCATGGGCGCGGCATCTATTGCGTCTGCGCGCGCTGCAGGCGCGCACCGGCGGCTTGACCGAGTTCGTGCCGCTGCCGTTCGTCCATATGGAAGCGCCGATCTATCTCAAGGGACGCGCGCGCAAGGGTCCGACCTTTCGCGAGACGGTCTTGATGCACGCGGTGGCGCGGTTGGCGTTGCATCCGCTGATCCCCAACATTCAGGTTTCGTGGGTCAAGCTGGGCGCGGCCGGCGTTCGCGCCTGTCTCCAGGCCGGCGCCAACGATCTCGGCGGCACGTTGATGAATGAGAGCATCTCGCGCGCCGCCGGCACCGGTCACGGCCAGGAAATGCCGCCCGGCGAAATGGACAAACTGATTACCGGTCTCGGGCGGACGCCACGCCAGCGCACCACGCTTTACGGCGACCCGCTCGACGCCCAGCGCCGGCGCTCGTACGAAGCCCCGCCACTCACGCCCCCGATCCAAACGCCGGCCGGCAAATACGCCCGCAACGCCGCGCCGCAACCGGCCTGAGCGCCGCCGCCGTCCAGTCCGGGTTAGGAACGCATGTACGAAACGACTCGACCGAGCGGGTTTTGGCGACCCCGCCGATCTCTCGACCGGACCCGACCCGGGGCCACATCCCGCCCCCTCCCCCCAACGCACAATCCACCCGTCATTCGCGGGCTCGAGGCGCGAATCCATGAACATCGAACCGCGGTCCGTGTGCATGGATGGCCGGGTCGGAGCCCGGCCATGACGGAAAGTGTTAGGGGGGGCGAGGCTCGATGACCGGCGAGCGTCCCGTGATCGCCGTGATCGGCGGCACCGGCCCGCAGGGCAGCGGGCTCGCGCTGCGCTGGGCGGCCGCCGGTTACACCGTGATCGTGGGGTCGCGGTCGCGGTCGCGGGCGGACGCCACGGCGGCCGAACTGAGCGCGCTGCTGGCCGATGTCGAGATCACGGGTCTGGACAACGAAGCCGCCGCCACTGCCGCTAATGTTGTCGTTCTCACGGTGCCGTGGGCGTCCCACCGCGCCACTCTGGAAGCGATCGGACCCCACCTGAGGGCCAAGATTCTGGTCGACGTCACGGTGCCGCTGGTGCCGCCCAAGGTCAGCGAAGTGCATCTGCCGCCCGAGGGCGCCGCGGCGCTTGCCGCGCGCGGCCTGCTTGACGAGACGGTCGCGGTGGTCTCCGCGTTCCAGAACGTTTCGGCGCAACACCTCAAAGACCTCGACCACGCGGTCGATTGCGACGTGCTGGTGTGCGGCGACGACGCGGCGGCCAAGGAGATCGTGCTGCGCCTCGCCCGCGACGCGGGTTTTCGCGCTTTCGACGCCGGTGGCCTTGCCAACGCGGTCGCCGCCGAATCGCTGACCGCCGTGTTGATTGCGATCAACCGCCGCTACAAGGTGCGCGGCGCGGGCATCCGCCTCACCGGTCTGCCCGAAGACGCGGACAAAGCTTAGCCGTGGCCGCCGCCGAACTGTCATTGGTGGCGCTTGCCGGCGTGCCGATGGTCCGCGACGGCGACGATCTGGTGGCGATCATCGACAGTGCGCTGGCCGAGTCCGGCCAAGACTTGCGTGACCGCGACGTTCTGGTCATCGCCCAGAAAATCGTCTCCAAGGCGGAAGGCCGTTCGGTGGCGCTCGATTCCGTCACGCCGTCGCCGCGCGCCCGGGAGCTTGCGCGCGAGACCGGCAAGGACGCGCGCGTGGTCGAATTGGTGCTGTCGGAATCGACCGAGGTGCTGCGCCACCGCCGCGGCGTGATCGTTACCGTGCACCGCCTCGGCATGGTCATGGCCAATGCCGGCATCGACGCCTCCAACGTTCAGGGCGAATCCGGCGCGGGGAGCGAGCCCGGCGCGGGCCGCGAGCCCGGCGCGGGCCGCGTGCTGCTGCTGCCGCGCGACCCCGACCGCAGCGCCGCCGAACTTCGCGCGCGCCTGGCCGAGCGCTTCGGCGTCGACGTCGGCGTCGTCATCAACGACAGCCTGGGCCGGGCGTGGCGCAACGGCACCGTCGGCGCGGCGCTGGGCGTGGCCGGCCTGTCCGCCGTGGTTGACCTGTCCGGCCACCCCGACCTGTTCGGCCGGCCGCTACAGATCACCGAGGTCGGCATCGCCGACGAACTGGCCGCCGCGGCGTCCTTGATCATGGGCCAAGCCGCCGAGGGCCGCCCCATTGTGCTGGCGCGCGGCGTACCGTATGCCTTGGGCGATTCAACCGCCAAGGACCTCATTCGCCCCAAGGACTCCGACCTGTTCCGCTAGTGGATAGACGCTAACATATGACCGCCAGCCGTCCCGCCTCGTCCGCCGAACTCGTCACGGCGATCGGCGCGCGCCGCTCGATCCGGCGCTACCGGACGGACGAGCTTCCGTGGGAGCAGATCGAGCGCTTGCTCGAAGCGGCGATCCGGGCGCCGTCGGCGCATAACCGCCAGCCGTGGCGCTTCGCGGTCCTCGACGACGCAGAGTCCAAGGACCGCCTGGCCCGGGCCATGGGCACGCGCCTGCGCGCCGACCGGCTGGCCGACGGTGACGCGGCGGATGTCGTGCAACGGGATGTCGCGCGCTCGCATGGCCGCATCACCGGCGCGCCGGCCGTGATCGTGGTGTGCCTGACCCTGGCCGACATGGACGCTTATGCGGACGCGCGGCGCGCGGAAGCCGAATATATCATGGCGGCGCAAGGCACGGCCATGGCGGTCGGCAACCTATTGCTGGCGGCGCGGGCGGAAGGGCTCGGCGCGTGCTGGATGTGCGCGCCACTGTTCTGCCCGGACACCGTGGTCGAGGCCTTGGGCCTGCCCGCCGACTGGCGGCCCCAGGCCTTGATCACCCTGGGCCGTCCCGCCGACGACGGCCGCGCGCGGGCGCGCAAGCCGCTGGCCGATTTGCTGTGGCGGCCGCCCGGGGGCCGATGATCCTGGCTCTCGCGGGCGGCGTCGGCGGCGCCAAGCTGGCCAACGGCCTGGCGCAAGCGCTGGCGCCGCGCGACCTCACGCTGGTGGTCAACACGGGCGACGACTTCACCCATCTCGGCCTTCACATCTCGCCCGACCTCGACACGGTGATGTACACGCTGGCCGGCCTCGCCAATCCCGATACCGGGTGGGGACTGGCCGGCGAAAGCTGGAATTTCATGGCGGCGTTGGAGAGGATCGGCGGCGAGACCTGGTTCAAGCTGGGCGACCGCGACCTGGCGACCCACATCGAGCGCACGCGGCGGATGGCGGCCGGCGAGAGCCTGTCCGATGTTACCGCCGATCTGTGCCAGCGCCTCGGAATTGCGGTCCGCGTTGCCCCGATGAGCGACGCGCCGCTGCGCACCGTCGTGGACACCGCCGACGGAACGCTGTCTTTCCAGGACTATTTCGTACGCCAACAAGCGCGGCCGCGCGCCGTGGCGGTGCGCTTCGAAGGTGCCGCGCAAGCCCCGCCCAGCCCGGCCCTCGACGCCGCCTTCGCGGACCCGGACCTCGCCGCCATCGTGATCTGCCCGTCCAACCCGATCCTCAGCGTGCGCCCGATCCTGGAAGTCGCCGGCGTTCGCGCCCGGCTGGAGGCGCGGCGCGCGCCGCTGGTCGCGGTCTCGCCCCTGGTCGGCGGCAAGGCGCTCAAGGGGCCGGCGGCCAAGCTCATGGCCGAGCTCGGCTTCGAGGCGACCGCCGCCGGCGTCGCCGCCTATTACGGCGATCTTCTCGACGGTTTCGTTATCGACACCATCGACGCCGCGTTGGCGCCGGCCATCGAAGACGCGGGACCGCGCGTGCTGGTGACGCAGACCGTCATGCGATCGCCCGCGGACCAGGCCGCCCTGGCCCAAGAGGTTCTTGCCTTTGCCCGCGACGTGGAACCAATCGCGGCGGGCCGATGACGCTGTGGGTGGTGGTCCCAGTGCGGCCGCTGGCCGAAGGCAAGTCGCGGCTGGCGCCGGTGCTCGACGCCGACGCGCGGCGCCGCCTCAACGAACGCTTTCTCCTGACGACCCTGGAACTCGCCAAGGCCGTTGTCGGCCCCGCCCGCGTCCTGGTGGTCAGCCGCTGCGCCGACGCCCTGGCCCTGGCGCGCGCGGCCGGCGTCGCGACGCTGCGGGAACTCGGCGCGGGCGGGCTCAACGCGGCCTTGCGGCAGGGCGCGGTGCACCTGGCGCGGCGCGGCGCGACAGCCCTGATGGTGCTGCCGGTGGACCTGCCCCTGGCGCGCCCGGCCGACCTGGAGGCCTTGATCCGTCTGTCCGGCCGGCGGCCCGGCGTGGTTATCGCCGGGGACCGGGCCGACACGGGCACCAACGCCCTGGTGGTCCGCCCGCCACGCGGCATCCGGTTCCGCTTCGGACCCCATAGCCGCGCCGCGCATCTGCGCGAAGCCCGCCGCCGGGGCCTTCGCGCCGTACTTGTCAGCCGGCCGGCGCTGGCCTTCGACGTGGACACGCCGGCCGACTACGCTGCCTTGGAATCGCCGCGCGGCGCCGTATGATGCGGCGGCGCGCGCAAGAAAATAGGGGAGATGGGCGATGAACGAGGCATGCCCGCTGATCGGCACCTGGCGGCTCACCGACGTGGCCAGGCTCGACGACGACGGCAACCGTCACCCGCCCAGCGCCGGTTGGGACGCGCCGTCGGGCTATCTGATCTACACGCCCGAGGGCCGCATGATGGCGATCCTGAGCACCGGCGCGCGCGATGCCATCGGGTATCCGGACATCGACGACACAAAACGCATCGCCGCCCACAAATCCATGGTCGCCTATACCGGCGAATACGAGTTTCACGGCGATCACGTGCTGCACCATGTCGACATCGCCTGGATACCGGATTGGCAAGGCGACACCCAAAAGCGCTTCGTGGAACTGGCCGGCGACCGCCTGACCCTGACCACGCCGTTCGGCCGCCGCCCCGACGGCAGCATGGCCCGCTTCCAGCTCGCATGGGAGCGCGCCTGACGGAAACCTCGGTCGCCATGACGTGATCAAGGCGACGCCCCGGCTGGCGGTGCTCCGGAATGCCCGTCACACTTTTTGTCGTCACCCCGGAATGCCCGCCAGCCGGAATGCCCGCCAGCGGACACCAATTAAGGGGACACAATACTTAATTA
>SMVB01081601.1_pt1 | contig 45199 bp, 44 predicted proteins | sample 2456461 | NCBI WGS metagenome assembly SMVB01 (sample SAMN11095934, study PRJNA526329) | marine sediment metagenome | biome: Marine sediment; feature: Surficial sediment; material: Deep marine sediment; isolation source: Hadal surficial sediment | place: Pacific Ocean | collected 2014-05 | depth...
GGCTTTGATCGACTGGATCAGATGCGTTTTCTGTACCGCCGCCGCCTGTACGAAGGAGCCGACCAGGAAGGTAGGGTTCAGAAACTGGCTTTCGATGCCGCGCTCGTCGCAGAAGCGCAGGCGGGCATTTGCCTCAAAATAAGCATGAACGTCCTTATCAGTGTGGTTTTCCGGTTGGCGATCGTCGGTGATCTGCAGATGATTGACGAATCCGGGCAAAATTTTGTCCCACGGATCTTTGGGACGTTGCGATTCCGGCAGTCCCTGTAGCGCATGGCCGCCACCACCAAACAGTTGCCCCGCTATCTCCATGAATCGCGCTGGACGACCCAACTCGGCGGCGAGGTTCGGATCGGTGCGAATGAGCCAGTCGAGGGGCTCGTGTAAATGGGCGTCAACGTCAATGATTCGCATGTTATTTCTCCCTTCGCAGTCTTAGATAGTCTTACAACACCTAGACAACATCAAAATCCAAAGTCACCCGGTCGGATATTGGATGCGCCTGGCAGGTCAGCACGTAACCGGCAGCGAGTTGCTCCGCAGTTAAGGCATGATTCAAGTCCAGATCAACTTCGCCATCGATGACTTTGGCTTTGCAGGTCGCGCACACCCCACCCTTACAGGAGAACGGCAAATCCATACCTTTTTCCATGGCGGCATCGAGAATATTTTCGCCATCTGCGGTGAGCTCAAATGTTGTTTCGCGCCCACCGGCACGCACCGAAACCATCTTTGTTGCACCACCATGCGCCAACACTCTGGCCTGATGCTTCGCCAACACTGCTTGAGCATCCTCGGCCGAAGCAAAGAACAGTTCATAATGAATATGTTCTTCCTCAATGCCTTCGGCCCGCAAACCGCGGGACACCTCGGAAATCATGCCCTCTGGGCCACACAGAAAAAACTCGTCGTAATCTTTGATGGTGATCAGCCGATTGTTGAGTTCACCACCCTTTTTGTTGTTGATCCGGCCATTGAGAATTTCTGCTTGTTGCCGCTCCTGGGTGAACAAGTTAATCCACTGAAAACGCTCAAGATAGGCACTCTTCAACCAACACAACCGTTCTTTGAAGACCATGGAGTTCGCACGCTGATTGCCATACAACAACGTCACCCGGCTTTGCGGCTCAGTCTCTAGAATAGTTTGTACATTCGATATCACCGGCGTGATACCCGAGCCGGCGGCAATACATAAATACGCTCGTGCAACATCCGCATCGAGATCGCAATAAAAATCACCGCCTGGCGGCATCACCGAAACTTCAAAACCGGGCTGGAAGCTGGCATGTGCGTAGGTCGAGAACAGACCATCCGGGATGCACTTGATCGCAACCTGCAACGGCTGGCCAACGGCGGCACAGATCGAGTAACTGCGGCGCACTTCGGCGCCATCAATGTCCGCCCGAAAGGTGAGATATTGACCCTGTTTGAAAGCAAAGGTAGCCGTCGGTTCAGTGGCGACATCGAGGGTAACGCACAGGGTTTCGACAGCGTCCAATGCCACACTGCTGATGCTGAGGTTTTGGAATGCACTCATCGACTAATGGGGCTTGAAGTAGTCAAAAGGTTCCCGACAGGTCGCACAACGGTACAGAGCTTTGCAGGCCGTGGAGGAAAATTCACTCACCAACTCGACCTCATCGCTATCACAATTGGGGCAGCGCAACGCACCTGGCGCCGCTATCTGAAAAGCGCGCAGTTTGGCTTTCGCCGCGTCGGTTAAAAAATGTGTACCCCAGACTGGAGCGAGATTGCGTTCCACCCGCACACGAGGGTAGCCCGCCCGGTGCAAAGCCGATTCAATATCCTGGCTCATGACGGCCATCGCCGGACAGCCGGAGTAAGTGGGCGATATGCGTACCACAATGGTTTGCTGCTGCTGACTAACGTCCTGCAGCACACCCAGTTCCCACAGACTCAACACAGGAACTTCCGGGTCACACACATCATCCAACAAGCGCCAGATTGCCGCATGTTCACTGTTATCCCGGCGCTGTTGACGCTCGAACGCGTCCGAATTTTGCAGTGGAATGCGCTCTGCGCACCTCACCACTGCAGGCCTGGATAGGAACGTTGCATGACTTGCATTTCCGCCAGCAAATGACCCAGATGCTCGGTATGTATGCCCCTGCGCCCTCCCTCTACCTGCCAGCTGTCTGCAGGTACGGGTAATCCTGCGGATTGCAGGGTGCGCGCGACATTCTCACGCCAGGGTCCAAGCAGTGCCAACCGGTCTGGCGCAATATTTTCAGCAGCCAAACCGGACTCGATGTCATCCATTGCAAAGATTTCCGGGGTATAGCCCCAAAGCGCGTCCAACGCAGTGCATGCACGGGCATGACTTTCGTCGGTGCCCATACCGAGCCGCAGCACCCATTCGTGGCTGCGCCGCAGATGATAAGTGGTTTCCTTGAGGGATTTTTGCGCAATCAATGCCAGCGTGTCGTCACTCGAGCTGCTTAACACGCCTAGAAACAACGCTTCGTATTCGTCCAGTAGATACTGCCGCACCAGGGTGTTGGCAAAATCGCCATTGGGCAGTTCACAGATCAACAGATTAGTGAAATCCCGACCGTCACGGGTGAACGCGTAAGTATCCTCAGACAAGCCGGAATAAGAACTCGCGTATTCGTAGAACATGCGCGCGCGGCCTATGTAGTCCAAGGTCACATTGACCAGCGCGAGGTCTTCTTCAAGAGTGGGTGCGTTGCTGCACCATTCGCTGACACGCTGGCCATAGATCAACGCGTCGTCTGCCAAGCGCACCGCATAAGTGACAAGCGCCTGTTGCATCACATATTGTCCACGCCATCCGGCAACTCGTAATTAGCCGCATGTCGGTAGGGTTTGGCGTCCATGGGATCGTAGAAACTTTCAGCGTCGGATTCCTGGGAGGCTACAATGTCACTGGATTTCACCACCCACAGACTGGCACCTTCTCCTCTGCGCGTATAAGTGTCGCGTGCGTACTCAAGCGCCGACTCCGCATCTGCTGCATGCAAACTGCCAACATGAATATGATCCAAACCGCGTTTACTGCGCACAAAAACTTCCCACAGCGGAAAACCTGCATCAACCATAACTAACCCGCAGACACCTTCTCTTCAGTTTGCTGTCGAGCTGCATACGCGGCCATACATTCCCGCACCCAGGCGCCGTCGTCATGGGCTTTCTTATGATGGGCCAGGCGCTCGCGATTGCAGTGCCCATTGCCGTTAATAACCGCAATGAACTCGTCCCAGTCGATCGGACCAAAATCGTAGTGTCCGCGCGCTTCGTTCCAGCGCAATGCCTCATCTGGGATTTTCAAGCCGATCGCCTCGGCCTGGGGCACCGTCTGATCAATAAATTTCTGCCGCAACTCGTCATTGCTGACCCGTTTAATTTTCCACTGCATGGACTGTGCTGAATTTGCTGAATCTGCATCGTGGGGACCAAACATCATCAACGAAGGCCACCACCAGCGATCGAGGGCATCTTGCGCCAACGCCTTTTGCGACTCAGCGCCCTCACTCAAGCGCAGCATGATTTCGTAGCCCTGACGTTGATGAAAGCTTTCTTCCTTACAGATCCGCACCATCGCTCTGGCATAGGGTCCATACGATGTCTGCTGCAGAGAGATTTGATTAACGATTGCGGCACCGTCCACCAACCAGCCGATGGCGCCTATATCCGCCCAGGTCAGACTCGGGTAATTGAAGATGGATGCATATTTCGCCGCCCCGCTATGCAGTGCTTCGACCAGTTCTTCGCGGGTGACACCCAACGTTTCCGTTGCACTGTATAGATACAGCCCATGCCCACATTCATCCTGGACCTTCGCCAGTAAAATCGTTTTGCGCTCCAGTGTGGGCGCGCGGGTTATCCAGTTACCCTCGGGTTGCATGCCAATCACTTCGGAATGTGCGTGTTGGGACATTTGCCGGATCAGTTGCTTGCGATAACCCAGCGGCATCCAATCTTTGGGTTCGATGCGCGATTCCGCGTCTATCTTGGCTTGGAACTGGGCTTCTTGACCAGAGCTGTCATTCATCGTGCGGTCACCTTGAAATTTATGCAGTCAGATTAGATCTTCATTGTTTCGCAGTCCAGCCTGCCAATTTTCTATTGTTACTGAGCCGTCATACCTGCATCTATGACGAACTCTGCGCCGGTGACGTAGTTCGCCTCATCTGAGGCGAGGTAGACGATGCAATTGGCTATATCTAGTGGTTCACCAGCACGACCAAGTGGAATACGCATGGCCCTGGCATCCAGACTAGAAGCGTCCTTCAAGCCGGTGGCTTGTGCTTGCATGTTGGTCCAGATCACGCCCGGATGTACAGAATTACAGCGAATGTTGTATCGCGCGGTCTCCATAGCGACCGATTTAGACATAATCCGTACGCCGCCTTTGGCTGCACCATAGGCGACGCAGGTCTGTAAGCCGACTAACCCGGCAACCGAGGACAAGTTGATAATGCTGCCGCCTCCTCTTTTCTTCATTTCGACGATGGCGTATTTGCAGCCTAAAAAAACGCTGGTCAGGTTAACCTCAATTTGACGGTTCCACTGCTCAAGGGTCATTTTTTCAATCGGCACCAGCACGGCGATACCGGCATTGTTAACCAAGACATCGAGGCCGCCGTAAGCGTTGTCGATGGCAGCCATGATGCCGCTCCAGTCATCTTCGCTGGTGACATCCTGACGCATCGCGCTCGCTTTGCCGCCAGCGCTACGGATGTCTTCGGCACAGGCCTGCGCACCAGCCACATCAATATCGCTGACCATCAATGTTGCACCTTCTTCCGCCAACCGCATTGCGGTCGAGCGTCCTAATCCCGGGTCGGAAGCCGCACCGGTAACCAATGCGATCTTGCCATCCAAACGTCCCATCTCTCTCTCCAGCACTACAAGTCAGCTAACTTGAAATTGTCCCACGTGACGTTCGTATCCGGCTGAAAAACCATCCAACGACCATTGCGACCACGCGCCGTCGCACTATTGGCTGGGGGTTCTGCTACCGCAGGATGACCGTGACCACCGTTATATTTTTGCCCCATCTGGACCCGCGCTTCACCAAGATGCGGGTCGGCTGCTTCGGCGTCAGCATCCTCCAAGACGGTGGCGGCCCCCTGCATCATGATCGCCTGTAACTCAGGAAATTTTTCATTGCGGTCAACGATGATCGTGCAGGTCGGATCCCGTCGCAGGTTAACCACTTTCTGCCCCCTGCCGTAAATATAGACGCGCCCGCCGGCCCAGCCGAACCACATGGGTGTGACGTTGATACGACTACCCGGCCCGACAGTTGCAATACGACAGTTCCAACTGCTGGTCATGATTTCTTCGATCTGTGCATCGTCCAGGGCTAGTTTTCGAGATAGTGGCATTTTTTATCCTCTGCTAAGAAAGAGCTTACCCCGAAGGTCTCACATTTGTTGCTTGAGGCCAAACATACAACAGTGGTTAGGACAGGTGCGAGTCAGGTAGCTTTGAACTCAATATGCAGTTCGCGTAAGGCGCGCAGGGCAAAACTTGGCGCTTGGGTGAAATCATTTTTGCCGACGGCGAACCACATGTCTTCGATGCGTTCGACCAGCACGGTGAATGCCCAGAAAAGTTCTCGACGTGCCAACGGTGCGCCCAGACAGTGGTGTATGCCGGAACCAAAGCCAAGGTGTCGTCCTGGTTTTGCACGTTCGAGGTCTATGTCTGCCGGACAAACAAATTCATTGCCATCACGATTGGCGGCGGCGAAGCGAATATGGACAATCGAACTTTTCGGCATGGTGACGCCCTGCATCTCGACATCACATGTGGTAATACGCATCAAACCCTGCACGGGTCCTTCCAGGCGCACAACTTCCTCGACAAATGTATTCATGTATTGATCAGGGTCTGCCTTCAACTGCGACCGGATGTGTGGGTTTTCGATCAGCAACTTCATGCCATAAGCAATCGCATTGGTCGATGTCTCTGAGCCACCAACGAAGGTATCAGCCATCATTGCCGCGTGCAGTTCATCGTCGTTGAGGGGTCGGTCCCACTCGGGAATAACGCGATTGACCATATCCGACAACAAAGTGTCATCCGGCCTGGTGCGCAAACGCTCGAACACCGGTTGAAAATAGTGCTGGGCTTCAATCTCCATTTCAACGGACCAGTGTTCCTGTTCCTCACTCTGCATCATGCTGGCACGCTGCACCCAGGAATCTGTCCACGCCTTGATCTTCCAGATATCTGCTTCTGGCACACCCACCTGTTGACCAATTACCGTCAAAGGCAGCGGCACTGCCAACGCCTGCATCCAGCCGCAGTAGCCTTTGTCGATGAATGCATCGACCAACGTTGGCGCGGGCACCCAGCCCCGGTCCTGATATATTTCGAGCATGCGTTGGGCACGCGCTCTTTCACTGCCGCTACGGTCATAGGTCTGGCTTGAAAAACGTTCTGGGTCGAGCAACACGCTGCGAACATCATCAAAGCGGCTGATCACAAAAAAACCGGTCAACTGAACTCGGTACCACTGTTTGGTACGGCACTTTACGGCTCGATTGTTCATCGTTCACCTAACTCTCCCAGCAACACACCCAGGTACGCCGCATTCATCTAGCGCATGATACTCACGCGCAGGGATGCTAATCTGACTTGCCTGAAAGATTTAATATGGGAGTGGAAATGATTCGACTAGTGTTTGTGTTGCGCAGGAAACCGGAGCTATCTCTCACTGAATTTCACGACTATTGGCGCAACCAGCACGGGCCGCTAGTCGCCAGCTTTGCCAACGACTTAAATATACTGCGCTACGTGCAAACCCACACTCTCGACGACCCAGCCAACGAAGCCGCCCAACAAGCCCGCGGCAACATGGAACCACACTATGACGGCGTCGCCGAACTGTGGTGGTCCACCGAAGCCGAACTTGAAGCGGCCATGCAGACCGAAGCGGGCAAAGCCGCCGGTGCCGTCCTGCTCAAAGATGAAGCAACGTTTATCGACCTGCCGCAATCGCCGCTCTGGTTCGCCTACGAATACCCGCAAGTGAATCCAAGCCCGGAAAATATAGTCGCCAAGGTGAAAAGCAACGTCGTCAGGGTGTTCTATCCACTGCGGCACCAACAGCAACTCTCAGAAGAGCAAGCCCGTCATTACTGGTTAACCCAACACGGGCCGATTGTGCGTTCCCATGCCGAGGCGACCGGCACACTTTGTTATCGTCAAGTGCATCGCGCGAATTCGCCCTTGGACGAAGCGCTGCAGAGCGCCCGTGGCACCCAGGTTGAATCTTATCTGGGTCATGCAGAGGCTTGGGTCGACCGCGGCCAGGTGCGCAACACTGCTGAAGCTAAACTCGCTGGTCAGGCGTTTATCGAAGACGAACACAATTTCATCGACATGGCGCGCTCGACCATCTGGTTCGGCAAAGAGCACACCATCATCGATCGGCGCTGAAGCGCATGCAGATTGGCAGGTTCAGGCTAAATACCTAGATCAAGCAGGTTGTAGTCCTTGATCTCCCGCCTGGCTGCTGCATCGAACTGCAGTTGCGCCAACTCATCGCACAACGGTTGGTATTCGTAGGGTTTTTCCGCTGGAAAGTATTCATGGCGGGCGTTGATGCCATAGCCAATCATTTTTGAGCGCTGATGAATCCGCTCGCTGTCGTACACCGAAATCTCATTGTGTACGCCACCACTTTCAACCCCCAGCACAGACGATCTTCGGTGAAAACCGAAATTGATGGTGACCCGCATATCCGGGCTGGTATTGGCAAAAGAACCATGCACGGCCTGGCGATTGCAGATGCCAACATCGCCCGGCGCACAAATCATTGGCACCGCGTCGGCCAGGCGGTCAGAACCCTCTGCCTCAACCATACTTTTGATATCAACTCGACCCACCCGATGCGAGCCTGGTAGCACCCACAAACCATTGGCTGCGTTACAGCCATACAGCTGCGCCATGAAATTGAAGCCGTGGGTATTTTCGTCCAGATCCGAACTGTCCCAATGGGTCCAACCATCTTGATGCCAGGCAACCGAACCACCGAGACCGGGGTGCTTCAGCCACACCGCTTCGTTAAAAGGCACGAAGTCATCACCGTGGATGGCCGCAGCCACCCGCAACAGGTCGGGATGAGCATAGAGCCGCAGGCACGCATCAGAAAACTGCAAGGAACCGAGCACCAGCTGCAGAATATGACTGGGCGCATCCGCAGGTGCTTGTGGTTCAATCATTTTTGCCGGATGACGCCCATGCGCGTGGTCCGTACCACCGATGGGGTCGCTCAACGGGCGCACCCAGGAAAGCACCGGTGCTTTGCACTCACTCGCCAGCGCCGGCCGTCCCAATTTATCCACCGCGGCGCCTTTCTCTATGGGTGCCCGTTGCCACATATCCACCACATCGCGTTCTATATCGGCCAACTCAGCAGCGTCAATGACGCCTTCGAAAACATAAAAGCCACAGCGCGAATAAGCTTCGACAATATCCGGATGCAAATCACCAGATTCGGTGAAGCGGATCGGGCCACGGTTATCGAGTGCCTGTGCCTTTAGTGTGCCCTTTTCAAGATAGGCAACCATGGCATCCTCATGCTCGCCATAGTCTGTCGCCGAGGCGGTATAAAATTGGGTCGTCATTGTCATTCCTCCTGGTTGGCCTCCTGGTTGGCCTCCTGCAACATTGCCAAGGCTTCGTTACGCACAACTTCTGCCTGAGCAGTGGCAGTTTCAACTTCCGCAACGCTCAACCCTGCCGCCGTCAACAGTTCCATGTTGGCCTCACCCAACTCCGGCGGATTTCCTTTGACGGAGCCCGGCGTCTCACTCAAATGAACAAGATTCCCAACGGTTTTCCTGGTACCCACGCCAGGTATGTCTACGGTCGTAATATAATCGTTGGCGATACTCTGTTCATCCTCCAACACTTCATGCCAATCACGCGCACGCTCCCAGATTATTTCCGGTTGGGTGCGCAAAAAATCATCCCACTCGGCAGCAGTTTTCTGCGCGAAGGCAAATTCCAACTTGGCACGAAATTCAAGGGAGTCTTCCTCGGTTATACCTTCCCCCAAACGCTGACCGGGGGTTTGCAAACGAGGATCAAATGCCATCTCCGGAATACCGGCAAAGATACAAAATGCATCCCAGTTATCCTGCTCCATGGTTTGCGCCAACAATATCGCACCACCGTCCTTAGTCCGATAAGCGCCGTAGGGTCCTTTGATGTTGGGATGGTGACTACCATCTCTGACAAGGTTGGCACCAGTGATGGCGACATGGGTCAACTCCCACTGTTGCAACCATAACTGCGTGCCCAGGGCGCTGGTCTGCACCCGTTGACCTATGCCGTTGTTACGCTCACGGGCAAACAAAGCCGTCATGGTACCCAAGGCCAGGTGCATGGCACCTGCCGTATCACCGATGATGGCGCCGGGCACACAGGGGGGCTGGTCCGGCGGACCAGTCATATTCAGCAACCCGCCGCGGGCAATGGCCGCGCCGTCCAACATCGCCTTGTCTGCGTCCGCACCTTTAGGACCGAAACCATTCACCGAAGCGTACACCAGGGTCGGGTATCTGGTATGCAGCGCATCGTAATCGAGGCCCATTTTCAGCAAAGCCGGCGCTCTGAAATTGGTCAGAAAAACGTCAGCATTCGCGAGCAATCCATGTACGGCGCGCAGTCCCAGGTCGGTCGACAAGTCTAGACAAATCGAGCGCTTGCCACGATTGCAGGCAACAAATTGTGGGCCGATGGTCCCGGCAGGGGTGTCGTTTTGCCGAGTCCGACCATAGCGACTGGCGTCGCCAAGCGGCGGTTCAACCTTAATGACGTCAGCACCCATATCCCGCAGGTACAAGGCCGCAGCGGGACCTTGTACAGCGACGGTCATCTCGATGACGGTAATGCCAGTTAATGGCTCCGGCATGACGCCTCCTTCATTAATCGGTCAATGTTCAGTCGTTGTCTTGTCCCATCGAAGCCAGGAATTCCGCCCCGGTCAAGCGCGGATGATCTCCGGCAAAGTCATAGCCGCCGGGTTTTTCGTCGATGAAAATCTCACCGGCCATGTCAAATTGCTCAACATCATCAAAGGCTCCGGTGGCAATAATATAGGTGCCTGATTCTTTCAGGCAGTAGAACAAACTGCTGCCACACTCGCCACAAAAGCCTCGCTCCGCCCAAAATTGAAGAAGCGTAGCGCTTGATAAATTGTTCGCCAGTAAACGATGCGTTGTCTACCCGAGCGGCCAACATCGGTCCACCTGTCCACTTGCGACAAGTGGCGCAGTGACAGGCATGCACATGTGTCTCGACGCTATCCGCAGTAAAACTAACGGCACCACACAGACACTTTCCAGTTACGCTCATGCCAGATTCCTTGGACCATGACCTTGATTAAATAGTGACAGGGCCAACACCTACTGTCACTAGCCACTGCGGGCAGCAGCGAGGTATTATTCGCGCCCGGAAAAGAGAACAAACATGACAAAAAACTCAGACCATCCCAGCATTAAAACGGTAAAACGGGGTGCGGAACTCATCCATGACCCATTGCTGAATAAAGGCAGCGCGTTTTCCACCAAAGAACGCGACGAACTGGGTTTGCATGGATTGCTTCCGCCGCAACAAAACACCCTCGCCCAACAAGCGCGACGGGCGCATAACTCACTGCTGCGCCTCACCGAACCCCTCGACAAGTATGTCGGCTTCTCCGCCTTGCAGGACCGCAATGAACACCTGTTCTACCGGATCCTCACCGACCACATGACCGAGTACATGCCGATCGTGTACACCCCCACTGTGGGTCTGGCGACACAGAATTTCAGCCACGTTTTTCAACGCGGCCGCGGCATCTGGATCGATCCCAGCATGCGCGGCAAGATCGCAGAAGTGCTGAAGACCGCCGTTGGCGACATCGATATCCAACTTATCGTCGCCACGGACAATGAATCGATTCTGGGTATCGGCGACCAGGGCGCTGGCGGCATGGCGATATCTGTGGGCAAGCTGGCACTGTACGTGGCGGGTGCGGGTATTAATCCCGGGCTTACTCTACCCATCAGCTTGGATGTCGGAACTAACAACGAAAGTTTGCTGGACGACGACCTTTATCTTGGCTGGCCCGAAAGACGCCTCACCGGCGACGACTACGACGATTTTATCGCCGAATTCGTTACCGCGGTGAGAACCCTGTTCCCCAATGCATTGCTGCAGTGGGAAGATTTTCGCAAGGACAATGCGTTAAAAATTCTTGAACGCCACCGGCAGGATATATTGTCGTTCAACGACGACATTCAAGGCACTGGCGCGGTGGCTCTGGCGGGAATACTGAGTGGTTTGCGCATATCCGGCGGCAAGCTCGAAGACCAACGCATCGTCATTCACGGCGCAGGTGCCGCTGGTTTAGGCATCGCCCGTCAAATCAAAGCTGCCTTAGCCGAAACCGGCCTCACCAGGGCAGAAGTGCATGAGCGTTTGGCGGTGCTGGACAGCCGTGGCCTGCTGGTCGACGATCAACCCCTGAGCGACGATTACAAAACTGAACTGGCCTGGGAACAAAGCCTGGCGGAACGATATGAGTTAACCGATCCCGCATCCCGGCAGTTAGAGGATGTGGTTGCCAAGTACAAACCCACAGTGCTCATCGGCAGTTCAGCACAGGCCGGTGCGTTCACGGAGAACATCGCCAAGACCATGATGCAGGCAACCGAACGCCCCATCATTCTGCCATTTTCCAATCCGACTAATCGAGCTGAGGCGACGCCTTCGGACCTTATTCATTGGACGGACGGCAAGGTCCTGGTCGCGGCTGGCAGCCCCTTCGAGCCGGTTGGCTATGCCGGTAAGATTTTCAAGATCGGACAAGGCAACAATGTTTTCATCTTCCCCGGCCTGGGCCTCGGAGCGCTGCTCGCCAACAGTTCCGTGGTGACCGATGAGATGGTCAGCGCTGCTTCCAAAGCAGCAGCGGATTCCATGACCGACCAGGAACTGGCCGATGGCATGTTATTTCCGGAGATATCACGCTTACGCGAGGTAACAATCTGCGTAGCCCAGGCTGTCGCCAACAAAGCAATCGACGGCGGTTACGCTAACGCTACCAGCGAGGAGGTCGCACACCAGTTGGAAAACGGTCTCTGGCAACCGGACTATCCTGAAATCCTTGCCGTATAAGTGGTCGAATAAAATGACAGAACCAACAGGACGCCTGGCGGAAAAAGTAGCGCTCATAACAGGAGGCACCAGCCGATTCGCCAGGCGCCAGAGCGATCTACCTTAAAGCCGATGTCAACATCGAAACCGATATCGCTGCAGTTATCGACAATACAGCGGCTAAATCTGGTCGTCTGGACATACTTTTCAACAACGCCGGGAGCTCTGTCGGGCCGCACGTCGATGTTTCACGAGCCGGTGGACTAACTCGACGTACGCACAAACCCCGCGCCGCGAAACCAAAGCAAGGCAAGCCCTGCTGTGATCAACAACAACACGCCATTGACCACGAAGGCCATTTCCTGGGACCAGTTATCGTAGAGATATCCGCCGATTAGAGGCCCGCACGCAGCACCGATACCCGCCGCCGCCTCTTTGGTGCCCAGCACAGTTCCACGCAGCGCATCCGGCGCCAGGTCTGCCACCAACGCATCTTGCGCCGGGCTGGCCATGGCCCAGCCAACGGAAAAGAGAATATAAGAGGCGGCAACCATTAATATGCTGGGCCAGAATGGCAACGTCATAGACACAAAACCCGCAAAGGCAACACCCAACGCAATGACCGGTGCGCGCCCCCAACGATCCGACCAACTACCGGCATAGCGCGGCAAAATGGCAAACACCAATCCGGAAGGCAAAAAAGTCATGGCCAACAACATAACGTTCAAGTCGAATTTGTTCTTCAGATAGAGAAGATAGATCGGTTCGATCAGCGCACTGGCGAAAGCGGACAGGAAAACGACGAACATGACTTTTCGTAGCGCAGGCGTCCATTCGAGCTTTTCTCGCAACACGCCAGCATGTCTCCCCTTGGTTTCCTGCACCTTAAAGAGTGCCCACACCCCTCCAAACAAAGCCATCAACGCGTAACCGCTGAACGCCCACAACCACGCCTGCTGCATGGGCATGAAGCCAAGTAACGTGAAGCCATAGAACGCACCCATCATGCCGCCACGCACAGACGTCGTCGTAAGTTTGCCCATGGCCATGCCACGCGTGCTGATGTCGCTGGTGTCCGCCACGATGGTGCGCGCAGAGACCCACATGAACGACGCGCCAAGACCTTGCAAAAAGCGCGCAATGTAGAAGTCTGTAATATCCACGCTGCGTGACAACACCACCATCGCACCGGTATAAAAAATAAATGCAAAGGTAAAAAACCATCGTCGACCGAAGCGGTCCAGGCAATAACCTACTACGGGTCGCACTAACAGCATGGTGCCGGTAAACACTGCGTACATGCCGCCGATGCCGAAAGCGGTGATACCGAGATCGTCGGCCCGAATCGGCAGGCCAAAATTCAGGAATACAAAGGCAGTAGATCCGAGGAATACGGCGGTAAGATAGGTGGGTTGCTGAGCGTCGGCACTACGTTGATCGCGCATGCGGCGTTATAACACAGCCAGGGGGACAAATGCGTAAGGGTAAAATCTTGATTATGGGTGCCAGCGGGTTGGTCGGTACTGCTGCGGCAAATTCGTTTATCGCGGCGGGATGGTCCGTGATTGCAGCCTCGCGTCGCAAGCCTGAGTTGCTGTCCGACGGTGACTATACGCACATTTCATTGGACCTCCGCGACGCCGATGCTTGTCAAACAGCTGCCCAGGGACTCGCTGAGGTCACGCACGTGGTCTATACCGCTGTTTACGAACTACCCGGACTGATCGCAGGCTGGTCAGACCCGGATCAGATCTCGACCAACGGCCAGATGCTGAGGAATCTCATGGAGCCTCTGGCGCAGACCGCCTCGTTGCAGCACGTCACCATTTTGCAGGGTACCAAGGCCTACGGCGCCGCAATCCAGCCTATCCGGGTACCCGCCAGAGAGGACCAGGCTCGAGTGGATCATCCGAACTTCTACTGGTTGCATGAAGACTACATTGCAGCCAAAGCCGCAGAGTGCGCGTTCAGCTACACCATTTTACGTCCGCAACTCATTGTCGGCCCGAATCATGGCGTGGTGATGAACCTGCCCCCAGTGGTTGGCGCTTATGCGGCAATCAGACAACATGAAGGTCTGCCGTTCAGTTATCCAGGCGGCGCGGACTGGGTGTGGGAAGCCGTTGACGCCCGGCTGGTTGGCGATGCCTGCCTGTGGGCTGCCACTCATGACGTTGCACAAGGCCAGACCTACAACCTGACCAATGGCGAAGTATTCATGTGGCGCGACATGTGGCCCGCTATAGCGCAAGCATTAGGCGTGACGACCGGACCCGATGAACCGTTGAGCATGGCTGAATATCTCATCGCACGAACAGAAGTCTGGGACGACATCGTCGCCAAACATCAATTGCAGCCTGTAGCGCTGCTCGACTTGCTGGGAGAATCTCACTTTTACGCCGACTTATGCTTCGCCTGCGGCGCGGACAATCCCCCGCCACCGACCTTTGTCAGCACAGTGAAGATCAAACAGGCCGGTTTTACCGATACCTGTGATAGCGAGGCGAGCTTTTGTTTCTGGCTGCAGGATCTGCAATCACGCCGCATCCTGCCCAGGCCTCAAGAAAAGGCGAAGCCTCGATAGTCATCGGCGACCACATCGTCACAAACTTCCCGGTAAACGCCGACACCGGCAGCATAAGGCATGAACACCCTGGGTTTACCCGGGATGTTCGCGCCTAAGTACCACGACCCCCCTTGTGGAAACAAGGTGGCACTGGCGACCTCATTGACATGATTAACCCATTGGTCTTCTGCAGCTTGTTCCGCTTCGATACGTTCATACCCCGCCCCGTTCATGTACTGCATGCAGCTCACTATCCAGTCCACATGCTGCTCGATAGATACTAACATGTTACTCAACACGCTCGGACTACCAGGTCCGGTAATGGTGAACAAGTTAGGGAACCCGACCATGCCAAGCCCCAGATAAGCACGCGGCCCTGCCGCCCATTTGTCGGCAAGCTTTTGCCCACCCTCGCCGCGTATGTCCATGCCCAGCAGTGCACCCGTCATGGCATCAAAACCTGTAGCCAATACCAGCACGTCGAATTCAAATTCCTGTTTTTGTGTGCGCAATCCTGTCGTGAAAATGCATTCAACCGGGTCATCGCGTACATCAACCAGGCTGACGTTTTCGCGATTAAAGGTATCGTAGTAACCGGTATCCACACAAATTCGCTTGGTGCCTATGGGATGGTCTGTCGGGCACAGCATGTCTGCAGTGTCGGGGTCTTTGACGATCGAGCGAATCTTGTTGCGTACAAAATTCGCCACCGCTTCATTAGCCTCGGGATTGATCATCACGTCGGCAAACGCACCCAGGAAAAACGCACCCCCGCGCTGCCAGTAAGGGTTCAAAATATCCGCAACTTGCTGTTCAGACAAGCCAGCAGCTGTCTCTGCCGCAGGCCCGCGTTCGGTTGGCTCAATTTCAAGATCACCGAACCCCGAACTCAACCCTTCTCTATGAAAGCGCCGATGTTCTCGATAGTGGGTCTTAAACTGTTCTACCCAATGGGCATCCAAGGGTCGATTCACAGCAGGTACGCTGAAGTTTGGTGTGCGTTGAAATACCGTGAGATGTTTAGCTTGTTCTGCAATGACTGGAATCGCCTGTATGCCAGAAGATCCCGTACCAATAATACCAACTGTCTGCCCGCTGAAATCAACTCCCTCGTGCGGCCACAGACTGGCCTGATAAAGTGGCCCGGCAAAGTCGGCCACGCCCTTGATATCCGGCAATTGGGGTACCGACAGGCACCCCGTCGCCATAATACAAAATCGCGCCCGTGCTTCATGACCCGACGCGGTCAAAACATGCCATTCGTTATGTGATTGGTCGTAAATGGCGCTAGTCACTTTCTGCCCGAAGCGTATATCCCGTCGCAGATCAAAATGGTCTGCGACGTGTTCCGCGTAGCGCAATATTTCCGGTTGCGTAGAGTAGCGTTCAGTCCACTCCCAGGTCTGCTCCAAGTCAGGTGAAAACGAAAAAGAGTAAGCCAGGCTCTCAGCGTCACAACGTGCACCGGGGTACCGATTCCAGTACCAGGTGCCGCCGACGTTATCGCCCATTTCAAGAATCTGTGCCGTCATGCCCAATTGCCGCAACCGATACAACATGTACAAACCGGCAAAGCCCGCGCCAACGATTACTGCATCAAATCGTTCTGCCATCTCTTATCCTTACTTAATGATATTGCTAACGTGATTGAAGTTGAAACGACCACCAGTGATCTGGCCTGGCGGTTCCCGCTTTCAATTTGAGTTTTTCGGCCCTGGCCTGCCAAGCCACATCCAGCTTAGCCGCTTCGGTAAGCCGGCTAAGCCGTACCGGGTAGAGTGTTTCACGCACACGAATAAATCCGTGCGGATTAACCAGTGCGGCTTGTGACCAGCCTTTGCCTGCACATTGAGAACAGCTTATGTACAACGCACCGCCCGAGGACATGCAATTTAAGTTGATCGACCACGGAATGCCGCGATCTACCTCAACCTGACAAAGTCCTGCATCATTTACAAACGACCAATCCGGCACCGGGGATGGTGCAACTTCACCCGTCAGCGGCCCGCCGGGAATCCTCGTGCAGGGACAAGCGAACCAGAATGTCGCCGCAGCAGCGACCGCCCCGAGGACAATAAATGCACCGAACCATTTCAACATCAAGCGACCCGGGACTCTGGCCACAGGCGTAAGAAGTTCTCGCTGTAAAACTGCGTTTTCACCGCCTCATCCGCCTCAGGCAGGGTGCGTTCAAAACGCGCGATGGGGTCACGAGTACCTTCGATGTGCGGATAGTCACTGGAGAACAAGTACAAATCCGCATTGGACTGGGCGATCATGTTGCCAACGTCTTCATGGGGCATCGGCGTGAAGCCCATCTGCTGGGTAAATTGTTCACTCGGCTTACGATCAAATCTGATCGACTCATCGACCCGGCTATACACCTTGGTCACTGCATCCAGGCGGCGCAGCATTTCCGGCACCCAGCCTGCGCCGAGTTCGACAGCCGCACCTTTTAAGTTCGGGTGGCGATCGAGCACGCCATCTATGGTTAACATGCTCAGGAACATCTCCGGCGTCTGGTGCAACACCGTGGCATCTTTGGTACGCACGTTTTCGCCGCCGCCCATCCAATCTCTAGTCGCTGCGCGCCCATTGTTAGCCCAGGACTTCGGAACCTGCAGCGGCGCACCACCGACATGCAATAGAAACGGTACCCCTGCTTCCGCTAAACGCGCCCAGAATCCTTCGAGTTCAACGTGGCCCGGCGAGCGTTCGATGGGCGAGCGGTGTGGCACCCATATGGATTCAAGGCCGTTCGCAATGGCCCATTCAACTTCTTTGATGGCGTATTCCGGATCATCCAACGGCACGATGCCGACACCCATGAAGCGGGCGTCGTCTGCGCAAAAGTCCACCATATGCCGGTTGTGCGCCCGGGTCGCACCGTAGCGCAATTTGGAAGGTTTCTTACTGCTGGGATGAAACGGAAACGCCACGCTGTGGGTAGCGAAGACCAACTGTTTCTTGAATCCGAGAAGGTCCATGGCTTTGGTGCGATCAGTCGCATTGAACGCACCCAATGCCTGGATCTCTTTGGAACTCTCGATCAGCTTATCGCCTAGAGCAATTTGTTCCGCCACATGGGCGGCACTGTGTTTGCCCCCTTGGTCCATGATCACAGCGACTTCCTCATCTGTAACGATGGAGGCGCTGTAACTGACTTCAGGTATATCATCGCGTATCGCCGGATCCGCATACGATGTTAAGAAATTCGGCAGCTCCATGATGTGGCTGTCTGCATCGTAGTAGGGTCTGGTATCGGGAGCGTAGGTCATCTCTGGCTTCTGGATAAATACTGAGCCACCAAATTTAACTCTTTTCGCCAGTTGCTGCTACGCGTGATGATCAGGGTTGAATGACTTTCCACCTTGAGTTCATCACAGATAGAACTCGCGATTCACTCCAGTCGGCTCCTTGCCGCATAAGCTCGGGTTTGAGCTGAAAGATTTCGAAGTTACGCAGTAAATAGGGCATGCAGGAAAGCGGCTGAAAATACGGGTGGGCAGTGTTTGCCCAAATGCCCTTGGTAATCTTGCCAATCAAGATTCATTAAACACTCAAGCGCTTGCCAGCCGATGTAACCAGCCTGAAGCGAAACCGTTGCGCCGCAGCACGCGTCCTACGGCTAACCCTAGGCTCGCTCTCACACTGCTGGCATGTAGTCTGTGGGCAGTCAAAACACAGATCAGAATAGTGATAAAGATCAAATTTTTCATGCTGTTTTTGTAACTGTTGAACCGTCAAAGATACAGTAGCAACGCATGGAATGTGTCGCTTTTTAACAGGCCCACTGGTCTGGCCAAGGCAGCATGAAGGAACTAAAACAAACAACCGTGCTCAAGAATCAACCCAACATCGACCTGTCTTTACTCCGGCCTAAGCCTTCTTTTTGTCCAGACGCTCTGCAACCCAGACCTTGATGATCGACTGTCGAGGTACCCCGAGGCGCTTGGCTTCTTTGTCCAACGAGTGGATCATCCAGACTGGGAAGTCGACGTTGACTCGCCGCTGCTCCTGCTCGGGTCGATGAGCCTTTGAAACATCGAGATACTTCGTGATGTCTTCACCATCGTCGAACTTCTTGTCGAGTTGTTTAGCCTTCATAAATACTGATCTCCTCTTTCCGGGATCGACGAACGGAGATGATTCGAATGCAATCATCGCGATACGTGAAAATGGCCGACCAATACAGGCTGCCAATTCTCCCAATCGCGACGGAACGTGGCTCATCGCTTGTACGAACTGGAACTTCGATCAAATTCGGATCGTCCCATAGCGCCTGGGCTTTGACGAAGTCGATCCCATGCTTCTTCTTGTTCGCGGCGCTTTTCCCGGAATCGAATTCGAGCTCCATGGTATAAATTCTATACCTTGCATCTGGACGGATCAATGCCACCACAAGTGCCTTGGTCCTGCTTGATCCAGGTCCGAATACTACGCAAGCAATCCTGGCTTTATCATCCTGGAAATTCTGGCTGCTCTGCGCCTCTCGATTCTGACAGGCGAGTGCGATCCAACTAAAGTTTCATGTATGAGCGAGATTTATGCGCCGTCAAACTCGAATCAGATTGAAGTACCCGTTTTTAGGTTGCGTCCGGGCATGTTCGTCGCAACGCTGGACCGCTCTCGCTGAAAACCCCATTTGCTATCAAGGGTTTCATCATTCGTGACGAAAGTGATGCGGAGTACGTCGCGAAACACTGTACCTATGTGCACCTCGACCACCTCAATCCCGACCCCTCTGGCCTTAAGTTATTAATTCGCCTGCCCATTCATAACGTCTGGGCCGGTAAAATAAACTCTTTTCACGCAAGGCCTCCACACGCCATAATCGGCGCACAGGACACAAGAGGTTTGTTATGAAAATTCATTTTGTCGCCCATACCATGCTCACGGTCTTACTAATATCGATCACTGGATCTGCTGGCGCCAATGTCGGTGACACACCACGAACCAACAGCGGCAGACCGGACTTGTCCGGCAACTACGATATCTCCAGCCTCACGCCTTTCCAACGCCCGGAGGTGTTCGGTGAACGTCTATTCCTGACCAGGGAAGAGGCGCAAGCGATAGAGACAAAGGCGGCTGTCTCACGCGAAACTCAAGCCCAGTCGAGTGACCCCGGACGTGCTGCACCGAAGTCCGGTGGTGACGTCGGCGCTTACAATGACTTCTGGTTTGAATGGGGTACCGAAGGCTTCGCCATCGACGGCAAGTTCCGCACTTCTATTCTCACCGACCCAGCCAATGGCCGCATGCCGGCACTCACTGAAGATGGCAAGCTACGTTTGGCTGCGGAGCCTCGGTTTGCCTGGCAGAACCTGGGCGAAGCCTGGTGGATAGAATCTGGTGATACCCCATACGATGGTCCGGAGAGCATGGTTCTCGGCGTGCGTTGTTTGTATCAGCCAACCGCCAGCGTGCCGATACGACCCCTGCCTTACAACAATCTCAAAACCATCGTGCAAACCGAATCTCACGTCATGCTCAACATTGAGTGGATGCACTGGACCCGGGTAATACGCCTGGACTCCGCGCACTTACCTGCCGACATACGTTCTCTGGACGGTGATTCCATCGGCTGGTGGGAAGATGACACGCTGGTGGTGGAAACCACTAACTTCCTGGCCCTGCCGAATGAGCCTAAAGACGACCTGCGGGTGGTGGAGCGCTTCAGCCCGATTGGTGACGAAGGCTTGTTGTATCAGTTTACGGTGGAAGATGGCGACTACACCGCACCTTACAGCGGCGAACTGTTATGGCCCAGAACCGAAGGACACAGCTTCGAATACGCCTGCCACGAAGGTAACTACGCGATGGGCAACACCCTGCGTGGTGCACGCCTGCTGGAACAAGAGTGGCATGCTAAACAGCAGGCTTCCTCTGGCGAATAGCGGCAGGCGTCGGTTACGGTGTTTTGGGGCGAACATTCACTTTCAACGGTGGTAGATTCGTGAGCGATGGGGTGCGCGAGGCTGATGGTCCAGAATTGACATCACTCACCGGCAAAACCGTCGGCAAGGTGCGATTGGCCCTTTACGGCATTGTGAACCTGCCTATCTCCATCGTCGGCCTGCCTATCGCACTGTACATCCCCGCCTTTTACTCGCAAAACCTGGGTCTGTCACTGGCGGCAGTGGGCATCCTGATCGCACTGTCTCGTCTCACCGACGTGGTAACCGATCCCGCCATCGGCATCGCTTCGGACCGATGGCACACACGCTTCGGTCGACGCAAACCCTGGATCGTCGTTGGCATGCCTTTGAAGTTGCTGGCGCTATGGATGTTGTTCGTCCCCGACTCATCGTTTGCGCTCAGCGTGTGGCATTTCATGGGTGGTGAGTCCATCAGCAATCTATACTTGTTCGTCTGGATCAGCTTGCTGTATCTCGGCTTCACGGTGATGGACCTGCCTTACCGGGCCTGGGGGGCAGAACTGTCACCACACTACGACGAGCGCTCCAAGGTCACCGGCTGGCGCGAGGCGTTCGGCTATGGCGGCACGCTCATGGCATTGACAATTCCGCTGGTCATGTCTCTGGTGTTCGATAAACCCGGCGCCCACAACGCGTTGTTCGCTATCGCGGTTGTTGTGGTGATCATGATGCCCCTGCTGACCATGCCAGCCCTGTTGGGCGTCCGCGAACAGCCAGCGCGAGCAGCACCCGCAACCCGTATTGGCTGGCGTCGCGGATTGAAAATCGTCTGGTCCAATGGGCCTTACCGACGCCTGGTCATCAGCTTCCTGTTTCTGGTGATTGCCGTCAGCATGACCGCTTCGCTGTCGTTCTTTTTTGTTGGTTCGGTGATGGGCGAGACATTCGATCGCTACGCAATATTCATTCTGGCCTATTACCTGGCCAGCAGTGCGGCGATCCCTGCCTGGTTCGCCATCTCGAGGCGATTCGGAAAACACAAGACTGTGGTGATTGGAATTCTCTGGCTATCCCTGTGGAGTGCATTCATCCCTCTGTTGGGGCCAGGCGACTATTGGCTATTCTTTGCAATCATGATGCTGAAGGGGTCAGCGGTAGGCGCGCTGGTATTCCTACCCGCGTCCATGGCCGCGGATGTGGTGGATCTGGATACGTTGCGCACCGGTGAGCAGCGTACCGGCTTGTATTTCTCACTGTGGGGGATGGTCAACAAGGCGGCCGTTGCGCTGGGTGTACTCTTCGCCACCACCGGCGTTACCTGGTTCGGCTTCGACCCTACCCTGGATGAGAACACGGCGACCGCTAATCTCGCACTGGCCTGCTTGTATAGCATCATCCCGGCAGCAATAGCCTGCATTGCCTTGCCCCTGCTGTGGAAGTATCCGCTAAGCAAAGCCCGTCAGGAGCGCATGCGCGCACATATTGCGCGACGCGACCTGCGCCGTGCCGAGGCCCAAGCCCAGGCAGGCGCTAACCCGTAGTAGAACTCAAACACCGAACAGCGGGGCTGCGTTCGACCAGAATATTTTGCGCTTGGCCTCGTCGCTGATGGGTTGCTTTTCCAGAGCGCTCATGCCCTCGGGCCAGGTCCCGTCGGGGTGCGGATAGTCGGTGTTAAAGGTCAGGTAATCTTCGCCGACCAACTCTACTGCCGCAGGCAGGGTCATCTCGTCGCCACGAGCGGCTACCAGGAAATTCGATTTAAAATATTCGGTCGGACGTTTCTTCAAATCAGGATGCTCAGCCTGGCCTGAAAAGTCGTAATGCTGTTCCATCCGTTGCAGCCAGTACGGCAGCCAACCGGCATCTGCCTCGACATGTACAATCTTCAATTCCGGGTGTCGCTCGAACACGCCAAACCAGATCAGCGACATCATCGCTACCATGGCTTCAAATGGATGCGCGATAATGTGCCCCGCCGTGTGCGTATCCATCCGTTCGCCGAAGCTCGGCAGATGCGGCGAACCCGAATCGTGTATGCAGATCGGCTTGCCGCTGGCAGCAATCGCCCGCCATAATGGATCGTAGTCTGCGTGATATAAATTGCGTCCTTCGACAGGATTGGGCCGCACATAAAAACAAGCCGCGCCCGCCTCGACTGCACGCTGCACTTCCTCCACCGCCAGATCCGGCGCTTGTATCGGCAGCATCGCGGCCATACGCAACCTTTCTGGCGCAGCGCTGCAATATTCCAGACTCCAATCGTTGTAGGCCCGGCAACTCGCCGCCAACAGTTCCACATCGTGGAAGGGTTTGCCCAGCAATTGCCCACCGACAGTGGGGTAGATCACCTGGGCATCCACACCCTCTTCGTCCATGTCCTCAATGCGGCTGGCGGCATTGAAGCCCTGCTTGCGCGCCCGGGAAAACCGTTGCATGGCGCGCCGGGCCGCGGCTAGAAATTCTTCCGAATGCATGGGGTAGGAACCATCCTGCTTGGCCAGCGCCTCGCCTTCACACATCATGCCTTTGTTGCCGTTGCCCAAATCTCCAAGACCCGGCGCCCGGTCAGCAAAGACCGGATCGATATAGTCAGCCCATATCGAAGGCGGTTCCATCTGGTGTGCATCTGTGTCGAGAATCTTGAATCCATTACGCATGTCATCTTCCTCTTGCGGTACAAATTGAAAGCACCAAATCAAAATTTGGCAAAATTTGGGGTCAGAGTAAAGGCCCAACATAGTTGGGGCAGAGTAAAACATAAACATAAATGAAATTTACTCTGGCACTTTACTCTGACCCCATCTATTTTAGCCCCAAATATTTGCGGGTATGGTTCAATGGTAGAACCTCAGCTTCCCAAGCTGATGATGCGGGTTCGATTCCCGCTACCCGCTCCAGATCACCGCTTTAGACTAACGATAGAACACATGATTGCCTATACGCGCAGTCCGTGGCCTGCTGCGGTGCCAGCGACTGCTCACCCGCGCAGCATGAAAGAATATAGCACCTCGGGTTGGGTCGGCCGTTCTGCCACGTAAAACATCGTTGGCCAATCTGGCTGCTGTTTGCCATTGCGAATAGTCTCGCGGCCGGTCGCTCTTACCATCGCACCACCAGGAAAACTGGCAACCACCCGTTTCTCCACCCTGATAAACCACTGCACACACACTATTGGGAAAGTCTGCATGCGCGACGCGATTCATCACCACCGATCCCACCGCCACCATACCTCTTGGCCCTTCACCCCGGGCTTCCCAATACATCACCAGGGACAAGCATTGGTGCGCCTGAGAGGTTCTATCGTTGGAGGCATGCGCCTGCAAACCGGGCGCTGATCCGACCAGGAGCAAAAATATCACCAACATGGCAGATAGCCGCATGTCAAACCTCGATACTGCTGAGGAAGTTCAATAATGGCACTGTGAAGCTGAACGCCAGGTAAACAACTATCCGTTTTTTCCTGAGCTAGCGGGGGCTCACGTCGTGTCATAGAATCGAGCAAGTTCAATTGCCCAGGATTTACGATGAACGAGCCCGTAGATGCCCGCACCGATGAGGTTGCACTGATCGTCGGTGCCGGTCCCGGCGTGAGCGCAAGCTGCGCCCGGCTGTTCGCCGAACAAGGCATGCAGGTCGCTGTTGCCGCGCGCAACCCGGACAAACCTGCACTGATAAAACTGGCAAGCGAGCACGGCGTGCACTGCTACCAGTGCGACGCAACAGAGCCTGATCAGGTCGCCGAACTGTTCCGCGCGGTGTCTGCAGACCTGGGCAGTCCCAGGCTGGTGGTGCACAACATCGATGGCAGAAGCGCTAACATTTTTCGTAAAAGCATCACTGAAGTGGAACCGGATCTAGTTTTAGACACGCTGCGCAACTCGACCTACAGCGCATTCCTGGTGGGGCAACAAGCTGCCAGAGCCATGCTCGCACAGCCAGAGCCCGAAGCAGATAGCCACCGAGGAACCATTATCTTTACCAACGCCAGCGCCGCCTTCAAGGGTTACCCAAAGAGCGGTGCTTTTGCCATGGCCTCACAGGGCAAATCTGGGCTGGCACAAAGCATGGCCCGCGAGCTTATGCCCCAAGGCATCCACGTCGCCCACGTACCCATCGACGCCGCGATCGGCTGGACTCAGGAGGATGGCAGCCGGCAACACCGCCTGGCCGGCGTGAACGTCGACGACAACATGGCAGATCCGGCATACATCGCCGAAACCTATCTCCAGCTTCACCGGCAACATCGTTCGACCTGGACTTTCGAGGTGGTGCTGCGTCCCTGGGTTGAGAACTGGTAGAAAAGGAGCGAACATAATGTTGGATATCGTCGAGACCTTATGGCAAATGCACAATGATCCTGGTGCAGGACATGAAGCTGTCTTTGCCACCAAGGAGGAAGACCTCTCCCTTCAAATCTCTCTCCAGGAAGGCCAACAATTTCAGACCGAGCTTCTGCAACGTTGGCTCGATGCCGGCGAAACCATCGGCGGCTGGAAGATCGGCATGACCTCCGGGCCAAACCGCAACGCCATGGGCGACGGCATTCGACCATTTGGATTTATCCTCGCCAGCCGCATTAAGACTGCAGCAGATATGCTTTCCCTCGCCAACCTGCACCAGGGCCAGATAGAAAATGAGGTATGTTTTCTGATCGGCAGCGAGCTTGGTGCGGGCGCGACCAGAAACGATGCTGAAAAAGCAGTCAGTGCCGTACTACCTGCGTTTGAGATCAATCAGAAGCGTCTTCCAGCAAACGTGCCTCCTGGTCTGCGCGTCGCTGACGATTTATCTAACTGGGGTATCGCCATTGGCGAACCTGTGACACCACCACCAGACCTGTCAGGCCTAATCGTCACACTTAGCGGTGCAAACGGTGTCATCGAGGAAGTCGCCAGTGCAGGACACATCGATGATCACTATGAATCGTTGGCCACTCTGGCTAAGGGATTAGCTGAATACGGCTTTTCTCTGCAGCCCGGGCAGTACGTCATTACCGGCGCTTACGGTAAAACACCCTTTGCGCCAGGGGTGTATGAAGGTGCATTCAATCTCGGCATCGGTACCGTCAGAGTGAGCCTGCAAGCATGAGCGAAGAAAACAAGACACTGAAAGTAATGGTCATTCCAGGATTGACGCTGGCTTCGGTAAGCAAGGCTGACATTGCGCGTATCCAGGATGCTGCCGGAGAAACCGCAGAAGTGATCGTCTGCGAATACAAACAGGCACAAGATCACGTGGCTGATGTGGATGTCATCCTGGGCATCGTGCCCGCAAACCTTTTTGCCAAGGCCAAGCACCTGAAGTGGGTACAGTCCATCTCCTCCGGCGTCGACTCCTTCATGTACCCCGAATTCATCAACAACCCCGTCGTGCTGACCAGCGAAAAAGGCCTGGTCGGCGCACACCTGGCAGATCACGGCATGGGTTTGCTGCTGATGCTCACCCGGCAGCTCGCCGCGGCCCGGGATTTAGGCGCGGACAGCTGGAACCACAGGCCCACCTTACGCGCACAGGAGATCGAACTCACCGGCGCCACCATGGGCATCATTGGTTTTGGCGGCACTGGCCGCGCCATGGCCCGCCGCGCACGCGCTTTCGGCATGCAGGTGCGTGCTGTCGACAAAGACCCGGTACCGACTGGCGAAGGGGTCAGTGAAATCGAAGACCCGGAAAATCTGGCGGACATGCTCGCCAACGCTGACGTCATCGCCGTGTGTTGCCCGCTGACCGAACACACCGACAAGTTGTTAAACGCGAAAACACTGGACCAGTGCAAACCAGGCGCCTTCATTATCAACGTGACCCGCGGCGAGGTCATAGACGAAGCTGCACTGATCGCAGCACTCAAGTCCGGCCACATTCGCGGTGCCGGGCTGGATGTCGCGCCACGCGAGCCCTTGCCCGCAGACAGCGAACTGTGGTCGCTGCCCAATGTGGTGATGACACCGCACACAGCCGGCGCCAGCCAATTTAGGGCCCAACGCAACCTTGACCGCTTCATCGACAATTTAGGTAAGTTCAGACGCGGTGAAACACTAGACGGTATTATCGATAAAATGCAGGGGTATTAACCCCCACAGTTCAACAGGGGAGAAGCATGAGATTAGAGGGGAAAGTGGCGGCCATCACAGGTGCCGCCAGCGGCTTTGGGGCTGCGACAGCACGCCGTTTTGTTGCAGAGGGCGCAAAGGTCGTACTCGGCGATATACAGGAAGAAGCGGGCGCCGCCGTCGCCAACGATTTAGGTGATAGCGCAATTTTCGTCACCTGTAACGTGACCAATGAAAATCATATCGCCAACCTGGTCGACACTGCGGTTACCCGCTTCGGCCAGTTGGACATCATGTTTAACAACGCCGGCATTATTGGCGCCGTGGGCCCTATATCTACCACCCCGGCAGATGAATGGAAGTTCACCTTAGATATATTGCTCAACGGCGTTTTCTACGGCTGCAAGCACGCGGCTCGCGTGATGGGCCCGCAAGGCTCAGGCTCGATAATCAGCATGGCCAGTGTTGCAGGCCTGCAAGGTGGCCTCGGACCGCACTGTTATACCGCCTGCAAGCACGCGATTGTTGGTCTGACTAAAGGTGTAGCTGCAGAGCTGTGCCAATACAATGTGCGCGCAAATGCCATTGCGCCAACCGGTATGGCGACTGCCATGGTCGCCAATGTGTCCGCGAGTGATCACACCGCAATTGAAAAAACGAAAGAAATCCTCGCCGCGAATTCACCGTTAAAGAATCGCGCCGGGGTCGCCGAAGATGTTGCCAACGCTGCTCTATGGCTAGCCAGTGACGAGTCGGGCTACACCACCGGCCATATTCTAACGACGGATGCCGGTTTAATGGCCGGCGCCAAGCCTCGCGCAGTGGCCTTTGGGGAATATGAACCGCTGTTTCGCGAAGCAGGGAAAAAGGGTCTGTAGGTATGTTTTTCCGCGACGACAATTTCCACCGTGGCGTCGAGCTCGGCCCTTACCCGCTCGACGCGCTCAGCAAAGACCCAGAGTTACTGGCAGTCGAAGCCGGCGCCGCTGCTCCCGCAGCCACCGCACCTGCAACCACCGCTACCACACCTCTGGCCATGGCTGCCCGACACTACACGGAGATCTTCACGGCCTGTTCAACGGATGCCCCGGCCCCCTTGGCAGCAGTGCCAGACGACATTGCACGACGCGCCCAGGAGGTAAAAGGTGCTGCCTACTATCTGGATGCAGCACACGCCGGCATCTGTGAGATTCCGGTAAACGCATGGCTGCAAGACGATCTTCCCCACACCCACGCCGTGGTTATATGGGTCAAGTACGGCCGTGAAATTGAGCCTGACAACCTGGCCCACGAATGGCTGGCAGGCGCGGAACACGAAATTGCGCTGATGCGCGGCTTGGAGATTGGTGTATCGATCATGGGCCATATGCGCGCCCTGGGGTTTGCCGCAGATATCCATTTCGCTGGTGCCGGCAAGGTGGACCTGGATCGCCTCGCCGTGCTCGGCGGCATCGGCCAGCGCCGTGGCAACGAGGTGGTCAGTCCTTTTTTCGGCACCGACTACGCGAGTGTGGTTGTCACCACCGACTATGCACTGGCAGTAGACACACCGTTGGCAAGCGATGCCAAACTCAACGACATCCACTACTGGTGGGGAGTGAATGGCGCCACCTCAGGCAGAGAACTGAACCGTACCGCCAAGCGCGCCTCGCATATGAGCCGTTATCCCATGGAGCAGATAGAGCGCGTCGAGCGCCCGACCACACTAATCCTCGACGATGAAGTTCCGCGCGTGCCAAAACGTGCAGAATTTTTTATGCGCTCTGCCAGAGGCGATCTGGGTAAAAAAGCGCAAGCCGAGGTTAAGCGGTTCGCGTTCAAGCATCCATTGACCGACGGCATGATGAAGGTACTGAAGTCAATGATGCGCCACCAGGATGGTGAGATTTCCAGCAAGGTCAATCCTTCGTTAGCAGATGGCGCTGCCAACACTCTCGCGATCAAATCACTGAGCTATCACATGGGTGCAGATCTCACCGGTATCTGCGAGATCCCGGACTACGCCTGGTACTCCCACGACGCGCAAGGCAAACCGATCGAGATCAACCACAAATATGCCATTGTGATGCTGGTCGACCAGGGCTTTGACACCATGGAGGGCGCCAGTGGAGATGATTGGATATCTGGCTGTCAGTCCATGCGTAGCTACATTCGTGGTGCGGAAATCGCTGGCATCATGGCCGAATTTTTGCGCAGTCAGGGCATCGCTGCACGCCCCCAGACCAACATCGACAGCCAGGTTCTACACACACCCTTAGTGTTGCTGGCAGGTCTGGGTGAACTCAGCCGCATTGGCGAGGTGGTCCTCAATCCCTTTGTCGGCCCGCGTAACAAATCTGTGGTGCTGACCACCAACCTACCCCTGATACCAGACAAGCCCATCGACTTCGGTTTGCAGGATTTCTGCTCGAGTTGCCTGAAATGCGCCCGGGAATGCCCCGTCAACGCGATTCCGTTCGGCGACAAGGTCATGTACAACGGTTACGAAATGTGGAAGCCCGATGTGGAGCGATGCACCCGCTATCGTGTCACCAACCCGAAAGGCTCGGCATGTGGACGTTGTATGAAAACCTGTCCATTCAATAAAGTAATTTCGGCAGACGGTGCGCTGGCACCCAGAATAAGCACCTGGCTGGCTATTCATGCAACGTGGATCAAACCATTGTTAGCGCCTCTCGCCATCTATCTGGACGACAAACTGGGCTACGGCACACGCAATCCAATAAAACGTTGGTGGTTGGATCTGGAGATTGTAGATGGTGTTGCGCAAGTCCCCAAGGCCACCAATGAACGCGATCTAGACATCAATGCCGATACCAGCGGCAAGAAATCCCCGGTGGGCTACTACCATGCCAGCGACTACCCACCGCCAGATCAATTCGACCCCGTTCTGACCAATCACAAAGCCGCCGTTGAACGCGCGGCATGCATGGAGACTGTTGAACAAGCGCGCCAACGCCAAGCAGAAGGCGGTGAACGACCAAGTCACTACATCCCAACTAAGACCCTCGCCGGTTAGATAGAGGGGTTTAGTCGCCATGTCTGAAATGAGCTTTGTCTCTCTGGCACTATCGCCCAGTGTTATGAGGCGCGCACTCAAAGTGGCTTTCATGGTCGGCACGCTATTAGCGCTGATAAATCACGTCGACGCGGTGCTGGCCGGAACCTTCGCGCTGAAAAACTTCATCCAGGTGGTGCTGAGCTACCTGGTCCCCTACGCCGTATCCACCTACTCCGCCGTCCACGCCCTGCAGCAAGCGTCTAGGAAAATCCAATAGAGAGTAGGTTTTGCACTGGCGTATAAAGCTCTTCGAGGTAGGCAACATCCTCCGCCTCCAGCGAAATCTGCGTGGCATCGATGAGTTCATCCAACTGCTCGACCCGTGACACACCCACAATGGGGGCCGTCACCTCCGGCTTGTTAAGCAACCAGGCCAGCGAGATCTGCGCCGGCTTTTTACCGTACTTATCGGCGATTTCGACCACCCGTTCAGCAACCTGAAAAACATGCTCACCGTGATACAAACTTTCCGTGCGGCCTTTGTCCGCGCCTTGCGAACGGCTGGTGCTGCCACCACTGAAACCGCCTTGATAGGCGCCGGTCAATATGCCTCGCGCCAATGGCGACCACGGCGTCAGCGCAATTCCGGATTGTGCGCAGTAAGGATTCATTTCGCGTTCTTCTTCGCGATAAACCAGGTTGTAGTGATTCTGCATGGAAATGAACTTGGTCCAACCATGCATCTGCGCGGTCATTTGCAACTCAGTGAACTGCCAGGCAAACATCGATGAACCGCCCAGATACAGCACCTTGCCCGCCTTCACTACATCATGCAACGCTTCCATGGACTCTTCGATGGGCGCCTGCACCTGGCCAGGTGCGCCGTGGGGGTGACGATGAATAACCAGGTGATCAATGTAGTCAAGACCCAAGCGCTGCAAGCATGCGTCTACACCCTCCATAATATGCTTGCGCGACAAGCCACCGAGGTTGGCGCCGGCACCCATGGGCATGGATATTTTGGTCGCCAGCACATACTGATCACGGGCGGTCAACTCGCGCAACAAGGCACCGACCACTTCTTCAGAAGCACCTAACCCATAAACATCTGCGCAGTCGAAATAGAACAGGCCCTTATCCAGTGCAGCCTGGAAAATAGGTCGCGCGGCGTCAATGTCGAGTGTCCAATCACCCTGATGGCCCCGGCCGGGAATGCCAAAATTCATCGTGCCCAGGCACAGTTGCGAGACTCGTAATCCGCTGTTCCCCAATTGCACGGCCTGCAGCATGTGTATTCCTTAGTTTGATTGAGTATTCTTTAGCGCTGAAATCATAACAGAGGGATCAATGGCATCGGATATCTTCGCAGTTGCGCGATGCTGGCCAATCGCGGTTCGCGTCATTTTCGGGTTGGGGTTGGCACTGAGCATCTGGGCTCAGCCGGCCCAGGTCGCTCAAGCTGAAGCCCAAGTTAAACCGAGGCCGAATGATTTGGCGACTTCGTACCACACCCACTTTGCTGCCGAATTCTTCACGGATAAAGCGACCGCACGAGTCACTATTACTGTGTCCCAGGATGAACCTGTTATCAAATTTTTCGATTTCAACGCCCCGGCAGACAAATACACACTGATACAAGGCGATGGAGAAGTGCGGGTAGGCGACGGTCGCATGATCTGGTCACCGCCCGCAACCGGCGGCTCTCTCACCTACACCGTCAACATCGACCACCGTCGTGATGATGCATTTGATGCCATGCACTCTGCAGGGTGGGTGCTGATGCGTCTGGGCGATCTCTTTCCTGCCGCCAGAGTACGTGCCCGCAAGGGCGCCAGAAGCGTTTCGAGCCTGGTGCTCAAAGGGCCCCAGGACTGGGGTTTTGAAAGCCGCTACGGCAGCCTGGTCACAAGCAAAACCTTACCCTCGACCGATCGCGTTTTTACCCGCCCGACGGGATGGTTGGTCGGCGGCAACATCGGCACTCGACGCGAGGTCATCAATGGCCGACGCGTTGCCGTCAGCGCACCGGTCAACAGTGGCGTGCGCCGGCTGGATACATTGGCTTTCTTACGTTGGACCCTGCCAGCATTGAGCAGAGTATTTCCAGATCTTCCCCAACGTATCCTGGTGGCTGGCGCGCCCCGGCAAATGTGGCGCGGCGGCCTGTCGGCTCCAGGATCGTTATACCTGCATGCCGACCGCCCATTGATCAGCGAAAACGGCACCTCAACCTTGTTGCATGAACTCGTGCATCTGGCTGGCATGCATTCATCCACAGAGGGCGCAGACTGGATCGTTGAAGGGGTGGCTGAATACTATAGCTTGCTGATCCTCAAGCGCAGTGGCGGTCTTTCTGTGAAACGGTTTGACGCCACTATCGACAAACTTCGAGTCTGGGTGATTAAAGACAAGGGCGTGCTGACTGATCCATCAAAAGGCGTAGACACCGCAGCGGCAGTGTTGACGCTACATGCCCTGGCAGCAGAGTTGCAAGATGAGGGCAGCCATATCGATCAACTGATCTGGAACTTGTTATCCGTCGAGACCGTCTCCACCGCCTCTCTGGTAGACGGCGCTGCAATGCTGCTCGGCCACCCCAGCGTCGTGCTAAACCAGCAACTGACTTGCCAAAAATAACGATGGCAAGTAAGACCAGCGACAACAGAAAATACGACCCACCGTGGAAATATTTTTCCCACCCTTGCTTATATTGCAAGGCCAAGCGCATCGCGATGGCCGCCTGCAGCAGATAGAAAAAGGCGAAGGCGCGAGAAGCGTAAGTGACAAGCTCGAAAACGTCAGCCACCCAGATAATGAGAATGGCCACAGTCGCCACTAACAAGTAGCTAAACCGTGAGGAGATCCGCTGGCCGGAATATATGCTGATGACCCCGCCAGAACCGAGCGTATCTGCGACGGCTGCGCTGAATTGGCTCATGACAGCAGCAATAACCAGCATGATCGGCAGCGCGACCGTGATGGCACGCGACAGGTCAATAATCGCGGTTTCATTTGGATTACTGAGGTCCAAATTGGCTCATCAGCGGTACGCTGAGGCTGACAAACGTGATGTAAATGACCCCGGCCAAGATTTGCGCCCACAACATCGAACGTCGGCGCAAGTCTGCACTGTAGGCTTCGCCTATGTACTTTGAGGTCTCAAACCCCTGCACGATAAGCAGCATGCCGGCGAGCAGAGGCGCAACGATCAAAAAGCCGCTGCCGATGATTGACGCCAGTGGTGTGACCGTTGCCTTCCACGCATCAGCGTTTCTGATCCGTGGCCTGAGCATCGATATCGCAACAATCGTTACGATCGACACCAGCAGGATGTCCAGTCAATTAAGATTCATCGGATCAGGCAAGCGCTCGAACGGTGTTGATTGTTACAGTCTTGTTTTGACTAATTTGCAGCAACCCGCTGCCCATAAATTGTTTCATTGACCTGCGGATCGCCCAACACCCCTGGCTCTCTTTCGTACACAAAAACACCCATGATACGCATGGTCCGATGGGGCGAATTGCAGCTTCGAAAAATGCACAATGCACCGGGTTCTCGTCCGACCGAGACAATCGTGTCATCACGTTCACCATGCAGAACGTCTGCGACATGATCATAATTCTGATCCGTGTCCGTCCGCGTGTTTGGCGACATCGGAAACTCACCACCAGTTTCTGCAATCATCTCCCGCACCACGGGGGCGTGATAAAACGCTTTTAAAGGCGATGCAACCGATATCTGATCGTAAGCGATCATCCGTGTGCTGGTGTTCTCCAGGTGGTTGCGGGCGTGGCTCTCAGACAAAGTGGAATCACCCCTTCGTTGCAGGTAACAGTTGCAAGTCCGCCTTACATTTCTGCACCAGAACCTCACGTAACGTACTACTGCGATCCGGCAAAGGGTATATATCGATATTTACGATTGCCCCGATGGGCATTGAGGATCGCATCAATTTATCCCTCATCTGTAACACTCTCTATCTTACTCGTCTTGGTACTATCCAGTACTGCTTAGGTCAATCGAGTGCGCACTAACCTGTTCATGACTCGCCTTTCTCCCCCGTTAGTAACAAACTAGACAGTCCAACAATGACCGTCAAGGGATAGCTGATGAACTGGGAGTTGCTTGGATCTGCAGGTGTACTGATTAAACTTATCTACCTCGGGGTTCAGCTTCGAAGGTCGCAGGTCTCCACGCAAAATGCTTCGATATTTGGAATGCAGATGGCGCATCTCACGGCCAATGATCAGCGATTGCAACACGCCGAACTACTCACCAAGGCAAATGCGGACACAGAGTTGACCGGCGCCGCACAAGCCAGGAATTTCGCTAGATTTTTGTGAGACGACCCGGTGATGGAAGAGGCCTGGCAATCACAATTGAGCGCAGAACGTCTCGATCATTGCATTCACTTGTTGCGGAACCTCAAGCTGCGGAAAATGCCCCGACCCAACTGTCTGCGCGAAGGATACTTTCTTCAGGTGTTTGGCAATGTAGGCCTGATCGACCAACGTTGCTGTCAACCAAAGCACTGGCTTGGTAATCCCTTCTGCAATCTTCTGGGTACTGACAGCCATGCCCCGCAGTTCGGCTAGCTTGACGGCCATCGGCGTGCTGGCCGCTTCCGCGATAGCATGTTGCGCCACCATCGGGTCACACTTCTTGTCGAAATAGCCTGCATACATGGCCTTAAACGCCGCTTCCCCGTTTTTGGCTTTGAGCGCATCTAACATCGAGTCAACAACCATGCCGAAGGGACTTTTCGGATTGCCCAGACGAGGTAATGGATACATTCCCGAATCGATCATCACACCAGCTTTGACCAGCCTTGGAAATTGGGCCAGCAGCGATAATGTGCCGGGACCGCCACCCGCATGACCGATCACCACGACATTTTTCAGTCCGCACGCTTTGATCACCGCCGCGATGTCGTGCGCATGTTGCTCGGCGGTATGGCCCTTTCCGGGAGAGCTAGATTTTCCTTGCCCACGCCGATCTATACACAAGACTTTGTGATTTTTAGCAAAATGATCGACCTGAAACCGCCAGTGAGTGAGATTCGAGCACCAGCCATGAATAAAAACCAGAGGCGAGCGACCCTTGTCCCTGCCGCGCAGTTCGTAGTACAGCTTGGCACCGTCTTTCGTTTCAAATTTCGCCATGTTTGCCAATCTCCTTCAAAGATCTTCGGGCAGCACGATGTCCATCGCGCGCCGCTCCTTGCGCCACACATCAATCAATTCCCGGCGTTTTTCCGAGTGCACAGCCGACAGATCTGTCGTTTCGCCAGAGTCATCGCTCAGGTTTTACAAACCAAAGTTAGATTCATCAAACGGGTTATCACATTCATAAGTTTCCAGTCACCAACACGCAAATACGCCTGGTTACTGTGAAAATAAATCGTCGCCTCACCTGCACCATGAATCTCGGTACTCGCATTGCGGAAAATCGGCGTCATCGACTCGCCGGTCATCGGCGTCTTATCTTGCGGATAGGTTACTCGCGCAATCTACAGCAGGGTCGGCGCGATGTCACTCACGGTGACGTAACTATCAGATCGCGGAACCGTGTGCTCGACGTTTGGACCGGTAACGATCATCTGCGCGGTGATGCCACCTTCCGACGCGTAGGTCTTATCCAAACGAAATGGTGTCGTGCTTGCTTCAGCCCAGCCGCGGCCAGTTGAAATAAATGAACCCCGCTTACCCATGTTGCCAAATTCGATATTGTAGGTTGCCTGCAGGTGCTCACTAAAACGACCACGTTGATAAAAGTCAGATCCGTCCGCGCCATTGTCGCTCAGAAAAATGATCAGAGTAATTTCATATGTACCGAGAGATTTGAGGTGCCCGATCAAGCGAGCGATGTGCCGGTCAAGGTTCTCCACCATGGCCGCATATAACTCCATTTTTTGCGACTCTCGTTGCTTTGCCGTATCACTCAAATCCCCCCAGCGCAGCACATGCGGGTTGCGTGGTGGCAGCACCTGCGCAGAAGGTCACGCCGGCTTGCTTTAAAGCATCAAAACGCTGCTCGCGATAGACGTCGTAACCTGTATCAAACCGACCTTCATACAACGACAAATCCTCGTCTGTGACCTGCAAAGGCCAACGCGGGGAGGTGTAAGCCGCAAACATGAAAAATGGCCGCGGATCGTCCCCATGCTCATAATAATCCGACCCAGCCTTCGTGATACCCGTCTCATCAAAGTGATTACCGGCACCACCGCTTAGATTGAAAGACTTCTCGAAGCCGTAATGCGAAGGTGCGTATTCTTTTTCGTATCCCAAATGCCACTTGCCAGCCATGTAGGTTCGGTAACCGGAACCCTGAAGTAAGGCAGGAAGAATCCCCACACGATCAGAAAGATGACCTTCGTAACCGTTCAATCCGTCAGTTACGCGACCATTCCTGACACCCTGACGACCCACACCAGCGACGTGGTTATTGTTGCCGGTCATGAGCATCGCACGTGTCGGCATGACCAAGATCGTCGGCAACGATGAGCAAGATGTTAGACCGAGGCGACGCCGCAAATGCATATGGCAACCAGAGCAATGCCATCCACAGCATGGCCCGGCAACAGGTTCTCTGCCCCATCTGCAGCCCTTAACCTGGCGAACCTGGTGATGGCAGATCTGGCGACCATTCACCGGCATCAAGTTGCGCAGTCGCCTGTATCTCCAGCATGGCGTCCGGGAACGCCAATGCAGATATCTGCAACGCCGTGGTGGCGGGAAAAGCATGACCCGCGTATCGCTCTGCACGAATACCCGTCGCGTCCATCAGTTTGCTCAGATCCGTGGTGTACATCACCTCGCTGACCACATGTGCGAGATTCGCGCCATTTTTAGCCAGAGTCTCTTCCATAATGTCGTAAATGCGTGCTATTTGGACGGCCATATCTCCCACCCCGACGATCTCCGCCTTTTCATCGACGGAAATAATACCGGCAAGATGCAGCAACCCGTTAGCGTGCACAATCGCCGAAAATCCCATGGCGTCTTCCAGCGACTTATTGAAATGTTGAACTTGTCCGAGTTTTGCCATTGTTAAGCTCCTCTGTTTTAACTACTTGATGAAGTCACCCGAGTCGTGTGAACGCGGAAAACTCCTGACCATGCTCAAGTACTGCGTCAGCGCCTTATCTGACTTGGTCATGACACCTGGCGTATATTTAAGCGAATGCAGAATCGGCCGATCGTCGGCGATGATGCTCTTGCCTAACTTAAACAATAAGTCGTGAGTCATCGCCACCCGCGCATCGTCTTCGGCGCTGCCATCGCTCTTTGTTGTCCCCAGAGAGTAGTAGACCTGGGTTTGACCTGGCGCAACCATGTGAAATGCGGTCATCGAGGCGATCCACTGTCCCATGAACTCCCCGTAAAGACGAAAGAAACTGGTACCGTAGATACCCACCCGGGCGTTCAACGGCGGACCCTCTCCATGGTCGAATTTCGCTTCCAAGTCGTATTCCATGGAATGATCTGTCCATGCGATGTTGTCATATAGCCATTCGTGATCGAATTTCAACCGGTGTACGGCTTTGAGGTGCTGCCAGTCTGGCGTGTTCGCACAAACCACCCAGGGATCAACGGGCAATACCGGCACGTCATAACTCACACTGAAAGCGAGTTCTTCCTCTGCTTTGGGGTAGTCTGGGATATCCCACCAGGGCTCGTCGCCATTGAAAGCCCAGACCAGCCCGAATCTCTCCACTGAGTGAAATTTATAAACACACGCCGTTTTCGGCGGTGGATCGCCAAGCCCGGTTTTTTCACACCAACCGTCCTTGTTGAATTCCCAATGGTGGAACCCACACTGAATTCTATCCCCGACGACCTTACCGGCGGCGAGATCCGCGCCAAGGTGTGGACAATAGGCAGATAGCACACTCGCCGTGCCGTCTTCGCCCCGAAAGATCACAATCCGACCATCGAGAAATGGCCGACCGATGACCTGCCCCGACACTACCTCACTGGACATGCACACCGGAAACCAGGACTCGGTAAAAAGACCATCCTCACCTTCACAGGGCACCGGGGCGCTTCTGGGGCGTACTCGTTTGCGTTGTTGCATGGTGCCACCTGTTCAGTTTTTTCTCGGGTCCAAAGAAGTTAACATTAATCCATGAGCGTGACCCAACAACAACTCGACACCAGGCAGCAACTGCTTGAGACCATCGAACAACTGAGAGGTCTGATCGAAGAGCATGCAGACTCTGCTGAGCAGACCACGCGTCTCTCTCAACCTGTCGTTGATGCGTTCATCGAACATGGTTTATTTCGCATTGCAGTACCTGCTTCGCTGGGCGGTCTTGAGGTGGATTACCTAACAGAACTGCTGGTTTTCGAGGCGGTGGCACAAATCGACGGCGCTACCGGCTGGTGTGTGTTTCTCGGTGGCGCTAATCCAACCTTCGCACAATATCTGCCGGATGCCGGGGCTGAGGAGATATTCCGCGACGACCCGGACGGCGTTACCGGCGGCAGCATATTTCCACTACAAAGGGCGGAGAAGGTGGACGGCGGCTACATCGCTACCGGGCGATGGCCTTTCGCCAGCGGCAGCAATCACTGCTCCTGGCTGTTGGGCAATTGCATGGTTTACGAAGGTGACCAACCGAAGGCCTCGACAACAGGTACGCCGGAAATGAAGACCCTGTGGTTCAAGAAGAGCGATGTGACCATGCTCGATACCTGGCAGGTGACCGGTTTGCGCGGAACCGGCAGCAACGATTTTGAAGTCAACGAAGCCTTTGTGCCCAACCAGCGCGCCGCGGACTGGAACATCGGCGCATCTCGAGTATCCGCCAGGGCGGGAACTTTTATCGGCAAACACTACACCGGGCCACTGTTTCGCGTACCCTTTTTCTGCCACGCGACAGTAGGCATCTCTGCCGTGTCTCTCGGCATTGCCCGTCACGCCCTAGATGCGTTCTCCGACCTGGCGCTGGGCAAGAAACGCATGGGTAGTTCTCGCACCATGAGTGAACGGGGTTTGATGCAAGGTACGCTGGCCGAAGCGGAAGCCGCAGTACTTTCTGCCCGCGCGTTTGTCGTGCAGACAACCAACGAAATCTGGGATCACGCCGTCGCCGACACACGACCGTCCCTGGAGTTGGAGACGCAACATCGTTTGGCATCGGTGGATGCTGCCCAGCGCTGTGCTCATGCGGTAACGACCTTGCAGAAGGTCGCTGGTGGCGCTGCTATCTATGCATCTCAACCCCTGGAACGCTGCTTCCGCGACATTCACACGGCAACGCAACATGTGGGTGTGTCCAATGCCAACTATGAGGTGCTGGGCAAGCAGTTCTTCGAAGTACGAGGCCCACAGCAATAGCAAAGGATTGACACTTGTACACGCTCTACATCGGCAACAAGAACTACTCTTCCTGGTCTCTGCGGCCGTGGGTGCTGCTCACCGCACTGGACATCCCTTTCACTGAGCAACTCGTGCCCTTTGACGACGGCGGCAGTTGGGATAAGTTCCGAAAGTTCTCTCCCACCGGTCTGGTACCTTGCCTGCACCACGGCGATATCGTCGTCTGGGAATCTCTAGGCATTGTCGAATATATTGCTGAGCAACATCCCCAGGTGTGGCCCTCAGACCCAACCGCTCGCGCCTGGGCACGCAGTGCCACCGCGGAAATGCACGCCGGTTTCAATGCGCTGCGCAACGAGTGCCCTATGACGGTGGGATTGCGCATCCGTCTGAACAGCCAATCTGACAAGCTGAGCGACGACCTGGCCCGGCTGACAGAATTGTGGCAACAAGGTCTCAGCCAATTCGGTGGGCCTTTCCTGGCCGGCGCAAAATTCACTGCTGTAGACGCTTTTTACGCGCCGGTGGTGTTTCGGCTGCAAACCTATGGTTTAACTTTAGCTGAGGATGCTGACGCCTATGCGCAGCGCATGCTGGATTTACCAGCCATGAACAGTTGGACGGAGGCTGCCCTCGTCGAGCCACATCGCGAACCCAGCCACGAAGTCGAGCTTCAAGCGTTGGGAGAATGGCTTGAGGATTTGCGCGCCTGAACGCGGTTGCTAGGCGGCTATTTTTACATACTCATAGTCGCCCGGTTTACCCCCCACACCATGCTTCGGTGGTGAGATCCAACTGGCGAATTCCCCAACTCCCGTCGACGGTTTCATCAATGACAAGACATACTCCAGGTCAGACGCGCTGGCTAGATAGTCGTCCTGTTCTGCGAGCCAGGTTGCTTCATCAACAATAATGCCAGCCGGTGTCACCCTCATATCTTTAAATCCGCCTTGTGCACGATTAAATGCACGGTGTGGCAGGCGCAACTCAAAATCGATCCCGGCACGGCTGATGACCTTGTTCCACGCAGCGACCACGCCTTCGCAGTCCGCAATATAGTCATCGACCAGACGAGCATTAACGGCGCTGATTGCGGGATGGTCCTGCATCACAAACCCTTCTGCGGACGAGATCATGACCGGATACAGTGAATCGTGCAGCAGATGGTCATCATCGATGTCTGTTTCATGGTATCTGCCTTTGATACCAGCATTAAAAACCGTTGCAGCGTTGGTGGAGATCTCTGAACCGAACAGGTCAAGCGTGACTGAAAAGTGGAAGTTCATCTTGCGCTGCATCAGCGGCAGATCGATCACGCCTAACTCCCGCAAGCGGCCAACGTCAGTGGGATCCGAGATGCCTTGTTCCTGCATGACGGTGCATGTGCGTTCGACAATGCGCTCAATGCCACTTTTACCGACAAACATATGATGGCCTTCTTCCGTGAGCATGAAACGGCAAGTGCGCGACAGAGGATCGAAGCCGGATTGTGCCAAGGATTCCAACTGCATCTTGCCGTCGCGGTCAGTAAAGCTGGTGAACAGGAAAAACGACAACCAATCCGGTGTTTGTTCATTAAACGCACCCAGTATCCGAGGTCGGTCTTCATCACCTGAGGTTCGCTGCAACAGCATGTCCGCCTCTTCACGACCATCCCGGCCAAAATATTTGTGCAATAGATAAACCATTGCCCATAAGTGGCGCGCTTCTTCCACGTTGATTTGAAACAAGCTGCGCATGTCGTACAACGACGGTGCGGTATGGCCAAGAAATCGTTGCTGTTCAACAGACGCTGGTTCGGTATCGCCCTGAATCACCACCAGACGACGTACCAACGACCGGTATTCTCCAGGTATTTCTTGCCACACGGGCTCACCCTTGTGCTCGCCAAAGCCGATCTTGCGATCTTCTTCCTGGGGGGCCAACAAGATACCCCACCGATATTCCGGCATGCGCACAAATCCGAACTTCGCCCAGTTACCAGACTCCACGCCCACGGCGGTACGCAAATACACTTCGTGCTGCTGAAAATCCGTCGGTCCGGAATTCTGCCACCAACTCAAGAATTTGGGATGCCAGTTTTCCAACGCTCGCTGCAACTGCCGGTCTGACGACAGATCCACATTGTTGGGAATCAAAGTGTCGTAATCAACGGAATTACTCATGTGCCAACCTCATATACGCTCTTGATCAAATTTAGGCCGTTTACCGGTACCATACAGCGGCAGCGCACCTTCTGCACCGACAGCATTTGGACGCTGAAATATCCAATTCTGCCACGCACTCAATCGTGCAAAAATCTTACTCTCCATGGTCTCAGGGCCGGCAAAACGCAGATTCGCTTCCATGCCGACCAGCGCATCAGCAGACATGCCCGCACGACTTTCCACCGCCAGGCGAATCTCATCTGCCCAATCCAAATCATCAAAGACAAAAGTGATCAGGCCCTGTTCATCACATGCCATCGCATCCAATTCACGACCCAGCAATTGTTCGGCCGCCAGCAGCGCAGCTGGATCACCTATGAAGCGCGTCGCCAACCGGCTCAAGCCATTGACCATCGGCAAACCGGAAAAGTTACTCATGCTTAATGTAACTGTTGCAGGAATTTGCTCCGCATCGCCCGAGCCCCCATCTTCCTCCGAGCTTTCATCTTCAAACGTGCCTTCCAACATATAGCTACGATCAGCGGCGAACAGCAGCTCTGCCAATAATCCGCTGAAACAACTTTGCGGCTCAACCAATGCAAACAATGAACGCGAGGTAAGATCGAGACGCTTAAATACTCGACAAGCGAGTAAACGCACTTCCCGCATAAACCAGTGGTCCTGGTTGTCATTCATCAACGCATCGTAGGCCAGCACAGATTTGCCATTACCTTCGGTCTTCAGCAGCAACATACCAATGCGGGTCTCGTTCAGGCGCAACTCCAGCAGTGCGTCGTCCAGCTCTCGTAACATCGTCAGCAACCAGAAATCTGCTCCCTGACTATGCACCTCGGCAGCATCCGACGGAGCGGATGTAACCGGGCCCCGAATGACAATGGTCGCCAGACCCTGACTGCGGTCGATGCTGACCACCACAGTTGAATATTCCATGCGCTCGGCGTTAATCACCTTGTTCAATGCGGGCAAATGCACGCCCTGCCCCGCAAGACCTGCCTTATCAGTGGCTGCAACCAACTCCTGGGCAAAGCTCACACAACCTTGAGCAAACTGTGAACGCGGAAAGGTGCGATCAACCAACCTGGCGTTCAGCGCCTTGTTGGCCTGCAAGCCCTCCTCCAAGGTACAGAAATAATCAGCAACATCACGCCGCACACCACGCTTATCCACCAACCGCGTCAGCCCACCGGTGCCGGGCAACACTGCCAGCAGCGGGATTTCCGGCAGCGACACCGCTACAGCGCCGTCATCTACAAGCAGAATTTTATCCGCCGCCAGTGCCAACTCATATCCCCCGCCCGCGGCCGGGCCATTAATACAGGCAATATAAGTCTGGCCAGAAAAACGCGTCGCGTCTTCCATGCTGTTACGTGTTTCATTGGTAAATTTACAGAAATTAACTTTATGCGCATGACTAGCACCCGCTAACATACGGATATTGGCGCCAGCACAAAAGGTATTGGGTTTGCCGGACTCCAACATCACCACGGCAACCTCGGGGTGCTCAAATCGTATCCGGGTGATGGCATCTGCCAGTTCAATATCCACACCCAAATCATAGGAGTTGAGCTTCAATTCATAGCCGTCGAATAAACCGCCTTTTTCATCGACATCGAGGATCAAGTGAGCGACCGGTCCATCGACAGCGAGACGCCAGTGTTTGTAGGACGCCGGCTCGGTCTGAAAATCTATACGCTTTGCTTTGGTTTGGTTCATAGCACCATTATGAAGTCAGCGACGAAACTTGTCGCCGTTGTTTCCCCCAGATTGCCCCCCAGAGTGTCGTCTGATGTGCTCGGCAGGCACAGCCAATTGCGTAATCAAATAATCCACCAGTGGCGGGGGTATCCCTGACGGTCCAGCGCCTCGCTCATACCCGCCAGCCACTGATCTTTTTCCGCACCGGCAACCGGTAAGTGGGCATGAACTTTGGGAATGCTGATAGAACCGTATTCTTCATATTAGCGATTTGGACCACCCATCCATCCGCAAAGGAACAGAGTCAGTTTGTCCCTTGATAGCTCATTTCCTGCCGGACGCAGTGCCCAGATATCTCGGTACGCTTCGCTGGTGGCCATAATGTCGTAAAACGTATCGATGAGTCTGCGGATGCCTGCTTCGCCGCCTGCTGCCTGATAAGTTGCGTCACCCGTGTCGTATCTGGGTACTTCTTCCGTCATTCCTTGTGTCTTTTCCGCTGTTTGGGAATACTTGTCTATCCAGCATAACTGGCTCAACATCATCTGACCAAAGGCGTATGAAGCTGATAGAGTAAACCTCTTATCGACATTGATGTTAAGAAGGATTCATGGCTCAAAGTATTGCCATCGTCGGCGCGGGTATCGCTGGTATGTGTACCGCGCTCGAACTGGCAAAACATGACATTAACGTCACGTTATTCGAGCGTGATATCCCACCGCCGGTCGGCGACGTAGAGGAGGCATTTTTCACCTGGCAGCGTCGCGGCGCCGCGCAATTTCGTCACCCACACGCTTTTCTCGGACTCATGTGTTCCCTGCTCGAAGAGCATCATCCGCAGTTGATGCAGGACTTTTTTACGGCCGGTGCGCGCAAAGTCACCTTCGCCGACATGGTCCCCCCACAGCTACAATCTCAGTACTCACCAGAACCAGGGGATGAAAAGTTGTGGGTGTTGATGTGTCGCCGAGCGACCATGGAAATGGTCATGCGCCGGTATGTTGAACGTTCCAATAACATTCAAATCTACAATTCAACCTATGTTACCGGCATCCGCACCGAACACCTTTCAGACGGCCTGCACATGACCGCGCTGGAACTGACCGATCGCAACGACGACAACAGAAAGTCTCTGCACGAAGCAGACGTCTTCATCGATGCCGCCGGCCGCGCAAGCAAATTTCATCGCTGGTTGGGGCAGGCTGGCATCGAGATCGAAGAGCAAAACGACAACGCTGAAATCGTTTACTACACCCGCCACTACAAACTGAAGCCGGGTGTCACAGAGCCCTCCCGACATGAGAACGACCCCGCTGCAGGGGACCTCGGCTACTTGAAATATGGTGTATTCCCCGGTGACGGTGGCCACTTCGCGGTGATCATCTGTTTACCCAATGGAGAAACCGAACTACGCACTGCGGTCAGAGATGATGATAAGTTCGACGCGATCTGCCGAACCATTCCAGGTCTGGTGCCATGGATCGACGCTGATAAAGCCGAGGCCACGACCAACACTTTCGGCATCGGCGAGATCCGCGCCGTGTGGCGCAGCTTCGTGGTCGACGGTAAGCCTTTAGTGCACAACTTTTTCGCCGTTGGCGATTCGTCTGCACGCACTAACCCGCTGTACGGTCGCGGTTGCAGCATCGGTATATTGCACGCCCACATCCTGGCCGAGGTGTTGACCTCAACCAGCGGTGCCACCGCTCAAGCTCTGGAATTTGAACGGCTGACCAAAGAACGTATCGGTCCGATATTTGAAGCGAGCCTGCGCGAAGACAAAAACGGCATCAAACGTGCCAACGCCATCAAGATGGGCCACGAGCGCGACAAAGCCGACAGCCTCAAAAAGTGGTTTGGCCTGGCTTTTGGCGACGCCATGATGGCCGCTATGCGTACGGAAATACCCGTCTTCCGTGGCATGATGCGTTCGATGAATCTGATCGAGAACCCTGGAGACTTCCTGAAAGAAAGCAAAGTAAAGCGCATCATCTTTCGTTACATGCTGCGCGGCAGGAAGCGTAATGCGAAAGCTCGGGTGCAACGTGGTCCCAAGCGGACAGAAATGCTGGATTATCTAAAAACTCTATCCCCGGGGATTTCCCGGATAATCGCCACCACAGCACCACCGCAGGTGAGACGATCAATATCTTAACGTCGGTATATTTATCTCGAATTCAATGGCTTGAAGTTGTTGTTCTGAGCGCCCGATCTTATGGCGAAAGCTCCGCCAGCGAGGGTCCGATTTGAGACTATCCAGCAGCGGATTGAATAATATGGCTTGGTAAAAATAGCCGTATTCTGCCAACTCTTGCTCAGCAAATTTATCAAGCCAGTCAAAGGCATGATCAACTTCTCCGCTCCA
>SMVB01036160.1_pt1 | contig 45088 bp, 42 predicted proteins | sample 2456461 | NCBI WGS metagenome assembly SMVB01 (sample SAMN11095934, study PRJNA526329) | marine sediment metagenome | biome: Marine sediment; feature: Surficial sediment; material: Deep marine sediment; isolation source: Hadal surficial sediment | place: Pacific Ocean | collected 2014-05 | depth...
GCTCGGCACGTCGGCATCACTGTGGTTTTCGCAAGCGGTCGCCTGGGAATTGTCTTTCATCGCACCCGTTATCACGCTGCTCGTTCTCTCGCAGCCATTGCCGGCTCTAAAACTAAAGGCTGGCATCGCGTTCGTGGCCATCCTGACGCTCTCGCTGCTCGCCGGCCTGCTGTTGCTGCCACCATTACAAAACCAGCCGGTCGTCGGAATTCTATTACTGGTTCTCGCCTTGTACTGGAGTTTTTATTTCACGGCTAAAGGCGGTTCGGCCCTTCTTGGCACTTTGGCCACGGTGGGTATCGCGATGAGTGCTGCAGTCGGCTCCGTGAACCTCGACGCGATTCTCGCTTTGATCAGCGGCCTCTCGTTTGGAGCGATGGTCGGCGTGTTGTTCGTCTGGATTGCACATGCAATCCTGCCCGACAACAAAGCCATCCTGCCTGACACTGACGCAGCTGCGAAGCCACCCGCACCCCCAAAGCCTGACCTCTCAGCCGCACGCTGGAGCGCGTTTCGTTCCACGATGATCGTGTTGCCGGTAGCGCTTTGGTTCTTGTTTTCGGCTGCGAGCGCTGCGTACCTACCCGTCATGATCAAGGTGGCATCGATGGGTCAGCAGGCCACCAACGATGCCGCTCGGCTCGCAGGTCGCTCACTTGTCATGTCGACGCTAATTGGCGGAGCCGGCGCGATCGTCGGCTGGCAGGTACTGAGTATTGCGCCAACGTTGATCATCTATACGCTCGTTATTGCATTGGGCGCGCTGCTGATGGGGCCGCGAATATTCCAGGGGCGCGCATTGCATCCGCAAGCGGCAACCTGGTCGTATGGATTCATGACGATGATCGTGATTCTTGCGCCTGCCGTCATGGATAGCGCGGGCGGGGGTCCGGCCGGCATAAAGTTCTGGGAGCGAATCGTCATGTTTGGCGGCACCACGATATACGCGCTCGGAACCGTCTACATATTTGACGCCTTCACGGCGTCACGAAAAAAGGCAGAAATTACTTGAAGCGATAAGCCTGTTTAGGTGCTTTCACCCGTCAGTGTGGATATATTGACCTTTGTTACAATCGGGGTCAGAGCCCTTTTTTTCGAAAGAGCTTTGACCGCGATTGTTTTTAGAAAGTCTGTGATAAGGAGAGAAACATGAACAAGAATAAATTTGGCCGTGCATTGACCATTGTCGGCTTTCTAGCCCTGCTTGCGGCAACCTCGGGTTGCTCGTCCGGCCCCAACATACGTTCAGCCTACGACGACGGCTCGGACTTCAGCCAGTTCAAAACCTACAACTTTTATGCCGACGCCGGACCAGAGAACACCTCGTATCAAAGTTTGTTCTCACAATCCATGGTGACAGCAATTACTCTGGAAATGGAGTCTCGTGGTTACGTTAAGTCTGACGATCCCGATCTCCTCGTCAATTTCAATGCAAGATTTGACGACAAGACCAAGGTGACCACATCACCGAGCATGAACACCGGCGGCTATTACGGTTATCGTGGAGGCCACTATGGTGCCTGGGGTGGATACGGCTACGGAACGGAGACCCATGTGTCGCAATACACCGAAGGTACGTTCAACATTGATCTAGTCGACGCGAAAAACAAGAAACTGGTCTGGGAGGCAGTCAGTGTTGGGCGAATCACTGAGGATAAGCTGGAAAACATGCAGGAAGGCGTTCGCAACGGCGTGCCAAAGTTTTTCGCTTTTTATCCATTCATAGCCGGCGACGGAACACCTCGAGAAACCGGAAAGTAATGGTCTGCGGTTTCACCCATGCCTTTCTTTCGACTAATCCTGCTCCTGCTGTTTGCGGCGTTTTCGACGCACGCACAGGAGCAGTCAATCGCGGCCGAGCCGCGCGAGTTACCGCCTGAGATAGCCGCCAAATTCGATGCGCGGCTGGACAGGATAGGGGCACAGAAGAAAGCTGTCGCTCGACTGGCTCTGCAACTGGAGGATACCGACGGCATAATCGCCGATGTCCTCGGCCTGCGCATGGATTCAGTCTGGACGCAGATGTTCGACGACACAGTAACGCTCGCACGGGACGTTGTGGCCGAACGTGACTATGTGATCGACGTACTCGAAGACAGCGCTGCAAACCGGTCCGTTTTCCTGCAGGTGGCACTTGAAGACGTCGCGGTATTGCGTGCCGCCGCGGCGGCTTTGCCAGGCGACGCCTCGGTGGCCTCACAAGCGGCAGCCCTGGAAGCCCGTATCAAGATCGCTTCAAGAGCGCTTCAACAAAGGGGCCGCATCTCCTGTTTCAGCTTGTCATTGTCGCTGCGATTCTGTTCCTGTCTTCTCGTCTCTCGCGCGTTGTACAGCGACTGGTCAACTGGGGTCTGAAATCATCCAAGATTCGATCATCGGCTTTGCATTGCAGGACACACTCTCGAATTTCGCATCCGGCATGTTGATTCTCATATACCGACCGTTCGACGTCGGTGATTTTGTCGAGGCCGGCGGCGTTATGGGCACTGTCAGTCACATGAGCGTTGTCAATACGACCTTCAAAACGATCGACAACCAGGTGCTTGGCTCAATCGTTGCAGAGCACGACGCCGTTCTCGACGAGCCGGCTCCCGTCATCAAGTTGCATGAACTCGGTGATTCCGGGGTAATGTTCGTCGTGTGCACGTGGTGAAAACCTAGTCCGAATTGCTAGTCTTCTGTACCCGATTCCGCCGGTAACATTACAGCTCCCAGGTCAGGGAACCGGTCGCTCAATATCTCGACTGCTTGTTCGGAAATCTTCGCACAGCGATCCTGTGATCGCGTCAACCGATCCCACGCGGCACTAGCAAGCAGCGTTAATCCACCCGTGGCAATCGCAGCGCCACCGGTCAACAAAACACCCTTCGAATCAACCGCCATCCTCGGCGCAGCAAGCGTTCCGATGACTTTGATGTACGGGTTGAACAATTCGCCCGCACTAATGCTGATGCCCTTCCTGGGGCTGGTGCGAATATTCAATTCTAATTCCTCGCTCTTCAGATCAACCACAGAGGTCAACGCCATATTCATTTTGTCCGTGCTTACAAGTGTACTTGGCGCGCCTGAAACAACACCATTGACGACCTCCAACGGCAAAACGATGCAGGTAAAAGTCGTGTATGGATCGGTCGTCCGAAAAGGATTAATGGTGCTGAGAATTTGATCAAGCATGTCGCCATAGAGGGCGCGCATCGTTCGACTGTTCGCAAACCTGCCACCGCGCGAGTGCAAGAAGAAGACGCCGTTCGCGTTTCCGAGCAGCGCTCGCAAGTCCGAACCGGTTGATTCCAGTTTGATGTCGATATCGCCGGTCATGGCCAGGTCCTGATTTAGCTCGCTCATGCCAAGCGCGAAGTCGCGCGCGACCAATTCAATAGAAGCTATTCCCTCGCCACTCTCACCGGGTGCAAGCCTGGCTTTGCCAACAACCGCGCCCGATCGGGCACGAAACCTCGCGACACGTACATCAAGTATCCCGTCGTGCATTTCTGCCTGCAACCTGAAATCACGTATGTGCAGCGCATCTCTTTGCAGCTCGCCAATATCGATATCGACCGATATGCCAAACTCTTTCATCGCGTCGAATGGAATTGGGATATCCGGAATCAGGCGGCCATCTGCAAACTCGGGCTCCGGGTCATATTCCTCCTCCTCCTGTTCTTCGAGAAGCGGCGCAAACAGAATAGAGTCTGACTTTATGTCGACATCCAGTTGAGGAACATCGCCCGTTCGATACCGAATCTTGCCGTTGATATCACTCTCTCCGAGAGTCGCGACGAGATTGTCGATCGCCAGTACGCCGCCGCCGCCAGTTACATTGCCGTTCAAGGTGAAACTTTGCTCTCGCATGCGATAGCCATTGAGCGAACCCAGCTTTGCAAGGTTCGGGATGCTGGTACTCAACTGAAATTCGGTTGCCGCCGCATCGCCGACAAATTCAAGCTGCCCCCGCGCAGACAATGTTGCTTCACCAATATTGATGTCGAGGCGATCGAACGCCAGGGCGGTGTCCCGAAGGGTGCCACGCACATCGATACGAAACGGTGCGTCGCTGGGATTGAAACTTTCAAAATCCGCCAGCGCAGCGCGCGCACTTGGCCCGCTGGCGTGAACACTGAGGTTCGCCCAGCGTCGCGATACCGGAACGCCTAGCTCAAGGTCAAGTTTCACGCTGGCCACCGATCGATCCAATTCGATATCGTCAAAATCGATAATATCGGGCTTGAATGAAACACCGCCGGACAACTCATAAGGGCCCTCACGTACCTCGAAGTCACCGATCTGATCAAGCAATTCTTCAAGCGCAGGGCCGCTCATCGCAAAATCGAATCGACTGCCCGTAATGCCGGGCTGTGGCACCAACAAGCCGTCAATCTCGAATTCCGACGAACCCACAGCACCGGTCAAACCGCGGAAGCGGTAGCCATCATCGCGAACCTGCAGTCGTCCGCTGAGATTGTACGGCAGCTCCGGCACGCCCTCTTCGGCGCCGAATGCGCCGCTAAGCGCTGCCAGGTTGGGACCGTTGAGTTCGAACTCAATATCAGAACCGACCACGCCCTTGACTGGCTTGATTAGCCCATCGATACGCATCGATACTTCGTTAACAGTCGCTTGCAGTGAATCAATCGTGCGGATGCCATCTTGCGTCCATTCGACACCACCAACAATTTCTATCGGCTGGTCAGGCAGCGTCCTGAGGCCATACGCGCTGCCGATTCTGGCCAGGCTGTCGCTGTTCAACTGAAATTTGAGCGTCGAGCCGAAATAATCGGGCGCCTCCCCCAACTGACCGTTTGCCTTGATTCTAACCAGCGATGTCTGCACGTCCAGGTTAAGTAGTTCCACGCCACCGTCGGCGACATCGATTATGAAGTCGACCGAAAATGCTCCGGTTGCCTCACCAGGAAGACCAAATACATAGCGAAACCGCTCAATGTCCGGACCTGCGATTCGCAGATTGATAGTGCTGTCGTCGACACTCGGAAAATTTGGCACATTCGCAGTAAGATCGAATTGCGCCTCGCCGAAGATCACTTTGGCCTTCTCGACGATCAGGGAGTTTCCCCGTCGTTGCGCATCGACATTGACCATGAACGGCGACTCCCGGACCTGGTCGATACCGAAGAGATTCAAGATCGGTCCAATATCCGGGCCCGAGGCAAAAAGGTCGATATCGATCTCCTCAAGATCCTGTAGATCGGAAAAGGCGCCGCTCGCCTCGATTTCGGTGCGCCCAATATTGCCTTTGATGTCGAGCACCAATGGCCCTTGTTTCATTGGCCTCAGCGAACCGCTCAGATTGATATCGCCGCTGCCTTCCTCGCCCATCTTCAACAATCGTGTCAGGTCATCGATGTCCGGTCCCGTCGCGGTGAAATCCAAGCTGGGTCGGCGCGGATTCATGAGGTCATCAATGCGCCCCTTGCTGACAATTTCGAACGTATCCAGCTGCGCTGTGAAATCGTACTGGACATCCTCGCCACGCAACAGCGCAGCCCAGGTGCCGATTTTTCCGTCGAGCCTGACATCTCTGCCGCCAACGGTCGCGGCGAGAGACAGGCCGAGGAAGTCATCATCACCGTGTTTCTGTTCAAAATGTTCGACGAACAAGTCAATTGGCTCTGTGCGTTGTGGCGACGTGTAGACCAGGTGCACCCGCACGATATCGATTTGCCTGAAAAGAATTTCGAGCTTGTCGGAGCTCTTTTCCTCTTTCTCTGCTGGCTGCATAAGTACCCAGTTGGGATCGCCGTCTTCAGGTCGTGCCAGGAAAATCTCCGCATCCTTCAGATCGATGAGTTCGACGAGAATCGGACCGTTGAAGATGGAGCGCAAATCGAGCCGCACTTCGATTCGGCCAACCGTGATCATGTCGGCCGGCTCAGACCAGGCGGCGTTCTGGATGCGAATGTTCTCAGCGATGACGACACTGTGCCTGGCGAGGTCGATATGCAGATCGCCGTCTATTGAGATTTGCCGTCCTGTCTTCTCACTGGCCCAGCGCTCGATATGTGGCTTGAAGGTTCCGAGGTCGGCTGTCCACAGCCAGCCTATTGCAAGCACGATCAGTGCAAGCAATCCCAAGCCGGACCAGAGTGCGATTCGTCGCCAGCGCAATAGCCGCCCCTATGCCCCGATTATTTGTCGCGCCCATTGGACGACATTACGTACGCGGGGAGAAGCCAGATCATACGCCTCATCGAAGGTCACCCAACGCCATTCGTGGTGTTCGGGTTCGCCCGTCTCGGGTGATGGGCCCATCACTACTTCCTCGCAAAACGTTTTCCCAAGGTAATACCGGGCCGTCTTGCCGCGGCTGTAGGGACCAGTCTCGGTGTAACGCTCACCCCAATGGAGGCTGAGTTCCTTGATGCCGGTCTCTTCGCCAACCTCACGAAGCGCTGCTTCGAGCGGCAACTCCCCCTCTTCGAGCAGGCCTTTTGGAAAATCCCAGTTGTGATAGGCGCGCAGCATCAGCGTGATCCAGCCGGTATCCGTCGACCGGGCCAACACGATGCCACAGGACAACGTTTTGGAATCATTCATGCCGCTCTAAGTACGTCGGCGGGCGGCGAATTGATCGCACCACGCGCAGCAATAAAACCGCTGACACACACAATGCTCACTCCAGCGGCAATCCCTGCCACCCACAGCAATGGACTGAATTCATAGGGAAGCTCGAATAGCTGCACCGCAATGATCGCCGCGAGTATTGACGCGCCGGCCGAAGCCAACACGCCGGCCGCTAAGCCCAATGCCGCAAACTCTGTCATGACTCCTGCCAACACCGTCCGCTTGCGTGCGCCGAGCGCGCGCAGCAATGCGCTCTCGAATCGGCGTTCATCGATCGTGGATTGCACCGCGGCGAACAGCACGGCGACGCCCGCCGCCAGCGTGAAGATGAAAACGGCCTGCACCGCGAGACTGGCTTTTTCGATGATGCCGCGAACCTGCTGCAATATCGCGTCGATGTCGATCACAGAGATGCTCGGGTGCGCGCGCACGACCGAGATCAGAACGGATTTCTGTTGCTCCAGCAGGCGCAAACTTGCCACATACGTTGTTGGCATATCGTCGAGCGCACCCGGTGACAACACCATGAAGAAATTCGGCTGAAACGAATCCCAATTGATACGGCGAATACTCGAGACCGTCAACTTCAATTCCCGTCCGGCGACCATGAACACGATAGTGTCGCCAATGGCGAGCCCGGTTTCCATGGCCGCATCCTCCTCGACGGAGACAAGCGGCGGACCGTCATAGTCTTCCGGCCACCATTCGCCGTCGATGATCTCGTTGCTTGCCGAGAGTGTCGCGGCAAAAGACAGGTTGGCTTCGCGATTCGCCATCCAGCGCCCGCCTGGATCAGGATAGCTGCGCGTCTTGACGTCTTCGCCGTTGATCGTCGACATCCTTGCACGCACTAGCGGCGCGAAATCCGGCGCCGTTATTCCAACCGACGCGAAAATCGACACCACAGAGTCAATCTCGTGCGGTTGAATATTGATCATGAAATGATTCGGTGCGTCCTCATCGATCGTTTGCCGCCAGCCTTCGAGTAAGTCGGTGCGCACGATTGTCAGCAGCAGCAGAACAGTCAAGCCAATCCCGAATGCGACAACCTGTACCGCGCTCGAGCGCCCACGCCGTGCAACATTCGCAAGACCGTAGCGCCAGGCGACGCCGACACCGGAGCGAAACCGGCCCATCATCGCGACGAGTAATCGTCCGACCAGGTAGAGCGCCGCCGCGATCACGACAATGCCGCCAAGCAGAATAAGCAACATGTGTGCGTCACCGACCGACCGGTATAGCAGAGCGGCAACAGCAGCCAGCGATGAACCGGCGACCAGCAGGCGAGACGGCGGCGGGGGCATCATGTCATGTCGCAGTACTCGAAGCGGCGGCGTGTTTCGCAACTGGAACAAAGATGGCAGGGCGAAACCTGCCAGCAACACCAGCGCACTGACACTTGCCAGGATCACGGGCATCGGTCCTGCGTCAGGCAAATCAGCCGCGATAATGTCAGCGAGAATCCAGGAGAGTGCTTCTTCCGCCACGTAGCCTATGACGCTGCCGATAAGCACGCCCAGGACCCCCAACATCATGAGCTGGATCACGGCAACCGAGATCACGAATCCCTGTGTTGCCCCAAGACTCTTCATCAACGCCACTGTGTCCATGCGCCGATGTGCGAAGCGGCGCGCCGACATCGCCACGGCAACTGCGCTAAGCAACAAACTGATTACAGCAGTCAGCGACAAGAATCGTTGCGCCCGATCTGCCGCGTGGTAAGCGCGCGCGCTGCTTTCCTCGCGATTCGAAGCGCGTACCGAGTCCGGCAGCTGATCCTGAATCGCTTCATTGAATGCGTTGACAGCCGAATCGTCGCCGGCGACTAACAACGCGTAGCGAACGCGGCTTCCTTCGCTGATCAGCCCGGTCGCCGGAATATCAGCAATATTGACGAGCAATGACGGCGCCAGTGATGCAAAACCAATCGATTGGTCCGGGCGGTATCTCAACACTGCTGACACGAGCATCTCTGTTTCGCCAAGCATTACGAAATCGCCGACGTCAGCACCTATCCTGGCCAGCAGTGCGCCATCGACCCACACTTCACCTCGCCTCGGAATCGAGTCCGCGGCGCGTTGCTCGCCAAACATCGAGTCTGAGATACGTACCGCGCCGCGCAACGGATAGTTATCGCCCACCGCATTGATCGTCGCCAGCGCACTCGCTTCTCCGGCGAACACGACACTCGGAAAGCGCTGAGTTTTCGCCAGTTGCAAGCCGTGCTCTGCGGCAAGTACATGCCATGTCTCGGGTATCGGGTCCTGCGACCGCAATTTGAGATCGGCCGCGAGTACCTCGTTGGCCTGTCGTGCTACGGCCTTGCCCATACGGTCGGTCAGGAAACCAACAGCGGTCAACACACCCACCGCGAGCGCGAGCGCCGACAACAATACGATAACCTCACCCGAACGCAATTCGCGCCCAAAGCTGCGCACGGCAAACACGATCGCCTTCACGCGGATACCTTGCTATCGCTGACCAGCAGGCCTGCATCGAGGCTAAGCATCCGACCGCAGCGTTGTGCGAGTGACAGGTCGTGGGTAACAAGAACCAGGTTCGTCGCCGAATTTCGATTGAGTTCGAACATCAGCTCCATGATGTTTGCGCCCGTGCGGCTATCGAGATTGCCGGTTGGTTCATCGGCGAACAGGACGGCAGGCTCCGTCGCAAATGCGCGCGCAATTGCGACGCGTTGTTTCTCGCCACCCGAAAGCTGCGCCGGGTAGTGGCGCCAACGATCCTCGAGTCCTACCTGTTCTATGATGGCGTGCGACGCCGCCCTAGCGTCTGCCGCGCCCGCCAGTTCGAGCGGCAGCATTACGTTCTCCAGCGCATTCAATGAGGGAACGAGGTGAAATGACTGGAAAACGAAACCGACACTCTCAGCACGTACGCGGGCACGGCCGTCTTCATCGAGCTCACCGAGATTGTTTCCGTTCAATACGACATGCCCTTCCGTCGGCAGGTCGAGTCCCGCAAGCAGCGCGAGCAGCGTCGATTTTCCCGCTCCGGATGGACCGACAACGGCAACCGATTCTCCTGCGGAAATCTCAAAACTGACCTGCGAAAGAATAGTCAGGTGACCCTCAGGACTGCTAACCTGTTTGCTGATTCCATGTGCTTCGAGAACCATTGCGCTTTTTTGAGACTTATTATCCATGCGTCGTTTTCTTGCCTTTCTATTATTGCTGACATGCGCACAATCACACGCAACGGAAACCCCGACCGTGCTGGTATTCGGTGACAGCCTGAGCACCGGCTATGGTATTGACGTTGACCAATCCTGGGCCACTTTGTTGCAAGTCCGGCTCGCCAACCAAGGGTACGAACATCAGGTGATTAACGCCAGCATTAGTGGCGACACGACTGAAAGCGGCGCAGCACGGATTGCACAGGCGATCGCTTCCTTCACGCCGTCGCTGGTAATCCTGGAACTGGGTGCCAACGATGGACTGCGCGGCATTCCCCTGGACCGAATGCGCGAAAACCTGCAAACAATCATCACGACCAGCCAAAACTCAGGAGCTACCGTCGTGCTGCTCGGCATACGCCTTCCGCCCAACTACGGGCAACGTTACATCGAAGACTTCGACAATGTATTCAGGGAGCTTGCAAGCGAGCTCGATATCCCCTGGATCGAGTTTTTCATGGAAGGCATCGCACTTCACGACGAGCTGCTGCAATCCGACGGAATGCATCCCAATGCCGCGGGCCAGCCGATATTACTCGATAACGCCTGGCCGATGATCGATGCGGCACTCGTCAACTTAAGGGTTAATTAGTGGACAGAATCTGGCTCAAATCTTACCCGGAAGGAATGCCTGCCGAAATTCCGCCGTCTGAATTTCGCTCAATCCGAGAGCTCTTCGAACATGCCTTCGAGTTGTATCCGGATCGGCCGTCATATACCAACATGGGCACTGCAATAAGCTATCGGCAGCTCGACGAGCTGTCCATGCAATTCGCCTGTTACCTGCAGCATTCACTCGGGCTCGTTCGTGGCGAACGGGTGGCCATCATGCTTCCCAATATCCTGCAGTACCCGGTGGCTCTATGTGGCATTTTTCGTGCCGGCCTGGTCGTTGTTAACGTCAATCCGATGTACACGGGTCGTGAACTCGAGCATCAACTAAAAGACTCGGGTGCGAAGTGCATCATCATACTCGAGAATTTTGCACACACGCTGCAAAGCGTTATCGACAAAACCGCGGTGCAACAAGTCGTACTAACGGGCGTCGGTGATCTGCTTGGTTTTCCAAGAGGCGCTGTGACCAACTTCGTTTTGCGGTACATCAAGCGATTAGTGCCGAAGTTTTCATTGCCGGGCAGCGTACGATTTAGTGCAGCGCTTAAGGCCGGGTCATCTCAGAAGCTTACGCCGATAGATCTGGGCTTTGCGGATATCGCGTTCCTGCAGTACACGGGTGGTACAACCGGGGTTTCGAAAGGCGCGATGCTCAGCCATCGAAATATGGTGTGTAACGTACAACAGACAATTATCTGGCAGGCCGAAGCCTATGTCGGCTTCGATTCCCTCATTGCGATCACGGCGTTACCGCTTTATCACATCTTTTCGTTGCAGGGCAATTGCCTGACCGTGATGGCACAGGGCGGATTGAATGTGCTGATCACCAACCCCAGGGACTTTGACGGATTCGTGAAAGAAATCGCCCGATTCCGTTTTAATCTTTTGACCGCCGTCAACACGTTGTTTGCTGCCATGCTCAACACGCGCGGTTTTGATGACATCGACTTCGGGGCACTGCGTGTGTGCGTCGGCGGCGGCATGGCTGTGCAACCCGCGATTGCTGAAGAGTGGCGGGAAAGGACCGGCACTCCAATATTGCAGGGCTATGGCCTGACTGAAACCTCTCCAGCAGCGATCTGCTGCCCGATTGGAAGTGAATTTACAGGTTCGATCGGGCTGCCAATACCATCGACCGACGTCAGCATTCGCAATGATGACGGCGATGAACTTGGCATCAACGAAGTCGGAGAGATCTGTATCAAGGGTCCGCAGGTGATGGAGGGTTACTGGCAACGGCCCGACGAGACCGAGAAAGTCATGTTGCCGGAGGGCTGGCTTCGCACCGGCGACATTGGTCGCATGGACGATAATGGTTACGTCTTCATCGAGGACCGCAAGAAGGACATGATCCTCGTTTCCGGATTCAACGTTTATCCCAATGAGGTCGAAAACGTCGTTGTCGAAATGGAGGGCATTCTGGAAGCGGCGGCCATCGGTGTGCCCAGCGAACATTCGGGCGAATCCGTCAAGATTTACGCCGTTCGCAAACACGATGGCGTCAGCGAACAAGACGTCATTGATTACTGCCGTGAAAATCTGACCAACTACAAGCGACCACGCTCCGTCGAATTTCGCGACGAACTACCAAAGACCAACGTCGGCAAAATACTGCGCCGCGCCCTGCGCGATTCTTGAGATGGAATCGTGGGAGCGGCTCGTGGGAGCGGCTTCAGCCGCGACTCACTTCGAGCCTGAAGGCCCTCCCACTGGAATGCTTTAGGGGAGCGACTCGTGGGAGCGGCTTCAGCCGCGACCGTGCCAGACCGACGTCCAATACGGATAGTCCATGAATCGCTTTACCAGTCCCGCCCGTACGGGATTGTGCAGAAGGTACTCAGCCATAGTCCTAAGGTCTTCATCAGCCCGAATGCCGTGATCATGAAACCCAGACTGCCAGACTTTTTCCATCCCGCCGCGCAGTATGTTTATTTGCCTGGCACTCCTGCCCTTCAACGATCCCACGATTTGCTGCAAGGTCCTGCCGTCCCCAAGTGTTAGAAGCCAATGAAAATGGTCTGGCATCACCACAACGGCCAGACTCGTACAATCACCAACCTGCTGCTGATGCTGGCTTTCCTTAAGCAAGATCAAAGCAGACGTATGCTTTTTGAATATTGGGCGCCGTCTATCACAACTTGATGTAATGAAATAGCTTCGGCCTGGCTCCGAATATCGACCTTTGCGAAGATTTTTGCTGTGCGCCGTGTAGCTCAAGTAGACATGATTGCCAACTCAGCCAAGAGTATCACGGCCTGTTTATGCCGCATTCGGGCCTAAAGACCCTCCTACAACTTCGGGCCTAAAGGCCCTCCTACAACTTCGGGCCTGAAGGCCCTCCTACAACTTCGGGCCTGAAGGCCCTCCCACGACTTCGGGCCTAAAGGCCCTCCTACGATCTTCGGGCCCGAAGGCCATCCCACGATCTAGCTGTGGTATTTCGGACTTAGCTCGTGCACTGCATCGACGAGCACGCCGAGGTGCTCGGGGTCGATATCCGGTGTGATGCCGTGGCCCAGGTTGAAGACATGTCCCGGACCGGTGCCGTAACTTTCGAGCACGTCGGCAACGCCTTGGCGGATTGTGGCCGGAGATTCTCGCAGCGTTGCCGGGTCAAGGTTTCCCTGTAACGCCACCTTGTCAGCAACATGCTCGCGTGCTGTTGCGAGATCGGTTGTCCAGTCCACGCCCAAAGCATCGCAGCCCGTTTCGGCCATATCGGACAACAACGGTCCCGCGCCTTTCGTAAACAGGATGATCGGCACGGTTCGCCCATCGTTCTCGCGCATGAGTCCATCGATAATTTTCTGCATGCTTGCGAGCGAAAATCGCCGATAGTCGTCCACCGCCAGCGCCGCACCCCAGGTGTCAAAAAGCATGATGGCTTGTGCGCCCGCGGCCACCTGCCCATTCAAGTAATCTATTGTCGTTCGCGCGACGATATCGAGCAGCGAAGAAAGTGCCGCCGGATTCTCAGCGGCCAGTCCCTTGATGGTGGCGAAATCCCGGCTCGACCGTCCTTCGACCATGTACGTCGCGACAGTCCACGGGCTGCCGGCAAAACCGATGAGCGGCACGCTGCCGTTAAGCTCCCGGCGTATTTTGCGCACGGCTTCGAATACATAGCCGAGCTCTTTTTCCACGTCTGGCTGCCGTAGATTTTTTATGTCCGACGGCGATCTTACCGGCCTTTCGAATCGGGGCCCTTCCCCTGCTTCGAAGTACAGCCCGAGCCCCATTGCATTGGGAATCGTCAGAATGTCGGAAAACAGGATCGCGGCGTCGAGCTTGAATCGCCGTAATGGTTGCAGCGTGACTTCGCAGGCAAGGTCCGGATTGGAACAAAGGCTCATGAAGTCGCCGGCCTGCTCACGAAGCTCGCGGTACTCGGGCAGATACCGGCCAGCCTGCCGCATTATCCACACCGGCGTGCGCTCAACTTTTTCGCGTAGCAGTGCGCGCAGCAAAACGTCGTTCGCGAGCTTCGACATCAGGCTCCTGCCTGGGCTGCAATGGTCGCCTGGATAGCTCTGGCCGCCGCCTGTGGATCGGCCGCATCACGTATTGGCCGGCCAACGACTATATAGTCTGCACCGTTCGCCAACGCCGTTTCCACCGTGACGACGCGTTTTTGATCGCCTGCCGGCTTGTTATCCACAGGCCGAATACCGGGTGTAACCACCAGCAACTTCTCCCCGATGTGCTCCCGCAGCTTCGGCACTTCCAGTCCTGACGAAATCACGCCGTCGCAGCCAGCCTCAAGTGCGCGCCGCGCGCGGGAAATCACAAGGTCCGTAACATCGCATGCAAACCCCAAGTCATCGAGATCGCCTCGATCAAGGCTGGTTAGAACGGTAACGCCGAGAACCTTGAGCGAGTCGCCCTTGTTTTGCGCCGCAGCCTCCATGATTGACTGATTGCCATGCACGGTAACGAAACTGGCGCCGCGGTCTTTAAGCTGCCTGACGGCCGACCCTACTGTTGCTGGAATGTCAAAAAACTTCAGGTCGCAAAACACCTTCTTGTTTTTCGCCAGCAGCCAGGCCAGCAAATCAAAGTAGCCGCCGCTCATCATGAGCTCAAGCCCGATTTTGTAAAAAGTGACCGCGTCGCCTAATTCTGTTACCAGCTCACGCGCCCGACCGCAGTCCGACACGTCCATCGCGAAAATCAGACGGTCTTTCGACGCAATATTCTTGCTGCTCAAATTGTGGCTCCTGCCGTTATGCGTTCGTGTTCTGCGAATGCGTAGCGGTCTGTCATTCCCGCGATGTAGTCGGCGACAACCCGGGCCCGGCCGGAATCGTCCTGCGCTTCGGCCCGGCTCGAGAACTCGGCCGGCATGCGTGAAGTATCTGCCGCATAGATATCGAACAACTCCCGAATAACGGCCTGTGCCCGATGTGTCATTTCAAGCTTTTTCTCATGGGAGTAAAGGTGCTTGCTGAGAAACCGCTTCAGCGACACATGTTGCGCATAGATGTCGTCTGACAGTAAAACAATCACCTTGCCGGCTTTGCGTACGTCTTCTATCGATCGGGGTTGTGCCGATTCGATATTGCGGCGGGTATTCTCGATCAGGTCCGTGACCACGGCGTCGATCATGCGCCGAATGATCTCGTAGATCAGCCGCCGATCCTCCAACTTCGGATAGCGCTGATGAACCTCATCATAGTTGGGCCCGAACAGCGGTTGTTCACGGAGCTGATCAAAGCTTAACAGGCCCGCGCGAAAGCCATCGTCGACATCGTGATTGTTGTACGCAATAGCATCCGCAATGTTCGCGATCTGCCCTTCAAGACCGGGCTGCTCGCGATTAAGGAAACGTTGGCCGATATCGCCAAGTTTGCGCGCGTTTTTTGCTGAACAATGTTTCAGAATCCCTTCGCGGGTTTCGAACATCAAATTCAGGCCAGGAAAATCCGCATACTTCGCCTCCAGCTCGTCCACGACACGCAGCGACTGAAGATTGTGCTCGAATCCCCCGAAGTCTCGCATGCGGGCATTCAATGCATCCTGGCCCGCATGTCCAAACGGCGTGTGGCCCAGGTCGTGCGCCAGGCATATCGCTTCTGTCAGAGGCTCGTTCAACTGCAACGCGACTGCCACCGTGCGTGCAATTTGTGCGACTTCGAGTGAGTGAGTCATGCGCGTGCGATATAAGTCGCCTTCGTGATTCACGAATACCTGTGTTTTATACACCAGGCGCCGGAAAGCAGTGGAGTGAATGATCCGATCCCGGTCTCGCTGATACTCACCACGATAGCGTGATCCAGGTTCGTCGTATCGCCTGCCTCGGCTCTGCGACTCGTCTGCCGCATACGGTGCCAGCGATTCCTTTTGCATCAGCCGCTCGCACTCAACAACTTGTGCAGAACATCGTCGTCGTAGCTCGTAGTAACAAACGCGTCGCCCAGCGATTTCAACAGTACGAAGCGCAGCTGCTTGTTGATCACCTTCTTGTCAACGCTCATCGCAGCCAGAAACTTGTCTGCATCTATTTTGGGCGGCGCGACGGGCAACCCGGCCTTCTCGATCAATGCGCGAAGGCGATCCACGTCGCCCGAATCGATCGCACTGAGCTTCGCGGCCATCACCATGCCGGCTGCGACTGCCTCGCCATGCAACCATTCGCCGTAGCCCATGCAGTGTTCGATCGCGTGAGCAAACGTATGTCCGAAGTTCAGGATTGCTCGCCGGCCCGATTCACGCTCGTCCCCGGCGACAACTTCGGATTTGACTTCACAGGAGCGAATGATTGCGCGTGCAAGCGCTTGCGTGTCACGTGTTACCAGCGCCGACATATTTTCCTCAAGCCAGCCAAAGAAATCGACATCGACAATTGCGCCATACTTGATGACTTCGGCCAGTCCTGCTTTCAGCTCACGATCGGGAAGCGTAGCCAGTGTATCGGTATCGATAAGCACCACGCTCGGCTGGTAAAACGCGCCAACCAGATTTTTGCCTTTTGCGTGATTGACGCCGGTTTTTCCACCGACTGAAGAGTCAACTTGCGCCAACAAAGTCGTCGGTACCTGGATGAAGTTGACGCCACGCATGTAACACGCCGCGGCGAATCCGACGATGTCGCCTACAACACCGCCACCCAGAGCAATCACCGTTGTATCGCGATTGGCGCCAACGTCGACAAGCTTGTCGAGAATCGCGTGCATGGTATCGGTGGTCTTGAACGCCTCACCGTCGGGAAGGTTGAGAGACTCGACAGTCTTGTCGCCGAGATTATCCTTAAGCTTCCCGAAATATAATGGCGCAACAGTCTCGTTGCTGACGACGAGACAGTCTTCACCAACGACGTACGCAGAAAGATCGAACGCACCGCCAAGCAAACCGCTGCCAATGATGATCGGATAACTCCGATCACCGAGTTCGACGTTTATGGTGTGCGCGATTGACATCGCGGATAGGTTACCGGAAACGGCCCGTGTACGGGATGTTTGTCACCGACGTCGAAAGGGTATGGTTGGGAGCTGGCGGGCAGGGTGTTTATCGACCGAAGTAAAGCGCAGCGTAGCGAGCCATGAGGGAGAGAAGTGCCCTGCTCGCCAGTTCCTGCCGCGTTCGCGCTCCAAGGAGCGCTCCTACAGTCGTTCGAGAATCTCGCTCGCGACCGCCTTCACTTTTCGCCCATCCGTCTCAACGGTCAGATCAGCAATCTCCCGATACAACGGATCACGCACTGCCATCAGATCCTCGAGGATCTTGCGGCTATCACCATTTGCAAGCATCGGCCGCTCGCGGCCTTTTTGGGTTCGGGCAAGTTGCTGGTCAACGGTTGTATACAGGTACACGACAAAGCCTCGAGCGCCGAGTCGACTGCGATTTTGCGGATCCACAACCGCTCCACCACCCGTCGCAAGAATCACGCTTTCCATCGCGGACAGGTCATCGATGACTTTGGCTTCACGCTTGCGGAATCCGTCCTCCCCTTCCTTCTCAAAGATGAAGGGGATATCGACACCCGTGCGCGTCTCAATCTCGTCATCACTGTCGACAAAGGAGAGATGCAACAATTTCGCGAGTTGCCGGCCGACTGCCGACTTTCCTGCACCCATTGGGCCGATCAGAAAAATGTTCTGCGGTTGTCTCATGAGGGTCCTGTATCAAAGAGAAAGCCAACCCGAAGGTTGGCTTTCGTCCCCATCCCGCTTACCTGGGATTAGTAAATACTCGAGCCTTCTTCCAGAATTCGTGGCGTCACGAATATCAGCAGCTCCGCCTTGTTGTCAATGCGCTGCGTGCTACGGAACAGAAAACCCACTAACGGCAGATCGCCGAGGAAAGGTACCTTGTTAATCGTCTCACGACGTTCGGTTTCGTAGATACCGCCAAGCACGACAGTCTGCCCATTCTTAACGAGCACCTGGGTCTCGACGCTGCGGGTATCGATACTCGGTACCGTACCGCCAAGGCCACCTGTCGATATGATTTCACCGACACTGTCCTTATGTACGCGTAAATCCATGATGATGTTGTTATCCGGCGTTATGTGCGGCGTCACCGTCAAGCTTAAGACTGCTTTCTTGAACTGAACTGTGGTTGCACCTGAAGATGAAGACTGTTGATACGGAATTTCGACGCCTTGTTCGATCCTGGCTTCTTTCTGGTTCGCCGTAATGACTCGCGGTGTAGACACGATCTCGCCATAACCTTCGGCCTCCAACGCTGTCAGCTCAAGGTCGACCAAGTAATCGGACTCAAGAATAGCCAGCGAGAATCGACCAGCGGCCTCGGCGATTGGTACATTTACGTTGTAGCGATTCGAAAGCGATGGCACCGCGACCGGGAAAATCGTTCCATTTGCAGGATCCGCGAGGTTACCGATAGCAGAAGTCACCATCGTGTCCGTGCCTTGACCGGTGCCCGAAATAAACGTGCCGCCGCTGTTGGTACCACTCTCGTAAATGCCGGTAACGCCGAGACGAATACCGAGATTGCGGCTGAACTTGTCGCTAACGACGACGATGCGCGATTCGATCAGAACCTGCCTGATCGGGACATCCAATGTGCGAACCATGCGGCGAATGTTCTGCAAGTGGTCGGCGGTATCCTGCACCAGGAGTGTGTTAGTGCGCCCGTCGACGGCGATACTGCCACGGTCCGACAGCAACGAATTATTGCCATCTGAACTAATCAAGTTCGCCAGATCAGCAGCCTTCGCGTAATTGACTTGCAGGAACTCAGAGTACATTGGCTCGAGCTCACGAATCGCATTTTGTGCCTCGAGGTCAGCTGTCTCGCGGGCCGCAATTTCTTCAGCCGGCGCAACAATAATGACATTGCCGTTCTGGCGCATGTCCAGACCCTTGGTCGTCATAACTATGTCGAGCGCCTGGTCCCACGGCACATTGCGCAAGCGCAGCGTCACATTGCCCTGAACCGTGTCCGACACCACAATATTTCGACCTGACGTTTCAGCCAACAGCTGCAGAACGGCGCGGGTCTCGATGTCCTGGAAATTCAGCGTCAAACGCTGGCCTTCATATTCCTTGGTCTCGGAGAACAAGCTCGATGTCTCGATGTCCCGTGCGACCGGATTGATCTCGATCGTAAACTCATTGTCCGTTTGATATGCCAGCTGCTCATACTTGCCTTCAGCCGTAATGATAATACGTGTGTCGAGGTTTGTGCGCAGCGTATCGACAGTCGAAACCGGTGTCGCAAAGTCCATAACGTCAAGACGTCGCATCAGCTCTGCAGGCAAGTCGGTATCCTTGAATACTGCAATGACGCGACCGCCCTCCTGTCGAATATCAACCGGAGTCGTTGGATCAGTCAAGGTGACCACGATTCGGCCACCACCATCACGTGTGCGGCGAAAATCAACGCTGGAAATTGAACGAGCACCGCCCGAACTGGAATACGCCTGGGATGAGGCTTTGGCAACGCTCGCGAACTGGGTAGCATCCTTGTCGTATTTCTCACCGTCACCCAACGTGATAATTACGACATTGCCGCTGCGGCGTGTCTCATAGCTAACCATCTGCTCGAGATTAAGAACCACTCGTGTGCGGCCATTTGCTTCCGCCGTCAATACTGTAACCAGAGGGCCGAGATTGACGTCGCGACGTCGCGACGTGAGCCCGAGAGTTGTATTGGGCAAATCAAGAGCGATACGAGCCGGGTTATCAATTGTAAACGCAAGCGGCTCAGGCGCCGTTCCGCTCATAATCAATCGTAGCTCCACTCTCTGCCCGGGCAAACTCTTAATCTGAATGTCCTGTAACCGGTTGCCCTCCTGTGCGTTTGCCGTCATCCCCACAAACATCAGCAACAAAGCCTGTGACAAGGCAGCCAGTTTTAGCACCGTGCGGTGTCCGACCGTCTGTTTGTTTTTGAACATCATTCCTATTACTCCCAGTTCCGTTCAGGCATCAGTTTGAAAGAGCTATCGCGGCATCCCTTTCTATGTAGCCGCCGATTCCGTCAGAGATTATTTCAACCATGTCGATTTCTGATTCTGTTATTCCAATAATTCGTCCGTCGTTCTGGCCCATGAAGTTGCCAGGAATGACGCGGTGAATCAGGCCGTCACTTGTTTGTATAAGGCCGTACATCGATTCTCCGATGTACAGTGTGCCAACCATGCGCAGCGTATCGAGCGGGAATCCCTCGAGAAATTCAGGACTCCGGTCCGTATCGGGGCGCGGTCCACGACCAGAACCCGTGGCTGCTGCTTGTGGCGTGTCGGGTACAAAGGGCGAACGCACGCCGTCGTCGTCTGCGGCGTAGTTAAATATTTCGTAAGGCGTGATTTCCGGTAGCGGATCAATGCGGCCACCTGGACGCAATTTGACCTCAGTGATGTACTCGTCCAGATCGTCATTGTCACCGGAGCAGGCAATCAGTCCCGCGGCAATCAGCACCAATATCAAGCCATTGCGAATCGAATGAAGAGCATTCATCGGTTCTCTGCCTCCTCATCGAGATAGCGGTATGTTTTCGCCGTTACTTCAAGGCTCAGGCGATCAAAGCTGTCCTGCGCTTCGGGCGTAATGCTGATGTCGTGCAATGTCACGATACGGGGCAGGGATGCGATACCGCTGACGAAGTTTGCCATTTCATGATAACCGCCTGAAAGCCGGATCTTGATCGGTTTCTCGGCATAGAAATCCTTTGGAATTTCTGGCTGCGGCTGGAATAGCTTTTCCTGCAATCCTGCCGCGAGTCCGGTTTGCGAAATATCCACGATCAGACTTGGAATCTCTGTTTCACCGGGCAACTGTCGCAACATTGTTCCGAACGACTGCTCGATCTGAGACAGCTGTCTTTTATAGGCATCGTAATTAGCTGCCTTGCGCTGTTTGTTCTCGAACGTGACGCGCAAATTCTGTTCGTCATCTTGTGCTCTGCTCAACTGGGGTGCCTTGTCCTGGATGATGGTCCAGTAAATGCCAAGACCGGTGACGATGGAAAACACGAGAACAATCAGTGCGGTACGAAACATAAGCGGCCAACGACCAACGTCGTTGATATCCAGGCTTTGTAGTTCTTCAACAATGTTCATCTCAGATCCTCCAAAGCATCTCTCGGACGCTCCTGCTTGACATAGACAATGAACTCGGCCTGCCGGGAAGCGCCTTTTGTCGTCGTTTCGACGCGATCAACCTCAGGGTCCATCATCCATGGAGATGCGTCGACCTGGCGCATCAGAGCGGATACGCGCGTGCTTGACTGAGCAATCCCGCGAAGCTCAACTTGCCTTCCCCTCTGCGTCATGCCGGTGAGGTAAACACCTTCGGGAAGTTGCCGGGCGATCTCATCGAAAAGATGTACGATCTCCGGACGGCTCTTTTGCAATTGTTCGATAATTTCCATGCGGGCCAGCAAGCGTTCTTTTTGCCGTTCGAGACCATCGATCTCTTCAATGCTCTTCTGCAGCTCGGCAATTTCATCATTCAGCCGTTGATTGCGGCCATCCTGATTGTCGATCATCTGTGAATAGACGAACAGCACTGCAAGTATGCAGCCAATTGCGGCGACGACGCCGCCAGCCATCGCGACACCGAAATCGCGTTGCCGCTTTTTGCGTTCTTCCTCGCGCCAGGGGAGTAGATTAATACGTGGCATACTAGTCGAAGCTCCTCAGTGCAAGACCGCACGCTGTCAGCAACGCTGTTGCATCTTTGTGCACGCCCTGTGATTTGGCTTTGGATGAAATTTTCATCTGACCGAGTGGATCGCCGATCTCGGTCGGGATACCGACGCGGCTTGAAATAACGTCGGAGATACCAGGAATATTGGCGCAGCCGCCGCACACAAGAATCATGTCCGGCTGCTCGCGACCGCCACCTGATGCCAGGTAGAACTGCAGCGAACGACTGACCTGCTGGGTCATGTCATCGATGAACGGCTCGAGCACTTCAGGCTGATAGTTACTCGGCAGTCCACCCTGTTTCTTCGCGCGGCCCGCATCTTCCATCGACAGGCCGTAAGTACGCATGATTTCCTCAGTAAGCTGTTGCCCGCCGAAGTTGAAGTCACGCGTGTAAATCACTTTAAGGTCCGTAAGCACGCTGAAAGTCGTGCTGCTGGCACCAATATCGACAACAGCAACCGACTGTCCCAACCCGTTATCGGGAATCTGGTGGCTTAAGAGAGCACAGGCATTCTCGAGTGCGAAGGCTTCAACGTCGACAACATGAACGTTCAATCCGGCCGCATTGACTGCCGCCTGACGTTGATCGACATTTTCAGTACGCGTTGCGACAAGCAGCACATCCATGAGTTCCGGATCCTTCTCATTCGGTCCGACCACTTCGTAGTCGAAACTGACTTCTTCCATCGGGAACGGTATGTACTGGTCGGCCTGAATCTCGACCTGGCCTTCGAGGTCTCTTTCGGAGAGGCTCGAGGGCATTTGTATGACCTTGGTAATGGCAGCGTCACCGCTTATCGCTACAGCCACATCGGTCGCTTTTGCGCCGGCACGCTTGACGGCGCGGCGGATCGCTTCACCAACGGCTTTGGCGTCAACAATTGCCTTTTCGCTGACCGAGCTCGGTGGTGTGGGCTCCGCAGAGTAGGCCTCAACTCGAAAGCGCTTTCCACTCTGGGATAGCTCAATCAGCTTGACCGACGATGTCGTGATATCGAGGCCCAATAGCGGTAATGATCTTTTGCCGAAAAACACGTGTTTTTCCTTCTAGGTCGGTAAGTTGCGAGCCAAATGTAGTCTGGACCTGAGCAGTTCGATTTAACTATATATCAACAAATTGTTAAATAAAACGTGACTTTGTTCACGATCCAGCGATCCGTATGGTACTGCTCGAGCTGACGGCATTCCGTGAACTGGTTCGTGCCCCGGGGGAACAACAGTGGCTCGTTGCCGGAATCGACCAATCCGTCCATTTTTCACGGAATTTGCGCAGGAACTACGTCAATATTGCGGCCCGAGGTCTTCGCTCGTTATCATCAGCGCCTTGGGCCTGGAGGCCCTGGTGCACATTGCCCCAGGATTGCCACCATTTCTGCATCAACCGGACATCAGCATACTTATTAATAGTGTAAGCGGGCACCGCCGCTAAATGCGGTATGTGACCCAAAACAGAAACCATGCCAATCTTTTCGAAATTACAGAGCAAGACCAGCGCTGCATTACAGTGGCGCGCAATGCAGTGGCTGATCGTTGTCGTCGGTGTCAGCGGCGTAATATCGATAGCTTGTTCCGCAGGCATCATTGGCGCGTACTACTACGCATCGCCAAGTCTGCCGGCAGCAGAAACAATTCGCGATATTCAGCTTGAGGTTCCGCTACGAATCTATAGTCGCGACGGTTACCTGATCAGCGAAATCGGCGAGCGGCGCCGCATTCCGATTACGTATGAAGATGTGCCACAGCATGTTATCGATGCGTTCGTCGCTGCAGAAGATCAGCGATTCTTTGCTCATCCGGGTATCGACTATCGCGGCGTATTGCGCGCATTATCCCAGCTCGCTCTTACGGGTCAAATCTCTGGCGGTGGCAGCACGCTGACGCAGCAGCTCGCGCGCGCTTATTTCTTGTCGCTCGAACAATCTTTTATTCGCAAACTAAGAGAGGCTTTTCTCGCATTCAAAATCGAACAAGAATTCAATAAAGATCAGATCATGGCGTTCTTTTTGAACAAAATGTTCTTCGGTCAACGCGCGTACGGTGTTGGAGCAGCTTCGCAGGTCTATTTCAACAAGAATCTCAGCGATATTAATATCGCCGAGGCAGCGACACTTGCCGGTTTGCTGCCCGCACCGTCAGACTACAACCCGGTCACAAGTCCGGAGAAAGCCACAACACGTCGCGAATACGTGCTTAATCGTATGCGGAACCTCGGATACATTAGTGAAGCCGAGCATGACGAGGCAAGTGAGCTTCCGATGATCTCGCTGTTACACGGTGCCGCAATTGAACTCAATGCACCCTATGTCGCAGAAATGGTGCGCCGTGAGATGCTCGATCGGTACGGCTTTGACGCCTACACCAACGGTTATCAAGTTATTACAACTCTCGATTCGCGCTTGCAAAAAGCCGCTAACTACGCCCTTCGCAACGGATTGCTTGAATACACCCGTCGTCGCGGGTATCGCGGGCCGCTTGACAATGTGGAACTCAGCGAGGAGTTGCTTGAGTCCGAGTTCGATGAATGGCCGGTCGAAGTGATGCAGGTATTGAAACAGTATGTTCCCGGCGGACTGTCGGTCGCAGTCGTTACCGCGGTAAACGAAGACAATAGCGTTGCAATCGTTCTGGCAGGTGGCGAGCGGAACGTGATTCCGTGGAACGGAATCAGTTGGGCCAGGCCGTTCATCGATCGCCAGACAACCGGCGACGAACCCGAATTCGCCACAAATATTCTTCAAGCCTCTGACGTCATTATTGTTATGCCAACCACGGCCGGAACCTGGGCCCTGGCGCAGATACCTGAAGCACAGGGCGCCGTCGTTTCGGTCGACCCTGCCGACGGTGCGATTAGCAGCCTCGTGGGCGGCTTTGATTTCAGGATAAGCAAGTTCAATCGCGCCTCGCAAGCTTATCGGCAACCCGGCTCATCGTTCAAGCCGTTTATCTATTCAGCAGCGCTTGAACACGGCGCAACTGCGGCGACAGTTATTCTCGATACGCCTGTCGTAATCAGCTCCAAAGAACTCGAGGCGGTGTGGCGACCGACCGAGTATTCCGGTCGATTCTACGGACCGACGCGGCTGCGCGAAGCGCTCGTCAGATCGATGAACCTGGTTTCGGTGCGATTGCTGTTGTTTGGAACGGGCATCGGTAACGCGACCAGGCACATCGCAAAGTTTGGTTTCGGCGATGCGGCGCTACCGAGAAACGGCTCGCTCGCTTTGGGTGCCGGGTCGACATCACCACTGGACATGGTGCAAGGTTTCGCGGTGTTTGCTAATGGCGGCTACGGCGTGAAACCGTATGTCATCGATGCAATATACGGCGCTGATGGCCAAGCGCAGTACCGTGCAAATCCGTTACTGGTTTGCCCGGAGTGTCTTGCGAAACCCGACGAAGACCTCGCTATCGATCGAGAGATCGATAGCGACTTGTTGCTGGAACAACTGGTGGACGTATCACTCGCGAATCGTCCTGATGCCGCGACCGCGCCCGAGTTGTTCGAGCATGTAAACGCCGCACCGCGTGCCATAACAGCGCAAAATGCCTTCCTGATCCAGGACATGATGCGTGATGTTATTTTGCGCGGCACCGGTCGCCGCGCTCGCGTGCTTGGACGACGCGACTTATCCGGCAAGACCGGAACGTCCAATGATTTCCGCGACGCCTGGTTCGTCGGTTTCAACGCCGATCTCGCCAGTGTTGTCTGGGTAGGCTATGACGATGATCTGCCGCTGGGCCCTAGCGAAGAAGGGTCTCGCACAGCATTGCCGATATGGATAGAGTTCATGCGTATCGCACTGCGTGACGCGCCCGAGCACCAGATGCCAATGCCGGATGGCATCATTAATCAGCGCATTAACAGGGAAACCGGCTGCCCGGCACGCGCCGGTGAGCCCAATGCGATATTCGAAGTATTCCGCGAAGGCCATGTGCCAACCTGCGACGATGGCGAGGCACTGGACGACCCGTTTAATGATCCGACCGGCATCGACGAACCTGAACCTGAAGAAGAAGAAGACTCGTTGTTCTGAGGCAATGGCGAATAACCCCTCAAACGGCGATGACCGGGCGCGGCAAATGCTCGCCCAGGAAGCGGCTCGAATAATTGTCGACCAGGGCATTCGCGATTATCGCGTCGCCAAGACTAAAGCGGCCGACCGACTCGGCATGGGCAGACGCCGTTCGCTGCCCGGCAATTCCGAGATAGAACAGGCGGTGAATGAACATCTGCTGTTGTTCGGTGGCGAGGCTCATACAGATCATTTGCGGACAATGCGCGAGGCTGCGATTTCCGCCATGCAGATGCTTGAGGACTTCGCTCCACGGCTGGTTGGTCCCGTCCTGAGCGGTATCGCCGACGAAAATTCCGCAATCAACCTGCATGTGTTCGCCGACAGTTCCGAGGCCGTTGCAACATTTCTGGCCGACCGGGAGATCTCGTGCCGCCTGTATGATCGGCGACTGAAGAGCCGCCGTGGCCGAAAAGTCAGTCCTGATACGTTTGCAGGATTCGAGTTCAAACACGGTGGTGAACCGATCGAAGCGACCGTATTCCCGATCGACGGCATCCGTCAGGCGCCAATCTCACCCATCGACAGCAAGCCCATACGGCGTGCAGATCGAAAAGCAGTTCAAGCCTTATTAGATTAGACACACGACCAGCGACCGGGAGATTTCTCTCCCTCATGGCTCGCTGCGCTGCGCTTTACTTCGGTCGAAAAACATCCCGGTCGCTGGCTGTGCGAATCTCAGAAAGACCTGTGGACGGGACGTTTGCCGGCGAGACCTAAAGTGGGCGCAGCTTGTGGGAGCGACTTTAGCCGCGAAAAATCGGGCCTGAAGGCCCTCCTACCGCTCGTTTATAGGAACGTAGTTTCGTTCGGCCGGACCTGTGTAGAGCTGACGTGGCCGGCTAATGCGCCCTATGGGGTCGGAGATCATTTCGCGCCAGTGCGAAGTCCAGCCGACCGATCGCCCGATTGCAAACATGACTGTAAACATTGACGTCGGAACGCCGAGCGCTCGATAGATGATGCCGGAGTAAAAATCGACGTTCGGATACAGTTTTTTCTCCACAAAATAATCATCCTTCAGCGCTATCTCCTCGAGTTCAAGCGCCAGATCGAATATCGGCGTGCTTTTACGACCCAGGCTTTTGAGAACTTTGTGGCACATGCCGCGAATAATCGTCGCGCGCGGATCGAAATTCTTATACACGCGATGCCCAAAGCCCATCAGCCGGAATGGATCATTTTTATCCTTGGCTTTGTCGATGTATTTCGAAATCTGGCTTGTGTCGCCAATCTCCTCGAGCATTTTCAGAACCGCTTCATTGGCACCGCCGTGGGCCGGCCCCCAAAGCGCCGAGATGCCGGCGGCAATTGCTGAATACGGATTTGCGCCGGAACTGCCCGCCATGCGCACCGTTGAAGTCGAGCAGTTCTGCTCGTGATCGGCATGCAGGATAAACAACAGATCAAGCGCTTCTGCGGCAATCGGATCGATTTCGTAAGGTTCGGCGGGCACCGCGAACAGCATCTGCAACAGATTTTCACAATATGACAGCTCGTTTTTCGGATAAATGAACGGCTGACCGATGTTTAGCTTGTACGCTGCGGCGGCAATGGTCGGCAACTTGGCCAGGATGCGATGCGCGAAAATATCGCGATGCTCAGGATTACTCGCATCCATCTCGTCGTGGTAATACGCAGACATGGAACCAACGACCGCGGACAACATCGCCATCGGATGCGCGTCATACCGAAATCCCTTGAAGAAATTCAGCATGCCTTCATTGAGCATCGTATGGGTGCTGATCGTGTTGGTAAAACCCTCCAGCGCCGTCGTTGTCGGCAGATCACCGTGTAACAACAGGTAGGCGACTTCGAGGAAGTTTGAATTCTCGGCAAGCTGCTCGACCGGGTAGCCCCGGTACATCAGGATGCCCTGCTCGCCATCAATATACGTGATATCGGACTCGCAACTGCCGGTCGCGACGAAGCCCGGGTCGTAGGTAAAGACGCCTTGTTCTTTGTAGAGTTTGCCGATGTCGATAACATCAGGGCCAACGGAGCCCTTGCGAACGGGCAGCAGCGTCTCTGTGCCGTCAGTGCCGATCAGGCGGAATGCGTCCTTGGTCATTGCTGTCCTTTTGCAGAATAGACGATACGAGCATAGCAGAGCCGCGCGAATACCGGCCGCGGAAGGGGAATCCGATTGATGCATGGCCGCCGGCACGCGCCCGGCAGCCGTGGTTGGCTGTTAGCTCAAACCGTACTTGCGACGGAATTTGTCCACACGCCCGCCAGTATCGACGATCTTCTGCTTGCCCGTGTAGAACGGGTGGCAGGAAGAGCACACTTCTATTGAGAGGTCCTCGCCGAGCGTCGAACGCGTGGTGAACTCGTTACCGCAACTGCAGGTAACTTTGATGTCGCCATAGTTGGGGTGAATGTCGGCTTTCATTGGCTGCTCTCCAGAGCACGCGGAGGTGCAAAAAGGGCGCGTAATATAAACGCATGCGGGCATCATCGCAAGCCCGGCCGCAGCAGAGCCCTTTATCCACAGAAGCTGTGGATAAGTCTGTGGAAGAATTTTGGGCTAATCACCTAAGGTGCGGATTTTCAAAGAAGCCTGTCAGAATGTCTATTTTGTGTTCATTTTCGTATTTCTAATTAAATCATATACTTATCGTGTCTTTCAGACACTCGAAGTGAGATGATGGCCCTCTCACACTGAAAATACAGCTATCCGCGAAGCATTGTGCATAAGACCTCAAGGCAGAAATTCGCCCTGCAGGTCATTTAAGAAGCGCTGACCAAGCCCTGTCACGCGCCAGAATCCGCCTGAAGTCTCTTCAATTAGCTGTTTTTCCGACGCGACTGCGAGCCGCTCATTGAGCCTCGTCGCCGGCAGCCCGGTACGCTCGACAAACATCGACTGGTCAAATCCATCCGTTAGGCGCAGGGCATTGAGCATGAATTCGAACACGCGTTCCGGTTCATCGACGGGCGCCATCTCGATACCCGGGCCGGACCGCTCTATCGTCTCCATATACATCAGTGGGTTCGCCACTTTGGCGTATCGCCAGATTCCACTATCGTCGCTAAACTTGCCGTGCGCCCCGGCGCCAACCGCCAGGTAATCCCCAAAACACCAATAATTGAGATTATGACGACATCGCAGTCCGTCGCGCGCATACGCCGAGACCTCGTATTGCTCATACCCAAGGGTTGCCAACAGCGCCTGGCCCTCGGTCTGAATCTCGAAACTCAGATCATCGTCGGGCAGACCTTCCGGCGGTCGAGCATGAAACACCGTGTTCGGCTCAAGCGTAAGTTGGTACCAGGACAGGTGTGCGGGTGCGAGCAGAGCGGCGGCTTGAAGATCTTTAAGTGCATCAGCTACGTCCTGCCCGGGCAGCGCGAACATTATGTCGAGGTTGATGTTCGAAAAACCGGCTTCGTGTGCCCCGTCGACGGCCCGCGCGATATCGTCCACGGTATGTATGCGGCCCAGCTTTCGCAGCGATTCCGCATTGAAGCTCTGGGCGCCAATTGACAGGCGATTGACGCCGACCTGTTTGTAACCCAGAGGATCACCGCACTCGATCGTGCCTGGATTCGCCTCCATCGTAATCTCGATATCGTCAACGAGTTTGAAGCGTTCTGTAATACCGTCCAGTAGAGTGCCGATCTCGTCGGGGGAGAACAGGCTCGGAGTACCCCCGCCCAGGAAAATGCTAATTAGTGGGCGAGCCGCGGCGCGTTCTGCCTCTGTATCGAGGTCTGCGAGTAATGCATCGATATAGCGGGTTTTCGGCGCTGAACTCCCCGCTGTATGTGAGTTGAAATCGCAGTACGGGCATTTTCGAACACACCACGGCAGGTGCACGTACAAGGCCAGCGGCGGCACGTCCATCAGCCTTGCCTCGCTTGCTGCGTCAGTTGTTGGATCAGGCCCGCCAACGCTTTGCCACGATGGCTGCGCCGGTTTTTTTGGTCCGAAGTCATTTCGGCCGCGCTAAGACCCTGTTCCTGATCGAAGAACACCGGGTCATAACCGAAACCACCATTGCCGTGACGCTCGCGCAAAATGACGCCGCGCCATTCGCCCTGTGCGATAACAGGTTCACTGTCATCCTGTGCCACATAGCATGCGGCGCAATGGAATGCCGCACCGCGGTCCGCATCGTCGACGTCTCGCAACTCCTGCAACAATTTATCGATATTGGAATCATCACTTGCACCGGGACCGGAGTAACGAGCCGAGTGTACCCCCGGTTTTCCGCCAAGGGCATCGACTACAAGACCCGAGTCGTCGGCAATCGCTGGCAGTCCGGTTGCAATGGCCGCATGCCGCGCCTTGATGATCGCATTTGCGGTAAAGGTGTCCCCATTCTCAATCGCATCACTGACGGCAAAATCCGCCTGCGAAATAACGGTAATGTCGAAACCCGCGAGAATACATGCAATTTCGCGGAGCTTGCCGGCGTTACCACTGGCCATGACGATCTTGTCAGGCAGCTCAGGCAATGACGTCTCAGCGTGTGAGCGCCGCGTTCTGCACGATGATGATTTCGTCGACACCCTTCCGCGCAAGCGCGAGCATCGAGTTAAGTTCCTCATGGTTGAACGCGTGGCCTTCGGCCGTGCCCTGCACTTCGATGAACCCTCCGGCACCGTTCATTACGATATTCATGTCGGTCTCTGCGGCGGAATCTTCCGGGTAATCCAGGTCCAGCACCGGTACGCCGTTGTAAATGCCAACCGAAACAGCGGCAACCTGCCCATGCAACGGGTTCGCGGGCAGCGACTTATCGGCAACCAGTTTCTGCATCGCGAGCGAAAGCGCCACGAAAGCACCGCTGATCGCTGCGGTGCGAGTACCGCCGTCTGCCTGAATAACATCGCAGTCGAGGGTAACGGTTCGCTCACCCAACGCTTCGAGATCGACGACAGCGCGCAGTGATCGACCAATCAATCGTTGAATTTCGAGCGTCCGACCACTTTGTTTGCCGCGTGCCGCTTCGCGACCTGTCCGCGTATTCGTCGAGCGCGGCAGCATGCCGTACTCACCCGTAACCCAGCCACTGCCTTTGCCGCGCAGCCAGGGCGGAACACGCCGCTCAACGCTCGCCGTACAAAGGACGCGGGTGTCGCCGAACTCGACCAACACACTACCTTCGGCGTGTCGCGTGAAATCAGGGGTAAAACGCACGACCCTCATCTGGTCGGCATCGCGGCCACTCGGGCGCATTATTATTCTCCTTTTGTCTTGGGGTCAGAGCCCTTGGGCTCTGACCCCGAAGGTTTTTGAGCCCAAGGGCTCTGACCCCGATCAGAATCCGAGCCATTTGACCGCCGTTCCGGTTGTATTGTCGCTGTGGGGCGAGTTCGCATTCAATGCCAGAATACTGAGGTCCTTGAGACACTCGCTGAGCTCAGCGTCGCCCGGGCGCCCTATCTGCGCCACGTCTGCGTCACTCAGGCCCGACCACAGGCCATCCGAGCAAGCGAGCAGGACATCACCGGGTAACAGCGTGCGTTTGTTCGTAATGCTCATGTCAGGCACGGGCGCGTCGCCGCCGATGCAACATTCCACAAAATTTCGCATCGGATGATCCAGTGCTTCTTCCTCGGTAATTGCACCCTCCTGGATCAACACCTCAACGTGGCTGTGGTCCCGTGATCGCGACAGCACGGCGCCATCTCGAATCTGATAGATGCGACTGTCGCCGATGTGCGCCCAGAATGCACCGCCTTCCTGAACGAGACATATGGCACAGGTTGCGCGAGGCCGGAAGTCAACCGCCAGATCCTTACCCAGACTGACCACCTCATCATGCGCTTTCGACAACGCCATATAGAGAAACCCTTGCGGGTCCAGAACGGGTAGCTGTGTATCCATGAACATCTCCTGAACGACGTTCAGGCCCGTCTCAGCAGCGCGTGCGCCGTCCGAATGTCCACCCATGCCGTCAAAGACCAGCATCAAGACGGCGTCGTTCGCAACGACAACGGCTCCCCGATCCTGATTGTCCGATCTGTCGCCCAATGCCGAAACTTTGGCGTATTCGATTTGCATGTCTTTTTCGCTTGTTACTGACGCCGGCCATGCTGTCATGAAATAATCGCTGCGACCGTGACCGATACAGCACAATACGGAGATCGATGCCAATGTTACACAGTATGACAGGCTTTGCGCGACAGTCAGCCGATTCGAAGATCGGCTTGCTGAGCTGGGAAATGCGAGCCGTCAATCACCGCTATCTCGAACTATCCTTTCGTTTGCCGGAGGAGTTGCGCCCCAAAGAGCAGGCATTTCGTCAGCAGGTCGGCGCGATTCTGAAGCGTGGCAAAGTTGATTGTAGTTTGCGATTTCGCCCGGCCTTCGATGGGCAAAGCGATATGCAGCTCGATACCGACCTGGTGCGATTGCTCGGCAAGCGTGCCGCCGAGATATCTGCGGAAATCCCGGAGTCGGCCGCGTTGAATCCCATTGACGTATTGCGTTGGCCCGGCGTTATCACCGAGCCCGAGATCGACACCGACCCGCTGTTTGCTGCGGCCGCTTCGCTTCTTGACCAGACCCTCGAGGCGATGGCCGGAATGCGTGCAAGCGAAGGTGAGCGCATTACCGCGATGATCGAATCGCGCTGTACCGATGTCGCGTCGATTGCGTCGTCTGTTCGCAAGCGTCTGCCGGAGGTGCTGGCCGCCGCCCATGCGAAACAGCGCGAGCGCATCGAGAGACTCAACGTCGATGCGGATCCCGCAAGGCTCGAGGTCGAACTCGCACTGATCGCACAAAAGCTCGACGTCGACGAAGAAGTCGACAGGCTTGACAGTCACCTGACGGAGATTCGTGACGCACTCACGCGCGATGAACCGGTTGGCCGGCGTCTAGACTTCCTGATGCAGGAACTCAATCGCGAGGCCAACACGCTGGGCGCAAAATCTGCGGATGCGCAAACGACGAAAGCGGCTGTTGAGCTCAAAGTATCGATTGAGCAGATGCGCGAACAAATACAAAATATTGAGTGACTCGGCTATGTCTGAAACACAAGCTCGCTTGTTCGTAATTGTGGCGCCGTCCGGTGCCGGCAAGACAACTCTTGCGCATGCGCTCGTTACACGCGACCCTGAATTGCGTTTCTCTATCTCATACACAACACGCCCGCAACGCAGTAACGAAGCCGATGGCGTCGACTACATATTCGTCGATACCGAAAAATTTGAGGCATTACGAACAGAACGCGAGCTACTTGAGTCGGCCACGGTGTTCGACAACCTGTACGGCACGAGCCGAAAGCAGGTCGAGCAGCTCCTTTCCGAGGGCCATCACGTTGTGCTCGACATCGACTGGCAAGGCGCGCGCCAGGTGCGCGACTCAATGCCCCAATGTGTCACGATTTTCGTCTTGCCGCCGTCACTGGCCGAACTTGAGCGGCGCCTGCGTGACCGGCGCACCGATAGCGAGGCGGTCATTAAACGGCGGCTTCGCGACGCTGCCAGCGACATGGCCCGGTGGGATGAATTTGACTATGTCGTCATCAATGACGAGCTCGATCAGGCCGTCACGGAGCTCGAGGCCATATTGGCGGGCGAGGGCGAGTCTCAGGCGACCGAAAACACGAGCATGCGGACCAGGATCATTGATATCATTAACTTATAACTTTTTGGAATAAGTGCTGGCGCTGCCTCATGTGTGTGCGGTAGAGTAGCGCCTGAATTCGCACAGGAGCCCCAGCTTGGCCAGAATTACCGTAGAAGACTGCGTGGACAACATCGAGAACATCTTTGAGATGGTCCTTGTTGCCGCAAAACGCGCCCGCCGTATCGCTCACGGTGCCGACCCGTTGGTCGAGCCCGAAAACGACAAGCCGACCGTTATCGCACTGCGTGAAATTGCCGCGGGCCACATCACACCGGCCATCCTCGATGAGATCGAAATACCTCCCGTCGAAGAATTCATGTCGACCGAAGTCGGCGAGGAAATTCTCCCCGTCCGTGGTATTTCCATAGGCAACTAAGCTTCCCACCCCGGCCGCGACAGCTTCCCTGTGACGCGGGTATGATCGGGGAATGGATTACGCCACCGCATTGCTAGCGAAATTGCCCGGCGCGTCGAAGCGCGACTACGGCTTGCGGCACCTTGTCGACACGCTCGAGAGCTACCTGTCAGGCAGTCAGATCAAGTCGATCATGAACGCCTATGAGTTTGGCGCAGAGGCCCACAAAGGTCAGACTCGCCAGTCTGGCGAACCCTATATTTCCCACCCGGTTGCCGTTGCCCAGGAACTCGCCGACATGCGCCTCGACCCGCAGGCGATTAAGGCGGCCATCCTGCATGACGTCGTTGAGGACACATCAGCGTCCATCGCCGACATTGAAAGTCAGTTTGGACCCGATGTCGCATCGCTCGTTGACGGTGTCAGCAAGCTCGATCAGATCGAATTTCGCAGTCGCGCCGAAGCGCAGGCTGAAAGTTTTCGCAAGATGATTCTGGCAATGATCGAGGACATTCGTGTGATCCTCGTCAAGTTGGCGGACCGACTGCACAACATGCAAACGCTGGACGCAATGCCGCCTGACAAGAGGGCGCGGATCGCCAGAGAAACGCTCGACATCTATGCACCGATCGCAAATCGACTCGGCATAAATCGTTTCAAGGTCGAGCTCGAGGACCTGGGTTTTCGTTACCTGTATCCGTTTCGTTATCGCGTGCTCAACAACGCGCTGCGCCGCGCCAAGGGCAGTCAGCGCCAAATCGTCAAGCGCATCTCCGAAGAGATCAGCACAGCATTGGTCGCGGAAGGTCTCACAGCAGAAATCGTTGGCCGAGAAAAGCATCTGTACAGCATTTATAAAAAGATGGTTGAAAAAAAGCGAACGCTGTCGGATGTCGTTGACGTTTACGGTTTTCGCATCATCGTCGACGATGTCACCGCTTGCTACCAGGTGCTCGGTCTTGTACACAGCTTGTACAAACCGATGCCAGGACGTTTTAAAGATTACATTGCGATTCCGCGAATCAACGGCTACCAGTCTTTGCATACGACGTTGTTCGGTCCGAAAGGTCTGCCGCTCGAGGTCCAGATTCGCACGCGTGAAATGAACCGTGTTGCTGAATCCGGCGTTGCCTCGCACTGGCAGTACAAGGCCGACGAAAAATCGGACGCATCACCGCAACGCCGTGCCCGCGATTGGCTCGCAAATCTTTCCGAATTGCAGCGCACCGGTACGTCCGAGGAGTTCCTTGAGAGTGTCAAGGTCGACCTCTTTCCTGACAAGATTTATGTGTTTACGCCGACCGGCGACATCATGCCATTGCCAAAGGGATCGACGACCGTCGACTTCGCCTACGCTGTACACACGGACATTGGCAATCGCTGCGTCGAGGCGAAAATTGATCGGACACTCGTGCCGTTGCGCACGCAGCTGCAGAACAGTCAGACCGTCGAGATCACCACTCGCCGCGGCGCGAAACCAAACCCGAACTGGCTGACGTTCGTACGAACTGCAAAGGCACGCACGGCAATTCGGCATTACATGAAGACAATGCGGTCCAGCGAGTCCGTCGATCTTGGCAAGCGCCTGCTCGATCAGTCTCTTAAGGACTTGCGCTCTTCCTTGCGCAAGGTGGGGAAAGTGCGCATGAAAGCCGTGATTGAAGAGCTCAAACTCGACGATACGATGGTGTTGTTCGAGCAGATCGGGCTCGGCGAGCGTCTGGCCCCGCTGACGGCGCGGTTCCTGCTGGGCGTTAACGAGGACGGCGAAACCGAATCGAGCAGAGCAAGCCTTGTCATCGCCGGTACCGAAGGCATGGTCATTAGCTATGCACGCTGTTGTTATCCGATTCCTGGAGACGAGGTTATGGGTTACCTGAGCTCCGGGCGCGGAATCGTTATCCACCGCAACAATTGCGGCAACCTGGCCATATTTCGCAAGCAACCCGAGAAGTGGATTTCCGTGAGCTGGGAGAAGGACATCGATCTGGAATTCTCCAGCCAGATTACGATCGAGACCTTGAACAAGCCCGGAGCGCTGGCCGAAGTAGCCACGACGATTGCCGACAGCGGGTCCAACATTGAGCAAGTCTCGGTGCTCGGCCGCCACGAAGACTGTTCAGTGTTGTCGTTTTTGTTACAGATGCGCGACCGCCAGCACCTTGCCCAGGTCATGCGCAAAGTTCGGAAGATGCCCAATGTAATTCGTGTTGCGCGAGACTGCGCGTAACGCTCGCCTCAGATATTCCGGAGTTCGAAACCAGCAATGAGCAAACAGACCATCCACAGCGACGACGCGCCTGCTGCCATCGGCACTTACTCACAGGCCATAAGGAGCGGTGACCTCGTTTTCCTGTCGGGCCAGATACCACTCGATCCGGCGACCATGGAAATCGTGGGCGGCGATTTCGAAGCCAGGGCCAGGCGCGTTTTTGACAACCTCAGAGCCGTTGCCGGCGCCGCGGGCGCCGATCTTAACCAGGTCGTCAAACTAACAATCTACCTGACGGATCTGAGCAACTTCGCAACCGTTAACAGCGTCATGGAAGACTACTTTGATCAGCCGTACCCGGCACGCGCCACAGTGGGTGTTGCCTCTTTGCCGAAAGGGGTCGATGTCGAGGCCGATGCAATACTGGCCCTGTAGGAGCGGCTTTAGCCGCGATGGCTGCTGAGGTCCGAAGTCTCGCTTCCCCATTGATCGCCCTGCGCGGCGTCGGTCCCGCGCTTGCGAAAAAGCTCGAGCGCCTTAAGCTTTATCGCGTCGAAGACCTGTTGTTCCTGTTGCCGCTTCGTTATGAAGACCGAACACAACTCGTCAAGCTCGGTGCGCTCGAAATCGGAACGCGCTGCCTGGTCACCGGAGAAGTCCTGCTTGCCGAAATCGTTTATCGCGGACGGCGGAATCTGCTCGTCAGAATCAGTGACGGCAGTGGCCAGGTGACACTGCGGTTCTTTCATTTTTCGCGGCAGCAGCAGGCGCAGTTCCAGCCCGGTGTCCGCGTCAGCTGTTTCGGCGAGGCACGCAAAGGATCGGCCGGCTTCGAGATGATTCATCCCGAGTATCGAATACTGCGCGAGGATCAGGATGCGGCGACCAACGAAACCCTGACAGCGATCTACCCCACCACAGAGGGTGTGCAACAAGGCCGGTTGAGAAACCTGACCGACCAGGCGCTTCAGTGGATGGGCGATTCGCCGCCGGACGAATTATTGCCGAATGCTGTGCGAGAAAGCCTTGATCTACCCGCGCTTGCGGAGGCAATCCACTACCTGCATCGGCCGCCTGCTGATGCCGATGTCGAACGCATGCTCGAAGGCAAGCACCCATGTCAGAGACGACTGGTTTTCGAGGAGTTGCTGGCCCACTACATGAGCCTCCGCAGTCTGCGCGAACTTGCCCGAACGGAGTCGGCTCCGCCGCTGCGCGCAGGCACCGAGGAGATCGAACGTTTCAGGGCGGGGCTGCCGTTCGAACTAACCGGCGCTCAACGTCGTGTCGTTGCGGAAATCCTCGACGACATGGCCGAGCCGCATCCAATGATGCGGCTCATCCAGGGTGATGTCGGCTCGGGCAAAACGGTTGTCGCCGCGATCGCGTGTCTCAAGGCAATAGGTTCCGGCATGCAAGCCGCGATCATGGCGCCAACAGAGCTACTCGCCGAGCAACATTGGCGCAATTTTTCTGAGTGGCTTAAGCCGCTGAATATCGAACCCGCCTGGTTGAGCGGTAGCCAGCGGACGAAAGCTCGGCGCGACTCGCTCGCGGCTATTTCGGACGGCAGCGGACAACTCGCCGTCGGCACGCACGCATTGTTTCAGGAGGGCGTTACTTTCAATAACCTGGCGCTCGTCGTCATTGACGAACAACATCGCTTCGGTGTACACCAGCGCGTCGCGTTGCGGGAGAAGGGCGTGTCGGACAAAGGCTATCCACACCAACTCGTCATGACAGCAACGCCCATTCCGCGGACGCTTGCAATGGCGGCATACGCGGATCTCGACACCTCGATTATCGACGAGCTGCCACCGGGACGGCAGCCCGTGCAGACTGTCGCTCTCCCCAATACGCGACGAGACGAAGTTGTCGCGCGCGTTCGCAAGGCTTGCCAGTCCGGCCAGCAAGCGTACTGGGTCTGCCCGCTGATTGAAGAATCGGAGGTGCTCGATTTCGAGGCCGCCCAGGTTAGCTATGACATGCTGACGAAAGCATTGCCGGATGTTCGCGTGGGACTGGTGCATGGCCGCATGCGCTCCGTCGAAAAACAACGCGGCATGGGGGCGTTCAAGGAAGGCACAATTCAACTGCTGGTCGCCACGACGGTAATCGAGGTTGGCGTCGACGTCCCGAATGCCACGCTGATGATCATCGAGAACGCCGAACGCATGGGTCTGTCAACTTTGCACCAGTTGCGTGGGCGCGTTGGCCGCGGCAGCGAACAAAGCCACTGCGTGCTGTTGTACAAGCCACCACTCGGCCAGGTCGCGCGCAGCCGGCTCGCGGTATTGCGAGACACCAACGACGGATTTGTCGTAGCGCAGCGTGACCTGGAGCTACGTGGCCCGGGCGAGATGCTCGGCACGCGGCAGACAGGTCTGCCCGAATACCGGATTGCCAACCTCGTTCGTGATGCCGAACTTATGCCTGACGTTCAGCGCGCGGCTGAAACGCTGCAGCGCGCTGCACCTGGCAACGCGGCTGCGATCGTCCGACGCTGGCTGGGCGACGCCGGGCGATACGGAAAGGTCTGACTTAACTCGCAAAATAAGTAAACTGTCCGTGCATGAAAAAATTCTTAACTGACCTGTTGCCGCGCGGCGTCGTTAGCCAAGTCCGTAACTACAGCAAACTGATGCGCGTCGATAAGCCCATCGGCCTGTGGCTGCTCCTGTGGCCGACAATGTGGGCGTTGTGGCTGGCGGGCGAAGGTCATCCGGACCAGGGCCTCTTCGTAGTATTCGTTTTCGGCGTATTCATCATGCGCTCAGCTGGTTGCGTGCTCAACGACTACGCGGATCGCAAGATCGACCCGTATGTGGAACGCACTCGAACACGGCCGATAGCCTCTGGCGCGGTTACTCCGACCGAAGCGCTCATTTTGTTCGCCGCACTCGCCCTGATCGCCGTCGGACTGGCCGCGATGCTAAATCGGCAGGCACAGATGCTTGCAATCATTGCTGCAGCCTTGACGGTTATTTATCCATTCGTCAAACGCTTCATTTCCATCCCGCAGTTTGTGCTTGGCGCAGCCTTTGGATGGGCGGTGCCGATGGCGTTTGCCGCACAGACCGGCACGACACCACAACTTGCGTGGTTGGTCTTCGGGGTCGCGTTAATCTGGGCGGTGATTTACGACACGTTCTACGCCATGGTCGACCGCGCAGACGATCTCAAGGTCGGTATGAAATCAACGGCAATACTGTTCGGCGACGTCGATTTGTTTGTTATTGCCGGCCTGCAATCACTAATGCTGCTTGCCCTTGTCCTTGTTGGCCTGCTCGCCAAGCTCGGTTTCTGGTTCTACGCGTCTGTTTTTATTGCAGGCGGGCTAATGGCCTATCACCTCTGGCTCGCACGTGACCGGCAACCGGCCGGTTGTTTCGCAGCATTTATGCACAATCATCACATCGGCTTCGTAATATTCATCGGCATTCTGTTGCACTACACCTTCAACCCAGCGCTATAGGCGCGGTCGCGCCTCAAGCCCTTGCGACGGCGAGCACACTCACCTTTTCTGCACCTGCCGCAAGCACAACTTTCGCGAGCTGTCGGCAGGTTTCGCCTGTCGTGATCACGTCATCGACGATAAGCACATGCCGCATTTCAACAGGACCACTGGCAACAAAGGCATGTTGCAAATTGCGGCGACGCTCGACTGCATCCAGACCCGACTGCTTCGGCGTTGGCTTGACGCGTTTTATGTGGGTGAGAACAGGGAGGCCGGTCTGCTTGCGTATCGGCTCACAGAGCTCCGTGGCCTGGTTGAAGCCACGCATCGCATGTCGGCGCCAGTGCAACGGTACCGGTAACAGCGCATCAATGTCGTCCGGCAGCTGACAAAACATTCGCCGTAGCAGCTCGGCGAATGCGGGCACGTAGTCGAGCCGGCGCCTGAACTTGAGTGCCTTGAGCGCTGCGTCGACCGGGAAAGAATATGCGAGCGGTGCAACGGCGGCCACAAACGGCGGCATGTCTGGTTGACAGGCAGCGCGATTCCACGGCAAGTCATACCAACAGTCTTCACAAATATGAGCCTCGAATGGTTTGCAGCGGGTGCCGCAAAATACACACCGTCGCGGCATCAGAATTTCTTCAATCCGGCTCAATCGCATGCCTGCAATTTGAACCCACTGATCCCATCGGTGCGCTGTGCGAATTGGCGCGATACGCGGACAAAGCTGGTAACGTGGAACGATGAATTCGGCAGCGCAATTTTTCGCTCTTCGCAGTAGTGACGTGCGTCGCCGATTCGATCGGGCCGCTGATGAATTCGAGGAATTCGACTTCGTTCACTCGGTGACACGCGAGGGATTGCTTGCTCGACTCGAACCGATGGTCGTCGAAGCGAAGACGGTCGTTGACCTTGGCTGTGCCACGGGATCCGCATGCAAACCGCTCGCGAAGCGGTTTCGCCGCGCACATATCATCGCGCTTGACCTGTCCGCCAGCATGTTGCAGCAAGTTCGTCGCAAACAATCCTGGCTCAGCAAATATTCCTTGCTACACGCAAACGCAACCGCGATTCCGCTGGCGGATCAGAGCGTCGACGTTGTGTTCGCGAATCAGCTGCTGCCCTGGATCGATGCTCCAACGACAATGTTCGCCGAAGTCGCGCGAGTTCTCCGCGAAAATGGCTTGTTCCTGTTCGCGACCCTCGGCCCGGACAGTTTGTCCGAGTTACGCCAGGCGTGGCGAAGCGCCGATACGGGCGTGCACGTAAATCGTTTTCTCGATATGCATGATATCGGTGACGCCGCCATTCGTGCGGGATTGACAGATCCGGTACTCGATGTCGATCGCTTGTCCGTCACCTACCCGCATGCCGGCGCATTGTTCCGCGACCTGACTGGCTGCGGCGCCCGCAACAGTCTCGCGGATCGTAGCCGCACACTGGTCAGTAAGGCCCGCTTTGATACCATGACGGCAACCCTTGAGCAGCATCGCAAAAACGGCGCCATCGAACTCGATCTTGAGCTAATCTATGGCCATTGCTGGGGAGCAGGACCTCGATCCCCTAACTCTGAAATCCGGATCGATCCAGGCCAAATCGGCCGTCGAACGGAACGCTTTGTAAAATAAGGAACAACGAGTGAGTGTAAATATTGAGGCCTACGTCGACTGGCGAGATTACTACGAGCTGACCAAGCCTCGTATCGTCATGCTGATCGTCTTCACGGCGATTGTTGGCATGTTTCTGGCTGTACCGGCCTGGCCTGGTCTTACGCCACTCGTATTCGGCACGATCGGCATAGGCATGGCGGCGTCAGCGGCTGCTGTGTTCAATCACGTTCTGGATGCACGCATCGATATTCACATGTTGCGTACTCGCGGTCGGCCATTGCCGCAAGGCCGGGTATCGGAGCGTGCCGCGTTACATTTCGCCTCGGCTCTGTGCGCGATCGCGATGATCATCCTGTGGTTTCTCGTTAATCCGCTGACGGCCGTGCTCACCTCCGCTTCCATGATCGGCTATGCCGTCGTCTATACCGTGTATCTGAAACGCGCGACACCGCAGAACATCGTCCTCGGTGGTGCCGCCGGCGCTGCGCCGCCGGTTCTTGGCTGGACTGCCGTCACCGGCGAAATTCATAGCAGTGCCTTGTTGCTATTCCTCATTATCTTTTTGTGGACACCGCCGCATTTCTGGGCGCTGGCGATCGCCAGGAAAGATGAATATGCCAAGGTCGGCATACCGATGCTGCCCGTCACTCACGGCGAAACATACACGCGTATCAACATACTTTTGTATACGATCCTGCTCGTTCTGATCACGATCATTCCGTACCTGAACGGGATGAGCGGCGTCGTTTATTTATCGGCGGCGCTAGCGCTCGGCGCGGCGTATCTATACTACTCGATTCAGATGGTGCGAGACCCGGGTGATGTCGAACTGCCGATGAAATCTTTCAAGTTCTCGATCTCATACCTTGGCCTGCTGTTCTCGGCCCTGCTCATCGACCATTACTTCCTGATACGGATCAGCTTGTAGCGAAACACACGACAGAAATGCCTACCGATTTCCTGTGCGTATCGGGATTTCGGTAGGAGTGTCGTTGGTCGCCCCGAAAGACCAGCATGTCACCCGTTTCCAGCAACCAGTGATCGCCCGCCACGATTAGTTCGATGCGCCCACGCTCGCAGGTCAGGTACTCACGCGTGCCCGGTGTGTGTGGAACGCCGACCATGCGTCCACCCGGATCGATTTCCATGCGCGAGAACTCCAGGCCGGACAACGCCTCGGGAACCAGCGGACGAATGCATGCACCCTGGCGTCGGCGTTGCTTCACATCAGCTGCAGGAATGTGTTTGATTTCATTGCGTGGCGTACCGACGAGCTCCTCGATCGAAACCTGCAAGGCCTGGGCTGCCTTGCTTAACACGTTGAGTGTCGGGTTCGCCGCGCCAGACTCGAGGCTCGCCCAGGTCGGTCGTGGCAGGCCAGAGAGATCAGCCATGCGTTGCTGTGACATCTTGCGCGCCTCACGCAGGCGGCGAACGTTGTCCGCAAGGTTTCGTCTGAGGTCGTCCATGTCAGGACAATAGCAACTTGACAGTTTATTGGCAATTTAGTTGCTATACCATCCAGCCGCATTCATGCTTGCCTGCAATGATAAGGAGACAGCTATGACTATTCGTATCGAACATGCCAACATCGCTGTTCGCGACATCGACGCGACTGCCCGTTTTCTGCAAACCGCGTTCCCGACCTTCGAAGTCCGACGCGAAGGCAAGAACGACAACAACCGATGGATGCATATCGGCACGCAAGACACCTACATCGCGTTGAACCAGGCATCGGCCGAACCGGCGGAAGCCTGGGCTCCTTATAATGGCCTGCCCGGCGTCAATCATCTCGGTTATGAAGTCGACGATGCCGACGCATTGCGAGATCGCATGCGTGCGGCAGGTTACAAAGACTCGACCGTGCCGAATAATCATCCGTTTAGAAAACGCGTGTATTTTTACGACCCCGACGGCAATGACTGGGAGTTCGTGCAGTACTTCAGCGATGATCCTGCCAAGCGCAACGACTACGAGATCGCCGACGCCGAATAGCACGAAATTGCCAACCGCTTCCTTGTTGGGCGGCAGCGGAGCGATACACTCGGCGACATCATGAGCGCCGCAGACAACAAGCTGGTTTTCGAACACCTTGTGCGTCCGCACTTCGACCGAATGTTCCGGCTGGCGTGGCGCCTCGCCGGCAGCAAGTCCGATGCCGAGGACTTGTTTCAGGAATTATTGATCAAAGCGTTCGGCAAGCTCGATGAACTGGCGAACATCGATCAGCCGGGCCCGTGGCTCTGCCGCGTCATGTACAACCTGTTTGTCGATGACCGGCGCCGCTTCGCACGCCAGCGCATGCACACCGTGGAAGAGGGCCACCTCGCCGGCGATGGGCTTGCCGGACTCCCGGGTCCGGACGATCCGGCCTATGACGCGCAACGTATCGAGCAAATACAGCGACTCGACAAAGCCCTCGCCCAGCTCAGTGATGAGCACCGCCTGGTCGTGCTGCTGCACGATACTGAGGGCTATAAACTCGTAGAAATTCAAGATCTTACGGGAGTTCCTGTAGGCACGATCAAGTCCCGGCTGCACCGTGCCCGGGCCCGTCTGCGAGATATTTTGACCGCGGATGGAACCCTTTCCTAGGACATTACGTGTAAGAGACCATGCAGGACGAAATTATGCATAACGACAACATTAAAGAGCCGGATCAGGACGATCCACAGCTCAGGGCACTGTTAAAGGACTATCCCATGCCACAAGCCAACACAGGTTTCTACGATCAGGCCTTGGCCAGAGCCACGCACGCAGGCTCGCGCCGGCAGCGTAACCGGTGGCTGATGACGGGCTTTGGTTCCGCTGTTGCCGCTGGCCTCGCTGTCTGGGTAATTGGCGGCATGCTGATGACCGCACCGCAGATGCCCAACGTCGACGCAAGCATTCCGGGCGTTACTGTCACGCTTGCACAGCCGCAGACAGTCAACCTGCTCTTTTCATCGGCGACAGCGCTGGAGTCGGCAACGTTGACGGTATCGCTGCCCGATGGCATCGAGCTCGCCGGGTTCCCTGGACAGCGGGAGATCAGCTGGAAGACGAGCCTTAAAAAAGGTCGCAACTTGCTGCCATTGAAACTCATTGCATTGACGCCTGTCGGTGGCGAACTACTCGCCCGACTCGAACATGACGATCGCAACCGGGTATTCCGCTTGCAGATAGACGTATCCTGAATCACGGCCGGAATGAAATTCCGGTGCGCTTAAATGGAGTAAAGCCATGCAACAGTTCAACGTATTTTTAGCGTCTCTCATGCTGACGTGTTTCGCACTGCTGCCGAGCGCGGCTAACGCTGACGGCCTGGATGACCTCGATGTCACGATGGAAGTCGTCGACAACATCGGCGATGTCTCAGATATCGTTTCCGAAATGGACGGCCCGGAGGATGAGCGTGCGGACGAAGACGAATTCGATGCCGACGATCACGAAGAAGATGGTGATGATGATTTCGTTAGTGACGACGACTTCGATGAGGAAAATGACGACTTCGATGAGGAAGATGACTTCGAAGAAGGCGAAGATGTCGATGAAGACAGGTATGAAGAAGAAGACATGGTCGACGATTTCAGCGACGACATGGTCGACTAGATGTGATGGTCGGTATCTCATCTGACAGACAGCGTCAGATGAGATCGCGCCTCGAGCGTCCGCTGTCCTTAAAACCAGTCGTTAAGTCAGCCAAAATAGCGTCGCGGCGAACGACGCAAAACGGCCACAAGCAATCGTTCGTTGCCTGATGACTACAGACATTCTCCCGCATGAACTCAACGAAGTCCTGATCGAATTCGGCCGTGCTCGCTGCCCAAAATTTGTGCCGATCAGGGCGGAAAGATCTTCGTGACCCAAGTTTGCGAACCCAAGTTTCGCCCAGCAGTGAATGCTATGCGTTGCCCATCGGGATGAATACTTAAGCCGTAAAGCAGCAGTCCTTCCATCTCTAGCCCAAGATATTGGGGCTCCCCGCCTACCGCAGAAATCAGCCACAGTTCGAGCCTTGGGTCCTGACCTTCGATTCGGCCCTTGCCAAAGAGCACGTGGCGTCCGTCAGGCATCCAGGCCGGCTGAAAGAGCCTTTCTGGTAGCTGCACTCTAAGCAGTTCCAGGGGTTCATTCCCCGCGGTCATTGGTATGACCATCAGGGCCCGCGATGTCGGAGTGGACCAGACAAAGGCTAACTGTTGACCATCGGGCGATACGGCTAAGTTGGACGCTCCAAAATATCCCCCGTGGTTCATTTCTGTTGGCTGAGCCGGGACCGTGGACTGTTCGTTCTCTCCAGCAAGA
>SMVB01338077.1_pt1 | contig 45015 bp, 41 predicted proteins | sample 2456461 | NCBI WGS metagenome assembly SMVB01 (sample SAMN11095934, study PRJNA526329) | marine sediment metagenome | biome: Marine sediment; feature: Surficial sediment; material: Deep marine sediment; isolation source: Hadal surficial sediment | place: Pacific Ocean | collected 2014-05 | depth...
AAGATGTTGTTCCAGATAATTGCTGGCGTTCACCAGTAGTGTGCTATTATCCACCGGCAGACCATCCGAGATGACCATCAGGATCTTCCGGTCTTCCGCCCGGCCAACAATACGATTGTGAGCCCAGAGCAAGGCTTCCCCGTCAATATTTTCCTTTAGCAATTCTTCGCGCATCATCAGCCCCAGATTACTCCTGGCTCTTCTCCAGGGCATGTCGGCTGCCTTGTAGATGATGTGGCGGAGATCATTTAGCCTTCCGGGTTGTGAAGGCTTACCTTGTTGCAACCACCGTTCGCGGCTTTGCCCACCTCGCCATGCGCGCGTTGTAAACCCGAGGATCTCTACCTTGACAGCACATCTTTCCAGGGTTCGACCAAGTATATCTGCGCACATGGCGGCAATTGTGATAGAACGACCCCGCATGGACCCTGAGCTGTCGATTAGCAGGGATACAACGGTATCCCTGAAGTTCATATCCTTTTCCTGCTTGAAAGCTAACGGGCTAAATGGATCCGTAATGACACTGGTTAACCTGGAGCTATCCAGCGTGCCCTCTTCCAGATCGAATTCCCAGGTCCGGTTTTGTTGCGCCATCAGTTTTCGTTGCAACCGGTTCGCCAGCTTGCTGATAATGACCTGCGAGCTTTGTAAGTGTTTATCCAGAACCCCTCGTAATCTGTCGAGTTCAACCGGATCGCATAGTTCATCGGCAAACACCACTTCATCGAATAAAGTTGCGAATGCCTTATACTGGCTTTCCTTCGGCCGCAGCCAGTTTTTATCCGTCAATGAGTCTGGTGGCGCACCCGCTTCATCTTCATCACCTTCTGTCTCGGCCATATCCATGGCATCCATATCAACAGGCACTTCCCCTTCTATCGCATCTGTCATATCTCCATCACTGGACATGTCCTGCTCGGATACCTCATCTCCTGCTTCCGACTCCATCTCTTCAGACTGGTCTTCCTGGTCATCAGATTCATCGTCGGAACTCTCTTCTCCCCAGTCATCCCCCAGGCCAAGGTCAGAAATCATCTGACGAGTTATGTTCGAGAATGCCTCTTGATCGAACATCGAGTCAACGAGATTCTCGAGTTTATGACCAATTCGGTCTTCAATATGTTCCCGCCAGAACGCCAGAACTTTTTGAGCACTGGGTGGTGCTGGACAACCTGTTATCTTCTCTCGAATCAGTATGCCGACAGCTTCACCAAGGGGCGCATCCTCCTGGCTTTCAATCTGGTTGAATCCATGATCGATACAGTGTTGTTCGAGCTGGGCATTGAGATTGCTCTCAACTCCTTTCATCAGATAGGATCCAATAGAAGCGACCCTTGCTTCTTCAACCCAGTCATGTACATCCTGGGCAATTCCGGATTGAGGACGATATTTTCGATGAAAAACTTCATCGTGAAATCGCGTTCGCAGCGCAAATCTGTCCGCCGTCCCACGAAGAGAAGCGAGTTGCGCCTCCGAAAGTCCTGACTCAGGTAAGGGGATCCGAACTCGATTTCCTTGCAGGTAGGGTTTACCTCGACCAAAGCTTACATTTAGCTCCTTGTTACCGGAAATCGCCCGCATGGTCGAGGTGACTGCCTGTTTGAAAATTTCTGTATCTTCTTCTGGTTGCGGCACTTCAATAGTCCAGGTCGATAGTGCGGCTAGTTAGTGCAGGTAGACTGCCTGCGTAATTAGCCCGTGTAAAATAGTCTGAATCAGTTTTCCAGGCAGATGAATTTCCTGGTCAATACCTCAAGCAACGAGACGCGAGGTTGTTCGACTCCTAGCAGGCAAGAACCAGCCTGGCGCTCGATTCCGGTAGTTCCTCGCCCATACATCGCTGATAGTATTCTGCGACAATAGAGCGTTCAGTTTCATCACACTTATTCAGAAAAGTCAGCCTGAATGAAAAGCCATAGTCGCCAAATATCTTCGCATTTTCCGCCCACATAATGACTGTCCTGGGTGACATGACAATAGAAATATCACCATTGATAAAACCCTGGCGGGTAAGATCCGCTACTGAGACCATGTTGGCAACAGTCGGACGTTTCAAATCCGTTAGTTTCGACATGACAATGTCAATCTCTTTCTCTCTTTCCAGGTAGTTTAATGTGGTGACGATATTCCACCTGTCCATCTGCCCCTGGTTGATTTGCTGGGTGCCGTGATAAAGTCCGGTCGGGTCACCCAGGCCAATCGTATTGGTTGTTGCAAACAACCTGAACGAGGGGTGCGGGCTTATCACCTTACTCTGGTCAAGGAGCGTTAGTTTCCCTTCCACTTCCAGTACTCTCTGGATAACGAACATCACATCCGGCCGGCCCGCATCATACTCGTCAAATACTAACGCACAAGCGCGCTGCAGAGACCAGGGCAACAGGCCTTCTTTAAACTCAGTAATTTGTTTTCCATCTTTGAGAACAATGGCATCCTTTCCAATCAAGTCAATTCGGCTTATATGGCTATCGAGATTGATGCGAATACAGGGCCAGTTCAACCTGGCGGCGACCTGCTCAATGTGGGTAGATTTGCCGGTTCCATGATATCCCTGAATTATACATCGACGATTGTGGGCAAACCCTGCGAGGATCGCCAGAGTCGTCTCGTGGTTGAAGATATAACTCGAGTCGAACGTGGGAACGTGCTCAGATGGCTGTGAAAATGCAGGCACCTTGAGGTCCACATCCAGTCCGAAAGTTGCCCTGACATCCACTTCGATATCAGGTATTCCTGACCCTTCCAATGCACCAACTTTTTCTACCATTACAACAATACCCTGGAACAATTCAAATCGACCAAACTCAAGTGGTCTGGATGACACATCCCATCCCAACAAGAAATCATTCAGCCAGACTTATCTGGCAATGAAACAAACGCGACATAAGTCTGGATGGCAGTGAACTTCATCGTGACAGAACGGGACGCAAAGGATAGCTTTTATAGGGAGAAATTGCCATAACCAGACAACACAGAACCATAGGCGCAAGATATTATGGTCACTGTTATACTCTCACAAACTGTTTCCCAGGGCTGATTTATGGCAATAATTTATATGATCCGACATGGCCGTGCAGCAGCATCTTTCACAGATGATCTGGATCCTGGCCTGGATGACCTGGGGAAAAATCAGGCTGTCGAAGCGGGTCGCATGCTGCAAGATAAACTCCCTTTGCAGATTCTTTCCAGCCCACTGAAACGCGCAATCGAAACCGCCTCGCCTCTTGCCCGGCAATCAGGCCAGGAAATATCTATTGAAGACCGGGTTTCGGAAATACCTTCCCCGGGATTGTCACTAGAAGAACGAGGTCCGTGGCTTCGCACTATCATGCAGGGGAACTGGAAGGATCAGACTGACGCACTGCAAAAGTGGCAACAAATTATGGTGAATTGCTTGCTGGATCTTGAACAGGACACTGCAATATTCACCCATTTCGTTGCAATTAACGCTGTTGTCACTGCTGCAGAAAATGCCGCAGGTGTCCTGGCCTTTCGACCAGACAACGGATCTATTACCATCCTGGAGTCCGATGGTACAAGTCTGCGGGTAGTCAGCCGTGGCAGCGAAGCCAGTACCAAAGTGAATTGACCGGTACCTGGTCGGAAAGTCTGAAAAGGCAGGTATTTGTGATGTGAATTCGTCGTTTCCGGACAGGATTAAATTAATTAGTCGTGCCTTGAACCGGTCCTGGAACGGTTCGGGTACCGGCCAATTTTAAGGTGATAGAAGTGAGTTCATCCCAGGGGTCGCCATCTTTAAGGCCTTTGACCATTGCGTCTATGTCGGCCGTCCTGGAGAGCAGTTCAAGAAAATCTTTCGTGGCGTGATCCCGCAGACACTGCGAAACCAGACTTTTTCGCTTTGACCAGACCCTCCCCTTCTTCAGGGCCCTATCGAGTGAACCAGATTTATATTCACCTGCCATCATGGCCAGTTCGCGAAGTTCCCGGCCCAGCATCGCCACGATATATAACATCTCTGTCCCTTCAAGTTTTAATCCTCGCAGGACTTTCAAGGTTCTAACCCGGTCGCCACCTACAGCAGCATCTAGCAGGGCAAAGACATCATAACGTGAGTTGTCAGCGACGCCTTCCTGTACCTGTTGCACATCCACTTTTCCATCAACAGAGGACAGTTTGAGACGCTCTATTTCTTGCACAGCAGCCAGCAAATTACCTTCAATTCGCTGTACCATTGCCGATACTGCATCTCTTGTAGCCGTTAATCCTGCTTGCCTGAAGCGACTGTTGACCCAGTTTGGCATTCCCTTTAAGTCGATGGGCCATATCTGGACAAAAGCACCGGCCTCCTCAATCGACTTGAACCATTTTGTTCTCTGGGTCTTTCGATCCAGCCGGGGTAACACCAACATCATGACTGTGCCGTCGGGAGGATTCTCTACGAAGGATTTCAGAACGGCGATACCATCGTCTCCGGGACTGGTCTTTTGCATCCTGATTTCAAGCAATTTCTGTTCAGCAAAGAGTGACATACTGTTGGCACTGAACAGCACCTGCTGCCAATCAAAGCCAGCTTCTACATGAAACAGTTCCCGTTCCAGGTATCCAGCCTCTTTGAGTCCCGAGCGAATCAAATCACAGGATTCCTGAACAAGCAGCGGTTCATCGCCACTGACGATATAGATGGGCGAAACCGAGCGCTTTAATTCCGCCTGGAGCTTATCGGGATAAACTTTCACTTTTTCCTGCGGCCTCAAATGATCTTACACTTGCATCTACACGCCGGAGTATTTGTATCGCCAGATCAGTCTTCATTTCCTTAAGCAATAAATCCTCTTCAGCACCACTTCCCACCAGGCTGCGACCGTCAAATGAGTAAATCCGCTCGGTAGCCAAAGTCGTCACAGGGAAGACCTCTTCTCCGGACAGGCTGGTCAGGCCGATTCCCACCTCCAATCGTAATTCATACTCGGCTACACTAATCGTGAGTGTTGTGGCGACCGCTCTTCTGGTGTGCCTTTCGCCAGACACCGACAGGTGATAAGTTGAATCGTCAGGATTCGCCACAACCACGACACCAGCCTGGGTAAATGCCCTGGTGAGAATTCGCTGTAATTCTCCCCGGCTATCGCTGACAGCAATATAAATCTCACTCAAACCAACTTCATCACTACCTGTACCTCTCAGGTGAAATCCACAAGCACTTAAAACCAGTAATGCAAGCAATATGAGTAACCGGTTCTGCATACAGATTAACCCACCACAAAATTAACGAGCCTGTTCGGCACATAGATAACTTTTCGGATCGACTTACCTTCAATGAATTTCCCGACATTTTCTATCGCTCTGGCAAGTTTTTCGACATCCGCATGCCCGGTATTCGGGATCACTTCAAGTTTTCCACGCAACTTGCCATTAACCTGGACGACGATTTCAACGATTGATTTTTCCAGCGCACTCTCATCCAGTGGTAACCAACTCGCCTGCTCCAGAGGCTCCCCATTTAGCTTTTGCCACAGCAGATGGGTGATGTGCGGCGTGATGGGCGACATGATCAAGACCGCTGCATTCAGGGCTTCACCTGTCACCGCGCGACCTTGGGTGGAGTTATCCTCACGCTTTGCTACCTTGTTCATCAACGACATAACCGCTGCGATAATGGTATTGAAAGTCAATCTCCGATCATAATCATCATAGGCTTTGGCGATGGTCTCGTGGGTGGCACGGCGGAGGTCTTTCTGCGCTTCATTCAGCTTAGCCTTGTCCACAGCAGGGATATCACCACCGGCCAGGAGTTCCATTACAGGGTTCCACAATTTAGTTCTAAGCCAGCGATTAGCGGACTCCACTCCATTCTCCGACCATTCAAAGGCTTGCTCGGGAGGCGCAGCAAACATCATGGCCATCCGCACGGCATCGGCACCATAGCGTTGCAATAGGTGCTGCGGGTCTCCTGCGTCACCGGCAGATTTCGACATCTTAACGCCGTTTTGCAGCACCATTCCGAGCATCAACAACTTCTTGAATGGTTCATCTTCTTCAACCAGTCCATAGTCTCGCATCACCTTGTAGAAAAACCGTGAATAGAGCAGGTGCAAGATGGCATGTTCTTCGCCGCCAACATAGTGATCCACTGGACCCCAGTATTTTGCCCTCTCATCCAACATACCGTCAGCATATCCAGCAGACGCAAATCGGGCGTAGTACCAGGATGACTCCATAAACACATCAAAGGTATCCGTCTCTCTCAATGCTTTACCACCACAATCGGGACACACGGTTTCATACCATTGCGGCATGTTCTTGATGGGAGAGGCAACACCATCGAATTCAACATCAGTCGGCAGCACTACGGGTAAATCTTCTTCCGGTACTGCGACTGCACCGCACTTTTCGCAGTGGATAATAGGAATTGGACAGCCCCAGTAACGCTGCCGGGATACTCCCCAATCTCTCAATCGATAATTTACCTGCCGCGTGCCGAGATTTTTTTCCTGCAGGGCATCCGCGATACCATCAAATGCGGCCTGGAAATCCAGGTTGTCAAACTCACCGGAATTGATGCATACACCGTGTTTTACATAGGCTCCGCTATCCAGGTCGCACACATCGCTACTACCAGAAGGCGGCGTAATGACTTGTCTGATGGGTAATCCATATTTAACGGCAAACTCCCAATCACGTTGATCATGGGCAGGCACAGACATCACCGCACCGGAGCCATATTCCATCAGTACAAAATTTGCGACCCAGACGGGAATGTCTTGTCCTGTCAAAGGATGTTGGGCCATTAATCCGGTCGCCATTCCCTTCTTTTCCATCTGTGCCATATCGGCTTCCGCAACCTTGACCTGGTTACATTCCTCCAGGAATTTTGCTAAATCGGAATTTGATTTTGCCGCACCAAGAGCCAGTTCATGCTGTGGCGCCACGGCAAGATAAGTCGCACCCAACAATGTATCCGGCCGGGTTGTATAAACGCTTATACCTTCCCTGCCTTGCATGGGGAAAGTAATTTCTACCCCTTCAGAACGACCTATCCAGTTCCTTTGCATGGTTTTGATCTTGTCCGGCCAACCAGGTAACTCATCAAGACCATCGAGTAATTCTTGCGCATAGTCAGTAATCTTCACAAACCATTGTGCCAACTCACGTCGCTCTACAGGTGCACCCGAACGCCAACCGCGCCCATCAACGACCTGTTCATTGGCGAGCACGGTTTGATCAACCGGGTCCCAATTCACCCATGCAGCCTTCTTGTACACCAGGCCTTTCTTGAACATCTGTGTGAAAAACCACTGTTCCCAGCGATAATATTCTGGATCACAGGTCATCAACTCCCTGGACCAGTCATAGGCAAAACCCAGACTGATAAATTGATCCCTCATATGATCAATATTTTTCATTGTCCACTTCGCAGCCGGGACCTTGTTCTTGATGGCTGCATTTTCTGCCGGGAGGCCAAAGGCGTCCCAACCCATCGGTTGCATGACATTCTTACCTTGCAATCTCTGGAATCGACCGATGACATCACCCAACGTATAGGTCCTGACATGGCCCATGTGTAATTGTCCGCTGGGATACGGGAACATGGCCAGGCAATAGAATTTTGGCTTTGCGCTATTTTCTGAAACCTCGAAGGTTGCATTATCTCGCCAATATGCCTGCACTTCTTGTTCCGCCGAAATCGGATCATAGCGCTGATTTTGTGTTTCCTGGTCCATCATTGCTCTTCGAGGATTATGCATTGAAAAAGAAACCGCAATTCTACACGAACGTCACGAGATAATTGAGATAAAAGGGTTGGATATCCCTGGGTGGATTCTTGAGATTGAACCGGTTGGTTGAATTGGAAGGTTGAACCAGATTGTTTCGCAGGAGGTGGCATGGAGTGCTTCCCTACGCGACTTGTGGCCCTCCGGGCTTCCCTCACTTAGTCGAGAGCCCCTTCGGGTCTCTCTCCATGCGTTCGGCACGGCGTCTGAATGCTTCGGGAAGCACTCCATGCCACCTCCTGCTAGTAGATTCCAGGATGTACTTTGAAAGGCATTGATCACCGTTTACGCCGTTCTAGTTGGAATAGGATGACAATAACTCCACCTGGCCTTTTTCAAAGGATTTGACGATATTGAAAGAGGTACAGACGCCCTGCTTGCAGACCGTGTTCTAACCAGCGCGATCAAATTTTGGATGCGTGCGGCAATCTACTTGCTCAGGCATACCCAATCCATTCCCCACACTCCCAGAACACCAATAAAGATTGGCCTTACGAATCGAAGCGCACTTCTGCGGAACCAACCAAAACCACACACGCAAACCACATCACGAACGGAAGACAATATTTCGGACTTCGCCGGATTTCAACATGGGAAAATCAGCAGGTTGGTAGGTTAGAACGATAGCGCGCCGCGGTTGGTCAGAGTGGTTGGGAAACGAACCGTGAACGACGTGCGGGCTGAAGAATATCAGTGAGCCCGCGGGAACAACCATGGGGACCTGTTGCGATTCATCGAAGCTCCCCGGATCAGTGAAAAACCCGCCCAGTTGAGTGCCATTACTTGAACCAGGAAGGCAACCCCGGGTATGACTACCCCGGATGACCCGAAAGCATCCGTTGCTCTGCGTGGCCTCATCAAAAGCCAGCATCACATTGGGCAACAAATCCACATGATGACTGTCATGTACCCAATACGGTGAGTCCTGATGCCAGCCAAATCCCGATCCCTCACGTGCTCTTTTCAGGTTCAGTTTAGCCGTCCACAAAGAGAGGTTGTCACTACCGACCAGGCCCTGCATCGGACCCACGATGCGCGGGTCATCAACAAGCGCCTCTAACCGTGGTTCTAATTGATGCGCCGGTTCAATGACACGAACGGTTTCACTGCCGGGACTATGCTCAAATTGAACCGTGAGAAAGGCCGTATCGACGAAACGCTTGCCATCAAGAAAATAAGTTTGTCCCTGTTCACTCAATTTCTTTGCCCGGCGAACAGCCACTTCCGTCGCCTCGCACAGCGCATCGATCTCGCTTTCAGAAAACACAGACTCACGCAAGATGAATCCATCGGATTCATATCGTTGAACTTCTTCGGCGGTAAAAGAAAAAGAAGAGGCGGCTTCGTCGATCATGATACTTAACTTCTCCTCAATCGGATGAATTCAGACCTTCACCAGGAAAGGCAACACCATCAAGGCCAACGCAGCTACAACCATAAAAAGGATGTCGTGGATGAAATAGGGAATGACAAACAAGGAGACACCCATAAAAAATGAGATCGGATGTTTTTGCTTTTTGCCATAGATGAAATAGCCGATGCCGATACCGCCAAACAGCGTACCCCAGATAAGTACAGATGAATCTTCCATAACAATTACCTTACCGTACTTTTTCCTGCAATACATTTCCCCCGGTATATTTTTGTCCTTAACTGGCCAGGGACCAGAATTTTTGCTCCTCTTATTTTCGCTCCTCTTAGTGGCGACCTTTAAAATTTAAGAAGCGTACAAGTACCATAGCGAACAACAACATAGTGCAGAGGATAATGATCGGTGTCTGTCCGAACTGGTGGAATGGTGTAATTCCTTTCATAATGCCTGCTTTTGCTTTCAATACACCTGGTTCAAACTGAGGCAAGGAGTCTGTAATTTCACCCCGGTGGTTCACCAGGGCGGTGATGCCATTATTAGTACCACGAAGCAGATATCGACCGTTTTCGATTGCCCTCATTTGAGCCATCTGCAGGTGTTGTGCAGGTCCGATGGAAGCACCGAACCAGGTGTCATTGCTGATAGTGACTAACAGATCCGGCAAATGTGTCGTCGATCTAACCAACTCCGGATATATCACCTCGTAGCATATGGACACGGATAGCTTGAGGCCTCCTGCCGTCAGTGCTACCTGATCCGCACCACCTGCACGATTATGAGACATGGGTAGATCAAAGGCGTTGATCACACCTCTAAGCCAATTTTCCAGTGGCACATATTCCCCAAAAGGAACAAGCTGGCGTTTGATGTAAGTTCCCGTTCCCTGCCCAATCGATATGGCAGAATTCAGGAAATAGCCCTCTGCATCCCGATCCGGAATACCCAACAGGAGGGTCGATCCGCTTTGTTTACCATTCCGGTCAAGATCCTCAAGAATCAACCCGGCATTTTCGCGAAATACAGTAATTGCAGCTTCAGGCCAGACAATGAGATCTGCACCCCATTCAGGTTCCGTTAGGCTTATATATTGATTCAAGATAGGCATCACCATATTGCGTTGCCACTTGGTGTGCTGATCTATATTTCCCTGCACCGCCACAACTGTAATCTGCTTTTGCTCGACGACAAAATCGTACTGGTAGAGAAAAAACCCTAACAACCAAACCGCCATGATCAAGGCCAGGTGCCGGAATTTTCTGGACAATACGAATTGGTACAACAACGTTGCAGTGAATACGACTGTAAAGCCAACGCCCAGGATACCCATTATGGGTGCATAACCAACTAATGGAGTAGACAAGTGGCCGTAACCAATGAATAACCAGGGGAAACCCGTTAGCAGCCAGCTACGAACCCATTCGCTTAACACCCAAATTGCGGGAAACCCGAGAAGTAACCCGGATGGTACCTCTGCAATAAACCGCCCGTAAACGTACCCATGGGCAAGACCCGTGAGCGACCAGGACATCACTAACAGCATCACCAGGAAGCCTGCCAATATCGTGGAAGATCCACCATAAACATTCAGACTGACGAATATCCATGAGGCACCCACGCCATACATCGCCGTATAGAAGAGATAGAATCGAAGTGTTGTGGTACCGAGAGATTGCCGGTCAATGCAAACAAACAAAAGAAGGAGACTGACGATTCCTAACGGCCACCAGTTAAACGGAGCAAACGAAAGAGGTAGCAGCGCGCCAGCGATCATTACGATGAGATGACCGACAAGTGGTCTCTTATCTAATAGCACCCCTGCCCGGACCAGCAATGCTACTCTATTTCGCTTCGGGTCATATTCAGTAAATGAATTCGACGGCTATCGGCATTCAAAACCCTGAACAAGAAACCCTGTATTTCAATTTCTTCATCACGTTCAGGAAGGTGACCAAAACATTGTGTAATGATTCCCCCAATGGTATCGAATTCCTCGTCCCTAAAATTACAATGAAGCTCTTCATTGAAATCAGAAATCGGGGTCAGTGCTTTTACCGTGTAACTGCCGTCAGAATGTTGCTTGATATAATCATCTTCATCAAAGTCATATTCGTCTTCAATATCGCCGACGATCTGCTCCAACACATCTTCAATCGTAACAATACCTGAGACGCCCCCATATTCATCGTAGACAACGGCCAGGTGATTCCTGGTAGTCCTGAACTCTTCTAACAATACATTCAGGCGCTTACTTTCCGGAATGGCGGTGCACGGTCGTAGCAGATCCCGCATATTGAACCTGGTGTTCTTGTCTCTGATTGCCAGCGGGAGCAAATCTTTTGCCAGCAATATACCCACTACATCATCAGGATTTTCACTCACGACAGGAAACCGCGAGTGACCCGACTCGATCACCAGGGGAAGAAATTCCTCGGGGGTCATTTCCAGGCGAACAAAGACCACCTGTGACCGGGGGATCATAATTTCCCTTGTTTGCATGTCAGAAACCACCAGGGCACCTTCAATAATACTCAAGGCACCGGCATCCAGGAGATCTCTGTCTTGTGAGGCGCGTAACAGTTCGATAAGTTCAGCTCGTGAACTGGGTTTACCACTGAACGCCAGGGAAAGCTTCTCTATCCACGTGAGTGAATTATCGGGCACTCGTTCACTCATACGTATGGGTCTTCATATCCAAGATTCTGCATCAACCTTATTTCGATGGTTTCCATTTCAGTGGCCTGATCATCCATTGAATGGTCGTACCCTTGCAAGTGTAATAATCCATGGATCAGGAGATGGGCGAAATGTGCGTCGACAGATTTGCCCTGGCACTGCGATTCAGCCTGCACAATTTCTTTACAGATAATGATGTCACCAAGCAATATCCTGCCGTTTTCATCTGCCATTCGTTTCCCAAAATATTCGTTGGGGAATGACAGGACGTTAGTTGGCTTGTCCTGGCCTCTATATTGCCGGTTCAGGGACTGTATTTCCGCTTCATTCACTACCCTCAAACAAAACTCCACTGACTCAAAATTCAGGTCTTTTGACTTTAGCTCTTTAAGACTGAGCTCTTTAAGACAAAGCTCTACCCACTGTTGAATGAGTGACTCATCAGGCATTTCGCTTCGACAATCTACACACCATTGTATATCTACAAGATGATCTGCCATGAGACTAGCCTCTGTCGTTCGAATCTCTGTGGTACGCGCCACCATTTTCCTTCTCATGTCCTTCGTATGCTTCGACAATTCTTTGAACCAGTGGGTGCCTCACCACATCCTTTGGACTAAACCGGGTAAAGGTAATCCCTTTTACGCCCTTTAGCACACCCAGCACATGACGTAACCCGGACTGCGTCTTGTGCGGCAAGTCTATCTGTGTGATATCACCCGTGACAACAACATTGGATCCAAACCCGATACGGGTCAGGAACATCTTCATTTGCTCAACCGTCGTATTTTGGCTTTCATCCAAAATGATAAACGAATCATTCAAAGTACGCCCACGCATATACGCGAGCGGCGCCACTTCAATAATGTTTTTCTCAATTAACTTCTCAACTTTTTCAAAGCCCAATAACTCATAGAGTGCATCGTACAATGGACGAAGATATGGATCGATTTTTTGGCTGAGGTCTCCCGGCAGAAAACCCAATTTCTCACCCGCCTCAACCGCAGGCCGAACCAAAAGAATTCTCCTGATCTTTTCCTGCTCGAACGCCTCCACGGCACAGGCAACTGCCAGGTAAGTCTTACCGGTACCGGCTGGACCAATTCCAAAATTAATATCATACCTGCGAATAGCCCGAACATAACTGATCTGGTTTCTGCCTCTTGGCTTCACGCTTTTTTTATGGGTATGGATCAGGTCATCTACATCGTCTACTTCTCTATCCACCATCGATTCCACACCCGATTCCTGTAAAAACAGATGGACTAGTTCCGAGGTTAATCGTGTACCGCTACCAACCTCCCGGTACAGATGTTTTAACAATTCACCGGCAGCATTCACAAATTTGACCTCACCAGTAAGCTGAAAATCATTACCCCGGTTTTTGATGGTGATGCCAAGTCTGTTTTCTATCTGGCGCAGATGGGCATCGACAGGGCCGCAGAGATTGGCTAGCAGACCACTATCATCGGGTTCTAGTTTGATCTGGTAGGGTTGCAGATTAGCTTCCAAATTCATGAAGGTTTCATGGGATGAAAAACAGGATATACCCTCTTCACCGTTAGGAAAAACATTGATTTGTATAGCATCACAGCGTTATCAAAGAACCTCGAAGCGAGTTAGGCAGCGCTTCAACAATTTGTACTTCAACGAACTCACCAATTAGCGCTTGATCTGCAGAAGTAAAGTTGACTACCCGGTTATTCTCCGTGCGACCTTGCAGTTGTCCAGGGTCTTTCCTTGATATCCCGGAAACCAGGATAGTTTGAACCGTGTCCACCATACGGCGACTTATCTTACTCGCCTGCTGGCTGATACGAGCCTGCAATATCGCTAGTCTTTCCTTCTTAACTTCCATCGGCGTTTCATCCGGCAAATCTGCAGCCGGGGTTCCCGGACGCGCACTGAAGATAAAACTGAAAGAGTGATCGAATTCCATTTCCCGGATCAGGTCCATCGTAGCAGAAAAGTCCGCATCGGTTTCGCCGGGGAAACCGATAATAAAGTCTGTAGAGAGACTAATATCCGGACGTATCGCACGTAACTTGCGGATTTTGGACTTGTACTCCAATACCGTATGTCCCCGTTTCATGCGGGCCAGCACCCGGTCCGAACCGCTTTGTACCGGCAGGTGCAGATGGTTCACCAGCTCCGGCACTGCCTCGTACACTTCAATTAAATTATCCGAGAACTCAATGGGATGTGATGTCGTATAACGTATTCGCTCAATTCCTTCAATCTCGGCGACAACCGTAATGAGATAAGCAAGGTCTGCAGTTGTGCCATCACCCAGACTGCCACGATAAGCATTAACGTTCTGGCCAAGTAAGTTGACCTCTCGAACGCCTTTGCCTGCCAGATGCATAATCTCTCTCAGCACGTCTGCCAGCGGGCGGCTTACTTCCTCCCCCCGGGTGTAAGGGACAACACAGAAAGTACAATATTTACTGCAACCCTCCATGATAGATACAAATGCAGATGGTCCATCCACGGAGGGGTCCGGTAGTCGGTCAAATTTCTCGATTTCAGGGAAGCTGATATCGATGACAGCAGATGTGGCACTGGCTGAATCTGCAATTAATTCCGGTAACCGGTGTAAGGATTGTGGGCCAAATATCAGATCCACATAAGGTGCCCTGAGACTGATGGCCTCTCCTTCCTGACTGGCAACACAGCCACCAACACCAATCTTAACTGCGGGGTTATCAATTTTTAACTGACGCCAGCGGCCCAACTGATGAAACACCTTCTCCTGGGCCTTCTCACGAATTGAGCAGGTATTTAGGAGCAACAAGTCTGCATCTTCTTCGCGGTCAGTCAGCTCATAACCATGAGATTCTTTCAGCAAATCCGCCATTCTTGATGAATCATACTCATTCATCTGGCAACCGTGAGTCTTTATGAAAAGTTTATTGGCCAATCTAGTGCATAGTTCCAGGGAAAACAGGCGGCTATTATAGACAAATGTCGAAGCCAAAGGTAGTGATGAGCATGCATCTTGAACTCGAGTCGGGTAATCCTGCAATCTGCGGTTATCTACGCCAATTGGGTAGTAAGATGTTATCTGGAAAACAATTTGCATTAATTGGGCTAATCACCCAGCAGGTGAGTTACCATATAATCCAAATTCTTGACCTGGTTATTGACAATTGGTCCAGGAAAACTAAAACTGCGTCTTCGAAATTTGGCCATCAGGCTATCTACCAGGGCGAAACGAGTTTATGTCCAGCACTCCAATTTACAAAATCATATTTTTTAACCAGGGCCAGATATTTGAAATCTATGCCCGGCAGATTTATCAGTCAGACCTCTATGGGTTCATAGAAATCGAAGAGCTGGTGTTTGGTGAACGTTCTCAAATGCTGGTAGATCCGAGTGAGGAAAAACTCAAATCAGAATTCGAAGGGGTGAGCAGAAGTTACATTCCCATGCATTCGATCGTCAGAATCGATGAAGTTGCCAAGGAAGGAATCGGCAAAATTTCAGAAGCAAAAGCTGGCAATGTTACACCTTTCCCTGTGTCCGCCTTCACACCCAAAAAGTCTGACTGAAATCTCCCAAGAGCCCTCAGCGCGCTCTTAATGAGAAGCCCTCAGCGCGCTCTTAATAAGGAGCCCTCAGCATCCCCATAATCACGTGGCTATCTTTCGATTAACGGGAAGACCAATCGATCTTGCTCGTTACCGTTCAAGGTGCGATACACTGGCTCACTTCAGATTGAAAAACAGCTACCTGTCCTGATGCCATAGCGAAATCTTTATCGATGGTGCCGAGTCAATTAGTTGTTGCAGGGTTTCTGCTCTATCTGCAAAACGAAATTCGGGATCTGTCTCCTGTAGCGGTAGCAGTACAAATAATCTCTCCCACGCATGCTGGTGTGGCACCTGGAGGAAAGTATCCAGCAGAATCTTTTGACCGAATGCAATGATGTCGAGATCCAGTGTCCTTGACCGATGGTGTGCATGATCCAGCGGCCGACCAAATTTCACTTCCAGCATTTGAAGGCGCTGCAATAGAACACCCGGTTCCAGTTCACACTGGAACCGGGCAACTGCATTGGCAAAATCATGCCCTTTATCTTCCAATCCAAACGCTTCTGAGCGCCAGATTCTTGATGTGAAGATCTTTCCGACCGCGAATGCTTTTAGCTCCCCGAACGCCCTGATTATCGTTTGTTCCGGGTGACCAATATTTCCGCCAATGCCTATAAACACCGTTTCCGCCACTAAACCTCACCTCATCTTCGCTTTGAAGTAGTATCCTTAGAATGGTGGATACACAACCGCATGGCAATTAGCTTCAAAATCGTGATATTTTTAACATTTGGGACACAAAGCCAAATAATGCGCACAGAAATTTATGCGCATATTTAAACATTTTTAGAACAAAGGAATAGTATGAAAGCAGCCGTCTTACGAGAGCAAAACAAGCCCCTGGAAATTGAAGAAGTCCAGATTTCCAAACCAGGCCCCAGAGAGGTAATGGTCCGACCCGTTGCGGCTGGAGTTTGCCATAGTGACCTCCATTTTATGGATGGATCCTACCCCTACATGCTACCCACGATTCTGGGCCATGAGAGTGCAGGTATCGTCGAAGAGGTTGGCAGTGACGTTACCTACGTTAAAAAAGGCGATCACGTGATTACCTGCCTCTCTGCATTCTGTGGCCACTGCGACAAGTGTTTGACGGGTCACATGTCTTTATGCCAGAGCCCTGAAGTCTCCCGGGATGCCGATGAACAACCCAGGTTGCATCAAAATGGTCAACCCATTCATCAATTCCTGAATCTTTCCTCCTTTGCAGAACTGATGTTGATACATGAACATGCGCTGGTAAAAGTTCGTGAAGATATGCCATTTGACCGCGCAGCCCTGATTGGATGCTCCACAACAACCGGGGTTGGAGCTGTTTTCCACACCGCTGGTGTTGAACCCGGATCCAGCGTCACTGTAATTGGTTGTGGCGGCGTTGGGCTTGCTACTGTAAATGGTGCCGCCATTGCAGGAGCAGGCCAGATCATTGCCGTTGACATGGTGGATTCGAAACTTGATCTTGCCAAGATAATGGGCGCAACCCATACGATCAATGCAGGTTCCGGTAATGCTGTAGCTGAAGTCATCGAATTGACCCAGGGTGGTTGCGATTATTCTTTTGAGGCTATTGGATTAAAGGCCACGGCTGAACAGGCGTTCCAAATGCTGGGCGCTGGTGGTACTGCCACGATCATCGGTATGATCCCGGTGGGTACAATGGTCGAGATCCACGGTGTCGACTTCCTGTCAGAGAAAAAAATCCAGGGTTCAAATATGGGCTCCAACCGCTTCAGGGTCGATATGCCGCGATTCGTTGATTTCTACCTATCAGGAAAACTGCACCTGGACGAGATGATATCAAGGCACATTAAACTCGAAGATGTAAATGATGCACTCAATGCACTCAAAACTGGTGAGGAAGCCCGTCATATCATTATGTTTGACTAAACGTGCGGCAACTCTTTTTCGAAGGGAGGGTATGAGCAATGAGTAGAGTTAAAATCGAATCTGAAATTGCAGGTAACGTCTGGAAGATAGCAACCAGAGTAGGCGATCGTGTCGAAGAGGAGGATGTATTGTTAATTCTGGAATCCATGAAAATGGAGATCCCGGTTGAAGCGACTTGTGCCGGTACCGTCGCTGAAATCCTGGTTACCGAGAAAGACGCTGTGGAAGAAGACCAGGTAATCGTCATCATAGAAACCGCATGACAATGTCACCATGGTAATCAATGTAGCAGATGAAACCCTGCCGTTAGACTCAAATTCGCTATATTTCAATCGTGAACTTTCTGACCTCGCGTTTATCCAGCGGGTTCTTGAAGAATCCAGTAACGAGAATCACCCTCTCCTGGAAAGGCTGCGTTTCCTGTCAATTTCTGCCATGGTACTTGACCAATTTTATACTGTGCGGGTTGCTCGATTACTACGGAAAATCGACAGTGGTAACAACAAAGTAAGCGTTGATGGGTTAACACCTGCCGCTCAATTGGAGAGGGTGAACATCTATGCCGACCATCTTCTGGATGCCCAGCAAAAATCATGGATCCAAATCCAGGGCCTGTTAGCTGAGCATCAAATTTCTATGGTGCTGCCGGGTGAATTGAATGATGAAGAGCTGGATTTCGCTGAACACTATTTTCACAACCACCTGGTGCACGCGCTTTCTCCCTTTATGATAGATCGTGAACATCCATTCCCGTATATCCCCAGTGGCGGTCTATGCGTTGTGGCCGAAGGGATAAATCGCAAACGGAAAAAAATGCATATCCTGGTTCCGCTACCCAGGTCCCTGCCGCGATTTAAAATACTACCAGGAAAAGAAACCAGGATCATTGCGCTGGAATCCCTGATCATTCGATTCATACAATCCTTTTTTAATGACATTGAAATAACCCATTGCGGGACCTTCCAGATCTTGCGAGATAATGATCTGGCCCTTGCAGAGAGATTTGATGATTTACGGGAAATGGTGGAGAAAGGGGTCCGGCAAAGAGAGCGGGCCAATGTTATCCGCCTGAAATTTGACAACGAGATGCCAGAGGAAGCTGGATATTTCGTCGCCGAGATGCTGGGAGTTCACAATCCGGATGAAATCATCGCCATGAAAAATCAAAACCTTTGCATCGCTTCATCTGAATTTGTCGCAAGGGACGCCTTATTGGGATTGTCCGATGCAATGGATTTAATCTCCCGGTCCCTGGCGCCAGATTACCCTCACTTGATTTTCCCGGTTTACAAGGCGAAGGTACCGCAACGTATCAAGAATTCGGATGGTGACTACTTCAGTGTTATCCGCGAACGCGACTTGATGTTGCACTACCCTTACGACTCATTCGAGGTGCTGGTCAACTTCATACAAAAAGCCGCGGTTGATCCACAGGTTATCGCGATTAAACAAACCCTTTACCGAACCAGCGAAACTTCACCCATCGTGAGCGCGCTGATTACCGCTGCAGAAAGAGGTAAGGCGGTAATTGCAGTGGTCGAGTTGGAAGCCAGGGACAACGAAAAAACCAATGTGCAATTGGCCAAACGAATGGAAGCTGCAGGCGTGCAAATAGTCTACGGCATCGTGGATCTCAAAGTTCACTGCAAAATGACGCTCATTATTCGCCGTGAGGATGATGAGACGCTGCTCTACTCTCATTTCGGTACAGGTAACTATCATCCGGGAAATGCACGCCTGTATACTGACCTTTCCTATTTCACCTGTGATAAGACGCTTGGAAATGACGCCAACAAGGTGTTCAACTACCTTACAAGTGGCAGCTTCCCTAATTGTGAAAAACTGAGCGTGGCGCCACGCAACATCCGCAAAGAGTTATTACGGCTTATAGATGCGGAGATAGAGAATGCAAAAAACGGGATCCCGGCACAGGTCATGGCCAAACTCAATTCCCTGACAGACCCAGAGATCATCAATAAATTTTACGAGGCATCCAGCCATGGCGTCACAATCGATCTTGTTATTCGCAGGCAATGCCGTTTAAAGCCTGGTTTACCGGGACGATCGGAAAATATTACTGTAAAAAGTATCGTCGGCCGATATCTGGAACATTCAAGGATATATTGTTTCGCAAACGGCGAAACTTTGCCTGGTCGAAATGCAAAAGTGTTCATTGCTTCGGCTGATTGGATGGAACGCAACTTTGATGACCGTGTAGAAATCATGATCCCCATTACAGACCCTGTCGTACATCTACAGGTACTCGAAGATGTCATGCTTAAAAATATTGAAGACGCTGGTCAATCGTGGCAACTCACATCACGAGGTCAATATGAGCGGATGGAAAGTAATGGATTCTCGGTTCAAAACTGGCTTATGGAAAACGAATCCAGGTCCGGCTGAACCGCAGAAAACCAACCAGGCACAAACTTGATACAGCGCCAACCACGTACATACAGGAAGCTTGTAGAATCATCAACATACAAACCACAGTCATCCTCCCATCCTTTAGCAACATGGGCATGAAACTCATCATCATCGACAGGGCGATTTAATTCGCGGGTGGGCAACACCGGGTTTTGCATGATAATTGGAGCGATATGACCAGGGCGCATACTTTTGAAACAGGCAGTCTGACACATGGCTAGGCTTTGCATGCTCATCATGGTGATCTGCCTTTCCCTCTATTCATCGGCAGATGTGTTGTTTGAATCTGATGAATCCCTGCAGCTTACCCTATCTGCACCTTTTGCCGATATACACAGGGACAGGGATAAGACGAAGCGATACCCCGCCCGACTCCTGTGGGGTGAATCTCAAGAAATGACCGTCGAGCTACAGGTGCGTGGTAACAATCGGTTAAAAAAAAGCACATGCAGATATCCCCCACTCAAAGTGCATTTTAAGGAGAAGGTGGTCAAAGGTACTATCTTTGAGAAACAATCTGACCTTAAATTGGTTTTAGCTTGCAAAAAAAAATATTCAAAATATGTTCGCATGGAATATTTGATTTATAAATTATTTGCTGTACTTTCAAACAATAATTTCAAGGTGCGATGGCTGGATCTTACTTTTATCGAAAACAACAAGGAGCGAAAAAGCCCAGGCTTTTTTATAGAACAGAAAAAACGCATGGGCAAACGCCTCGGACTGAGACAAGTCCACAAAAACAGAGTCCAACCGGAAGATCTTAACCTGCAAGCCGCCGTCATTGTCGACATTTTTCAGTTTATGATTGGCAATACCGACTATTCGAATATTCAAGCCCGCGAGGGAGCTGATTGTTGCCACAATACTAAACTGATGCAACGAAGGACAAATGAGCAGGATGATTATATTCCCATTCCCTATGACTTCGATAATTCCGGCATCATTAATGCTCAGTATGCTGTACCTGCTGCTTCCATTCCCATCAAATCGGTGACAAACAGAAAGTACAGGGGGTTGTGCGTATCCAACCCATACGTACCTGTAGCGATAGAACTTGTCCAATCACGAAAAGAAGAGATTCTTTCCCTGTTCGACAATGATGGCTTCCTGAGCAAACGAACTAAATCCAGGGCTGCTAAATATCTTGGGAAATTCTATGCCATCATCAATTCGCCGCAGAGATTGAACAGTTCCGTCATCGAAGCGTGCCGTTTCTAGCAGGCTGGTATGCCGTAATTCGACCCTTACGATCCTTGCCCTCGTCGGCGATGATCAAACGTCCATCTGGCAAGAATCCGATTCCCTCCGCCTGCTTATGATGTTTCTTCTTCAATTTCGCCACGGTGATGACATCACCCTGCGGTGATACCTGCAGAATACGATGCTCCCTACCAGCGAGAATAATGTAACTCCCGAATTTTTTAGAGATAGCAGATGGATGAAACTTCCCGCCCAGGGTCTCAAAAGACAGGTCGAAGAGTTTCAATGCCTGGTCTTCACCAGGCTTGTATTGATACACAGAAATGTAATCTGATTCTTCCCCATATACCTGTTTGCAGACCAAAACCAGGGCACCGCCCTCAAAGTCTTCTTCCAGACCCTCTACTTCACACTCCTGTTCCAGGCCACTATCATAGACTTCATAATCATCTATGACGCCTCGACGGTTCATGCCATCCGCAATTTTGTAGATGTGACCGGTGCTCACCACCAGATACACATCACTATTGATGGTTGCAATTCCTTCCAGATCCAGCTTAAGAGAGGGATCTCCCAATTGAAATCGCCGGGTTACTTCCTGAGTACCAATTTCAAACTCATAAACGACAGCTGATTCATCGTTGTGCATGAAAATCCTGTCAGTATCTACTACTGCTACACCAGAAACCTCATGCAATCCTTTTGGCAAAGTCCATCGGTTCCGTTGCTTTTTCCCCAAGGGATAATCATCTAGTGATACAGGGACAATTGATCCAGGAACAATAATTTCAGGCCATTCTGCGGAATCTCTTACTGTCCAGAGGAACCCAACAAGAATACTAAGGCTTATTATGGTGGTTATCGTCAGTGGAACTTTGATTTTCTTCACTAATTTGTTCTATAGGATTCGATTCACGAATATCACCAGGGTTGACCCAGTTTCTTGCAAACCACCGACTTGATGCATTCTCTGCGTACCGTGTTTGCCAGAGCAGAACCACCGCATAATTGAAAAACAACGTAAGCACGACTGCAATTTCCAAAGCCCCGATTCCTGCTGCAAGGCCGACTCCGATTGACATGAAAATGTAAATAGCATCCAGAGTATCATCTAACGTCAGTCTAAAACGGACCCCCGCTACAATACCAGCAAGACTGAAAGCCAGGGCGAGGCTGTTCTCAACAATAATCACAATCCCCGCGACTGCCAGGGGCAGCAGTAACAATGTCATGACAAAGGATTGTTCCCTGCCTCTGCGACGCCTGGCGCCCATGTATACCCATGCCACCGGCTTCATCAAGATGATGATGCCTATCATGCTGAGGGTTAACTCCATTGCTTTTGCTATCGGTTCCCAGCTGATCTCAATCGCCTTGCCAGTAATCAGGGAACTGGTATCAAGAGACAGGTCAGCGTTACCGCCCACCGGCAACCAGCTTTGTGTCGCCGGGAACGCCAATACCAACGCAACAACAATAAGCCCCACGATCAGGTAGTAGCTGGTTAGCTGTAATAGAGGCTTGAACGATTTCAACTTCTGGTGGCCCGATCCTGCGATTTTCTAAAGTATGTGAGCAAATCTATACCGCGTCAATCAAGCAATACTATCGTCACCCGGCAATCCAGGATCATTTGCAACGGCGTTAAACGGTAATATATATCACAGGTGTGGGCATGGCTATCAACACTGCGTAATGCATCGCGTGTAAACATGGTCAATACAATTGACCAGCGCCCATTGAAGATAAGGTCAGTGGTGTTTGATGCTGGTGAAGATGATTTCCGCCGAGGCAACCGTTACAGCCTGGCAGACCAGCGGCATCCAAGAGAAAATTCCCCGGCGAGAACGACCAGCAACGACTCTTCTTCAGTGTGGACCGTGCGTTAGCAACAATCCGGAGCGGAAGAAAAGTGGATTCGAGGCTAGCCTGCTTTCACCATAGCCACAGCTATGATTCAAGCTTGGAAATCCAAAACCGCTACACTCGTATTGCCAGATTTGCTCTGCAATCGATTCCTTGATGAATTATACCGGCTAGTAGTGATCATCATTCGGGTGCCGGATCATTTTTTTCATCCAGCAAGTCATCCAGATTCTTTGTAAATTCCTCGAACACATAACCGGCCACTCGATAATCCCATCGTCCGGGATTATGGTGATCTTCGGCACTGGAGCCAGATTGAGCATCAGAACCGGCAGGCTCACCCACGGATAAATGGAGCCATTTTTTGTCCTTAACGTCGACGGCAAGTACAATAATCTCTCTCCCATCTACCAGGTTAAATACCGTCCGGAACGAATGCGACCACGCATCGGATTCATGGAGTCTGACGTCTGTCAACCTCAGATTTTCCAGGGCACCTGCAAGCTCGCTGGTTGATGATGGATATCTAAGCCTCCGGTTCGCCGGTAGGTTTCGCAGCACCAGTTCGTCTTCACCCTCAACCAGGTCAAGCGTAAACTGAAGCTCCCGCGACAGGTCAAACTGTTCAATTTTTTTAACTTCTCCTGGCTTGATGTCAATAATCTGGGGTTTCAGCCAGGCTAACTCTGAACTATTGACGGGCAGAGACCTGTCTGTGAGCCACACCTGACTATCGTCCGTTTTTCGGACAAATTGACCTTCCCGACCTTGAGAAGATTTACCAATAAGAACGGAGAAACTGTAGCCGTCGCCAAATCCAGAAACCTGTTTCGCTTTACTGCCTTCAATGGATAGACCAGAAACTTCTAAAATTGAATGGTTTTCCGGTTTTACGGTTTTACGCTCAACCAAATGAGCCGTACTCAATCCTTCAAGCAAACTTGACAGCATTGCGATATCGACTGGATAGGAATGTTTTTCCAGGACAACCCATTTCTGATCCTGTTTAACTAACGAAAAAGAGCCGGTCGCCGTGCTCACTTCAAGTTTTCCTAAATTGTTAAGGTTCTGCTTAAGCGCCGGTAAAAACTTCACGCTTTCACCTACCTGTTCATCTTCATTCTGATACCAGGTCAACATCATCATGCCAATTATAGCCATCAGGACAAGGGCGACATTTTTCTTGTTCACCGGTACATCTCCTTTCCACGCCCCATCCGCAAATAGTTAGCGATCAATAACATGAAGGTAAGCAATATTGGTATAAAAGCGATGTTCAGAAATTTCAATGTGGATCCGAGTGTTTCAATATCCTTATTTAACTGATGCCGGACATCTCGTAATTCCTTTCTAATACGCAATTTTTCTTCTTGAAATTGTAACAAGGTTTCTTCCTGTTCCGGACTCAGGCTAAAGACAGCCTGACCTTCGGAACTGGAATGCAGTTCGGTCAGTTTTCTTTCTGTTTCTGAAAGCTGCACCTGGAGATCATCTGCACTTTTAAGATAGCGGGCCTCAGCTTCTCTCCTTAAATCCTGGACAACATCAAACGGCCGTGTGAATTTACCCCTGCTGCGGATACTGATGAGTGCCGAACTCCCTGACAGGTTATCCAGCGCATTGATAACCAGGTCACCATTATTCGCCCAGGGTGTTGCAATCTGCTGACCAAAGAAATCATGCACCTGTACCCAGAGCCTGTCCGCCAGAATGTCTGTATCTGCAACCAGTACAACATTTAGATTTTCTGTCTGCGTTATTATCTCACCATCATATCCATCAATACCCTCAGGGAATGCTGTAGCGGCTTTCCCAGACAACCTGACTGCTATCACATAGCGCTCGCCTGTGGCCGAAAATGTTTTTTGCAGATCTGCCGGATTAGAAAGGAACTGGAACTGGAAACTGTCCAGCGGCATCGCCTGATCACTCGATGTTATCAGGGCAAAAGTCTGTACACTTGCATCACTATCGATATCGATAATGCCTGCGGTAGCCAGGTTTACATTTTCCAAATTTGATGTGACCACATCATCGGATGTAAAGTTTTCAGGGCCCATCCCAACAATAGCGAGATGTCGCACCGGCGCACCATCTGAACCGCTAACAGACAATGCCGCCCGGGAATCTCCTAACACTTTATTTTCTCTTAACTTCACGCCCCAGGGAGACATTAGCTTGTTCAAGTCTGAAGCCTGGCTGGTGGGTGCTACCGGCATCATCGGATTGGCTCGTACCGGTTTGTCCATCTCCGCTAACGGATCGACAAAAGCCAACATTTTTCCACCCGCCATGATGAACTGATCAATCGAAAACAGTAATTCGTCGCTGATATTCCTGGGATGTATCACCATAAGAATATCGATGTTGTCGGGTAATTCATTCACGGTCATTTCGATTTTCTGAAGTGAAAATAGCTGTTCAAGCTGCTGGATAACTACCCAGGGTGGTGTGGATCGGAAACTACTCATGTCAACCTGCCCCTGTACCTGTAAACCAGAGAGCAGACCTATCACCGGTTTTTTAGCGACCACTAATCCTTGAATCAGCTTACTTATTTCATACTCCAGGAATTCCTCCTTATCAGGTTGGAAAAAGGGAATGACAACGACATCATCGAGAGCATTGGTACCAGCTAACCCGAAATAAAGTTCATCCCCGGCTGTCGATACCGGGACGCTTTGCAACCCGAAACTCGCCGCTTCATCTTCCGCATTGGAAAAAGGCTCCGGGTCGATGATCTGCAGATTAATTCTCTCTCCTCCAGCAAGCGCATATTCCTCCAACAATTCACGGACTCTCATCGCGTATGCTCTCAATGATGTGAGATCACGACTTGCTGCCTCTGAGAAATAGAAGTACAAATTGATTGGCTCATCAATCGTCTGCACAATTTCCTTCGTCCCCGCGGACAAGGTGAATAGATTATTCTCCGTAAGGTCAAGTCGAACGCTTCTGAAAAGTGAATTGTTCATTAAAGTGAAAACCAGGAAAGCAGCCAGCAACAGAAGCAAACCAGTACCTGAATAAAATTTTGTTCTCATTTTTGCTAATCCGCCTGTTTGAGTTCAATGACAACCGCTGTTGCTGCCAGCCAGAATGCGATCATGGAGAGGAAGTAGAGAATGTCTGTCAAAGAAAGTACGCCTTTGGAGATAGACGAAAAGTGCGTAAGGAAGCTAAGGCTGGCAATGGTATCAACCAAAATCACCGGCAGCCAGTCATTGAACATGTTCAACACAAGTGGAAAACCAGCCAATATAAACAGGAGGCAGACAACAGCGCTGATGATAAAGGCAATTACCTGGCTCTTGCTCAGTGCCGAAGCACAGGAACCAATAGCCAAAAAACCGCCTGCCATTAACCAGCTTCCCAGATAACTTGCAAGAATAACGCCGTTGTCCGGATTCCCAAGATAGTTAACGGTTATCCAGAGGGGAAAGGTAAGCAGTAGTGCTATTCCAGTGAAAACCCACGCTGCCAGGAATTTTCCTATAATCGCCTCATGTTTCGCCAGCGGCAATGTCATCAGCAATTCTATCGTCCCGGATTTCCTTTCTTCAGACCAGAGCCTCATTGAAACGGCAGGTACTAAAAAGAGATACAACCAGGGATGGAAGCTAAAAAAAGGAGTCAGGTCCGCCTGTTGACGTTCATAAAAGTTTCCCAGGTAAAAAGTAAATACCCCGGACAACATCAGGAAGATCAAAATAAACACATAGGCTATAGGTGTCGCAAAGTAGCTCGCAAATTCACGTTTGAATATTATATTAGTTCCCGACACTGGAATCCTCCGTTGTGATGGTACGGAAGACTTCATCTAACCTCCCTCTCTCCTGGAATAGGCCAGCCAGCTGCCATCCCTCGCTTCTAACCAGATCGATAACCAGTGGCAAAAGACTTCCATCCTTGCGTTCCGGAATGACCAACAATTCCGCTTCTTCCTCTACCACTTTATTGACCAATTCAATATCGTTCAATTTAACTAAAGCATCTTTTACATCCGCTGGAAATTTGAACCTCAAGGTAACAGCCTCATGGTATTGAGATTTTTCTTCAAGCTCACCAGGCGTACAGTCTGAAACTATTTTGCCATTGGAAATTATGATCGCCCTGGTACAGACAGCCGTCACTTCCTCCAGAATATGGGTTGAGATAATGACAATCTTTTCTTTTGACAAGCCTCTTATCATCTCCCGCACCTGGTGTTTCTGGTTGGGGTCGAGACCATCTGTCGGCTCATCCAATATAAGCACATCAGGATCGTGAATAATGGCCTGTGCTAAACCGACCCGCCTCTTGAACCCCTTTGACAGAGTTTCAATTCGCTGGTCCAGCACAGTTTCCAGTGACATGGTTTTGACGACTGACTTTACTCGTTCTTTTCGCTCCTCTTTAACAAAACCCCGAACTTCAGCAATGAAACCAAGAAAACTCAGCGGCGTCATTTCATCATAAGCCGGCGTTCCCTCTGGAAGATAGCCAATATGTTTCTGGGCGGAGATGGTATCGGAATTAATATCACAACCCCAGATACTGATACTACCCCTGGTAGCCTTAACGAAACCGGTAATCATTTTCATGGTGGTGGATTTACCGGCACCATTTGGCCCAAGAAATCCAAGAATTTCCCCCGGAACAACCCGGAAGGAAATGTCATCCACAGCCACCAGATGGCCAAATTTCTTTTGCAAATTTTTAACTTCTATCATGCAGTTTCCTGATGCCCTGGATTGATCTGTCTATCTGAGAGAGGCGTACCTATATCGGCTAATCCTTGTCTCCATCTCGAGCAGGTTGCAACTTTTTGAGCGGGCTATATTAATTATCAATCGTGAAAGAATCAAAGGAATTCGGTTTAGACAACGACTTTCTTTTTTTTCTCCCACAGAACCTTTTCCATAGCATCTGCCACCTACGATAAAGTGCCCGATACCAGGTGGCGGTTTGCCCGGTGTAATCGCAGAATCATACAGATACTCCTTTTCCACACTAACCGGCAAATACTTCATCAACCCTGCGCTGGTGCGGCAACAACCGGGTGAGAGAGTCGATTATTGGGGGGAAAAGTCTGTAGCGGGTCCCTGACCCACCGTAGGGGATTTTAGTTAATCCACAATATGGGGTTTATAAACCCAGGGGGACAAGGCCTGTATCCCTTCGATCAGGCGAGGGAGGGTTTGGTCACGCTACAGGCTTCATTTCAGGCGGCACTCATTGCACCTTCCTCTTCAATTTGAAGACGCCTGTCAACATCGACATTCGTTCCTGTGATATTGTCCACCCACAAAAGTAGTCTACCCACAAAAGTATTTGCTCCTGCCAGTACACGCTGGTGTCATTTTACTGCCACAGGATTCACCAGAAAATGACCCGCAGGCAAGTGTATGGCTTTAACATGAACGGCTTTAATATCAACGGCTTTAATATCAACGGCTTCAATATGAACGGCTTCAATATGAACGATGGGGAGATACACAATTGCATAATCTAATGTTAAGTAATGCACCGCTCACAAATACACAGTTCATATATGCAAAAACCACGGTTTACACGCGATAAAGCGCTTTCATTTCTGCTCACCTACATTGTTATTGAGCAGTCAACAGAGTTGAAGCTCAATCAACTTAACCTGTTCACGCTTTCGAACCTGGCACAGCAAGCCGCGGATATAATTAATTCTGATGATGACGTTATCCCTCATGAGGTCATCGAAAATTTAGCTGACGATTTCCTGGACAACCGATGAGCAACCCACTCGAAAACCGCCCTCGAGGCATCATATTTGATCTTGATGGAACCTTGCTTGATACCGAGCCACTTTATAGCGAGGCGACACAGAAGGTATTGGATCCTTTCGGTCATATCTATTCGCTTGAACTTAAAAAGCGCTGCATGGGCGGTGATTCCCGTGTTGGCGCACAGATGACGATTGATGAATACGACCTGCCGATGACGGTTGATGAGTATCTTTCGGCGAGAAATGTGTACTTACTGGAATTGTTTCCGACTTCGCCAGAGATTCACGGGGCCGGAGAATTCGTGACGGCGCTTGCCGCTAAGAAGATACCCATGGGGTTGGCAACCAGCTCACACAAACACCTGTGCGACATTAAACTTTCCAACAAGGGATGGGGATCCAGCTTTCGATCAATCGTTTGCGGTGATAACCCGGCAGTAAAAAGGGGGAAACCGGAACCGGATATTTTCCTGGCATGTGCCGAGCTTATCAATATCCCGGCGAGTCATTGTATTGCCTTCGAAGATTCGCCCACCGGCATCAAGGCCGCCCGGGCTGCCGGTATGCGAGTGGTCGGCATCAACAGTCAATATGTCGAACTAGCTGACTTGCACGAGGCAGACATCATTATCGATAACTACCTCGAACTATTGCCTTTTATCATCAGCTGGCCGGACGAGTAGCGTTAAGCGTACGCGCACAAATTTTGCAAGGGGATACCTGTTGGCTTCCAGCACATTCCATGGTATTCAATTCATCGGAAATACTGCTGTCGTTACTCAAGATCTAATTTGCCCGCTATTGACCAATGGGCGCAGCATGGCCTCGATTCGACGGTGCACCTTTGCACGACGCACTGTCGAAATACGGCTAGTATGATTTCTGTTTCCCCTTGATTTCAGCCTGGATTTCTGCGAGCTTCGCTTCCGTCAGGGGATATTTCCACAGTAGCGGCATGGCAACGAATTTGAACATGGCGGGAACGACAGAATACAGACATGCCAGCATGAGTAATGAATGGCTTGTATTCGTGGTCTTCAATGGATCAGCCAGTGAATCAAAACCAAACAAGACAGCAGAACCGGTTCCCACCGTTATTCCAATGGCATAGGCAGCCTTTCTTGTCATGCTCCAAATGGAGAAATAGGCTCCCGCCCGCTGTTCTCCTGTGCGGGCAGTATCCACATCGACAACATCTGCAGCCATCGCCGCGGGTAGGGCTGCAAGGGCACCAATGGCAGATCCCTTGAGACACATTATGATAATAAAGAACAGGAATTTACCCGTGTCTATTCCCTCAAAATGACTGACGACCGACAAATACTGGGATTCCGGCAGGAATGAAAGCAATAAGGGGATTTCAAATGCATCAAACCATTCATCTGGAGATATCGCAATGAGAGGTATAAAGCACGCCCACACCGAGTACCAGCCGATGGCTGCCATGGTCGCACGATGTTTTCCGATGCGTCGGGATAGCGCAAACCAGATCGGGATAGCGATTATCTGTGAAATAAAATACGGTGCCAGATACAATCCATAAAGCGAGCCCGCTAACAAGACATGCTTCACGAAGAAGAAGCTGAGGCTGTTGGTCATTGCTGAACCAAGGGTGGAAAACATAAAGATAATGATCAGCGTAATATAAGGTCCATTCTGTAAAACCACTTTGAGACTTTCTTTCAGCGGCATTTTTTTCTTCGTTTCTACAACGGGATATTCCGGGACAACAATCAATGCATTTATCACGACAATCGGCATCACAACGCACATGCCTATCGAGAGAAAATACACCGCTTCTGTCGGCTTGTCGTATCCATAAAACAGAATAACTGCAGGGACGAATGCAGATATAAGGGAACCCGCTACCGCAAATCCTTCACGCCAGGAAGTGATCAGCGTCCTTTCATTATAATTCCCCGATAGTTCAGCACCCCAGGCCGCATAGGGTAAGTCCTTGATGGTTGAACCAAGGTAGGTAAGAGCAACCATACAAAATAGATAGGGGTAACCATTATTGAACTCGAAGCCGAATACAGACACGTCCCGAAACGTGATGACAGGAACAAACAGCATCCAGATCCCCGCTGCAAAGATTGGAGTACCGACCAACATAAATGGCTTTCGTCTTCCCCACCTGGTTTTGAGTCGATCAGAAACGAAACCGATAATGGGGTCGGTAATAACATCGGTGAATCTTGACAGGGTGATGACTAATCCAACCAGGCCAAGTGCCAGGCCAAATCCATCGGCGTCCGCATAGATGGCAGGCAAATAAACTGCCATTGGTAATCCGACCAGCGCTAATGGTGTAGCGGGTGCAGCGTAAGACGCCAGTACAAATTTTGTCAGCGGTTTTTTAACGACTGCTTCGCTGTTCTCCTCGTAGGTAGCCGAAACGTCAGCCATTTATCCCCCCTTTTAATTGCAAATCAAACTGTTTACACGCTTTTTTTTATCTACCACAGTCCTTCGCGTGATGCTTTCCGGCTAAATTCTTGCCGATGTTTCAGGGGTTTAAATACTGTCGTCGGCAATCAATCTCTGCGATTTCTATCGGCTGCGCTACCGGCAAGATTATTCCAGAATTCCATGTTTTGTTCCAGAGCCTTGCGCATCAGCTTCAGCGGTTCTGCGCCGGAAAATTCCTGCATACGCAGACGATACTGCTCCTGGTGTTCCAGAAAGGTCATGATGCTCTGCTCAATATATCGACTCACAACACCTTGAACCGGATCTCCATAAAACCTGACAAGCTGCTCCAGCACACGATTGGTCAGGATCGGCTCATGTCCTTCACCTTCCTGTTCAGAAATAATTTGCAACAGAACCAATCTGGTCAAGTCCTTATTCGTCTTGGAATCAACGACGGAAATGGAGTCACCCTTCAGGACAATTTTCCGAAGATCTTCTACCGTGACGTAACGACTCTCTTCAATATCATAAAGTCGCCTATTCGGATATTTCTTAAACTCTCTCATGAGAAAATTCCTTGCAGGGTGTAGACAAAAGAACCAGGGTAGGTGAACTTCTGAAGTTTTTTACGATCAAACTGGCGCCATTGTTTTTCAGGTTGTGACAACCTGTCCGACACGATGTAATAGATAAGTGGATTAAAGCCCATTCCGCAATGACTTCCGCGAACCTCGATACTTTCAGTCTGGTAACCGGCATCTTCCCTGCAGACTCGCCAATTTACCACACCATCCCCCTTGGAGAATATCGCAGTGCTGGGCACAGACGGACTCTTGCCAGCTTCTATTCCCGAGATCTTACTGCTCATCTCTTCCACCGACAGTCCAGATTGTTGTCGGAACAATGCAGTCACCAGTTGATTTGTTGAACTCGCTGCCATTGCACCGAACGGACTACCCAGTGTGATCACCTGCCGAACATGGTCCGGAAACCGGTGGGCAATGTTCCGCGCGAAAACGCCTCCCAGGCTCTGGCCAATGATGGATATTTTCTCATTGTAGGTCCGTGCCAATTGATAAAACCGGTTAATCAGCTTTTCCTCGAACTGCTCAAGGCTTCCTGTATTTCTACCCAGCGTCCATGGCAATGGCTCGTAGCCCATATAGAGAAGAAAACGCCTCAGCATCAATGTGGAGCTATCACCTGCCATAAATCCAGGAAGAAGCAGTATGGGATGCCTGTCACCTTTTGGCAGATTGGACAAGGTCGGCAAGGCTGCAAACAACGAACTCAATTCGATGAGACTTCTCGGTAGTTCGGTAAGCGTGTGATACATTGAAGGAGGCCTGGCATGATATCGTCCAACATCAAGTTCTTTGTACAATCTTACCCCCTTCGGAATGATGGCCGCTAAATAAGCGGAACCCATGTTGCAATGAACAATATGAGTTTCGCTAACTTCTGTATTGGAATCAAGGCTTTAATTAATACCAGATTCCATTCTCCAACTATTTTGATGCATCGCACAATTATCTATTGACATGGAACGTGCCATTTATATAATGCGCACCCCTGCACTGATGTGGCGCCTGAAAGCGAGCACAGCCCTAAATTGGGTCACTGAGGTCAGCAGATTTTTTTGCCGAGTTCCAGTTTTTCCCATAAATACAAAGGGTTAAACGACTCATCATACTCTGGCACAACCCTTGCGACATTGCTCGTTAGTCACCACAGATATCCGTTCCGGTGTACGTTTCGACTCAGCACGAAACAGCGGAGTCACGACATGACGCAACCAACGTAAATAGCCTGTTACCGATCAGTAACAGACACAATGAACATCAAAAAGGACGACAGAATGCAGAAACTTGGCGCAATAGATGCAAATTTCCTCTACAGCGAAACGCCGCGTAATCCAAATCACGTCGCATCACTGCAAAAGTTTGAACTACCCGGAGGTACAACGCCGGGTGAATTTGTCTGTGGACTCAAGGCATTTATGGCAGCTCGAATACATCTCGTGCCTTATCTGACGCGCAAAATTCAATTTGTACCTGGCGGGCTTGACCATCCTGTCTGGATTTCCGAGCGCAACTTCGATATCGATCACCATATCCAGCAGGTTGAACTGCCTGGGCCAGGAAATGATCATCAGCTCGAAAGTTTAATTGCAGACCTTCACTCGGAACTAATGGATCGAAGCATTCCTCTCTGGAAATTAACTGTCATTACCGGATTGGAGGATGGATGCATCGCTTTCTACAACCAGGTTCACCACGCCTGTATTGATGGTATGGCGGGCCAGGCTGCAACCCAACTTCTCATGGATAAGACGCCAGATCATCCACTGCACAATCCGCCGGCAGATTTTCCCGCCACAGAACGCCCTGGCCTGGTTGATCTTTACATATCATCCATCCAGAACCTGATGAATACCCAGCTCAATAGTGCTGGCAGGTTTTTTGGTGGGCTGGACTGCGCCTCAAGGATGATGCAACGTGTTATTGATCCTTCAAAGTCCTTTGGTGCAATCTTCGAATCGGCCCCGGACACCGCATTTAACAAATCAATCGACAAAGAACGCAGCTTCGCATTCGGTGAGTTTTCACTATCAGACGTAAAAGCGACCGGGAAGGCCGCGGGTTGCAAGGTTAATGATGTTTTTCTGGCTATCTGTGCCGGTGGACTCAGAAAATACCTGCAGCGAAACGATGAATTGCCAGGCCGTTCTCTGATTGCCGGATGCCCCGTTTCACTCCGTAAACCCGGGGATACCGGTATGGACAACCAGGTCACCATGATGAGTGTAAGCCTGGCAACGGATATTGCGGATCCAAGGTTAAGACTACTTGCAATCAAAGACTCTGCCGAGACAGCCAAAGCCGTTACAGCCGATCTTGCCGGTGGCTATGATGCCAATATGGCTCTGCCGGGTTTACCCGCTATTTCATCCACTGCAGCCCTGATCGCTGATCAAATAAACGCTGCGGACTACTTTCCCACGCCAATTAACGTGGTGATTTCAAATGTTCCTGGCCCTCGTGAAACCTTGTATGCCAATGGCGCGCGGATGCTGACTCACTATCCAGTTTCCATCCCTGCACAGGGACTTGGACTAAACATTACGGTGCAGAGCTACCGTGACACCCTGTACTTCGGGGTGACAGGTTGCAGAAAAGCGCTACCTGATGCCGCTCTACTCCGCGAAGACATCATCGCAGCCTATACCGAGTTGAAGTTATTACTGCCTGCAAAGAAAGTAACCGAACTCAAACCAGACGCCGTCCCTGCACCAGTCACTTCAGTGGAAATCCCCATGGACCGGGTCGCGTAGACGGGTTCACCTGATACCCGGGCCACACACTCGGGCGTGTTCCGGAGAAATCCGGGTAATTTCAAATATTTTAAAAAAAGACTTGAAATTGTTGCAGTGCAATATATAATGCTGCAACGCAACAAATGATCAGATTGCCAGAACCTAATGTAATTGAGCATTCTGACTAGAGCAACCTCAAACAGGAGATTAAAATGAGCATTATCGAAAAACAAACCACACTGGGCCGATCAATCATCGGCATCAACACCAACACCGTTAAGGAATTGGTCACACTGCAGCGAGAAAACATCGAGACATATTTCGCCACTAACCAGACTTTTAGTGAAAAGTTACCTGAAGTAACCGATCTCTCAACTTTCGTTGCACTTCAGCGAGAATACGGCGAGACCTTGTGGAGCAACGCCAAAACAGCAGTTGAAACTCACAATGGTATCGTTCGCCATGCATTCGAAGAAGCGCGTGATGCAGTAAAAGTAGCGTTCCGCGGCGAAGTCGGGACTGACGAAGTAACAGTTGACGCTGAAAAGCCTGCTCAAAAAGCAAAGGCAAAAGTGAAAGCCAAAGCCGCTGCGTAAGTTCTTGTTTTGAACCGAAGGTATCAACTGGCACCTTGTAACGGCCTGTTGTAATCGAGAACCCTGGTCCCCCCACCAGGGTTCTCAACCTTTCACCTACCAGCTGTTGAAATTATTCACCAAATTCCTAAAAGCTGATCGGCCTGCATTTTTAATAGAAGCAGTCCACAAGGTCTTGCAGTCATCCTATCTGGTTTAAGTTGGATCCAGAGATACCTGGTTTACTGCCTTGCACCGGTTGATCCGACAATTTTCACTGGCTCGACTAATATTTCTCGAAAAATGTATTTCTCAAAAAATAACTTGCATTTGGTGCAGTGCAATATACAATGCTGCAATGCAACATTTTTTTATGGGTAGTGGCATTCACAGCCTAACTATTAACTGCTATAACAAGAGGAAAGATGATGAATATTATTGAAAGACAAGCAGATTTCGGACGCACTCTCTTCGAGATCAACCAGAATACAGTCCAGGAATTATTTCGATCAACCCGGGAAAATTTCCAGAAGTATTTTGAATTGAACGGTGATTTTAGTCAGAGATTGACTGAAATACGCGATGTCTCCAGTTTTGTCGAACTGCAGAGAGAGTATAGTGAAACCTTGTGGGGTAACGTCCGTGAAGCAAGTCAATCACAAACCGAAATTTTAAAATCCGCAGTTGAAGAGACCAGCAATGCTGTGCGTAAGGTCTTCGCAACAGTAAGCTAGTTACCGATCAGGTCTACTCAGGAAATAAGGGCGATATTGCCCTTATTTTTTGTCCAGATTTTCACCTGAACAACTTAACTTCGCCCTATATCCGCATAGCATTATGGTTTCATCAAGGCTGAATTGGGCGATAGTTTTGGTAAGTTGATATTCCTGGCAGTAAAATTGGGCCAACCTTTAATCAGCGATGCTAATGACATTCAAGTTTGACCATTAATCTTCAACTACAAAGCGAACCAGAAATGAAAATAACAGTCGATGTGGATATTACACCCGAGGAGCTAAGAAGCTTTTTAGGCCTACCCAATGTGGAAAAACTGCAAGAGCAGATGCTGAGCAACGCCCAGGATTACCTCAAGGAAGCGGGGCAGTCTCAATATGCAGAACTTGTATCAGGGGCCATGCAGCCACTTTTTGCATCCCAGAACTGGGTTAAGAATATGTTGACCGGTGCCACGAAAAAACCCACAACTGAAGACGAAAACGAGAAATCCGAAAATGAGTAGAGGCACGGTACTGGTGACAGGCGCGTCCTCGGGAATTGGCGCTGCCCTGGCAAAACAGTTTGCAAACAATGACTACGATCTTGTCATGACAGCTCGACGTGAATTAAACCTGGAACAACTAAAAGATTCTATCGACACGGGCAATAATATCGAGATCGTCAAGTGTGACCTTAGCCAGACAGGCGGTGTGTCGGCACTGACCAGGGCGATAGAAGACAGGGGTATTGAGATTGATATCCTGGTCAACAATGCCGGTATCGCAGCAAGTGAAAATTTTGACCAGCTAGATGAGGCGGAGATAGATAATCTGCTGTCACTGAACATTCTTGCCTTGACCCGCCTGACTCGTCACTACCTCCCTATCATGATCCGCAATGGTAACGGCCGAATATTAAATGTGGCTTCAGTTGCGGCCTTCCAGCCAGTGCCATCTATGAGCCTCTATGCCGCCAGCAAGGCATTTGTACTGTCCCTAACCGAGTCTCTTTCCGAGGAATTGCGTGGCACTGGTGTTTCAGTCACCGCATTGTGTCCTGGACTCACCAAGACGGAAATGGTCAGCCAACTTCAAGCACAAGAAGTTCCCCCGTTCCTGATGTCCTCAACAGAACAAGTGGCGAAAGAAGGCTTCGATGCATTGATGGCAAAAGAGGTCATCCGCATACCGGGCATGGCAAACCAGGCAGCAGTCACCTGGGCACAGCACCAGCCGAGATGGCTAATCCGTGGACTCGGTGGTTTCTTCTCAAAATTCAATCCCAGTCGTTAATGACTACATTGCGTCCGGGTACTGATGACAGTTCCCAGGCGCAAATCACGCCTTCCGCCACCCCTCATCTGAATTTTCGGACGAGCGGCACCCTGAAATCCTTTTTTTGTGATGGGTTTCAATTACCGGTACCCCTTTTTCTATTACTTTTATATCCGGTCAAATGAACAGGACCGTTTTTTAAGTACTAAATTGACAAGGAAGTGTCAACTAAATCAACAGGGAAGGGGATAACAATGTATATAAGGAAGTTTGTAAAATGGACCGTTCTTCTAATGGCGTTCCTGGCATATAAAAACATCGACGCCAGACCGGTGGAACCTTCTGAAATCCATTCAGATTCAGACTATGACGCTGGCCCGTAAAATTCACCAGGGCGGCACTAGTATTTTGTTGGGTCTAGTTAATACAATTAGTTCATGCCGAATCAATTGTAAATCGGGTGATAGCAATCGATGCGCGGTGCAATCGTGCTACTCGTCAACCAGGAACCGCAGTCACCCCTGGTCAACGATTACCGGGTTATGATCACTACCTGGATCTGCTGGACTTCCTTGGGGAAATTTCTGGTACGCGAGAAACTCAATCAGTGCCGGATACCTTAAAATCAATATTTGACTCTGCGCCTGTCCGTGACCTCAACAAGCGCTGAATTTCAGTGGCCCAGTGGCCTCCCTCTATAAGGACCGTGGGGGCAGGCACTTATTCACTAACGCGGATCACCAAAAATAGCTAGTTGAAAACCGACTCAACAAAGTGATAGTTTGACCCGAAGGGGAATTGTTCGGAATATCAGCCGAATCAATATTTCAGCATGAGTCAAGACCAGGAATCGAGCAGCGCCACGAAGTACAATTCTGCGGAAGAGTTGATTCTCTCCCGTCAGGCAAAGCTGCTCGGCAAAGTCCTTACGACAGTGGGATTCATTACCTTCATTTCCATACTATTGATTCTTTTCCTGCCCGGGTTTGCGACTTCCGGCAACGTAATCGAGCCATTCCTTCGCAACTGTGTCGTCATTCTGGTTATCCTGCTCCTCATATACATGTTACGTCGTGGCTGGATAACACAAGCCTACTTCGGGGTCATTTCGTTTGCGTTGGTCATTACTCCCTACTCCGTCTACATGGAATCACCGGGCAACATGCAAATGTTAGCGGTGATGATTGTACCCATCGCCATCGCAGGCTTCCTGCCAAAGAGGGAACAATTCTGGTGGGTATTTGCAAGCACCGTGGTGATCACACTCATTACCATCTGGTTAATCGTTGAAGTCAAACAGGTTGAAATGGAATATCGATCAATCGTCACGCTTGTCTTGATGATGACGATTGTTGCACTGATGACAGATGGAATCAGTAGTTCCTATCGCGAAAGTATTCGATTTACATTCCAGCAACTACAGCAGATTCAAGCCGCAAACGAGCAAATGACGACGATGAACAGGGAACTTGACCAGGCGGTTTCACTGCAAATTAAAGCGCAAACCGACAGTGACCGGAGCGCAAGAACCGAAAAACTTGCCCTGGAAGCTGCCGGTGCAGGCATCCTGAATGTAAATCTGCAAACCATGGAAGCCGATCTATCGAGGGAGTTCCTGTCGCAGGCCGGAATTGTGACCCCTATATCAAGCTGGGATGAATTTCTGGATTTAATGCAAGATGACTCCCGGCAGAAGCTCGTTACCAGCATGCAGCAGATTACGACCGGGCATTCTCACGTACTCACGGGAGATTATAGTTTGAAAGCTGACAATGAAACTGTCTGGTTGATTGCAGCTGAAGTCAGTCTTGATGAATCTGATCGTTCAAAGTCATTGACTGGCGTGTTGGTGGATGTTTCACAGCGAATCCGTTCGGAAAAACACCAACAGGAACTCGATGAGAAGCTAAAAGAGACTCAGCGACTGGAAAGTCTTGGCCGCCTGGCGGGTGGCATTGCCCATGATTTTAATAATCTGCTGCATGTGATGGTGCTGAATGCAGATATGGCCCGCCAGTCAGTGGAAATAACCCCACCAACTGCCACATTGCTTGACAATCTGCTAACCAGTGCTGGAAGGGCCGCAGAATTATGTAATCAACTACTCGCCTATTCCGGGCGCGGACAATTTGTAATTGAAGCTTTTGACCTTGAACTGTTAGTGACAGAAATGGGTCAGCTTCTGGAAGTCAGTAAACCTGCAAATACGAAAATCGAGTTTGACATGGATGGTTCCCGGCCGGTGGTAGAAGGAGATGTCACCCAGATTCGACAGATCGTCATGAACCTTATTACCAACGCCGGTGATGCGATTGGCGATAATTCCGGTACGATCACTATTTCAACTAGCTCGCTGGATCTCGATGAAGATTCCGTTAAGGATTTGAACCTTTCAGATCCCATGCCACCCGGGCACTATGCATGCATCCAGGTTGAGGACAATGGCGCAGGCATGGACGCCAGTACGAAGCAGAAAATATTTGACCCATTCTTCACCACCAAACAGTCAGGCCGGGGTCTCGGCCTGTCCGCCGTATTGGGGATAGTCAAGGGTCACAAGGGATCAATTAGCATCGTTTCAGAACCAGGGGATGGAACGATCATAAAAATACTACTTCCATCTTCTAACACCTCACCTCTATCGTTAGCAGATGAGGAATATACGAATAGGTTTAGTGGCGAGGGAAAAGTGTTATTTGCGGATGATGAACCTGAAATCCGCAAACTGGCAATGGTCTTTCTATCGAAATTTGGATTCGACGTTATCGAGGCGAACGATGGCCTGGAAGCAATTGAACTATTCCGCCAACACAAGGGGGAACTGCGACTGGCAATTCTCGATGTCATGATGCCAGGCAAGACTGGTCTTGAAGTCTACGATGTGATCAGTGCAGAGTCACCGGACCTGCCGGTGATAATCTCCACCGGGTATAATGAAAATGAAACAATACGGCGAGTGGCGAACCAGGAACAAACTGCGTTCCTCAAAAAACCTTATACAGCCCGGACCCTACAGGACATGGTCAACAAGGTACTCAACAAAGCAGCGTCATCGAAACAAATCAAATAGGTAACTATATTTAACGATAAACTCACGCCTGGGCCTGGAAGGTGCCCCAAAACTATCATCACCGATCTCGTTATAGACGATATAGAGCCCTGTATCTGCAGAAAACCAATATTAGTGCTATATCCTATTTTTCCTGACAGACGAACTACGCCGATGAACAACGTATCGTCAGTAAAACCAACAAACACTTCTGTTTTCTAACTTGCAGGGGCGCCTTCGGTGGGTCTGCGAAACGTGCCGGGAACGGCACCGCATCTATATTCGCAATGTCACTCGCCCTGAAATCAACTGGGATGCCAACAGAGCGTCCATGCACAAAATGGTCACAACCCGGCAAGCTGACGATCTTGTAACCGCCATCGAAGAAATGGTGAGAGAGATGAATACATGAATGCGTAAATAATAGGAGGCGCAAAATTCATCAAGGGATCAAGTGTGCTTTTATCTCTGTGGTTGATTCTGCCTTAATCTATTGTTTAGACAGATCTAACAACGCACCAGTGCCGCGGTGGTGAAACATGTCCACCAGGCTTTCAATCAATGGTTACCCGGTTTGGTTTTTTAGCAGAATATCTATTAGTCATGATATCGTGTCTTGATGAGGCCCCATTTTCCCAGGCGATATAACAGCGATTCGTTCAACACGCCCAGCCCGTATCGAATCGCACTTAACCCACCGATTGAAGAAGCCTCTTTTGTATAGGAAGTGGGGCAGGTTATCTCGCCAATGCTGAACCCATGGCCAATCACCTGCAGCAACATCTGGTTGTCGAAAATAAAATCATCAGAATTATCTTCCAATGAAATAGATCGTAACAATTCGGCGCTGAATGCCCGGTAACCGGTGTGATATTCCGCAAGCTTATAGCCTACGAAGAGATTCTGTATGAATGTAAGAGCCCGGTTTGCAATATATTTATACAGAGGCATGCCCCCCTTCAATGCACCCACGCCCAGTATTCTTGACCCCAGTACACAATCGAATACTCCTTCGGCAATGAGTGACGACATGGCACGAATTAACCTGGGTGTATACTGGTAGTCCGGGTGAACCATAATCACAATATCCGCATCCAGGGATAAGGCCTTCGCATAACAGGATTTCTGGTTTCCACCATAGCCACGGTTCCGGTCGTGTACAAGGGTATGGCGTATTCCCAGCTCCTTCGAGATCCGGGCTGTCTCATCCGTGCTGGCGTCATCCACCAGGATAATGTCATCAACAATATCCATCGGTAATTCTTCCACCGTCTGCTTCAAGGTTTCAGCAGCATTGTATGCTGGCATTACCACCACCAGCTTTCTGTTCTTAATCACCCTGCGTCTCGCTCCTTGTAAACAAAAACCGCTTCTTTGCCAAAAAATTGAACATGAATATTGCCCCGATGGACATGAGCTTCGCCAATGCCAGGTGTAAGGTTAATTCCTCAACTAATATGTAGATTATTGCCTCACTGATGACCAACCCAACAACCACGATCGCGACGAAAATGGAAAACTCCATTTTTGTTTCTTGCCCATACTTTCGATACGAAAATACCCACCGAATATTTAAATTATACGCGACCAACAGGCCCGACATATAACTGCAAATATTGGATATCAGATAATGGATCCCAAAATATTCCGTGGCGATCAGTAACACCGTGTAGTCAACCAGCACCGCAGCAAAACCGGATACGATGTATCTATTCAACTCACTGTCTAAAAGCTTCCTTAAAAGAGCCTTCATAAAAAAGCCCTGCCAAAAATACAACTAAATGCCATAATTATCCAAATTTAATTCGCAGGTTTCCCCTATTATAAACACTCGCAAGGATAGTTTGGTTTTTTTGGCACTGGGCGTTAGTGTCACTCTTTGTTACCTGCAAGTCGGTTCACACCAGTTTGTCTGGGACAGTGAACACATCTTCCAAAATGAACAATTAAGAACATTCACCTGGGACAATGTCGCATGGATTTTTACCCATGCCATAATCGCTAACTGGCACCCTATTTCCTGGCTTTCTCACACGCTGGATTTCACCCTATTCGGATGGTCACCTGGCGGTCATCATCTCGTTAGCGTCTTTATCCACTTCCTGAATGGTTTAACGGTATATTTACTCGTCAAGAGGCTGTGCTTAACTCAGGTTAGAACTGTTGCAATTGTGGATGAAACGAAAGTCATCTTGATTTCAGCACTATCGGCACTGCTATTCGTACTCCACCCACTTCGAGTTGAATCTGTAGCCTGGGTCGCCGAAAGAAAAGACGTTCTCTACAGTTTCTTCACACTACTCTCGGTCATGTCCTACCTATTCTATATTGATGGTAAGTCGAAAAATATCCGGCGAGTTTATTACGGCATTTCTTTGTTACTGTTCATCCTGGCACTGTTATCAAAATCCATGGCAGTAACCTTGCCTGCAGTACTTCTCATATTGGACTGTTTTGCATTGAATCGTGTAACGCTGAAGGAGTCCTTGTTGAATCCCCGTGAATGGTTACGTATCGCCCGGCAAATCCTGCCTGATAAAACCACCTATTTTGCGATCTCTTTCGTGGCCATTGTCATTACAGTTGTCACCCAGGAAGATGCAATTTCTACTGCATCCTTAACTTTTGCACAGCAGATACAAAACACTATCCACAACGTCGGATTCTATCTCTATCGTCTGCTGGTACCCTTAAACCTCTCTCCTTTTTATCCTTACCCACCCCTCGAGGAGATTGGTTCTCCGGGTTACTGGTTACCCGCTCTGATCGCTCTCATTGTGTTTTCCGGGACAAGCATCACCATGGCGATGAGAGGGAATGCTATTCCGCTCTGTTGTTGGCTGATCTATCTGGTGACTTTACTACCCGTTTCAGGAATCATCCCCGTGGGCTCAGCGGTTTCCGCCGATCGATACGCATACATGACACTTCTGCCAATTATCGTATTACTGGCCATTGGTATGGTAAACATTTTCCAGATGTTTCCTCGATTCAGGTCAATCACGTTTTCTCTCATTCTGTTCAGCCTGCTGGCACTCGGCATGCTAACCCACGCACAGGTATCTGTCTGGAAAACACCCTTAACGCTCTGGACCCGGGTTATTCAACTTTATCCAGATGCAGCTCTGGCTCACAGGAATATCAGCGCTGCTTACAATCTGATGGGGGATCGCAGAAAAGCCCTTTCCCACCTTGAATACATCTCGAATCTCGGATGGAACGTGGATAAGGAACTCGCCGGTACCCTGGCGCAGATGGACAGGAACGCCGAAGCCCTGGCAGTGTATGAAAAGATGATCCTTTCGGGAACCTATACTGAGGCAGAGAATAGGCTATTCAAACTCGAAGCTGATCGCCTGCAGGCACCTGTTAAATCGCATTAGTCAGAAGTCTAGGAGTCTGGCGGACGCGGCCATATTTGTAACTGCTATCCCAAGTGCGATCTGGCTGATGGTGGTACAACTTGCCTGTTACTTCCCTTGTCACTGGTTGAGGTCGCGATTTATCGACCGGTCTACGACGTATTTCAGCCTGCATGGCTCGTTCAGACAGATCAGGATTTCAATCGAAATTTTCAACCAGGGCGATTAGGTCCTATCAATCGCTGGGGGGGTGGGGAGAAGAGGTCATGTTAGCGGGTCGAATAATTGAAGCATCCTGTGCGCCGGAAAAGTGCGCCAGTATCAGATCGCAGTCGTCATACCCGGGCATTTGGTTGAAACCAAAATTTGTTTCCATGGGAAGGGTAAGTATCTATACTTCAGATGATTCTTCCTTTGCTTATACAGAAAGTGATTTCTTTATCATTAGTTGTGCCAGCGTACTTCAGAATGAGACCCGGTTTCCAGATGGTATCGAACCCTATGCAATAGTCGAGTTTGCAGGCTACGTCCAGGCTTATTTTTTTAGAAGCGATGTACTCGAAGAGAATGGATTTAGGGGCTAACAGGGTATTGTGAATGCCGGATACTTTCGAGCCTCATATTCTTAAGAAGATCGTTACCGAGAAGTTCAAACGGATAAATAGTTGAAAGCCACTCTTCATCATGCGTTGCCTATCACACTTCTGTTAGTACTGTCGCTGGGATTTTTTTACCCCGCCCTGTTCCAGGACAAGACCTTTTATGCATTTGATGTCCTTCAAAACTTTCCACCCTGGGAGTCAAACCAGTCACCAAATAACAACTTAATCTCCGATCCAGTCAATATATTTTATCCAGCACATGTGCTGTTTCAACAAGCAATTCAAGAGGGTGTCTTGCCCTTCTGGAATCATAAGATCTTCTCGGGCATAACCCACTCTCCCTATTTCGGTTCACCAATTCATTATCTACTCTTCTCGACCATGTCAGTTACTTCCGCCCATGATCTTCTGCTCTTCCTGCATATGGCTGGTATGGCGATAATGATGTTCCTATACCTCAAGGAACTCCATCTGCTAACCGCGGCAGCATTGTTGGGTGCGGTCTCCTGGATGTTTAATGGCTATTTGATGGTCTGGTTCGAGTTCGAAAATGCCCCGATGATGGCGCTGACCTTGCCGGGTGCCTTGTTATTTATAGAACGATGGTTCAAAAACCAGACGACGGGGAATTTTCTTGGCCTCAGCATCATCCTGTCTCTCGCTATCTGCGCGGGTTACGCCCACCTGCTGATCTACCAGCTATTGCTGATCGGTGTTTATGTCATCTACCGCTATGTCGCCCTGAACCCGGGATTAGCTGGGATAAAAATGAAACAGCATGTTCTTGCCCTCTCCGGTCCCGCGGCGGCACTGATGGTCGGCCTGCTTGCCGGTGGCCTATTTATTTCCAGTCATCTGTCGCTTCTGGATGCAGGGCACCGTGAGGATATTCCATTCGCACAACTATATGAATCTACCGGGAAATTACCTGGTCGATACCTTATCACCATGATTTTCCCCGATTTTTACGGGAGCCCTACCCGCCTCTATGACTATATAAATTTTATACCTAAAGACGAAATCTTTGCATACCCCTACAACAATTACAATGAGCTCTGTATCTATGCTGGAATAGTGACAATTTTGTTTGCCATCATAGGTGCCATCTATTGTCGGCTGCTGCCCGGTGGGCGATTTTTTGTTATCACCTATTTCACTTGTTTGGCCGTTGCCATGGGCTCAATTATTTACTGGCCTTTAGCAAAATT
>SMVB01216601.1_pt1 | contig 44861 bp, 40 predicted proteins | sample 2456461 | NCBI WGS metagenome assembly SMVB01 (sample SAMN11095934, study PRJNA526329) | marine sediment metagenome | biome: Marine sediment; feature: Surficial sediment; material: Deep marine sediment; isolation source: Hadal surficial sediment | place: Pacific Ocean | collected 2014-05 | depth...
CGAGCTCGTAGAAGTAGACGTCACAAGATTCCACCAAGGCCCGTTCGAGATTGACGGGGCCGTGCCCCCCGCGTTTCCAACAGCGATAGACCCGTCGACCGAGCCGGAAATATCCCGGACAAGGCACGACAGAGGTCGCATCGATCACGCCCTCCGCGAGCCCCGCTGCGGCCACGATCACCTTGTAAGTCGAGCCGGGAGGATAGACTCCGGCGATCGCGCGATTCCGTAGCGGGCGCCATTCGTCGCGGTTGAGCCCACGCCAGGTCTCGACATCGACGCCGCCCGCGAAGGCGTTCGCGTCATAGGACGGCGCGGAAACCATGGCGAGCACGTCGCCGTTGCGCGGATCGAGGGCCACCAGCGCACCCATATAGTCGGGAATCTCAGGATCCGGCGTCAGAAAGGCCCGTTCGGCGACCTGTTGAAGATCGAGATCGATCGTCAGGACGAGACGCCCGCCCGGAGTCGGCTCGATCCGATCGATCTCGTCGATCTCGCGTCCGGCGACGTCGACCACCCGGTTCACACCCCCAGCTCGCCCACGCAGATGCCGCTCATGGGCTTCCTCGAGACCCGTCTTCCCGATCGTTTCGCCAGCGCGGTATCCCGCAAAGTCCCCGCTTGCGAGTTCAGAGGCATCGATCTCCCCGATCGTCCCGAGTAGCTGCGCGGCCAATCTGCCGTAGACGTAGTCGCGAAGCGGCTTTCGATAGAGTTCCACTCCGGGCATCGCATATCGATGCGCGGCAACCTGGGCCCGCGCCTCGGCCGACAGATCCCGGGAGAGGTTCACCGGCTGAAAGCGTCGCCGCCCGCGTGGCCGACCGACCCGTTCGGAAATCTCGGTCGGATCCCGATCCAGGATCGCGCCCAATACAGAGTAGGTCCGCCACGGGTTCCGGATCTCGTTCGGAATCAGATCGATGCCATAGGCGGGTCGACTCGCGGCGACCGTGCGGCCCTCGCGGTCGACGATCGTGCCGCGCTGGGCCTCGAGTCGAACCGTCCGCACATAATTCGCCTGCGAACGGCTCGCAAGATCCTCCCCCTCGAGAATCTGCAACTGAAAAAGCCGGATCACGAAGACCAGGAAGATCGCCACAACGATCATCGCAACCGGCCAGAGACGCATCTGGCCCGGCCCCTCCCCGGAATGCGAGAGTCGGGTATCTCCGAAGGGATCGTTCATCCGATGCTCCTCGGATCGAATCTCCGCTGTTCGAATCCCAGGGGCATCGGAGCGCGGCGACCCACCTCTTCATCCGAGAAGCGCGCCAACACCGACTCCACGAGCGAGATGACGGGGCCCGCCGCCAAGATGTTCACAAACGCGTGCACGAGCGCCGCACCCAGAACATCGAGAACGAGCCAGGGCGCCCCGACGAAGAACGACAACATCGTCACCGTTGCGAGACCGTAAAAGATCGTCATCGCCCCGACGAAGATCGCGACCGGAAGCCCCCCCGAGAGATCCAGCTGGCGTGCCGCCAACGCAGCGGCCAGGTACGAAACGAGCCTCAAGAGTGCGTGCTGGCCCATCAGCGAACCGGAGACCAGATCCATCGAGTAGCCGAGCGTCACCGCCAGCACGACGCCGGACAAGAAGCGCGGCCATCGCAGACCGATCGCGACGACGACCAGCCAGGCGAGATCCGGGCACCAGGGAGGCGTGATCGTCCGCGCAACCGCCCCTTGCACGATCAAGGCGGCGAGGCCGAGGGCCAGGACGGCAATCGCCGACTTCATCGCACTACTCCCGGTGTGCGCTGGCCAGCCTGATCCGGTTCTCCGGTGGGCGGCGGCGCGCTCACATCGGCGGGCCCTGCGAGATCGTCGTCGGGCCAGTTGGGCCGGTAGAGCAGATCCATCTGGGGCCCGCGGCGCAGCATCACGAAGACCTGCTCGAGCTGTCCCAGATCGACCGCGGGCTCGATCACGGCGATGCGCGTCAGCCGCCCTCCCGCTTCGCGCAGCTCCGAGACTCGCCCAAGTCGGAGACCTTTCGGATAGATCCCGCCCAGGCCCGACGTGACGATCTCGTCTCCCGCCACGACGTCCGCCCCCCGCACGACGAATTCGAACTCCAATCGATCCCGGCCGACTCCACGCAAGACCCCGCGAGCACGGCTGCGCTGGACGAGCGCATCGACTGCACTCTGCCGATCGAGGAGCAACATCGTTTTGGCCGCGTGCTCCGAAGTCACGGTCACGACGCCGACGACCCCTTCGTGCGTGATCACCGGATAGCCCGGTTCGACGCCGTGCTGACTGCCTCGATCGACCAACACCGAACGGAACCAGGGCGTGACATCGAGACCCACGACCTCGGCCGGAAGCATCGGAATCTCGACCTCATCACGCATCGACGCGATGCGGCCCAGATGACCGCTCGACACGAGGGCCTCGCGAAATTGCAGGTTCTCCGATTCGATTTCGGAGATGCGCCTACGCAGTCGTCGATTCTCGCTGCGCACCCCAATCAGATCGACATAGTTCTCGTAGAAGTCCCGGATCCCATCAAAGGGCGCCGAGACGATCCGCTCGATCGGCGCAGCCACCTCGAGCACGACGGCCTGCCACCACGGCAACTCCCGTCCACCCGCTGCGAGCGAACGCCGATCCACGACCATGGAGATCACCGTGAGCAGCAGCATGAATGCGACAACCAACGGCACGCCCAAACGCTTCAGCAACTCCCCCATCACCTAATCGTGCTCCAGTACTGGCCGTCCCGTCCAATTCTGCGCTTGACGATCCCGTCGGCCTCCGGGGGAAATGAGACCGCGCATGGACTCCGAGTCAACAAACCGAGGAACGGATGGTGATTTCCTTGAGGAGTTTGAGGTCATCGAGACATCGACCCGTCCCGATCACCACAGCGGTCAACGGATCCTCTGCGAGCATCACAGGCAGACCGGTCGTCTCCCGCAGCAGGACGTCCATATTCTTCAGGCAGGAGCCGCCACCGACCAGCACGATGCCCTTGTCGACGATATCAGCGGAAAGCTCTGGTGGGGTTTTCTCGAGGGCCATCTTCACGACTTCGACGATCGCGTTGACCGGCTCAGCCAGGGCCTCCCGCACTTCTTCGCTCTTGAGCTCGAGGGTCTTGGGAACGCCTAGCACGAGATCCCGGCCCTTGACTTCCATTGACTCCATATCGTCGGTGGGGTAGGCGGTACCGATCTGGATCTTGATGTTCTCCGCCGACCGCTCTCCGATCAGCAGATTGTACTTGCGCTTCACGTAGTTGATGATCGCTTCGTCCATCTTGTCTCCACCGACTCGAACCGAGTTGGAGTAGACGACGCCGGACAGCGAAATGACAGCGACCTCGGTCGTCCCTCCGCCAATATCGATGATCATGTTGCCCGAAGGCTCGGTCACCGGAAGCCCCGCTCCGATCGCCGCCGCCATCGGCTCTTCGATCAAGTAGACCTCGCGGGCGCCGGCCAGCATGGCGCTCTCGCGAACCGCCCGCTTCTCGACTTCCGTGATCCCGGACGGAACCGCAATCACGATTCGCGGGCGAATCATCGTGCGCCGATCGCGCACCCGGCGGATGAAGTAGCGAAGCATCGCTTCGGTGATGTCGAAGTCGGCGATCACGCCTTCCCTGAGCGGTCGGATCGCGACGATGTGGCTGGGGGTTCGGCCTAGCATCTCCTTCGCAGCCTTCCCGACGGCGCGCACCCGGTCGGGTCCGCGTGCGTCGCGAGAGACGGCGACGACGCTCGGCTCGGAAAGGACGATTCCGCGTCCCTTCACGTACACGAGTGTGTTCGCCGTGCCGAGATCGATCGCAAGATCGTTCGAGAACCAGCCGAGGATGGTGTCGATGATCAAATTCCGACTCCTTCAAGAACCGGGTCGAGGGGACTCGCCGGTCATTCATTCATTTCATTAGGGGCTCGAGAATCGCCGGAAGACGCGGAGACGCGAACCCTGTGATCTTCGATTCCAGCCCGTTCGCTTTCTCCGGGGGTGATTCCGGAGCTGACTCCCGACATCCGCCTGGGACCGCATCAAATAAGCAGCTATTTTTGCTAACTACCCGAAACTCCAACACGTTTTAGGTAAGGGGGCCCGGGGAAAATAACAGCGGGCCGGGTCCCAATCAATGCGAAAGTGCCCCCGCGGCTCGATCTTGGAACGAACCTCGTGCTCGTCCGTGATCCTTGGTGACCGAGGCCTTCGAATGAATCGGGGCGCTTGCCTGCGCGAAGCGCTTGCCCGAAAAGGGTCGGGTCTCGTAAGCTGATCGCGCTCCGCCGCGCGGCCGAGTGAACCCACTGCAATCCCTCCACGGATCCAATGAGGTCTCCCTTGCTCGAATCGTTCCGCAAAGGTCAACGCTGGCTCACGCTCATCTTCGTGAGTGTGATCGGACTCGTCTTTGTCTTCTTCTTTGGATCCGGTGGCGGTGGCTTCGGACCGGCCTCCCCCACGGGTAATACCATTGTCCAGCTCGATGACCTGCATCTGACGAGCCGCGACTTCGCGCGAGAAAAACAGAATGTCGAATCGCGTCTGCGTGAGCAGCTCGGCGATTCCTACGATCAGATCGCCGCCGACCGCTATCTCGATTCGCAGGCCCTCGGCACGATGGTCAACGGCGTCGTCCTCGCGGCCGCCGCCGAAGAGATGGGGCTTCACGTGACGACGGATGAAGTCCGGCGTGTCGTTCAGACCTTTCCGGCCTTCATCGATTCCGATGGTCGCTTCAGCCCGGCGGCGTTCAATAATTTTGCCGAGCGCGAGTACGGGACGCAGCGTGAATTCATCCGCAGCTTCACCCGCTCCCTTCTCGGGCAGAAATTGATCCAGGTACTCGCCTCGCAGACCACGGTCTCGGATGCCGCGATCGATCTGCAGACCCGCTACGAGCTCGACGAAGTTCGAATCGCCTACGTCACCCTCGACGAGTTGGCCCTCCCGGCCGGCGAGACCGTCTCCGACGCGGATCTCGAGATCTACTCCGCCGCCCACGAGGACGATCTGCGCGCCACCTTCAATGAGCGTTTCGAGACCCTCTCGACCCCCGAACGCATCCACGCGCGGCATATCCTCGTCCTCGTGAGCACCGCCGCCTCCGAGGCCGAGGAAGCGGAAGCGCTCGCCCGCGCCGAATCAGCACGGGCGAGGGTCGCAGGGGGCGAGGATTTCGCCGCGGTCGCCGCTCTGGTGTCCGAGGATACCGGTACGTCGGCGACGGGCGGGGATCTCGGCTTCTTCGCGCGTGGCGACAACGACCCGGCGCTCGATGAAGCCGCGTTTGCCCTCGAGGTTGGAGAAATGTCGGCCGTCGTTCGATCGCCGTATGGCTTCCACGTCATCCGGGTCGAGGAGAAACAGGCTGCCGTCGAAGCCACCTTCGAATCCACGCGCCTCGAACTCGCGCGAGAAGGCGCGACGCGAGATCGCGCCCGGGAGTGGGCGGTGACCCGATCGCAGGAACTCGCCGAGGCCGTCGAGCAAGGCGGCAGCCTCGAAGAGGCTGCCCGAATCTCGGGCCTGACGCTCGAGCGCCCGCCGGCACTCAAACGGCGCGCGGACGGATTCGTACCGGGGCTCGGCGCGACAGAGGATCTGCTGACCATCGCATTCACCCTCGAGACCGGCCAGAGCAGCCCAGAAATCTTCGATCTCGGAGGTCGCCGCGTGCTGATCCAGGTGCTCGAGCGCAACCTCGCCGATGAAGCGACGATCGCCGCCGAGCGCGCCGATCGACGCCGGCAGGCTCTCATGGACAAGCAGAACCGCACGATCGAGGGGTGGCTGGCGGAGTATCGGCGCGACCTCGAACGATCGGGGCGACTCCTCATCAACTCGGAACTCGCACTCGGCAGCAGCTGAGCCCCACCGCGCGTCCGATCTACGCGAAGGATTCCTTGCGGTGTCGGAGGAGTTCCATGAATTCGGAACGCGTCTTCGGATCCGACTTGAAACTCCCGTGCATCGAACTCGTGATCGCGAAGCTGTTCTGCTTCTCGACGCCACGCATCATCATGCAAAGATGCTTCGCCTCGATGACGACCCCGACGCCCTTCGGCTGAAGGACCGCTTCCAACGTCTGCGCGATTTCCATCGTCAGCCGCTCCTGAACCTGGAGCCGGCGCGCGAAGATCTCGACCGTGCGCGGAATCTTGGATAGGCCGACGACCTTTCCATCCGGGATATAGCCCACATGGACGCGCCCGAAGAAGGGCACCATGTGGTGCTCACACTGGCTGTAGAAGTCGATCTCCTTGACCAGGACCATCTCGTCGTAGTCGACGTCGAAGAGCGCGCTGGCCAGGATCTCCTTGGGATCCTGGTCGTAGCCCTGGGTGAAAAAGCGCATCGCCTTCGCCACCCGGTGGGGCGTCTTGAGCAGCCCGTCCCTTGAGGGATTCTCGCCCAGTTCCTTGAGGATCCCCTCTACGTAGCCCTCGATCGGATCCGGAGGATCGCAGGTCGAACTCATCATGGTCTCCATTGGTTGATCGCCACGCGACACTTAGTGAGTCGCAACGCTGGTCGGCCACAGCGCAGGTCGTCTGACGAGGCGCCCCCATCCACCCGCCGATCATCGTGCGAGAGCGTCTTGGGAACCGCTGGGCTTGACGAAAGCCTAGCCCGAATTTTTCATGAACACCCGGCTGCGAACGCCCAAAGCACTGGACCGCTACGGCCTTCTCCCAGCGAGTTACCGCCCGCCCGACCACTCAGTATTGCCGGATCAGACCCCTTACGATGCCACGGATCTCGATCTGGGAGGCATGGAATTCCATCGGGGACATCGTCTCGTTGGCCGGCACGAGCTTCACCTGGGAACCGTTCTTGTAGAAGCGCTTCAGCGTGGCCTCGGCCCCGTCGATCAGCGCAACGACGGTCTCGCCATTTCGCGCTTCCTGACGGCTTTCGATGACGACGAGATCCCCGTCGCAGATCTGGTCGTCGATCATCGAGTCACCGCGCACCCGCAACACGTAGTGGTCCTTCGAACCCGGAACCATCTCCGCGGGTACGGCCAACTGTTCAGCGCTGGCCGCGTCGGGCTCGATCGCCTCGATCGGGCGACCCGCCGCGACCGTCCCCAGGATCGGAAGATGAACGCTTTCGACGATTTTCTCCTCGGGAACCGGCTCGACCGAGCGAGAGCGATTCCAGGCCTTTCGCAGGTAACCTTTGTCGACGAGGTGCTTTACGTGCTTGTGAACCGTTGCGACGGAAGAGAGTCCGAAGGCGGCCGCAATTTCCTCGAGGCTGGGCGAATAGCCCTGCTCCGCCACGAAGCCCGAGATGAAGTCGAAGATCTCTCGTTGGCGTCGCGTCAGGGCTGCGGACGTGGATTGGATTGATCCCGGCCGGTTCGTTTCGTGCGTCTGGGATTGAGTCATCGGGCGCTTATCCTCCTAGCCCGTCCCGAATGCCCGTGCAGACACAGGCCTCGAGACGAATCCATTCGACGATCACCGTTCGGAAGCCCGACCGGGTGGCTTCGGCGTATTTTCGCCCCCAATCGTGACGAAACCGAGGCGAAAGTCAACCGTCTGCAGTCCCGAGTGCAGTGGACCCGCAAGTTTTTTTCACGAGCTTGGTTGACGTGCCCTGGGGAGTGTTTAGCTTGCCGTGCAATTGGCACTCGGCGTCCCCGACTGCCAAAAGCCAGCCGGGTCGACCGGTCGGCCACCAACACTCTGATTCTGACCAATTTCGGAGCCGCCCCCCAGTTCCTCAGGCACCGGGCGGCAGCTTCGGATCCGTTCAACAACCCGGCCTACTCGGTGAATCCATCGAGCGGGCCCCCTGCTCTCCGGCATCTCCGGAGCGCGATCGCTGCGAGCGCCGCGGTCGCGAACAACATCATAGAGAGGCGACACATGAAGATCCGTCCGCTCCAGGATCGAATCCTCGTCAAGCGCGTGGATGAGGAAGAGACCAGTACTGGGGGCATCATCATCCCCGATTCCGCCAAGGAAAAGCCCCAAGAGGGACAGGTCGTGGCCGTTGGCCCGGGCAAGACCCTCGACAGCGGTGAGATCGCGACACCTGGCGTCAACGCCGGGGACCGCATCCTCTTCAGCAAGTACGCCGGGACCGACGTGAACGTCGACGGCGACGAGCACATCATCATCCGTGAGGACGACGTCCTCGCGATCTTCGAATAGGAAGGGAACCTAAATATCATGGCTAAACAAGTCATTTACGACCAAGAGGCGCGCGCCAAGATCCTGGCGGGTGTCGACGGACTCGCGAACGCCGTTCGTGTGACACTCGGCCCGAAGGGTCGCAACGTCATCATCGACAAGAGCTTCGGCTCGCCCACGATCACCAAGGACGGCGTCACCGTCGCCAAGGAGATCGAGTTCGAGGACAAGTTCGAGAACATGGGAGCCCAGATGGTGAAGGAAGTCGCTTCGAAGACTTCCGACATCGCGGGTGACGGAACCACGACGGCCACGGTGCTCGCCCAGGCGATCTTCCGTGAGGGCAGCAAGCTCGTCGTCGCCGGTATGAACCCGATGGACCTGAAGCGCGGAGTCGACAAGGCGGTCATCGCCATCGTGAAAGAGCTCGCCCGAATCAGCAAGCCGACACGCGACTCGCACGAGATCGCTCAGGTTGGCACGATCTCGGCGAATTGCGACGAGGAGATCGGCAAGATCATCGCCGAGGCGATGGGCAAAGTCGGTCAGGAAGGCGTGATCACGGTCGAAGAGGGCAAGAGCCTCGAGACCGAGCTCGACGTCGTCGAGGGCATGCAGTTCGATCGCGGTTACCTGTCACCCTATTTCGTCACGGATCCGGACGGCATGGAAGCCGTCCTCGAAGAGCCGCTGATCCTTCTCCACGAGAAGAAGATCAGCAACATGAAGGATCTCCTTCCGTTGCTCGAGCAGGTTGCTCGGGCCGGAAAGCCGCTGCTTCTGGTGGCGGAGGATATCGATGGTGAGGCGCTTGCGACTCTCGTCGTGAACAAGATCCGCGGCACGATCAACGTGTGTGCAGTCAAGGCTCCCGGCTTCGGAGATCGTCGCAAGGCGATGCTCCAGGACATGGCGGTCCTCACGGGCGGCCAGGTGATCGCCGAAGAGCTTGGCCTCAAGCTCGAGAACGTCACGGTCAAGGACCTCGGTTCTGCCAAGACGGTCTCGATCGACAAGGACAACACGACGATCATCGACGGCGCCGGCACCAAGAAGGAAATCCAGGGTCGATGTGCCGAGATCCGCAACCAGGTCGAAACGACGACCTCCGACTACGATCGGGAGAAGCTCCAGGAGCGACTCGCGAAGCTGGTCGGCGGTGTTGCGGTCGTCAAGGTCGGTGCCGCCACCGAGACCGAGATGAAGGAGAAGAAGGCCCGCGTCGAGGATGCACTCCACGCTACGCGAGCCGCCGTCGAAGAGGGCATCGTGCCTGGCGGCGGTGTGGCTCTGCTTCGCTGCTCTTCGGTTCTCGACAAGATCGAAGGCGCCAACGACGATCAGATCGCGGGCATCAACATCATCCGCCGCGCCATCGAAATCCCCTGCCGGTTCATCGCGGACAACGCGGGCATCGAGGGTTCGATCGTGGTGGACAAGGTCAAGGGCCTCAAGGGAGCCAACGGCTTCAACGCGGCCACGGAGGTTTACGAAGACCTGATCAAGGCCGGCGTCATCGACCCGACCAAGGTGGTTCGAACGGCGCTGCAGCACGCAGCCTCGGTCTCGGGCCTCCTGCTCACGACGGACGCCCTGATCGCCGACATGCCGGAGCCGAAGAGCGGCGGTGGTGGCGGTGGCATGCCCGACATGGGCGGCATGGGCGGAATGGGTGGCATGCCGGGGATGTAATTCCGGCTCGAGCCCCGACGAGACCTGACCCGTCAGGTCGTCGTTGAATCGAAACGGAGCCCCCGCCACCATCCGGTGACGGGGGCTTTTTCGTTTCGCGCGTGCCGGGGGCGCCCGAGTTCGCCTGATGAAACCCCATCCCTCGGTTGCCTCTACAATGCCGGGGGTCCCGTTCCGACTCCGGTTGTGGCTTTCGGCTACACACCGTGCAACGGGGGTCGGGCACACAGTCGGACAGATCGGCACGCGGCTTGCTTTTCTCACCGGGTACGATCGGTGCCACGGGAATGAGCGGGTTCGAAAGCCTCGGTCGGCCCGGCCCAAACGATGAACCGGATGAATCGGACGGGTCGACCCCAGGCTCGATAGATGCGAAGCACATCGGAAATGTGGTGATGTCAGGATCCAGATCGGTTCGAACTTCGCGCGCACAATCCGCTTCGGCATCGACGGGACTCGACGGTTCCCTCCACCCGGATTTCATTCCGGTTGCCCAGATGCTGCGGACCCTGTTGCGTCGCTATGACGGAGGCGCCGCGGTCTGCGTATACCACCGCGGCGAATGCGTCGTCGACCTGTGGGGCGGCGTGCGCGATCGTGTCGGTACTCCCTGGCAGAGCGACACGATGGCCACCAGCTTCTCGACGACCAAGGGAGTGGCCTCGACGCTCGTTCACATCATGGTCGATCGAGGGCTGCTCGACTACGACGAACGAGTCGCCTCCTACTGGCCGGAGTTCGCGCAACAGGGCAAACAGGACGCCACGCTACGCCAGGTGATGACCCACCAGTCGGGCCTCTATCATATCCGCCAGATCATCGATCACGCCGACCGGATGCTCGACTGGGAATACATGATCAAGGCGATCGAGCATGCGGAGCCGATCCACCCGCCCGGTGAACGCACGGTCTGACCTATGGCTTCCTCGTCGGCGAGATCCTTCAGCGCGTCACCGACAGGCCCTTCTCGGAGCTGGTCCAGGCGGAACTCGTAGACCCGCTCGGACTCGACGGGATGTACGTGGGAGCCCCCGACGAGGTGCACGATCGGTCAGCGGATCTGATGTGGTCCAAGGCGGCGGATGCGCTTCGAACGGCACCCGTGGACGGGGGGCTGCAGCGACTCGGAGCAGTCGTCGCGACGGGTCATGGCTTGATGCGGAGTGCACTCGGACTCGTCGGCGTCGATTTCGATCTGGGAAGTCTCATCGACGCGCTCGCGCCGCGCGGGATCAGTGGCTTCAAATTCGATTCGGGAGACGCGCTGCGGGCTGCGATTCCCGCGGCGAACGGCCTGTTCACGGCCTGCTCTCTGGCACGCATGTACGCAGCGCTCGCGGCGGGTGGGGAACTCGACGGGGTGCGCATCCTTTCCGAAGCAACCCTCGCGCGCGCGACGGAGCTACAGGAGACCACTCGGGGACACGTCGTGATTCCCTTCGATATGCGTTGGCGACTCGGTTACCACGGAATCATCACGAGCCGTGGTTTCCCGCGTCAAGCCTTCGGCCATTTCGGCTTCGGAGGCTCTGGCGCATGGGCCGATCCCCGTCGCGAACTCGCCGTCGCCCTGATCGTCAACTGCGGAATGGGCACTCCCTTTGGAGACACACGCACCGCGCGCATTGGCGGTGCGGCCCTGACTTCCGTGCGGAACCGAGAAGCCTCGCAACGCGAAGAGAAATACGCAGCGGCTCCGCTCGTGGATCTGGATTCCCTCCGGGGTTGGAAGAATCCGGGAGAGCCGGTCGAATAGTCCATGGGCCTCGAGATCGATCGGAATGAGTTACTTCCCGCGGACTGGCGTCTCAGGCTCCTCAGCCCGCCTTAGTCTGTATTAGTCCGAATTAGTCCGATTGGGCAACTCGAGACGCACAAAATCGCCCTCGGTCAATATGCCGACGAGGTCTTCATTCTCCACGACGAGAAGGCACCCGATCTTCCCTACGAACATACGCCGAGCGGCCTCGGAGAGGAGCTCATCGGGACCGATCGTCACTGGATCATTCGTCATCACGTCTTTCACGAAGAGGATGTCGAGTAGCTTCTGTTGCGCATGCTCGCCGTAGCCCAGGCAGCGGGCCAACGCGCCGCGGAACAGATCTCGCTGGCTCACGATGCCCGCAACTTCCCCGTCGGGCCCGAGCACCGGCAAGTGCCGAATCCGCCCAAGCCGCATCACGTCATCGGCGATCGAAAGCTTGTCGTTGGTCATGAGGGTCGTGACCTCCATCGCCATCACGTCTCGAACTGTCTTCAATCCACTCATTCTGCTCGTCCTCTTCGTTCTGCACGTATTGCTCGTTCTCGTGGCGATCCGCTCGAAGCCCCGAAGTCGCTCAGGGGTTGGCCCTGGATCGACCGAGGGCCGGCCAGCGCAGCTCCAACGGAGCGATCCCTTTCGAATCTCGCCTTCTCCCACCTACTCACACTTACTCACAGTTAAAGCAACATTTGGGCCAATCTGAACACGCACGGGGCCCTTCTCCCGACCGAGCGACGAGCCGTCATGAGCAAGCTCGCCCCAATCTGAGAACAGGTGTCACACCTGACGATTCGCTGGGCTCCCCTGCTTCCGCTGCTCGTCGTGATGTCGAGTTCGCTGCTCTTCGAGCTGATCGGTCGACTGGGACTTCACCCGCGAGTGGGTCGAGAGCCTCCGGGTCAAGCAGCCCAACGCTCTGGGCGAGATCGCAGCCGAGCGAATGCTCGACGAGCAAGCCGCACGAGAACAGCGAGTAGCACGGCATCTCGAGCCTCCGCGGACCCGACGACGGGAATGAGGAGAGTGGCTCGACCAAGACTCCGCGCGAAAACCTTCAGCCCCCGCTGGATGAACGCAATCCCGCGTTCATCTCCCGGGAATCCGACTCGTCACCTACGGTCATCTCGAGGTCGGGTTCCGCCCAGCTGGCTGTGGTGTAGCTCGTGTAGCCGATGCGACTGATCCGCCACGCGCCGTCCTGCTTGCGGTACTCGTCTTCGTAGAACGAGTCCTGCCAGCCGACCCGGCCCGCGCCACGATCGAGGATCGGCGCATGCAGCGTCCAACGGGCTCGAGCCTCCGTCGCGCTCAACAATTCGATCTCGGGGTGGTGGCCCAGGTGGAGTGCAAAGCGCCCGCCGGCGGTGAGCCCTTCGAGACTCTCCGACAGAAATGCCATGATCTCGTCGACGCCCGAAAACTGATAATGCCCACTCTCGTAGTGGGTCTGGACATCGTCCGTAAAACAGTCGCGGAGCTCATCCCACATCTTGTGATCGAGCAGCCGAAAATAGCGGTGTTTGAGCTGCGTGATGGCATGGATGTCTTCGAGAGTACGCAGTCTGGTCTCGATGTCTTCGAGCGTGGTCATCATTTTCCCCCTTGGCTTTCTTGGTGGGTAAGACGGCAGAGCAGACAAGAGGGTCGGACAGCGAGCCAGACTGTGGTCAGACAGTCGGTCAGGCGAAAGTTGCGACCGCCGGCCCCAGCCTATCCCCGTGCCCCGCGAGCAACTCCCCATCGAGGCCGTACAACCGGATTGCATTTTCCCCGAGCATCGCGCGCAGCTCCGGCTCCGGAACCCCGTGAAAGGTCGCATGCAATGCGGCCACCGTATCGGGCCATGTGCCTTCCTCGTGCGGGAAATCGGATCCCCAGAGAATCGTCGACACACCGATCTGGTGGCGCATCTCACATTCATCGCGGCTCATGAACGAGGCGCCCACATGGCATTGGCGTGCCCAATACGCAGAGGGTTTCATGCTCAGACCATCCGTCAGCGTGATGCTCGAAACCGTGCCCTCATATTGCATGTCGAGTCGCTCGAGGAGCGGCGGAACCCAGTCCGCGAATTGTTCGGTGAAGACCAACCGCAGGTTCGGATGACGGTCGAGCACGCCCGACCACAGCAGATGCCAGAAGAGCCGATGGGCAAACCAGACGACTTCCGTAAAGAAGATGGATCGGGCGCCGGGCAGATCACCGAGTTCGAGTCCTTCCCCACCATGCGTATGGATCGGCATCTCGAGTGCTTCACACACCGACCACAACGGCTCGTAGCGCGGATCGTGCCAGCCATAACCCGAGAGCGGCTGACTTCGCAAGATCACACCGCGCAACCCCGCCCGTTTCGCCCACTCGACCTCGGCCACCGCCGCAGCCACATCATCAACGATCCCCACGAGCGCGAGCCCCGCATGCCGCTCGGGCTGCGGAGAACCCGCGCAGAAATCGACGAGCCAACGATTGTAGGCACGGCAGCCAGCCGCGGCGGCCTTCGGGTCTTCGGGGTCGAGCGGGTGACCGAAGAGATTGTAAAAAGGCGGGGCCGCGCGCCCCGCCGGCTGCGGAAACAGGACCTCGGCTGCGATTCCGTCCGCATCGAGCTGCTCGAGGCGGCGCTCGGGTGTCCAGCGGGCGGTCAGCGCAGCATGTTCCTCGTCGCTGTCGGGTGACATGGGGCCCCTGCCAATGATCTCGGCCGAGCGACGCTCGAGCCCTTTCTGATCGGCTACCGCAGTATCGAACAACTCTCGATAGCCGGGGTCGAGGTAGTCGCGATAGTCGTCGGGCGGTGCACCGGCATGGCAGTCACACGAGACGATCGTGATCGGGGCGGTGATTCGGGAGGGAGTCGATGAGGGTGTCGATGAGGTCAAGGTATCCTCCAATCAGGGGACCAGAGTAGCAACCGACGGGGCCGAGCAAACCGAAAAACGACCCCCTGATGGAAGCGTCCGAGATGCCCGCACTCTCCTCATCCTCGCGTATCAGTCGGGAAAATTCGGCAAGACCTCGTCCACGAGCAGCTGAAGGGACTCGTCCCATTCGCTCTGCTCGGTGCTGAAATCGTAGACCACCGTGAGCATGCCGCCGAACCCGCCGGTCGCTTCCTGGAGCCCTGCGATCTTTGCACTGACGGTCTCGGGTGATCCTACGAACCAGTTGTGCTCGATCAGGTAGTCGACGTCGAGCACCGAATCCGGCTCCGAGGGATCGACCTTGAAATGCTCGCCCATGCCGTTGCTGATATAGAAAGGCAGCAAATATTCGCGCCAGCAGCGGCCCATCGCGCCTTCACGCACACGCCGGCGTGCTTCTTCGTCGGTGCGCGCGACGTACACGTCGCGTACCAGTCGCCATTCGCCACGGTCCGGCGTGCGACCGCTGCGCGCGGCGCCTTCGACGACCGAATCCCAATGCGAAGCCGTGTGTCGGGGGTTGAGCGAGATCGAGAGCGGGACGTAACCACGTTCACCCGCGAGCTTCAGGGTTTCGGAACCCGGCGAGAGCCCGGCAATCCCGATCGGCGGATGTGGAGATTGGAACGGCCGCAGATGGAGACGCAGGGGATCCGAGTCGGTTCCGGGCGGTCGTACATTCCAGAACTCGCCCTCGAAAGAAAACGGCTCGCCTTCCCAGACCCGAAGCATGATCTCGAGGGATTCGAGCGTCCGGCGACGATTCTCCCCTCCCGCCGCATCCATATCGAACAGATTTAGATCCCCCGGCAGGGAACTGATCCCGATGCCTAACATGTATCGACCCTGGGCAATGTGATCGAGGAAGGCCACACGATGCGCGAGCTCGACGGGGTGGTGATAGGGCAGCAGGTGCGCGCCCGGGCAGAGCTTGATCCGCTCGGTCTGCATCAGCGCCTGGGCGATCAGGAGATCCGGAGCCGGGTTCGGTTCCCAAGGCGCGGTGAAGTGCTCTCCAATCCAGGCTTCGTGGAAGCCGAGTCGGTCGAGCCGCCCCAGCTGCTCGAGATCCCAGCGATAGCCGTCGATGATCGGCCGCTCGGGCGGATGGGAGGGCATGATGAAGGCACCGAGTTTCATAGGGCGGTCTCCTTCCGTGCATGTGCCCAGGCGCAGCGACGGGATTCGTTCGGCGCATGGATCACGTGGCAAGGGTCATCGAGAATCAACGTGGCGCGATCGGTCGCGGCATAGCGCGGCCAGCGGCATGCTCGCGGCGATGGATCGCCGGTCCGAGCGAAATTCGACCAGGCTTCCATCATCGAGCCTGAGAGCCGGCGCGTTGCCTCGCCGCTCCCTGCGAAATGCGCCACGCGATCGGTGTTGCCCAATGCGAACGCGACATCGAGCGCATGGCAGGCCCCGAGCTTCCCGTCTTCGAGGGGCGAGCGGAAATCGAAGCGATACATGAAGGTCTGCGGTTGGTGTGCAGCATGTGCCTCGGCAAGCCGCGTCGCGGGGGTGAACAAGCTGGCATCTGTTTCGAGCTCGAAAAACCTGTCGAGACCTTCGAGCTCAGAATCCGCGTAGGCTTCGAGCAATACCGCCGCACGCTCCAGCACGTCCGGTTCCGAACCGCCGATTCGGCCGGCCAGGTATCTGGGCAGGAGGGCCTCGGGGACATCCGCGAAGCCAGGCGAGAGGTGATAGAGCTGCATCTCCTGGGCCGTGGTTCCGATCACGAGCTCGACGTCCGCCGCGGCACCGGACGCGATCGCGCTCATCGGCTCTTCGGGGAGAATCTCTCCGTCCACGAAAGGTGCAAAGAACATCCCTATGCGCCGCGGCCCGGTCTCGGCACAACCCCCTTGGAAGTCCGGAATCGCGCGGGCGTCGAGGCTCCGCAGCCACTCGATCGTCGGCTCGCTTCCCCCGCCCGCGATCGCAAAGATCCGAGCTCGCTCGGCTGCCTCGTCGAAACTCAGGATGCCCTCCGGCGCCGCACTCTGGACGATCGCTCGGCTAAACAAGCCCCGCGCCGAAGGCATGGCAAGAAGCGCTACGAGGCTTCCCGCACCGGCGGACTCGCCAAACACGCAGACACGATCCGGATCCCCCCCGAATGGGGCGATTTCGTCTCGCACCCAACGCAGCGCGGCCACCTGGTCTTGAAGCCCCAGGTTCGCCCCGTCCGGCGCTTCGGTCGCCAGAAATCCAAGTGCGCCGACGCGATAATTCAGCGTCACCACGATCACGTCGCCGGCCCTTGCCAACGCTGCGCCGTCGTAGACCGGACCCGAGGCGGTCCCCGTCTGGAAGGCGCCACCATGGAGCCAGACCATCACGGCCCGCGCGTCACCCTCGGCCTCGGGCACGAAGAGGTTGAGCGTCAAGCAATCTTCGGACTGCTGGAAATCGTCGAGCAGACCGAGCGTCTTCGAGAGCCCATCGACGGGCTGGATCGGACCGGGGCCGTATGCCACGGCTGCGAACTCGCCGGCCCAGCGTTCGGGTGGCATGGGCGCGGCGAAACGCAGGTCGCCCAGTGGAGGAGCCGCGAATGGAATCCCGAGGAAGCGCTGCACCCCGCCACTCGCGCAGCCCCGAACGTCGCCCCTGGTCGTTCGGACGCAGGGGTACGGCTCACTCATTCATTGGATCTCGTTCCGGGGCGATCCTCGGGGCGGGGGTCGCCCGGCCGTCGTCCAACATCCAATCTTCCTCCAGGCCACGGAGCGTCGCGCGCCTCACTTCATCATTCAACCCTGCCGGTCGAGTCGGTATCTGCAAGCCTCGGATGAAACCAGCAGAATTCCGGGCGAGACCGACTGCCGCCTGCTCGTTCTCCCCTGGCACGCGAAAGCGGCGCGGAATGGCTATTGCCTAACGCCAGGGGGGTGGACGATTCCAGGCATTCCAATATGTGGTCTCCGACGTCGGCCGGCGTGGGGTCGTGCCGAAACTTCCGCGCGGATAGCCGAGCGGAATACATCCGTAGAGCTGCGCACTCTTCGGAATCTCGAACATCTCGAAGACCCGAGGCAGAACATCATCATGAAGCGTCGTGAGGGTCGAGCCGATACCGAGTGCGCGCGCCGCAAGGAGTAGGTTCTGGACCGCAGGGAGCACCGAATGACCCAGGTCCGCGCGAGCCACGGCAAATGCGAGAACCACTACGGGCGCCCGGCCCATCTCTTCCGCAAGCCGCGCCGCGGAAAGGAACGTCTTCTCCGATTTCGGGATGTCCTCGATACTCGTCCAGCCGGGGCCCTCTCGTCGTTTGGCCCACCACGCCTCTCGATACAACTCGCCGAATGCGCGGATACGATCCGGATCGCGAATCACGAGAAAACGCGCCAACTGAAGGTTCCCGCCGTTGGGTGCCTTCGAGGCAGCATCCAGGATGAGCTTCAGGTGCTGATCCGAAATCGGGTCCGGTTTGAATCGTCGAATCGCACGCTGGGTGAACATGACCTCGCCGATCGGCTGATCCAGCAGGGCGGGGGGCGGGAGTCGTTCTTCGTCTGACATTTGGGGAGACTCGCACAACACGATCGTGGATTGACCGAGAGGTTGGCCGCGAAGACTACTGCGTCGGGATCGGAAGGCGAGTATTGCCCTCGATATCCAGACTCCACTCGCTGTGGTTGCGTCGTTCGGCGATCAGCCACCGCCCCTCGCGAAGCTGAAACACATCGTCATAGAGCAGGCCGAGCGCTTTCTGTGCGGCTTCCCCGTCGGCACCCCGATGAAATTGAAGCACGTTGATGCACCAGGTCTGACAATTGGCCGAGAGCCCATCGTCGGACAAGTCGACGATCGCAGGCCCGAAATAATGCGAGAGCGCAAAGAGTGCGGGGGTAACTTGTTCGAGCCAGGCGATTCCCTCGTCCCGCGTGCGACAGGGCTCACCACCATAGGTGATCGTCGCATCGGGATGAAAACAGCTGCGGATCCTCTCGAAGTCGCGCTCGTCGACGCCGCGACCATATTCCGAGATCACTCGTTGAATCGCTTGCTCAGCGACGATTTGTCTCCATAGCACGGGGTCGAAGTCGGAATCCTCACTGTTCATCTCGGAGATCCTCCAGGCGAGAGGGCTATAGTAATGGAACCCCCGCGGAATTGGAGTGCTCGTTGATCGACTACTACGGCTATATCACGACCATGAGCTGGCGGGCCGTCATCGCCCTCGAGGAACTCGAGCTTTCCTATCGCCCGCACTCGATCGAACTCGGCAAGGGCGAGCAGAAAAGCCCCGAACACCTTGCGCGCAATCCCTTCGGCCGGGTCCCCGTGATCGTCGATCATGATCCCCCTTTGGGCGAGGGAGGTGGGGCTGGCGAGGAAAGCGATCCGGTCACCGTCTTCGAATCCGGGGCCATCCTGCTCTACCTCGCCGATAAGACCGGCCGCCTGAAACCAACCGACCCGAGCGAGACGGGGGAATTCTACAAATGGTTCTTCTGGATCATCAGCGACTACGGTGCGGCCCTCGGTCAATCCTCAGCGTTCAATGAGGAGAAACGCTTCCGGCTCTTTTCCTCGGGTCCCGATTACGAGGAATCGGTCTATGCGCGCTTCTGCGACGCGAGCCGTGCGGCCCACGCCGAGCTCGATCGCCATCTCGCAGACCGCGACTATATCTGTGGCGACTATTCGATGGCCGACATTGCCGCCCTCGGTTCGACCGTGCCCTATCGGCTCCATGGCGTCGCAGACCTCTCGGTCTACCCCCATCTTTCGAGCTGGTATGAACGGCTGAGTAGCCGGCCGGCCGTACAGCGTGCGCTCGCGGTCGGCCGGGAATCGGGTTCTATCCTGCCGGATTACTACCGCATCGCACTCTTCGACGAGCGTTGAGCATTCGCCTGATGCCGGAGGGACGAAAAGCAAATCCGGCGTCACATCGGAGGTTGGGAAAATGGATCTCGAGGGACGCAAGGCGATCGTAACGGGCGCCGCCCAGGGAATCGGGCGGGGCATCGCCGAGGAGCTCGCGCGGGCAGGCTGTGATGTCGTGGTCGGGGATCTCCTCGATCGCCCGGAAACGGCGAAAGCCGCCGCCGAGACGGTCGCATCCATCGAGGCGCTCGGACGCCGGGCTGTCGCGACACGCTGCGACGTTCGGATCGAGGCAGATTGCGAGGCGCTGGTGCGCACGGCGCGCGAGGAGCTCGGAGGGCTCGACGTCCTCGTCTGCAACGCCGGCATCATGCAGATTGGCGGCGTCAGCGACATCACGAGCGAAGAGTGGCGACGCGTTCTCGACGTCAATCTGACCGGAACGTTCCAGTGTTGCCGTGCGGCGCTACCACATATGCTCGAGCAGGGCAGCGGCGCGATCGTGAACATCGCCTCGACGACCGGACTTCGGACCGGTGGCGAGCGGGTCGCCTACTCCTCGAGCAAGTTCGGAGTGGTCGGTCTCAGTCAAGCGCTCGCGTCCGAGGTCGCTCGCCAGGGCGTTCGGGTCAACTGCGTCTGCCCCGCTTTCGTCCGCAGCGGGATGTCGATCGGCGAATTGATGCTGCATTCCGGGATCGAAGACCCCGCCCAGGCCGACGCCGCATGGACGAAGGTCGGTGAGAAGAGCGGGCCCCTCGGCCGCTCGGTCGAGCCCGCGGATATCGGACGCGCCGTCGTGTGGCTCTGCAAATCGGACATGGTGGTCGGCATCGCATTGCCCGTGACAGGGGGCAACGGACTCCCCGGCCTGGCCTGAGTTTCGTCGCGAGAGAGAACCCCGCGATGCCCACACCGAGCCTCGATCCGAGACGGGATCCGAGAAGGGATCGTCGCTATCCGGCGAGGACGAAGCTCTGCGGATCGATCCCGAGTGACACGCGTCCCACCTCCGCGTAGCCACCGTCGCGCACCAACAGGTGGTTCGCCGCCACCGTCTGATCCCGAAAGGCCCGCTCGAGCGGATGCGGCCGGTAGAGCGCCTGCGATCCCGCGAGTGTGTACATCGATTGTGTGACTTCCTGGGCTGCGTGAAAGCCGTGCAGATTACATTGTCGAAAGCGGCTGCGGAGATCGAGTGAGAGTTCGTCGCCGCGCAACAACGTCTGCCACAACTCATCGACCGTTTCGATCAGGAAAGCCCGTGCGGCGTGCCACGTCGTCTCGGCCCGGCCGAGCCGCATCTGGAGCAGCGCGTCGTCGCGAACCAGGTTCTTCGTCCCGTAGGCGAATTTGCCGTTTGCAATCGCACAGGCTTCGTCGATCGCGCGGCGGGCGATCCCCATCGGAACGCCAGCGACATTGCACATCAGCATCATCCAGTAGACATAAAGGGCGCTTGGCGGCTCCGCAGCCTCGGCCCCGGCCATCGCGCTCCCGACTACGCGTCGTTCGGGAACGAAGACATCGTGCACCGCGATATCGTTGCTGCTGCTGCCGCAGAGCCCCGTCGTATGCCAGTTATCGACGATCTCGACCTCTTCCATCGGCAGAACTGCGGTCCGCATGTCCGGGCGCCCGTCCGAATCCATCACCGGCTGACCGTTCTGCGTGACCATGCAGGCGCCCTTGAACCAGGTCGCATGCCTGCAACAGCTCGCAAAGGCCCATCGACCTTTCACTCGATAACCGCCTTCGACGCGCTCGGCCTGGCCCGAGGGTGCAGAGACGCCACAGGAGAGCAGGTCGGGATCCGGGAACAGCTCCTTCGCCAGGTCGAGCGGGATACGACCCGCAAAATAACCGGCATCGGATCCGATCATGGCGACCCAACCCGCCGCCCCGTCTGCGATCGAAATGGCTTCGATCACCTCGTATTGCGTCACCGGGTCCGCTTCGATTCCTCCGAGCGCAATTGGCATCGTCATCCGAAAAGCGCCCGCCTGCTGCATCGCGCGGACGACGTGAGGAGTCACGCTGCAGGCTCGCTCGCCTGCTTCCGCATCCTCGATCAGAATCGGCGCGATTTCCCGCGCTGCTACGAGGAGCTCACCCGTCTGCTCGGGAAGCTTCGATAGCCCTGTCACCCTGCCTTCTTCAGTCGCTGATGCCGCCATGCGATTCCCCTCTGCAAGATCAGGCCGAATGCTAGCCCGCATGAATCATGGTGTGGCCGCGAAGGGGCCAGACCTTCGATGATTTCGCGACCCTCGCGCCCGGCTGGAACAGTCTGTTCGCGCAGATCCACATCGACGACCACTGTTCGCTTCGCCAGACGGCCGCTCCAGAGGTAGGCTTGCGGTATGACAGCAACAAAGAAGACTACGGAATCGGGAACACCCAAAAAGAAGACGGCCAAGAAGAAGGCGGCTGCAACGAAAAAGAAGGCCGCTTCCCCCAAGCAGAAGGCGACCGCCAAAAAGAAGGCCACTTCCCCGAAGAAAAAGGCCAGCATCAAGAAGGCTACGGCCGCAGAAAAGACGACGGCGGATGACGGAGAGTCCTCGGCGCCGCCGTCCCGGCCCGAGGGATCCATTTCCTCGATGGACGTGACGCTTGGGCACGTCTTCGCGCTCAGGCCGAGAGTCAACAAGAGCTTTCGTCAGAATGATCTATCCGAGGCCAGGCGTTCGCTCGCAAACGAAACCTACGCCGACCTGGCCGAGGCGACTCGTGCTGTCGCCGAAGAAGCCCTGGCGATCACCCGAACCGCCACCGCCCGCCCCGACAAGCGACGGCGCCTTTAGGACCCGGCAGGGTTTCGACGAATTCGATCGCGTTCGGTTGAACCCCTCACGGGTCCTCACACGGAACCTGCCCGCCAAGTCGGGATTCGCGACCTGGCCCGCATTATTCATGAATCCCGTCGCGAGAACGTCAAAAGTGCTGAAGAAACGCGGACCTCGGACCGGAGGCCGGCGCAGACGTACACCAGTCGTCGAGCAGGCCGCGGGGAGAAGGCCGTGGAGATTCGATGCTTTGGGCGTTCGCAGCAGGGTATTCATGCATAATGCGGGCTAGGGCCAAGGTGATTCGCCGACCCGGCTGTGCACATCCCGGCGGCCCTGCGTAGCACGATCGCCCATCCCTGGCCCCGAAGGCGTCTCGTTCGTAGCGCTTTCACTTCGGACGCGAGTCCAGTGACGTTTCGCCCACGCCGGATCTCCATTCGCTCTCTGCGATTGTCCCCTTTCCCCATCGCCTGTCCGACGTTGCGACACAAATAAGCGTGAGGGGTGTCACAGAATGAGACGAGTTCGTGTGGTCTGATTGAGCTATAAATAGGGGGTGGCGGAATGACCCTCCCCATTTTGCCAACCTGGTTACCCGGCGGCTGTTGAGCCGGGGTCGGAGCGACACGAGCGAGGGTCACGGTATGCAGTCCATAGTCCGTCACGACTACTACCCCAGTTTCGCCAACCGATCGGGGACCGCCGCGCGGCGCGGCGCCCAGGATAACCCGCTTCATCCGGTCGAAGCCATGGCTACGAGTTCAGTAGTCGGCGGCGTGCAGCGGGCCATTCCAGCCTCGGCGATTCCAGCCTCGGCAATCCCTGCTGCAGAGCCCCGCCGGATCGACGTATTCCGGCTCATCGTCGCAGTCGCCGGCCTAACAATCTATCTGGGCGTGCCCGCAGCCGTGATCAGCTACCTGATATTCGATCTCGTAGGCTGATTTCGGATCCCAGGATCGGCTCCGCCACCGACTCGCGGCACCTGCTCCCGAAGACATGGTCACCCCTTCCTGCTCATGCGCGCTCAGGCACAATCCGATCGTGCTATTCGACGATCGCGGCGAACTGAGCCTCCGGCCTGATTTCGACCGGTTCCGAACTTTCGAGCAGCGCCGAACGCACCTCGATCATGACGGACTCCATGTTTTCCGACAACACGAGCTTCGGCGGCGCGAGACGGGCGTACTGCCCGAAGTCGTAGTGGAATTCGAAGGGGATCTCGAGATCCATCACCGGCAGCGAGAAGTCGGGAAGCATCACGACTTCGCCCTCGTCCAATTCTTGATTCGCAGCCAGGTATCCCACCACGACGACGAATAGCAACAGCATGAAGTAGATCAGATCCATACGACGATTTGACATCGTCTAGCCCTCGCATACGTGAGTCGAGGTTCACGTGCAGATTCAGCGAGGGGTAACGAGGACCATAGCAGACCCTCGAGGCCGGAATCCGTTCCCTTGGCCTTCCCCGAGCAGCCGAGTAGGCTGTCCGCATGAGCAATGAAGCCCCCAGTGGCCCAATCCCTGCGCCGGCCCGGCGCAGGGTGTGCCCATCCATCGTCCCGATCGCGCTGAAATAGCCGACACCATGCGACCCGACTTTCCCTTCCGCCCAGCCGCCCTCCCCTTCTACTATGGCTGGATCATCCTCGCTGTGTCCACGATTGGCCTCGTCATGAGCGCACCCGGGCAAACGATCGGGGTATCGGTCTTCACCGAGTCGCTACTCGATGTGACCGGACTCACCCGGATCGAATTCAGCAACGCCTACCTGATGGGAACCCTCGCGAGCGGGCTCATGCTCCCCTATGCCGGGTCGCTCATCGACCGCGTCGGGGTCCGACAGGGCGCGATCTGGGCATCCCTCGGACTCGGGCTCGTACTTGCCCTCTTGAGTCAGATCGATCTCATGGCAGCGGGCGTAGCCGGCTTCGGGATCGCACAGACGACCGCGGCCTACGCGCTCTTGACCGTCGGCTTCCTTGGGCTGCGTTTCGCGGGCCAAGGCGTCCTCACACTCGTCTGTCGGACGATGCTAGGTCGCTGGTTCGATCGTCGACGCGGCCTGGTCTCTTCGATTTCCAGTCCCTTTGCGAGCTTTGCCTTCGCCAGCTCGCCGATCATCCTCGCGGGTTGGGTCGAGAGTTCCGGTTGGCGAGGCGCATGGCAGGAAATGGCGCTCGTCGTCGGGGTCGGCATGGCCGTCTTCAGCTGGCTCTTCTTTCGCGAGAGCCCCGAGCATTGCGGGCTCGAGATGGACGGGGATCCCGCACCGGACACCGCTCTCCACGTTGAAGGGCCAGAACGCGAATCCGCGCGCCTGCCCCGGCCCCGCCGCGATTTCACCCGCGCCGAAGCACTCCGCACGACCGCCTTCTGGGTCGTGACGCTCGCCATCGCAAACCACGCGATGGTGGGGACCGGAATCGCTCTCCACATCGTCGATCTGGGTGCCGAAGCCGGCCTCTCCGAAGCCCAGTCCTTCGGCGTCTTCCTGCCCGTGAGCCTCGTCAGCGTGCCCACCGGAATCTCGATAGGCATGGCAATCGACCGCTTCCCGATCCGGATCCTGGTCATGGCGATGATGGTCGGCCAGACTCTGATGTTCGGCCTCGCACCGCATCTCGGTGATCCCCTGCTCTACGCGCTTTGTCTGGGCGGATGGGGGTTCTCGAGTGGCTTTTACGGTCCGCTCACCGTCGCCGCGCTCCCCAACTTCTTCGGCCGAACCCACCTCGGCGCGATCCAGGGCGTCATGATGATGGTCGTCGTCATCGCCAGCGCCCTCGGCCCGGCGCTGCTCGCCGTCACAGAAGCGCATTTCGGTTCCTACGAGACCGGCCTACACACTCTCGCTCTTCTGCCACTGGCGATTTTCCTCGTGGCGCTATTCACACGCGACCTCCAGCCGCTCCAGCCGCTCCAGCCGCTCTAGCCGCTCTAGCCGTTCGAATCGCTCGTCATCACCTTCTCCGTCAGGCTGTCGTACAGCTCCTCAGATCCGAACTGCTGCTCCTCGACCGAACGGCCCAGCGCGAACTCCGGCCCGACGGATTCCGGCCCCTCGCCCGGAGGAAGCGGTGGCGTGTAGTAGCCGAGCGCATAATTGCCCAGCGTGTAGCCGATCAGATCCTGAAGCTCGGGGTCGAGATCTCTCGCGATCTCAGGCGGACACGAGAGGTATTGATTTTCCTCCTGCCGCAACCAGCCCAGCGTGTAGGTCATGTTGGCCCCGATGCGATCGCCCGCCGACACGTTCGCGCCGCCACCGTGAAAGACCGATCCGGAGTAGATCAGTACCGAACCCGGATCCATCTCCGCATAACAGATCTCGCCGGGCTCGGGTCTCCGGGTATCGGGCCAGTCGACGCTGCCCGGGACGACCTGCGTCGCGCCGTTCTCCTCACGGAATTCGCAGAGGGCCCAGATCGTATTCAACTGGGGCTCCAACCGATCGAGATGTGTTCCCCAGGCCCATCGGTCGCGGTGGACGAGCTGCGCTTCCTGGCCCGGGCGAATCCGAATGACCTGACTCAGATGGAGTTGAACGCGCTCACACCAGGGCGCCAGGAACTGACGCGCGACCCCGAGCACCGTGGGATGCATGATCATCTCGCGACTGGCCGGTGAACGCGCGACCAGAGCGCCGGTACGGGTCGTGTGCCGACCGCTGAAATCATCGTGCCCCGGCTTTGTCGCCTCGACATAGGGCATGACCTCTTCGAGCACCCGCGCGACCTGAACCGGCGCGAGCACGCCCTCGAGAATCATCGCACCCTCGCGCGAAACGACCTCCAGGATCTCTTCGATTTTCGCTTGGGCGGACATTCGAACGAGTTCGACCATCGTCGGGCTCCTCTTCGGGTAGGCGTCGAGTCGGAATTCTCACCCATTATTCCGCGCGTCGCTCCGACCGCGGGTCCGCTCGCAGGCAAGCGGGACAATCAGGCGATCGGGGATGGCCGGCCCGCTCGGGCGTCCCGACGAGCACCGTGGTGTTCCCAGGCGCCGTCGTCGCCCTGGCGATTCCCGTCCAGAGACTCTTGTCGTAGATTTCACGGTCTTCGGCGATCTTGCGCAGCCGCGCGAAGCCCTCGGATTGCGGCATGACCGGAGCCCGCGCCGCCGACGTCCCGCCGAATGGTGCTCCGACATGCTCGAGAATCGCGTGCGCGAGCTCCCACGCCTCTTCTTCGGTCGATCCCAGAATCGGACGCAGGCTGACGCTGAATCCGATCTCGCGTCCGTAACCCTTGGCGGCCATGCGAATCTGCTTGATGCGTTCGGCCAGCGCCGCAACCGGCTCCCCCCAGAACATGAACCGCTCGCATGCTTCGCGCAGAGCTCGATCGACAGACGCGATCCGCCGCCGCCCCAGACCTGGCGCAGAATCTCGAGATACTCGTCGGCTCTCGCATAACGCTCGTCGTGGCCAAGCCAACCGCCGTCGCGCCTTTGATCCTCGTCATTCCCACCCACGAGCACATGGACCTTGAGTCGTCCGCCACAGAAATTATCGGTCGTCGCCATCAGCCGAGCCGCCATCGTCGGCGAGATGAATCCCGTGCGATGCGAGACGAGCATCTGGAGGCGCTCCGTCACCGCCGATTCGATCCGGAGTCGCGACAGAGGCGTCCATGACCGAAAGCAGCATTCCACAAATCTCGACAGGCATCGTGATCGACCTCGTATGCTTCGCGCGCTCGCTGAGGACCCCACTCTCGCAGTGGACCCACTCTAGAAACCCGCCGCGACTGATGTCGTGTGGTAATCTTTCAGTCGCTTGCCCGAAGCGGCGTGCGGCGACCTGCCGGGGGTCGAATGGAAGTTCACGCGGCGTGAGGGGGGGGAACGGCGACGGGCGAGCGCGGCACCGCGTCCAGCTCTCGGCGCGGCCGAATGACGTGACCGATCGATCGATCTATCATGAGTTGAATTACCCTCATTTTTTCCTGGACAGATCGGGTCGAGCCGCGCCTGAAAGCGCACCCCTCAAGCATCCAGTGCGCACCACCGATTCGAGAGCGGGAGGCGCATCATGCCGCGTTCGAGCAAACCGCAGGATGATTCCGGCAAGCACCGCGACGACTCCGCAGCAATCCACCCGGAGACGGAAGTCCTCAGGCGGGGCTACGATCCACGGCTTTCGGTCGGCTCGGTCCGGCCGCCAGTCTTCCGGAGTTCGACCTTCGTCTTTTCGAGCCCCGAAGCCGCCGAGCGCTCCTTCTCCATCGCATTGGGGAAGCTGAAGGCGGCTCCCGACGAGGACACCGAACTCATCTACGCACGCCTGTCTCACCCGAACGCCGAGATCCTCGAGGATCAGATCGTTCCACTGGATCGGGGTGCCACCGCCGCAGCCGTCTTCAATACCGGCATGGCGGCGATCGGAACGGTGCTCTTCAGCCTGTGCCGACCGGGCAGTGGGATCATCCACACCGTCCCGGTATACGGCGGCACCCATCATCTGCTTTACGAAATGCTCGTGCCCTGGGGTATCAACCCCGTCGCGGTGCCCGCCGGCGACGGCCCCGCGCTCGAGCGAGCGATTCGCGAAACCAGCAATCTACAGGTCGTGCTCCTCGAGACCCCCGCCAATCCGACGCTCCGGATGACCGACATCGCCGCAGCGGTTCAGGCCGCGAGCACGCGCACCACCCCCGCGCGAATCGTCGTAGACAACACCTTCCTCGGCCCGGTCTTCCAGCATCCTCTCGCGCTCGGTGCAGACCTGTGTGTCTACTCCGCAACGAAATACCTGGCCGGTTTCAGCGACATGTTGGGCGGCGTCGTGACGGCGCGGGACCCCGAACTGATCGTGCAGCTCAAGTCCACCCGCGCGCTGCTCGGAAATATCCTGCAGGCGGACGAATGCTGGCTCCTCGACAGCCGCCTTCCGACGGTCTCGCTCAGGATGAATCACCAAAGCAACAACGCGGCCCAGATCGCGGAGGCGCTCTCGGATCACCCGAAAGTCGAGCGCATTCACTACCCCTTGTTTTTCGATGAGCCCGACCAGCAACGCATCTTCGCCGCCCAATGCGATCACCCCGGTGCGGTCTTTTCGCTCGAGCTCGTCGGTGGCAAGAAGGCCGCTTTCGACTTCCTACGCAATCTCGAGATCACCCAGAACGCCGTCAGCCTGGGCGGGCTGGAATCCCTCGCGTGTCACCCCGCGACGACGACCCACTCGGAGATGAGTACGGAAGAACTCACTCTTGCCGGCGTCTGCGACGGGCTCGTCCGCGTATCGGTTGGCCTCGAAGACGTACGCGATCTGCTTCGGGACTACTCCAGAGCCCTCGACGCCATCTAGCCCGCACGTCGGCTAGCGTTCTATGAGCCAACGACGAAGCGTCGTCCGAATTTCCTCGACCACCGCGTCGTGATGCTCCTGTCCCTTGAGGGCGAACGCATGCTCCGCCCCCGGAAACGCACGAGAGATGCAGTCCACGCCCAGGTTTCGCATTGCCTCGCAAAATTCACGTCCCGGCGGCCACAACCGATCGTTCTCCCCTGCCAAAACGAGCGTGGGCGGCATTTCAGCGTGGAGATGGGCACGGGGCGAGAATTTTTTGCTTCGCCCTTCGAAGACATCCCGCGGCGGCGATAAGAGAAGTCGAGCCAGCGGTCCCCGACGCGGCGGTTCACGCTCGAACTGCGCCGATTCATCGGACGAATCGAGATAGGGCGAACTCAAGAGCAGGCCGCGCGGCCATTGAGGGAACCGGGCCACTTCATCCGGAAACGTCACGAGCGCGGCCGCGAGATGTGCCCCGGCCGAGCTTCCCCCGAGCACCAACGCCGCGGGATCGCCACCAAAGGATGTCGCCTCCCGTTCGACCCAAGCCACCGCATCGCGGCAGTCTTCGAGTTCCTGTGGATACGCGACACCGTCCGCACGTTGGAGCCGGTATTCCGGAACGAAAACCGTGTGACCGAATCCGGCGAGCGCCGTCGCCAACGGAAAAAATTCATCGGGCCAACCGCTATGGAATCCACCTCCATGAAACAGAACGACCGTCGCACCCGGATCGGCCGACGTCGCTTCGAAAATGTGGATGCGGAGAGCCCGGGTCGGCGTCTGCTTGTAGATTCGCACGACGGTCGGCGGATACCGTGGTCCATGATAGTTGATCAGCGCGCCGGCCCGGAGATCCGCCAGACTAATCGAGCCCATCGCGAACTCGATCGCGATCAACACGACCGCCCCAGCAAAAAGGCATCCCACCAACGCAAAGGCTCTCCGCACCGCGACCTCCGGAAACTTCTCGACCCCAGCAAGTCTATCGAAATCGCAGTTGGCCGGGTCGATCGAGAGCCGGGGTTCATGAATAATACGAGCTAGAAGCGCCTCGGTATTCAGGCAGTTCGTGCGTCCTGGTGAGGTCGAGCGGATCTCGGCGCCGACGACGCTTCGGCTCGAAGCCAGACGGGAGCATGATTCCGATCTTGACCGGATTCAGATTCGATCCGCATGACGAGGGTCAGACTCGTTTCGAGGAGACAGGGCGTTCTCAGTCGGACATCGCAAGCGTCGGCCGGATCACGAAGGCAGGCACTGCTTCGAAGTGCATGGCCGTCGAGATCGACGTGCAATTCCCTGTTTCCGGATCGGGATGACCATCCGCGACCCGCGACATCGCGTGATAGATCCCCGCACACATGAATCCGCGATTGAGCGCAGCGTTCCGACCCTGGTGATAGGGACCGATCCACTGATCGTTCAGGGTGGAGAACATGTTCTCCATATCCCAGTAGGCGCCAACCATTCCCTTGATTCTGCCGTCGGGAAGGACCTCTGCACGAATTCGAGCGTCACGGAACCAGAACTCGTTGTCCATCGTCTGCTGCTTTACCTTGATCCGAAAATCGACGGGCTCCGTCGTGAGAATCCCGTTCACGATCTTCCCCTTCGCAACTTCGTTGTGATAGCGGGCACTCTCGTGTGCCGTATAGCTGACAAGCCGCGTCAGGTCGCCGACCGCGTTCACCGAAACGGGATGGTTCGCGGAGAGCAGCTGCACCTCGATCTCATCGTCATTCACGGGATCATCCATGCCTGAGATCTCCATAAGGATCGCAAAACCACCCTCCTTGATCATCGTATTGCCCTCGTGGAGCCGGTCCATCAAATTATTCGGGCGATAGCCCCGAACACAACCCATCAGGCGCCAGACCTGGTTGTCGATCCCACGTTCACCGGCGTGACCCATGAAATCATCATGCGCACAACTCGCGCCTTTCGTGCCCCTCAGACGGGAGCCCTCAGCCTGATGCGAGTCCTCAGCCCAATGAGAGCCCTCAGCCCGATGCGAAACCTCACCATCGAGATCCAGGCCGTACACAATCGCCGGCCCGTCGAGCGTGAGAAATCCCGGGTCGGGTTGCACGAGCGGATCCTGACACGCATCGGGCGGCAGCCGGTCGTCGTCCCAAGGCAGGTATCCGCCCTCATCGCGCAGACGCACACGTTCCGCCCGCCAGGTCGCCCACTGTTCCGGGAAATACTCCTCTTCTGTCACGTTGAGCCCGTCCGGACAATCCCCCGCGTATTCCACATCCGGAATCTCGTCGTGCCAACGAGCCATCACGTAGCCGCGAATGGGCGGTGGGGCGCCCTCGATCACCCCGATCCTACCCCCCTCAACCGCGTTCGTTCCACCGACGGGATCGGGGGCTTCACAGGCGATCACGGCGACGGTCAACAACACAACCGCCTGAATTCCATCCATTCGCATATCATCCCCTTCCGTTGGACACCTCTTGGACGCACCAACTGGCGCTCGGCCTCCCGCGATCGAAACCTTCACATGCTAGGCGAGAATCTCGTTGATCGGCCGATCGGTTTCGTTCGCCTTCCAACCCCAACTCGCGACGCTGAGTCCCATCGTCTGCTGGAGCGTCAGCCCCAGCCGCGTGGTGGCATCGCCGGCTCCAAACACATGCACTCCCGGGCGAAGCCGCCCTCCCCCGCCGCCGGCCACCATCATCGGGAGGCCCGTCACACTATGACTATTCGCGTCCGAGGTTTCCGAGTGGGCGAGGACCGCGCAGTTGTCGAGCAACGAACCATCGCCCTCGGGCACCCCCGCCAGCGTCTCGACGAAGGTCGCCCACGCCTCCATCGAATGGATCACGAACTTGGTCGCCTCGACCTGGTAGCCAAGTTTTTCATCTCGAGCCTCTTCGTGCGTGAGCGTGTGATGGGTGTCGCTGCTCCCAGACTGGTGGAGCTGCGACGCTCCCTCGGAGAAGACCATGTTGAATACCCGCGTTTGGTCGCAAGCCAACGCCAGCGCCAACACCTTCGCCATCGCTGCGTGGTTCGCCTTTACGTGGGCCACATCGCGAGAGACGGGCCCCTCCTCTGGAAGTTCGGGTGCGCGACAGGCCTCGAGGGGCGGGCGGGCCGAGAGTTGCAATTCGAATTGACGCTCGAGCTGGCGAAGCGACGTAAAGTACTCGTCGAGCCGCGCATGGTCCCGGGCGCCGAGCTGCGACTCGATGCGCTTGCGGTCTTCGCCCACGATCGAAAGAACACTCTTCCGAAGCATCGTCTGGGGATCGGGTACGAACTCTCCGGCGTTGGGGTCGCTGAAGCCCGGCCCGAAGATGCGGGTGTAGAGCGAGATCGGCGACGTTTCGCTCGCGTTCTTGGCGTCTTCGCTTCGTCGGCTGTAGGTATCCGTCGCGATCCCCGTCGCGGCCATCTCGAGCGACTTGAAGCGCGTTGCCGAACCGATCGCGTCGGAGATCAAGACATCGAGGGTCGGTCCATTATTCTCGGTTTTGCTGGGCGGTGCACCACCGCAAAGCGTTCCGATGACGCCGGTCCGGTGGACCATATTCGTTTCCCCGGCGAGGATGACATTGAACCCGCTCAGCACGCTCACGTGTTCGCGAATCCCGGCGATCGGTTCGAGTTCCGGCGGAAGGTCGAAGACGCGTCCGTCCCGGGTCGGATTCCATCGCTTCGGATTCATCCCGCAGCCCCAGAACCAGGTTCCGAAGCGACGCGGGAGCGGCGCACCGGTTGCCGCGAGTGCGTCGCCGTTGTCATTCAGGAAGATGTCGAGGTAGGGCAAGCCGACTGCGATGGCGGCGCCGCCGAGAGTCCCACGCAGCGTGGAGCGAAGAAGGTTCCGACGCGTGAACCTCCGAGGGCGTGTGATCAGATGACTCATATCGTCTCCCTGGTAGAAGGACCGCTGGCGACCGACTGCGTGGCGTCCTCCGATTCGGTCGAGGGCGGCTCCTCCTGCGGACGAGTCGCCGTCCGAAACCCGCGGCTCAGAACGATTCCGCGCAACAACGCATCGAGTCGATAGTCCGAGGATTCGAATTTGGCCTCCAGGTCACGCATCAAGCGGCGTTCGCTGTTCACCGGATCGCGCCCAACCGCGTAGCGGTAGAGATTTTCGACCAGACACGCGCCCACCAGCGGGCTATCGCGGAAGACCCGACCGAGTTCCACGTTATTCGCGAAGGCTACCCCGTCCAGTTCGCCGCTCGTGTCGATCGGCGCGCCATTCTCGGTCGTTCGATAGCGTCCGACGCCATCAAAGACTTCGAGCCCCAGACCGATCGGGTCGGTCAGCCTGTGACAGTTGCGACACGTCGCATTCGAGGCGTGGACGCCGAGCCGATCGCGTGCCGTCTTGTACTTGGGGTTGGTGTCCTCGTTGAAAAGACCGAAGTCGACGTCCGCTGGAGCCGGGGGCACCGTTTGACAGAGAAGCGCCTCCCGTACGAAGACCCCTCGCAGCGTCGCCGAACTCCGCCCGGGATGTGAGTTCAACATGTTGAAGCTCGCGTGAGTCAGAATCCCGGCACGCGGATCTCCCGGTGAGAACTCCATCGCTTCCCAATCGTGCTCCGACGCGACCGCGACGGCATAGACGGGCCCGAGCTTGCGCGTCATGAAGGAGCGACGCGTCGTGAAGAGATCACGATAGTCACCCTGTTTCGAGATCAGATGATCGACCACCACGCGAAGGGTTTGTTCTCGCGCATCCCGCGCCACCTCCGAGCTGAAGGCCGGATAGCGGATTGGATCCTTTCCCAGATCGTCGAACGCATCGAAGCGGAAGACGTCCTCGAAAAATGCTCGAACACCCGCTTCGAGTCGCGCCGAAGCCAGCATCCGGTCGACTTGTCGCGCGAGGCCCTCATCGTTCGACAATTCTCCCCGCTCTGCGGCCTGAAGCAGCATCGCATCGGGTCCAGCATTCCACAGCAGATAGCTGAGACGCGACGCCAGGGTCAGATCCGACAGAACCAGGCGGCTGGGATCCGTCGGATCCGGTTCAGCGACTTCGATGCGGAAGAGGAAATCGGGGGCGACGAGCAGGCTCGTAACGATCAGTTCGAGACCCGCGTAGAAGTCGCCCATCAGCTCCGTCGCCGCCGCTGCGGCGTCGATCCGTGGGCCGACGTCGGCGTCCTCGAGCGGGCGACGAAGGAGCCTCGGGCCGATTTCACGAAGGAACGCTTCAGCACATTCCGCATCGGGCTCGGACATCGACCGTGGCGTGCAGCGTACGAAGCGATCTCGATGGGCTTCGGAAACCACCTGCCGCGCGATATTGTTGCCCATCGCCTCGTATTGCTCGAAGCCACTCGGCGTGACGGTGACCCACGCACTGCCCACAGCGACCAGACCCGCCCGACGATTATCGGGCTCGAAGCGGCCGACGATCTCGATGTCTTCGCCGAAGGAGTCGACGATCGCGTGGCGATACTGGTCGGCCGTGAGTCGCCGCATGGCGACGGGACCGCCGCGGGCGACAGAACCGTCAGTCAACTGACACGCAACAGCTTGTGTGAGGGTGACGACACAAATTAGTGTGATGCGGAGCGGGGACAACATGGGAGACGAGTGCTCACAAAATGATTCGACACTGAAAAGGGTACGACAGCGCGGTCGCGACGCAACACGTCTCGAGGCCTCAGCGAATCCGGCCGGCCCCCTCGGTCATCGGCGGATCCGTGAGCCTGAACTCGCTGTGGCGGATCTTGCCCCCGGCCTCCGCGATCACGCCGGCGGCCACCAGGCTCGCGAGCGTCGTCACCAGAATGCCCACCGCGGCCAGGCGTTGCAAGCGCTCGCGCCAGAGGCCGAGCCCGATCGCCATCGCCGAGAGGACGGCGTTGAGCGTCATGACGAATCCCCATCGATCGGCGAGTTCCGTGTGATGATCGAGCCACGCCTGGCCGGTCCCGTTCAAGGAATCGAAGACGAAGGGATAGGCATCATCCCCCGCGTCCATCACGACCGTGACCGACGCCGACACCACGAGCACCAGAGCGAGGGCAAAGCGAATCGACCGTCCACGTCCTTCGATCGCCCCCCACAGAAGAACGAACCACGCGACGCCCAGACCCGTCAAGGGAAGATGGTTCAACAGGACGTGTCGGTAGGCCGGGTCTTCCAGCAACTCGAGCACCAGATCCATCGATCAGCTTGACTCCTTCCTGGGCGTCCCGGCTGCGGACTTCGCTTTCTTCGGAGACCACGCGCTGCAATGACCTCCCGCACTGACGGGTCCACCCAGGATCTGACATCGTCCACAGCCCGCTTCGCCTTCCTGCCTGAAAAATTCACAGCCCGCGCAGTTCTTCTCACGACCGTGGGGGGAGTGATCGACGTAGCCCTGCGACTTGCGGAGCGCTCGCTCCGGCGTCGAAAGAAGATCCGGATCGACACAGCTGGGCTCGCTTTTCGAGCACCCGAAGGCCGCCATCAGGAGCCCGCCCGCCAGGCAAAGGGCACCACGCTGGCCCTGCTCGAGCAACTCACGACGTGTCCAGCGCAAGCGTCCCCCCCTTCGCCCCAACTCAGGGGGCGAGGTATTCGCCGAGCACCTTGTGGAAGAGCCGGATCCGGCGCTCCTGCGAAGCGAGGTGGAGCCCCTTGAAGCCACGCGACTGCATCCCCGCCTGAATCGGGCCCGCCGAATCCCCGTCCTGGCGAAGCGCCAGGTGGAGCTCCTTCTCCTGACCGTCGCCCCAGACCGCGTTTCGATGCACCGGACGCGGCGGGGGTTCGGCGTCGCGGGGGATCCGATCGTAATTCATGAAGTCCCAATACATCTTGTTCGGATCGGTCGGATGCGGGCGGTGGCGAAAGAGCCAGAAATGGCCGGGGCTGATATTGAATGTGATGTTCGGGAAGAACGAATAATGGACATCGAGCCAGAGCTGTTCGTCGTGGAGGTCATCAAAATCGAGGTTGGCCTGCTCGCCGGTCGCACGAAGCGCCTCGATCAGCATCGGCCGGATCTCGTCGACCCGCCCGTTGAAATCCTTCGGGTCGAGTCCGAAGGCCTCGAGGACCATCGCCATCTCCTTCGTGACTTCCTCCCGGTCTCGGTATCCCGCCGCCTGCGCCTTGGTGTCGGTCCAGCGCGGACTCGGCACGCCGACCTTGAACAGGAATCGGCTGTGTTTTCCGTAGAGGTCGATCGGGCAATCCACGTCGTCACTGATCTCGAGGAGTTCCGGATGGATCCCCTGGATGTGGTAGATCTCGTTGAAGGCATCGACACCGACCTTCCAATTACAGGCCCACTCGAAGGTGATGTCCTCTGTGAGCGCGTAGTTTCGCTCGAAGTGGTAGCCGTCGAGATGCCCGCCGGCTTCACCGAGGTACTCTTCGAGAGATTCGGCGTCGAGATCCATGTTGATGAAGACCCAAGCCCCCCACGTATCGCATTGGACCGGCTGCATCCGGGTGTCGTCCGGGATGCCCTGTGGAAAGTCTTCTCGGTCCGGCAGGCCCCGCAATTTGCCCTGGAGGTCATAGGTCCAGAGGTGATAGGGGCAGACGAAGGCCTTGCCATGACCGCGCTCGGCTTCGCACACGCGATAGCCGCGATGCTGGCAGGCGTTGTGGAAGGCGTCGATCCGGTCGGGGGCCGAGCGAACGACGATGATCGACTCACGTCCGATTTCAAAAGTAAAGAAGTCGCCGACTTCCGCGAGGTCCGCCAGCGGCCCCGCCATCAGCCAGGCGCGTGACCACATGCGATCGAACTCGCGCTGCATGAACTCGTGCGAAGTATATCGCTCCTTCGGAATCAGATCGGTCCCGAGATCGGGTTCGGAAGATTTTCCGAGGGGGGTCCTCTGCATGGATGGGATACTCCTTGCCCGGCACTCACGGGCTCGTGTCGGGGGTCGGCTGTCCACGATTCCCGCCCGCTCGATTCTCAGGCCAGGGACGGCTCCCGGGTCGGGCGATCGACCTTGTAGATTCGCGCGGCATTATCGAAGAGCAGCTTGCTGCGATGTTCCGGCTTCGCCTCCCCAAGCCCCGCGTCGATCTTCTCTCGCACGTTCCCGTAGAGGCAGACCGGATGCGGGTAATCCGTCTCGAAGAGGATGTTGTCCTCGGGAATCCGATCGAGGAGATGGGCCGGCGCATATTCTTCGAAGAAATAACATGCGTAGACCTGACGATTGAAATATTCACTCGGAAGCAATTTCATCTCCGGCCGCTCCTTGCGTACTTGACCGTAGTTGAAGGTGTAATCACAGGACTCGAGCACGAAGGGGATGAAGCCGATCCCGCTCTCGACCGAGACGAACTTCAGATCGGGGTATCGCGCCAGCACACCGGAAAAGAGCAGGTCGACGATCTGCTTGGCATTGTCCAGGAAGAGCCCCGTCGTAAACATGCCGTTCACCGAACCCGACCCGTAATGCTCGATTCGCTCGGGCGTCCAGAACTGGGGCCCCGTGAAGTCGCCCGCGCCGATATGAAAACTGATCGGCAGATCATGGGCCTGCGCACACTCCCAGAGCGGGTTCCAATGGGGGTTCGCCAGCACGGGCATGCCGTGCGATTGCGGCTCGCCCGTGAAGAGAACGCCCTTGTGTCCCTTCTTGGCACATCGTTCGATCTCCCGGCAGGACGCGTCGACGTCCCAGAAGGGCAGCGCGGAAATCGGGATGAAGCGTTCCGGCGCAGGCTCCGAAAAATCCGTCACGAAGTCGTTGTAGGCGCGAACGCAGGCGAGCATGAGTTCTGGATCTTCGAGTCCAAGGAAGACCTGGCTCCCGAATCCACCGACGTTCGGGTAGAGCGCCATCGCCCAGATGGCGAGGGAGTCCATGTACTCGAGGCGCGCGTGGGGATCATGCGAAGCCTTCGGACACTCAGCGAAGCTCGAGGGCGCCGACGGGAAGGGCTCCTTCCATCCCGCGGTCGCGGTATGACCGACCGGTGTGATCGGCGACTGGTTGCCGACGACCCACTCTTCGTTGCCCTGCTCGTTCACGCGGATGCTCGGCGCCCGGTCTTTCCACTTCGAGGGGAGGCGGCTCGAGAAGAGATCCGGCGGCTCGGTTATATGGGTATCGGCGTCGATCACCCAATCGACAATCGGTTTGGAGGGTGTTGTGGAGGCGGCCATGGCGAATTCTCTCCTGGGGGGCGACACGAGATGGAGTTCCCGGCGCTGTCCGAAACTCTAGCCCGCATTCTTCATGGTGCCCTCGCTACGGGGTTCATGAATCATGCGGGCTAGCCTCCTCTTTCACGCCGTCGCGTCGGTTGATTGACGCGCGTTCTTGCGGAGCGTTCGAACGAAATGCCGTCAAATCAACTGAAGCCCTGCGCTTGCACCGGAGTCCGCTGGTGCACGAGATGCCGGGGCAACGAAGTCCGGATGCGCTTCCGCATGGACGATCCCGTGCCGCTGCCTGATTTCCTCACGGATCGCCCGCTCACGCAGGAGGCCGTCCACGATCTACCGATTCATTTTTTCGACCCGTCCACTCAGTCCGCACCGAGCTGCCCTGCCTTCCGCGGAGTGCGCCTTTATCGCGATTTCCTTTCGGAATCCGAAGCCGCGCGACTTCTCGAAACCCTCGAGACGACGCCCTTCATTCCGGCCCAGAGCGGCAAGGCGAAGCAACATTACGGCCCGAAGATCAATTTCAACAAACGAAAGATAAATGCCAGCGCGTTTCAGGGTATTCCCGCGTATGCACGCGAGCTCGAGTCACGCGCGCGGGCGACCCTTCGCGACGATCCGAACCTGTCTGCGCAAGAGCGCGCCGCGCTCGAAGTAGCGCTCCTCTCCTACCAGGCAACCGATGTCTTCGTCCTTCGATACCATCCACAGGAATCGTCGAATCTTGATTTTCACCTCGACGACCCCTTCGCCTACGGCGAGCTGATCTTCGACCTCTCGCTCGAGTCGGACGCCGTCCTCACCTTCGTCCGGGGTCGCCCGAATTGCGAACTCGAGGAAGCCGAAACAACGATCGCCCAGCCGATCTGCATCCGGGTGCCGCTACCGGCTCGCTCGCTCGCGGTCCTGTATGGACCCGCGCGCTTCGAATGGGAGCACGCCGTGCTCGCCTACGACATCGAATCCCAGCGTACGAGTGTGACACTCCGAACGCTCAGCCAGACATTGAAGGAGACGGAGGCCGGGCGATCGGTGTGCGAACGTGCCCGCCAGAACGTGGCCTGATGGACTCCGCTCAACCCAGGCCAGCCCAACCCACGCTGCTCACCGCGGGCGCCACGGACGTCAATCACCCGTTCCGACGACCTCTGCCTGGCTCGAGTCGAGTCGTTCGAAGACCTCGTACGCGACCTGCATCGAACGCAGCGCCTGCGGCGTACCCGCGTAGACGGCGCTGTGCATGATGACCTCGCCAATCTGCAAACGGGTCAGACCATTCGCGAGCCCCGCCTCGATATGAACCCGAAGCGTATGCTCATCACGCAGCACCGACATGATCGAAATCGTCGCGATACTTCGCTCGGCCCGTGACAGCGCCGGGCGGGCCCAGACCTCCGATCCTCCGCGGTTGATCCACTCGTTCCAATCCGCCTCGATCTCGCGCGGAGCGCGGTTCTGCGCGAGAAAATCTGCAGCACCGTCTTCGATCGAGCGGGCCGTTCCCGTCTCGTCCCGCTTCGCGTCAGAGGCGGCCATTCAGCTGAACTCCTTGCGGGCGGCCGCATCAAATCCGAGCTCGCCCAGGACTTCCTCGGCGTGTTCGCCGAGCTGCGGCGCACGACGGCTGATCCGCCACGGACTCGTAGGCATCTTGTAGGGCGCGCCGGGATACCGGATCGAATGTCCCAGCTCGGGGTGCTCCACCTCGACCTGAAAGCCCCGCTCGACGAAATGCGGATCTTCGTACGCTTCTTCGGGCGACAGGATCGACCCGACCGCAATGCCGAGTTTCTGGGCGCCCTTGAAGAACTCATCCACCGGCAGATTCTCGCAGATCAATCCGATCGCTTCTCGCGCGGCAGAGTAGATCGCCGTCACCTCCTCGTCGACGCCGATCTCGGCAAAGCCGATCGACTCGCGATGACGGGCCCGATCGAGGAAGAGTGCCTCGGGCAGCTGTTCGACGAGACCGAGTTCTTCGAGCCAGTCGTAGAGATCTCCGAAACCCTGGGGCGAGCGCGGCGGCATCCCCGTCGTCGCGTAGCGCCCGTCCTTGCACTTGATCTGGACCGGCATCGTCATCATCGGCATCGCGTGTCGGCCTGTCTGTCGAATCACGGTCTCCCCCGCCACGAGATGGAAATACGAGGACATCTCCGTCGTGATATTCGCAGATGCATGCATGCTCACGTCGATGAATTGGCCCTCACCCGTCGCTCCATGATAAAAAATCGCCGTCAGGGCCGACAGAACCGCGTAATGGCAACCCGTCTGATATCCCTGGTTCCCACCACCGCGAATCGGCGGGATCGAATGATCGTCGTAGCCACAACTCCAGACCGGCCCGCCACCCGCGAGAATCGTCAGGTCGGTGACCGGTTCGTCCTTCCGCGAATTCTCGCGACCGAAGGGGGTCATCGACACGTGGATCAGGTCGGGCTTGATCTGGCAGAGCTCGTCGTAGTCGAGGCCGAGCGAAGCGAGTCGGCCCGGCGCTTCCGATTCGATCAGGACGTCCGCCGAGGCGATCAGTTTCATGAAGGCATCCCGGGCCGTCTCGCGCTCGAGATCGAGGACGATGCCGCGCTTGCTGGTGTTGTAATGCCACCAGTAGAGACTCTTCTCGGGATCCGGTTCATCATCGACGAAAGGCGCGTAGTTTCGACTCGAATCGCCGCCGGGTGCTTCGACGAGGACGACATCCGCACCCATGTCACCCAGCAGCTTGCCGGCAAAGGCAATTCGTTCGTTCGAGATTTCGACGACTCGCGTTCCGTGAAGCGCGCTCATACGACCCCCTCCTCGTGCAGCTTCGCAATTTCGTCGGCGTCGTAGCCCAGTAGATCCGACAGAATTTCATCCGTGTGCTCGCCGACGCAGGGCCCACCCCGCTCGATCTTCCAATCGGTCTTCGCAAAATGGACGGGCAGACCGTCGACGCGAACTCGTCCCATCTTCGTGTGCTCGACTTCGGGCCACAGCCCGAATTCCGAGGTCCCCGGATCGTTGTCGATTCGTTCCGGCGGCTTCTGCACCGCCGCGCTCGGGACCCCGCCCGCAAGCACGCGGCGCTGAAGATCGAATTTGTCCTGTCCCCGTGTCCAGGAGGTGATCCTCGTTTCGAGGTCGTCCTGCTGGTCGATCCGCCCCGCCAACGTCTTCCACTTTGCCTCTCGCGCCCAGGGCTCATCGATCAACCCCGCGAGCACTTCCCAATCCGCGTCGCTCCGGCATGCGATCGAAACCCACTCGTCGTCTCCCCGGCAGGCGAAGATCCCATGCGGTGCCATCGGCGGGGAGCTGTTGCGATTTCCTTCCGGTTGGTCGGCCCGACGCATCGGTCGCCCGTTGACGGTCCAGTCGAGAATCGCGGGCCCGTTCAGTGTGAGCCCCGCTTCGGTGCAGGAAAGGTCGACCCACTGGCCTTCACCTGTCCGCTGTTTATGAATCAGCGCGAAAAGAATTGCCAGGGCCATGTACATTCCGCCCGTGTGATCCATATATGAATAGCCCCAACCGGCGGGCTCGGTGTCCGGCAGGCCCGACGTGAAGGTCAATCCGCTCATCGCCTGCACGATCGGTCCCCAGGTCTTGTAGGATCCATAGGGCCCCACTTGACCGAATCCGCAATTCGAGACGTAGATGATGTCCTCACGAATCGCACGCAGCTCTTCCCATCCGAAACCCCACCGGTCGAGAACACCGGCTGCAAAATTTTCGGAGACGACGTCCGACTTTTCCACGATCTCCGTGAGGATCTCCTTGCCACGATCCGTGCGAAGATTCAGCGTGATTCCCTTCTTCTCGACGTTGTGGTTGTTGAAGCCACCGCCCAGATCCGGACCCCGTCGGTCATCGACGAAGGGCACCATATTACGCAGCACGTCCCACGTCCCCTGGTTCACGGGATCCTCGATCCGGATTACTTCGGCGCCGAATGCCGCCAGCCATTTCGTGGCACCGGCACCCGCCAGTTGACCGGTGAAATCACAGATACGAACCGTGCCCAGCGCAGTACCATTCGCGGCCACGCTGCCATGGGGTGAGGGGCTCTCGTTCGATTCGATCATCGCTGCCTTCTTTCTTCGAACGTGCAGCCCGGACGGCCGACGAACGTGAACATGGGTCTCGGCACAGGGTCAGCCCTTTCCGAACAGGATCGGAAGCCGGTCGAAGCCCCGGAAGAACTCCGAGCGAATCCGCACGGTACGTTCCTCGTCGATCTCGAATTCCGGAGCGAGCGTCAGTAGCTCCTCGAGTAGTACTCGACCTTCCATCTGAGCTATGTGGGCCCCGAGACAGCGGTGTCGTGCATGGTTGAAGCTGAGGATACGTGGGGCCTTGCGATGGATATCGAAGCGATCCGGATCGTCGAACTCTCGTTCGTCCCGATTCGCCGACACCCAGAGATGCATGATCTTCTGGCCCGTTTGGATTTTCGTCCCCCCGCCGATCTCGGTCTCCTGCTCCGCACAGGAACCTAACATCAGGGTAGGCATCTCATACCGCAACATCTCCCAGAATGCGTCCGCCGCAAGCGACAGATCGCCGGCGAGTTCGGCACGCTGATCGGGATGTTTCCAGAGCCGATAGACACCGCCCGCGAAAACCTTCGGCAGCGTCTCGGTTCCCCCGATCACGAACAGGTAGAGATTGGAGAGGAGCTGGGCGTCCGGCAGCGCGTTTCCCTCGAAGCGGTATGCGATCAGCGCATCGAGTAGATCACCCTCGGCTGGCGCCGCTTTTCGCTCTTCGATCTTTCCCTGTAGATAACCATGCAACGCCGCCTGCGCGTCGAGCGCCTTCTGGTTCGGACCCTTCACATCGGGCGATCGATCGAAAGCGAGCCCGACGAGGTCTGCGACACGGTCCGCATCTTCCTGGGGCAAGCCTATGAGCTTGAACGCGACGCGCACGGTGATCCGACGACCGAGTTCACCGTTGGCATCGACGCATCCCTTCTCGATGGCCTCTTGGATGAACCTCTTCGCGTGTTCCCGTACGAAGGGCTCGATCGCTCGCGTCGCCCTCGGCGAAAAGAAGGGCCAGAGCATCTTGCGAAGCGCGGTGTGGTCCGGCGGGCTCATCGAGGAGAGTGCCAGGTTCGGCATCTTGTTGACGAGCAGGTCCTGGGAGTTCGTACCCTTGCGATGGGAAAAGTGGCCCGAGCCGACCGCATCCCAGATGTCGTCGAAGCGAGACAGGAAATAGCAGTCGAGTTCTTCGTGATAGTAGGCCCGCGATTCGTTGCGCATCCGCTCGTATACGGGAAACGGATCGTCGAAATACGACTCGGAGAAGGGATCGAACTCGAGCAACTGTCACCTTTCACCGCGACCCTACACCCACGCCACCAGAGCAGGGTTGCGATTTCGTCGCCGGACGTGGGATACACTCTCAGCCATGCCCGAACGATTCGCCACCGACCGCCTTCGCGATGCCCGACAGATCTCGGATTGGGCCGAGACCGTGGACGTGATCGTCGTCGGGTTGGGCTCCGCGGGCGCCTGCGCGGCCCTCGAAGCCCACCGCGCGGGCGCGCGCGTCCTGGTTCTCGAAAAACAGGCCCAGGGCGGCGGAACCTCGGCCCGAGCCGCCGGCCAATTCTATCTGGGCGGAGGGACCGCGCTCCAGACGGCATGCGGATTCGAAGACTCGCCCGAAGAGATGGCCACCTATATGAAAATGGCCTGCGGACCCGGCGCGCCGGCGGACAAGATCGATCTCTTCGTGAAGAATGCCGTCCTGCATTACGACTGGCTGGTCGAGCAGGGCGTCCCCTTCAGACCCACTTTCATCCCGACCACCGAGGCGACCAACCCGCCCGGGCCCGATGGGCTGACCTATACCGGAAGCGAACCCGCGTACCCCTGGTGCGAGTTTGCGCTGCCCGCTCCCCGTGGCCACAACGTCGAGAACGAAGGCGATTCGGGGGTCGTCCTGATGGGCGTGCTGCTCGACCGGATCGAGCGCGAGGGGATCGAGATTCGCGCGAATGCCGAGACGACGCGCCTCGCGATGGATGAGAACGGACGGGTCGTCGGCGTCGGCATTCGAGAGGGCGCTCCCGAAAGCGAGGAGGAGAAATGGTTGGCCGCAAGCGGCGGGGTCATCCTCTGCACCGGCAGCTTTGGTTTCAACGAGGAGATGCTCGCGCGTTATGCGCCGCCACTCCTCGACTGCAGCCCGGTCGGCAGCGAGGCCGAAGACGGGCTTGGGATCCGACTCGGGATGGCCGCGGGGGGCGATGCGATCCGCATGGATGCGGGCTGTGTGATGATCCCCTTTTCGAAGCCGCGCTCGCTGGTCCGCGGGATCATCGTGAACGGTCGCGGCGAACGCTTCATCAATGAAGATGTCTACCAGGCGGTCCACGGCGATGTCGCACTGAAACGCCAGGACGGCATCTCGTACCTCATCCTCGATGCGGATTCCTATTCAGAGCCGCTCTTGCCCTTTCCGAGCGCCGGCCAGGCGGACACGCCCCAGGGACTCGAAGAAAAGCTCGGGCTGCCGTCCGGCAGCCTGGTCGCCACCCTCGCGCGCTGGAATGAAGGCGCGGAACTCGGAGAGGACCCTCTCTTCCACAAGGGCGCTGAATGGATTACGACCTTGACGAAGCCGCCCTTCCGGGCCGTCGACCTTCGCTGCGAAACCTTTCCCTACCCCTTCTTCACCCTCGGCGGCCTGCGGACCGACCTCGACGGACGCGTCCTGACTCCCGAAGGTGAGATCATCGGCGGTCTGTTCGCGGCCGGACGCGTCAGCTCCGGCCTGCCTGCGCAGGGTTACAACAGCGGCATGTCGCTCTCCGACTGTACTTTTTTTGGTCGACGGGCCGGCCGCGCCGCGGGCACTATCCTGCCGTCGCATTAGCCCGCATTATCCAGACGCCCGGGCACACTCCGATGCCACTCCCAGCTCGGCCACGGATACCGAGACACGAGGACGAGTCATGAGAATCGATCGAAAACTCGGAACGAGCGTCGGGATCGCCGTCGCAGACCTCGACCCCGTGCTCGATCTGTATACGGAGGGTCTCGGCCTCGGCCCCTTCGAGGTCGAAGAGATCGATGCACCGACCGCGAGCTATACGGAAGGTCGCTCCGGTCGGTCCGCACCAACGAAGATGCGCATCGCGACGGCCCCTCTCGGAGTCTGCGAGATGGAACTCATCGAAGTGATCGGAGGTCGTCCGCCGCATGCCGAGTTTCTCGAAGCCGAGGGCGAAGGCATGAACCACTTCAATCTCGACAAACGTACCGCCGAAGGATACCTCGACACAC